>JAEAMF010002504.1_pt1 | contig 10398 bp, 9 predicted proteins | sample 8958721 | NCBI WGS metagenome assembly JAEAMF01 (sample SAMN16933255, study PRJNA681124) | bioreactor sludge metagenome | isolation source: anaerobic bioreactor treating anionic surfactant - SDBS | place: India: Bengaluru | collected 2019-02-28 | reverse complement strand
GCGTCGTCAAGGCCGCCGTCATCGAGGACAATCCCAAGGCCTGGAGCGGCGACCATTGCATCGACCCGGCCCTGGTGCCGGGCGTGCTGTTCTCGAACCTCAAATTCAAGCGCCCCGATCCCTCGATCATGGATGTCGCGCCGACGGTGCTGGAGCTCTTCGGCATCGAGCCGCCGGCCCACATGGACGGCCGCAGCCTGGTCGACGCGGCCGCCCTGGGCGGGACGAGACAAGGAAAGAACTCATGAGCGACGCGCGGCGGGCGGCCGTCAGCCGCCGGGATTTCCTCAAGGCCGGGATGGCCGCCACGGCCGCCGTCGGCTTGGGCGGCACGGCCCGCCTGGCCCCCAAGCTCTACGGCCGGGGGCGGACGGCCTCCAAGATGATCGTCCTGGGCCTCGACGGGCTCGACCCGGTCCTGACCCGGCGCTGGATCGACGAGGGCCGCCTGCCGGCGTTCCGACGCCTTCTCGAAGGAGGCGGGGACTTCCGGCCGCTCGGCACCAGCCTGCCGCCCCAGACCCCCGTGGCCTGGTCCAATTTCATCACCGGTATGGACCCGGGCGGCCATGGCATCTTCGATTTCATCCACCGCGACCCTAAATCCTACCTGCCCATCTTTTCGGCGACGGAGACGACCGGCTCGGCCAAGACGGTCCGCATCGGCAAGACGATCTTCCCTCTCTCCGGCGGACAGGTCCGCAACCTGCGGCGGGGGCCGGCCTTCTGGCAGCTCCTGGAGCGGTCCGGCGTGCCGTCCACCATCTTCAAGATGCCGTCCAACTACCCGCCCGTCGAGACCCGGCAGCGGACCCTGGCCGGGATGAACACCCCCGACATCAAGGGCTCCTACGGCATCTTCAACTATTACACGAACGCCGGCGCCTCGGTCGTCCAGGAGGCCGGCGGCGGCGGCCGCGTCCACGACGTCTTCGTCGTCGGCAACCGGGTCGAAGCGGAGCTCCCCGGCCCGGTCAACACCTTCCGCACCGACGCGCCCGAGGCCGTCGTCCCCTTCCAGGCCTTCCTCGACCCGTCGAACGCGGCGGCCAAGATCGTCATCCAGGGGCGCGAGTTCGTGCTCAAGGAACGGGAATGGAGCGGCTGGATCCCCGTCCACTTCGACCTCATCCCGACCCAGAGCGTCCACGGCATCTGCCTCTTCTATCTGAAAGAGGTCCGGCCCAAGTTCAAGCTCTACATCTCGCCGGTGCACATCGACCCGGCCCGTCCGGCCCTGCCGATCTCGACGCCCGCCTCCTACGCCCGGGAGCTCGAGCGGCGCTTCGGCCCCTTCTTCACCAAGGGCCTGCCGGCCGACACCAGCGCCCTGGAGAACGGGGTCCTCGACGAGGAGGAGTTCCTCCGCCTGGACGCCATGGTCTACGAAGAGAGCATGGCCATGCTCGAGTACGAGCTGGGCCGCTTCGACGAGGGCCTGCTCTTCTACTATTTCTCCAACGCCGACCAGCGCCAGCACATGTTCTGGCGCCTGACCGATCCCGGCCACCCGGCCTACGACGAGAAGCTGGCCGCCGCCTTCGGGGACGTCATCGCCCGGACCTACGGCGAGATGGACCGGGCCCTCGACCTGGCCCTCCGGAAGGCCGACAAGGACACGGTCGTCCTGGTCATGTCGGACCACGGCTTCAACACCTTCCGCCGCGGCCTGAACCTCAACACCTGGCTCCTGCGGGAGGGATATCACCGGCTGAAGAGGCCCTGGAAGCAGGAGGAGTCGGCGCTCTTCGACAACACCGACTGGGCCAAGACCCGGGCCTACGGCGTCGGCCTCAACAGCCTCTACGTCAACGAGCGGGGGCGCGAGGCCGAGGGCACGGTCTCGCCGGGCGCGGACAAAGACAACCTGGTCCGGGAGATCGCGGCCAAGCTCGAGGCCATGACCGACCCGAAGACGGGCGAGCGCCCGGTCCTGAAGGCCTTCGTGGCCAAGGACGCCTACAGGGGCCGGAACCTGGAGCACGCCCCGGACATCGTCCTGGGCTTCAACCGCGGCTACCGCATCTCGTGGCAGTCCCCTCTCGGCGGCTTCCCGAAGGAGGTCGTCGAGGACAATACCCAGCGCTGGAGCGGCGACCACATGTCGGCGCCCGACGTCCTGCCCGGTATCGCCTTCTGCAGCCGCAAGTTCACGGCCGAGGCCCCGGCCCTGCACGACCTGACGGCGTCCGTCCTGGGCGTCTTCGGCGTCGCGCCGCCGCCGGAGATGATCGGCCGGGACGTCCTGGCGAAGGAATGAGAAAGGAGCCCCCATGGCCAGCGTGAAGGTCAAGGTCGACAAGGACCTGTTCGACAAGATCAAGAAGCTCGCCGAGATGTCCGGCTACTCCTCGGCCGACGAGTTCATCGGCCATTGCCTGGAAAAGGAAGTGGGCAAGTTCGAGGAGGCCGACTCGGAGGAGGAGATCAAGAAGAAGCTGAAAGGGCTCGGCTACCTCTCCTGATCGTCATGACCATCGTCAACGTCATCTTCGGCGCCGTCGTCGGGGCCCTGCTGTGGCCCTTCCGGGGCCTCTCCCCCTGGGTGGGGATGATCGTCGTCTCGCTCCTGACGGCCCTGCTGATGCTGGCGGTCTACAAATGGACCTCCAACCAGGCGGCCATCCGCCGGGCCAAGGACCGCATCAAGGCCCATCTCTACGAGATGCGGCTGTACAAGGACGACATGCGGGTCACCCTGGCCGCGCAGAGGTCCATCCTCAAGGCCAACCTGGCCTATCTGGCCGCCAATCTGAAGCCCCTGGCCGTCATGATCGTGCCGCTCGTCCTCATCCTGGCCCAGCTGAGCGTCTGGTACGACCGGGCCCCGCTCGCGCCGGGCGAGGAGACTCTGGTCAAGGCCTCGCTCGCGGCCCCGGCCGACCCCGTCACGGCCGGCCTCGAGCTCGAGGTCCCGCCCGGCCTGGAGATCACGGCCCCGCCCGTCCGCATCGCCGACCTTCGCGAGGTCGTCTGGCGGATCAAGGCCCTGGCGCCGGGCGCCGGCCGGCTCGTCCTGCGGGCCGGCGGCGAGACCCTGGCGAAGACCGTGATCGTCGGCGGCGCGGCGGCCGGCCCCCGGCTGGTCCGGGTCTCGGCCATCGCCTCCCGCGGCTCGTTCTGGAAAAGGGTCCTCTACCCCGGCGAGCCGCCCCTGCCGGGCGGCGCCCCCGTGGGCTCGATCGAGGTCCTCTACCCGGCCGCCCGACTGCCCGCTTTCGGCCTGAACGTCCATTGGCTCGTCGCCTACCTGGCCTTGTCCATCGTCTTCGGCTTCGCCCTCAAGGGCGTGTTCAAAGTCGAGATCTGATCGTCCGTCGCGGAGGTCCCATGCACATCGACACCTTCAAGATGGAGCGCATGCAGTCCACCTGGGAGAACGTCGTCGACTACAACCTGTCCGAGAGCGGCGTCCATCCCCTGACCCTCAAGGAACTGCTGACCCCGGCGGAGATCGAGGACCTGGCCAGGATCGAGCTCGGCTACACCCAGACCAACGGCACCCTCCCCCTCCGCGAGGCCATCGCCCGCCTCTACCCCGGCCTCGGCCTGGAGCAGGTCCTGACCACGGCCGGCTCGTCGGAGGCCAATTTCCTGCTCATCTGGAGCCTCATCGAGCCGGGCGACGAGGTCCTGTTCGAGCTGCCGAACTACATGCAGATGGCCGGGCTCCTGCGGGCCTTCGGGGCCCGGGTCAAGACCTTCCGGCTGCGCGAGGAGCTGGGCTGGCAGCCCGACCTGGACGAGATCAAGGCGCTCCTCACGCCGAAGACCAAGATGATCGTCCTGACCAATCCCAACAACCCGACGGGCGCCGTGCTCGATCCCGGCGTCATGAAGGGCCTCGTCGACCTGGCCGCCGGCGTCGGGGCCTGGATCCTGGCCGACGAGGTCTACCAGGGCGCCGAGCTCTCCGGCCGGACCACGCCGAGCTTTTGGGGGATGGCCGACAAGGTCCTGGTCGTCAGCGGCCTGTCCAAGGCCTACGGCCTGCCCGGCCTGCGGGTCGGCTGGATCGTCGGGCCCGAGGAGGTCGTCAAGAGGACCTGGCCTTACCACGACTACACGACCATCTCGCCCTCGGCCTTGAGCGACCGGCTGGCCGCGCTGGTCCTCTCCCCGGCGACGCGGGAGCGCATCCTGGCCCGCACCCGGGGCATCCTCAACGCCAATTTGCCGGTCCTGACATCCTGGCTGGCCGGCCATGGCGGCCTGTTCTCCTTCCGGCCGCCCCAGGCCGGGGCCATCTGCTTCGCCCGCTACGGCCTGAAGGCCGGGTCGACCGAGCTCGTCGAGCGCCTGATCCGGGAAAAGAGCGTCCTGCTCGTCCCCGGCGATCATTTCGAGACGGACGGCTACCTGCGCTTCGGCTACGGGCCCGAGGCGGGGTATCTCCGGCGGGCCCTGGCCCGGGTCGACGAGACCCTTAAAAATTTCGCCTAATCATGGTAAGATACCGCATCCATTCCCCGGCGGAATGAGTTCATAGGTTAAGAGATTGAGGAGGCCGCACATGAAAACGTTCCGGGCCATCGCCCCACTCGTCATCCTGGCCGTCCTGGCCCTCGCCGGCGCGTCCTACGCCCAGCAGGTGTCCAAGATCGCCATCATCAACTCCCAGAAGGCGTTCGAGACCTCGACCGAAGGCAAGAAGGCCCTGGCCCAGCTCCAGGACCTGGACACCAAGATCAAGTCCGACATCCAGAAGATGGATGACGCCATCCGCCTGCTCGAGAACCGGATGAACACCGGCCGCCTGACCATGACCCAGGAAGCCCTGATGGCGCTGCAGGCCGACATCGACAAGAAGACGACCGAGCGCAAGCGCTACGAAGAGGACAAGACCCGCGAGGCCCAGACGCTCTCGACCAACCTGATCCAGAAGATCCGGATCGAGATGGTCGCCGTCATCGAGGCCCTCTCCAAGGAACGCGGGCTCGACCTGGTCCTGGACGCGGCGACCAGCGGCGTCGTCACCGCCGCCCCGACCATCGACATCACCGACGAGGTCGTGGCCCGGTACAACCAGACCAAGACCGGCGTGCCCCCCGTCAAGAAGTAAGCCCGAACCGGCCCGGGGGGAAAAGGCCCTCCTTTTCTCCCCGGTCGATCCCCCCTCCCGGCCCGCCCCGGCGGGACTTTCCGTCAGGACGGGCCGCTCCCGAAGGCGATCCGGAAGCGCACCACTTCGGCCCGGCTACCGACGCGGAGGGGCGGCCCCCAGGTCCCGGCCCCGCTGGTGACGTAATACTGCGTCCCGCCTTTCCTTTTATAACCCCAGTTGAGCTCGTAGATCAGGCTGTTGATGAGCCCGATCGGGAACATCTGCCCGTCGTGGGTGTGTCCGGAGATCTGCAGGGCCGCGCCCGCCTGCTCCGCCTCTTCGAGGCGCACGGGCTGGTGGTCGAGGACGACGACCGGCAGATCGGGCGGGGCGGCGCCCGCCGCCAGGATGGCGCCGATCGGGCGCCGGCGCTCGCCGCGCGGCAGCGATCCGGCGTCCTTGCGCCCGACCAGGACGAAGGCCCGGCCGACCGCCGCCGCTTCATCCTGGAGGACGGTGATGCCGCAAGCCCGCAGGCAGGCCACGTTCCTCTCGAGCCCGCTGTAGTACTCGTGGTTGCCCGGGCAGGCGTAGAGGCCCAGCGGGGCCCGCAGCCGGCCCATGATGCCGCGCAGCTCGGCTTCCACGGCCTCGGTCACGGTCTCGTCGACGATGTCGCCGGCGAAGAGGACCACGTCCGGCTCGAGGGTCCGGATCCGGTCGACCACCTTCTCCAGGCGGGACGGGCCGACCAGGGCGCCGAGATGGAGGTCGGAGACCGCGACGACGGTCAGCCGGTCGACGGACCCGCCGCGGCGCGGCAGGGTCAGGTCCAGGTCGATCGTCCGCAGCCGGGTGGCGTTCCAGAGGCCCGCCCCGATCGTCAGGGCCACGGCCCCGGCCACGGCGGCGAACACCGCCGGGCCCGAACGGGCCGCCGTCAGGGACCGGGGCAGGACGGGCACGAAGGCGTTGACCAGCCGGACCAGGTCGACGGCGACGACGGCCAGAAAGGCGTAGAGCATGACGCCCATGTGATAGGTGCCGGCTTCGACCAGGAGCGACGTCAGCCGGCCCGGGGCCGAGGTCATCAGGCTTCGCCCGACCGGGAACAGCAGGGCGGCGAAGATATAGACGGCCAGGAAGACGAGCCGGGCCCGGGGGGCGGCGGCCAGCGCTTGGGCGCCCCGGCGCGCGATGTAGAAGTTGATCAGGCCCCAGACGGCAAAGGCGATGGCCAGGAAGGCGAACATCCGCTGTCCTTTCATTCGGGCGGCACCTCGTTCCACGCGGCGATGCCTTCGAGCGTCCGGCGCGGCGGTTCCCGCAGCGGCCGTTTCTCGGCGTACCCGAGCGGCATGAGGGCCACGAGCCTGTAGGACTTGGGGATCCCCAGGCCGCGGCGGACCTTTCGGTAGTTGAACCAGCCCATCCAGCAGGTGGCCAGGCCCAGCTCCTCGGCCTGCAGGACGATGTGCTCGCCGGCGATGCCCATGTCGAGTAGATAGTAGGGCACGCCCTGGATGCGCGAGCCCAGACGGACCACGGCCCGGCCGGGCCGGGCCAGCAGCACCAGGATGACCGGCGCCTGGGCGGCGAACCGCGAGGCCTTGAAGAAGCCGCCGAAGGCCGCCTCGGCCAGCTTGGCCTTAAGGGCCGCGTCGTCGACGACCATGATCCGCCAGGGCTGGACGTTGTGGGCCGAGGGCGCCAGGCGCGCGGCCTCCAAACAAGCCCGGAGCTTCTCGGGCTCGACGGGCGCCGGGGAAAAGCGGCGGATGCTGCGCCGGCCGCGAAGGATCGTCTGGAACGGCGTCGGTCCCGCGCCCGGTCCGGGGCCGGTCATTTCCGGACCGTCCCGACGAGGCCGGCCTGTTCCAGGACCTCGAAGAAATCCGCCAGGGCGGCCGGGTCGATCTCGCCGAACTCGGCCTGGAGGGCCCGGAAGATGTCCTGCCGGGTCCGCCGGCCGTCCACGAAATTGAGGGCCTCATAGGCGGCGTCCCCGGGCAGCCGCAGCTTCGCCAGGACGGCCGGGCCCAGCTTCTCGATCAGGTAGTCCGTCTCGAGGGGGGCGACGAAATCGGGCGACCGGACGGGGACCGGCTCTCCCTTGAACAGGGCTCCGTAGTCCGCTTCGGGCAAGGCGACGGTCCGAGGGACCTTGAGCCCGAGCCGGGCGCAGCCCTCGGCGTGGGCGTCGGCCAGGGCTTGGCGGAGCGACAGGCGCGACCGCTCGAGGGGGGCCGTCGCCGCCGCGACCAGCCGCCCGGTCCCGGCATCCTTGGCGAAGGCCAGGGCTGAGCGCACGGCGTCGGTTTCCCGCCGCGCGGCGGCCTCATTGACGTTCCGGGCCCGGTCGTAGGCCAGATGCAGGGGGCCGGCCGCTTCGGCCGCACCGATCGCGGCCAGCGCGTCGTAGACGTCGGCCGCCTGCCGGGCCAGGCCGTTGCGGACGACGAGGCGGGCCATGTCCAGGGCCTCCCTGTCCCCGGCCGCGGCCAGATAGTAGACGGCGCCCAGGGCGACGAACGAGGCCCGGCGGAGCTCGGTCGGATCGACCTTGTCCATGGTGTCCAGGCTGGTGTGGTGGAAGGTGTCGCCGCGGTTGAGCATGACGGAAGGGACGCGCAGGGCGCCATCGTTGAAGACGACGTGGTCGCTGCCGCCGCTGTAGGGGTAGGACTTCCAGACGAAGGGGTGCGTGCTGCCGTTGAGGCTGGTCAGGCCGAGCGACTCGGCCAGCCCGGCGAAATCGGCCACAACGTCGTTGAGGGCCGACGGATTGGAGTTGGGCGTGCGGTAGACGCCGAGCGTGCCGCCGGTCAGGTGCAGGTCTTCGCCGATCATGTCGCAGTTGACGGCGGCCAGGGCGGCCCGGGTCCGCTCGAGATGGGCCTGGACGTACGGCACCAAGCCGTTGAACTCGGGCACCCAAAGGAAGCGGATGGTCCGCCGGGGCGGCGGAACGGCGCCGGAGGCGATCATGGCTTTGAGGGCCCGGGCCATCTCCAGGAGGCCGCCGCTGCCCGAGCCGTTGTCGTTGGCGCTCGGCGCCGGGTGGCACAGGTGGGCCACGAGCAGGACCTCCTTGTCCGGCTCGACGGCGCCGCGCAGGGAGGCGGTCAAGGTCTCGATGTTCGTCGGGAAGAACTCGGTGTCGACGTCGGCCCGCAGGACGATCTTCCGGCCTTCTTCGAGCAGGCGCTTGAGCGTCGCGCCCTGGTTCTTGCTCAGGTTGAAGGCGAAGCCGAGCTTGTCGCGGTCCTCCCAGCGCGGCCACAGCGCCGTGTAGCGGACCAGGTTGGGATAGCCGGGCCGGGTGTCGGGGGCGAAATAGGTCAGAACGCCCAGGGCGCCCCGCTCGAGGACGGCCTCGCGCATGACCTGGGCCGTGGCCGCCGTGGCCAGGACGATGCGGCCCTTGACGTCCTTGCCGCGGTAGGCCGCCTCCCCCACCCCGGAGCCGACGTCGACGAGCTCGGCCTCGACGTGGCCGGACCCGCTGTGCTTGACCAGGCTCAAGGGCAGCTCCTCGAAAGAACAAAGCCGCTCCCGGGACGGCGCGGTCATCCACAGCTCCGCTTTCCGGGCCCGCCAGCCGATGACGCTGCGATAGGTGTAATAGCGGCGGGAGCCGTCGGAGGGCCAGCCCTCGATCCCGGCGTCGTCGTAGCCGAGCCGCAGCAGCTCGGCCCGGATGGCTTCGGCCGCGGCGTGGAAGCCTTCGGAGGCCTGGACGCGGTCGAAGGCCGAGATCATGGCCGTGTAGCGGAAGGCGGTCTCGCCGGAGACCTCCTCGGCGAGGGCCCGGACGAGCCCCGGCGACGCCAGGCGCGTCTCCGCCGCCGCCAGGGGCAGGGCCAGGATAAGGAGGAGGGCGGCCGCGGCCGCCCGGAAGGTCGTGGGGGGTGTCATCGCGTTCTCCCGGCGGTCCGCCTACTTGACCAGGATGAGCTCGGTCTGGCGCCGGTCGAGGAAACGGGGCCCGTCCTTGGTGAAGGCCGCGTCCTGCTCCAGGGCGAACTGGACGTCCTGGCCGCCCCATTCGGCCACGGCCGATCGGACGTTGAGCTCGATCGAAAAGACCGTGTCGGCGAAGAGCGGATAGTCCCCGGCCCCGGGGACGCCCTCCTGCTTGTCCCACAGGCCGATGGTCGGCCCGGCCGCGTGGCCGTGCAGGCCGAGCGGATGGGTGTAGATGCTGGGCCGCAGCCCTTCGGCCTTGGCCTTGGCCAGCGCGGCGGCCAGGATCTCGTTGCCCGTCCGCCCCTCCTTCATCTCGCCGAGCAGGATGTCCTGGAGCCGGTTGCCCTGGGCCAACCCGGCCCGCAGCCCGGCCGGGGCCTCGGTCTCGCCGGGGAGCGGCACGTAGGCGTGCTGCTGCGTGTCGGTGTTGAGCCGGAGGTAATTGACGCCGATGTCGCAGTGGAGGAGGTCGCCCGGATGGATGACCGGGCTGTCCTTGTAGGGGCTCGAGGCCGGCCGCTGCAGCGAGATGCCGGGATTGAACCAGGACGTTTGGCCGAGCGAGCGGAACTTCTCCCAGATCCACCATTCGACGTCGGCGGTCGTGGTCACGCCGGGGGTGATGACCCGGCGCGAGAAGGCCTCGGCGATGACGGCGTGGGCCACGGCGCAGATGTGGTCGTAGACCTCGATCTCTTCGGGCAGCCGGCGCTCCAGCCAGCCCACGGCCAGGCGCTCGGCGCTGACCAGCCGCTTGGCGTATTCGGGGCCGAGGGCCCGGACCAGGCGGCCCTTCATGGTCGAGCTCAAGCCGTCGCCGAAGGCGAAGATCTCGGACTCGTCGATGCCGATGCGCCGGGGGTCGCGGGCCTTGACGGCCTTGGCCAGGGCCTGCCACTGGTCCTCCTGGCCGGCCTTCCAGACGGTCGGGTAGAGATCGCCGACGCCGTAACGGCTGACGGTGAACCGCTCCACGCCCTTGTCCGGTCCCCGGTCGTGGAAGACGAGCAGGCTCAGCCGCCGGGCCGACAGGCTGGCGAAGGGCACCAGCGAGAGATAGACGGGGTCCTCGTTGTACTCCTCGCAGAGGACGAGCCACATGTCGATCTTCTCGCGGCGCATGAGCTCGGGCAGGACCCGGTCCAGCTTGGCCTTGAGCCAGCCGTCGCAGATCGCGGCCTGCTCCTTGAGGCCCAGAATGGCGGGGATGGCGCCGGCTTCGGCCGCCGGGCCGAGCCCGGCCAGGAAGAGGACGGCGATGAGGAAGGACGTGCGGAGGCGGCGGGACATGGTTGGTGCTCCTTTCGCTCCCGGCCGTCAGGGCCGGCCCGGAGCCCTTATAGATATCTCAAAACCTCGCCGCGGGCAACCTTCCCGGCGCCGCC
>JAEAMF010002503.1_pt1 | contig 10400 bp, 21 predicted proteins | sample 8958721 | NCBI WGS metagenome assembly JAEAMF01 (sample SAMN16933255, study PRJNA681124) | bioreactor sludge metagenome | isolation source: anaerobic bioreactor treating anionic surfactant - SDBS | place: India: Bengaluru | collected 2019-02-28 | reverse complement strand
AAGGTGTAGAACAAGAATACAATGGGTAAAATTTAGTGTTTAAAGTACAAGGCTATAAAGTTCAAGATAATCAGCAATAACGGAATCCAATAAAGCAAACCGATTGGCATATAGGCATTAACTACACTGCTTAACGTTTCATCGTAAAATCTTTGAGTTATAAAATAAGTGTTCTCCATAATTGCTAAAAGCAACAGTACCCCGGTGATGCCGCCGAATAAACCGAATAATCCCCAATACTTAACGCTGACAACTAAGCAGATTAGCAACCACCCGATTAAGATGTAATAATACATTATGTCAATACTGTTTTCTTCACTTGCCTCTAGTGTTGGAGTTGGGCTAGGTGTTGGTGTTGGTGTTGGTGTTGGTGTTGGTGTTGGTTCTTCATATAGTTCTCCGTAAACGATAAAGTAGTAATGCAAGTTATCACCGGTAGAATAAGCAGAGCTTAAATAATGGAAATAGTTAGCTCCAACATCTGTTGAACCTTGAGTACAACTCCAATAATTACTTGAATCTAAACCGGTGTCATCCATAACGTAAACACCTATTGCGTATGTTGTGCCAGCGTTTAGAACATATCCATCTGTAAAAGTGAAGTTTTTAAGGTAATAATCAGAGGTAAAAACAGAGCTAGAAATGTTTTCGCTAACTGCTAACGGTGTTCCTGTTGGGTAAGCGTTAGTTCCGTAAGTGCCGGTTACAGCGTATAACCGAGCTTGATAAATAGCTTGGCCTGTCCCGCCTGTTCCGGTTTGTTTAAATTTGAATAATACTTTTGTTAAAGTATAATTATCTGGTAAAGTGCTATTAAATGAGCTACCAATAGCTGATTTATTACTAGTTGAACTTGGGTGTACTGTAATAAAATTAGATCCGAATCCAACATAGCCTTGATTTGAAGTAAAAATAGCGGTATCAGCTTTAACATTCTGGATTAACATTAAGAAAATTAGCATAAAAAGTAAAGCTAAGAGAGTTTTAGTTTTAGTTTTCAACCTAGAAACCATCCATAAATTAAAGCTGATCCTACAAGCAAAATAATTAAGCCGTTAACCATCTGTTTAGGCTCTCTCTCTCGCACGTTATGAACAAACCAAACACCGCCACCGAAGAACATTCCAACAGCGGTTAAACCAAGAATTAACGTGAAACTGATATTATGATACTCGGGTGTAGTTGGTATAGTTTCAACTAGGCTAAAATCATCAATTAGTATAACTGTGCTCCCTGTTACAACCGGAGAATTAACATAAAAACGTTTTAAAGTTAGATTTTGGGTTGAGGGATTAGTTATTAAGCTCATGCAATTTATATATGTCCAATCACTACAATTCGAGACGTCTATTGTGTGTCGTTCTAGGTCTATGTAGGTTGAGGCATAATACAATTTGACTTGCAGAGTTCTATAACCACTTCCCCCAGAAGTTTTAGTGTAAAAACCGCAACTAGTAAATTTGCCGGGTGTATTAGTTTCGTTTATATACCCATCGGCATTTTTGTTTGTGAAACTAGCTCCGGTTACACCTGCACCCATAGCCACACACCAAGTATTATTTGTTCTACCGCCACTTGATGAAAAACCAGCATATGTTCCTCCTTTAGTCCAATACGGATTTGTCTGAGAATCTATTGAAGCTTCAAAACCACTATCTTTCATACGTTCAACATCTGTATCAGCTTTAACCGGTTGAAAATTGTAAACTACAAATAAAAGAGAAATAAGAAAATAGACTTTAATTTTAGATTTAATTAGCTACCACCGCCACCAAACACAGCGCCAACTATTCGCAAAGCAAATATGAAAACTAAATAACTAGTTGTAGCAATAAAAGCCCAACTCACAAAAAAGAAGACTATACTAAGTTCCGATGCAATATCCGGTAAACTACCGGTTAAAACCATAGCGATAAGCGATAAAGCGTTAATGCTTGTGTTCCGGTCAGACCAATCACTATTAAATGTTATTTGCAGGTCATCAGCCTCTAAAGCCTCTTGAAAATCCGTATAGGCTGTTCCGTTAAAACTCAATGTGGCTTTAATCTGGGTCTTACTGTTTTTCATCTGAAAACTTGAAGGATTATCATAATCTACTATGTCAGTTAAGTTTAGTGTTGGGACAACACCTATAACGGTTGTTACATCTGTATTATTCTCGTTTCTCCAATAGAAACCATCTTGATCCCAAGTGAAAACCCACCAATACGCATAGGTAAAACACCAGATATTAGGACTATCAAAATTAAATTGGAAGTGATAACCGTTAAGGTCAAAGTTTTCCCAATTATTATTAGTAGCGTTAATGGTTAAAGTGCTATTCCAAGCGATAAGCTCTAACGTGTCAGGGTCAGGAATAAACGTGTTATCAACATCTGTGCTGAAAAATTCTGATGGCATAGTAGCAATTAACCCTATGGTTATGCCTACGACACTTAGCAGAACGATTAAAGCACGCATTTCGCTTATATCGCCCATGCTTTAACCTTCCCCTGTAATCATGCCTCTAAGTTGCATAGCTAACAAGATCGCAACAAGCAAACAAACCATAAGGAAAATCCAATATGGCAACCAACCAAGCGCAACCAAGAATCCCATGCTGACAAAATCCACGACAAGAACAGCGTATAAAACCGCGCTATTCTGACTTTTATAAAATGCTACTCCGCATAGCATGGTAGTGAAAAGCAAAAATAAAGCTGAAACTAAGATTTCAGCGCTAAAAACGTCTATCCCGAAATAATCAGCTACTCCATTAGGCAGATCTGTTAAATTGTAGCTATCTGTTTCAGCTTTAACCGGTTGAACTTTTAGAGATACAAAAAAGAGTATGCAAAACACTAGGGAAAAGACTAAAAATAGTCTAAGAGGTTTAGCTTTTCTAATTGGGCTTTTAATGTTTTGCATACTCCGTTATCTTGTTGTTTGTTTCTACTATTTTATTTTTGTGTTTAACACTATAAAAAGGGATAATAGTGTATAGCTTTTTAGCTATACAGTTAGGCATCAGCGAACTACATAGCGTCTTTGATAAATGAATAGGCAATACCGATTATGTACACTATTGGCAATACTGTACTAAAGACCGTAGCAACTGCGCTTTCCCATGCCGAGGTATTTGCGGCTACAAGTTGATCCATCGCAATAGGTGTCAAAATAGCAACAAGCAGAAACCCAACAGCGCTAAGAATGATGTTTCGAGCGGTTAATTCCATAGTTTTCTTTTCCTCCATTTTATTTTAGTTCTGCTATTGTTGGCACAAATATAAAAAATTAAAGGCACAAATAAACCGGTTAGAAGATTTTACATAGATCCATGTAAATCTTTACTATAAGACCCCTTTATAACTCCAACTAAACCGATAACTCCGAAAAATAACCCTAACAAGTGTATTCTTACTAAAACCCAGAAAGTTAGATCTTGACGTAAAGATGTTTCAAACGGAGAGTTTACCAGGTAATCCCCTAATCCCATGTAAAAAGCAGATCCTACAGCGAACATTAAAAGGTAAATCCACATTTTACGCTGATAATCCATAAGTCTTAAAAACTGTTTAACAATATAATATTTTTCAGTTGAAGTTGAAACGACTTGTATAGAAAAAGAGAAAAGATAAGGGTTGAAATTGTCGGCGGGTATTTACCTAAAAAAAGAAACTGCACAATAGAAGGCAACTACGTAATAATTAACCCAAACGATAGAAACAGAGACGGAGCTAGCTATAAAGCGTTTTTTGACAACACTTGTTTAATTCCTTATAAAACCGGTTTACCGCCTTTCCGTAGCATAAGACATAAGCTAATGCTGAAAGAAGGATCTGCTCAATGTGTAAGTTTTAGCAGTAAACAAGAAGACAAGGCGCCTAGTTGCACTATTCAAGATGTAGAAAACTATGCTACTGCAACAGTGATAAAGAAAGCCGGCAGTTTCAAAGAAGAATCTAAAACGTTGATTTATGTTTTAATAATTATCAACATTATTGTTTCACTTGCCGGTCTAATTTTTGGGGGTAGAATAAGGTTTTAAATCCAACATTACAAGAGAGAAAAGCAAATTTACTTGCAGATCTAGCCAAGTCAAACGATCAAGAAATCATAAAGATTCTTGACATTTTAAGTATGCTAATCAGAGCTTTTGAAGGCAGAGACATTAAACCGGATAGCGATCCAATTACTCGCTTAATTAATGTTAAGAACATTCTTGAAAGATCCAATTTTCCTAGCATGAGCATAATAAACTTTCAAGTTTACGCTAGACTTGTAGCTTATTATCACCCGATAGAATGTAAAGCGTTTAGTACATGGGCGAACCTGCAAGCTGAGAGTTTGAAAAGCTACAAAGCGTTAAGCTCAGAGCAGTACGTGGAAATGTTCAAAGCTCAAAACGCTGTATTACCGCAAACCTCTAGTACAAACATAAGTTTCGGGCAAAAAATGGCTAACGAAGAGAAAAAGAAGTCATGGTTTAACCGAAGAAAGAAAGACACTGATAACGAGACAATAGGTGATTATCAGAGTTGAAAGAGTTTCTAGATTCTTTCTTAACTAGTATGCTACTTTTAGCGAAGCTTTTAGCGAAAAAGGTTTTACTGTTCTTGAGGTTTAAAAAATGGGTAAAACTAGCAGATTGAGAAATCTTAAAGCAGATTTAAACGCTAGAATAAAAGCCTCTGTAACTAATCCGGTAACTGCAACATGGGAAAAGGGCAAGATAACCGGAACTGCATTAAAGCTTTATCGTAAACTTGGCCCAATGGAAAAGCATATTGAAAACTGTGTTTACTGCAATCCACGTTTCATTAAACTAAAAAATAATCCTTACATTCTAAGCCTTCCCTCTGATAGCAATCATATAGCTCAAGAATACATAGTTAAAACACCAGAGCTTAGAGCAATCTTAAAGGAAATAGTTGAATGTCCAATTTATAACAGAAAAGCAGGTTACCGATAAATGCCGAAAAGCTACGAGTTAATGGAGTTAATCCGGCAAAAAAAGTCAATGGCGGCACAGATAAGTAAACTAGACGGTGACTATGCTAGTTACGCTGGCGGAAGTCTTGAGATCTCAAGCAAAATTGCCATGATAGACTTTCTAATTGAAGAGGACCTTTTAGGTGAAAGCTTTAATCCCTTATTAAAACTGTATCGTAGCTACCTTTTTAAACAGAGAAAAGCGTTTTTCGCAACTGCAGGCAGTACAGAAATAACTAAACTCGGTTTTATACAAGGCGATCCAACAAAATACAAAGATGCCCTAGAGGAAATCTAAGGTTGAATAGGCTTGAACAGTTTACGCTTAGAATGTTCCGGCATGGTGACAGTGTAGCAATAGTTATTTTTGGGCGGAGAGGAACAGGTAAAACAGATAACAGCTTACTATTATGCGAGATCCTTTACAGTTATGGCTTAGTAACTGAATTTGCCACGAATATTAGAGTTTACGAATCCCCTTTCCCTATTGAATATGTAACTAACATGGAAGACTTAGAAATATGGGCGCAAGGTAGTACTAAACGTAAACTGTTTATTCTAGATGAGGCAGGAAAAGCGTTTAAACGTAGATCCCCAATGAGCAAGCTTAACTTAAAAATTATTGATAATCTGCAAACTCTCCGCAAGTTCAAGCTTAGTTTAGCATTGATTGCACCGGACGAAAAATATATTGACTCGGCAGGTTTAGGCAGTGACGTATTAGACGGCATAATTACTAAGCCGGAGTTTAAGAACCCGAAAAAAGCTCTATACCATGACTTGCAGATTTTTGAACAAGAAGCTTTTGATAATCTGCCAAGAACGAAGATTCACTTTGACACATGGGACATAGCGACATTTACTTTAAAAAGTGACAAACCAAAAACCCCTTTCAGCGATAAAGAGCTCATCATATTAGAAAAATACGGATCTGGAACACGAAGGGCAGATATGCCTTATCATCATGAAGAGGTAACGAGAACTTTGCGGAAATTTGCTAAACTATACATTGAGTATAGAAGGCACAAAGATTTACATGATGCGACTGAGGTAATCACATCTAAGGATATGGCACGATTTTTAGGCAATTAATCATATCATTTATCACTATCTATATAGTGTTAAATAAACAAGGTAAAAAACAACGAAATAGGGGAGAGTAAATGAATAAAGCTGTAAAGATTCCAACGTCAAGAAGAACTTTAAAGTTTATCACCCATTACCCTACACCTTTAGAGCTTCAAGAAATCATAAACACCTCTGAAGGTTGGATCTATAAAACAAATATGAAAGAGTATAAGCTACGAGATAAGGCACTTGTAGCTTTAACATATCTTATAGCTGTAAGAATCAGCGAAGTTTTACGTTTAACAAAAGATCAATTCCAACTAGAAAAAGACCGCATTACGATAAATAGCATTAAATTAAGCAAATCTACAAGGAAAGATAAACCAAGAAAAATACAGTATCGAGAAGTAGCCTGGTTACCGGTTTACGGTGAAAGATCCGGTTTAACAAGCATTGTGACTGACTACCTTAAACTTCTTAACAGTAACGATAAGCTGTTTAATTTTGGCAGAGTACGAGCTTACCAGATAATAAGCAAACTAACCGGTGAACCATGCCATTTCCTTAGAGCCTATGGAGAGAATTATCTTTACGATATTTGGGATCGAGATCTCTTAGCTGTTGCTGATTATGTTAAGGTAGATTATCAAACACTGCAACATTATATTAGAAGGTCTTACACTAAATTTAAACCGGTATAAAAAAGAATAATTAATTATTTAATTAAATAAATAAAGAAATAATTATTTAATTAGGTAAATAATTATTCAAATATCCTCTTAAAAAAAGAAAGTCTTTCGGATAAGGTCTTTTCAATTTCTCTGCTTTTCCCTTCGTTTTATTCAAACTAAATAAGTATGGAGTTTCAGCGATTAAACTAAAAACTTTACTGTGAAACCTATTCGTAAACACTAAGCTAAACTGCCGATAATAATTAACAGTTTCAAGAATCCTCTTTTCAACATCCAACACCGGAGTCTTAACTATATTAGGATCTGCAACAGTCACGTTAAAACCAAATTTCTCAAAGCTTTTCTTAACCATAAACTTAACAAGTCTACCTTGAACTTTACCGGTTAACCTGCCTACGACCCTCTGTAAATCTTTACGTAAAAGATCATCTGGCAACTTATTTATTAAACCAAAATCACCAAAGAAACCAGAGAAATCACTTTCGAAGTCACATCTTAAAGACATTAAAAGTTTATGCTCAGAAATGCCTATTTCGAAAGGATCTCCGTAATAATTGTAAAAAGCGAAATCTGGACAGAAACAAGATTCAATCTTTAAAGTTTCTCGTATAAAAACTGAATCATAATTAGATCTGCCTAAACACACAAAATTATGCCTAGTCTCATAAAACCCTACATCTAATTCTAGTCGTTTAGAATCCGGTTTATAATAAACGTTAACCGGCAACTGAACAACCAGATTAGTTCTAACTTGAGTTAAAAGCGCATAACGTAAAGCATTATAGCCTTTACTGAAATCTCCAAAATGGCCGCCCGATTGAATAAAAAATACGTCTCTATCATGCAATTTATGAAGGTTAAGTTTTTCAACAAACCTTAAAGAATCTTTGAAAGGTACAACTACAATATTATGATCCAGGTAGTTATCAAGTAAAAACTTGTTTATGCCTATAAGCTGTGCAAAATCACCAAGATTATTAAAACCATTATCCGGTGATCCTAAAAGGTAAACAGTGTTTTTCAATTTCCCAACCAAATGAGACACCAACCAATAAGGAAAAGAATGCATAAAGGAATAAGTAAAACAAAAACTCGTAATAGTTTACAAATTACTCGTTTCTCCATCGGCACACACCACAATACTTTAAACTTAAGTATTGGTCGTAATGACCGCAAAACATAGTTCCATTCTGGACTTTACTCTTATGCTTACAAGGGTAATCCAATGTAATCGCCCTCTCTTACCCAACCTTTAACCTCAAGAATCTTGTCTATGTATTCCCTGGCCTTTTCCTCTCTTAAACCGATATTCATTTCAACCCAAAGAGTTATCCTTTTATAACTTACTTTGTGTTGACTATCTTCGCTTATTCCGGTTGCTATTTTTGCAGTTATCTCTTTGAGTCTCTGCAATCTTAAAGTACAGGCATCTTGTTTCATGTCTAAACCTCATTCGTATATATATTTACATTAATATACGGAGAGACACCGCATAAAAGATTTGCTCCAGATAGGAAAAGGTTGAGAGTTAAGAAGCCATCAAAAAGACTAGGTATAGAGATATATTATTTATTGTATAATGTATAAGTCAAAAACGTTATTGTTCTAGTGAGTCATATATTAATATATTAATGTATATACCTATTCCTTTAGAATGACAGTTTCAAAGCAAGTTTAACTGTTGCGTGAATTTATTGTAAAGTTCTTCTGGTGTGTATCGTTCATCTCCGTTGCCTTTTACATGGTCATAACGATTAAACGGTTTCAGGTTCTCGCCAACTTTGACCGTTCAAACTATCTGTTTCGTGGATTCTGTCAACATAACCCGTTTTAGTTAAATGGTAGATATAACCCAGAAGTTTAACATCTTTCTTCTGTTCAATGAGGTCTGCTAATTCTTTGTCCCATTCTTTGAGTTCATCTAAACGACAATAACAAGTAAACATTCTATGTCGTTTATGTCTCCATATTGGCATATCAGCAAAACCGCATTTAGGGCATACTCTCACTTGAAACCCTCCTTTGACAGATGACAATTAAAAGTAAATAATTCTCGGTATCTTTTCATGAATGCTTCAATATCCTTGTCGGTTGGCAACCCCAAGATTTCCTTGAGAACGTAACGCATAGCGGATTCTTGGTCTTGGTCCCAGATGCTTCCAGCTCTCGGTTGCTCTAATCGTTTAAGCCACTCTTTGACCTCTTTTTCAAACTGAGTATGCCAAGATGCACAAGCGTTAGCGTATAGTGTGATGTCGTTGTACTCGTGGAAGAATGGGAAAGTTTTTGTTGTCTCTTTCAACTTCATTCTTTCTTCACTTCCTTTGTGGACTCTTCCGAACAAACTGACACTTTCTTCAAATATTCTCGTAGAACTTTCATTTCTGGCGGACTTTCGTAAACGAAATATTTTGGGTACTCTTTTTCCCAATCAGTCATTTTGTTGTCTCCTTTTTGGACTGTTCTTCGCCTGAGCAAACTGACAACTTTTTCTTTTCACACGCAGCGTCAAAATCATCCAGTAACTTCTCAACAAACTCTCTTTCAACATCTAAAGAGTCAATGTTAACACCGCAGACATGACACCGTTTCACTAAGCCTTTAGAGAAATTTCCTTCCAAAGTTAATTCTTGAATCCAACGGGTTTTTTCATGTTTACAGTTTTCAACAAGTTTTCCATAGGCAATAATGAAGTCTGCCATTGTTAGGCGTTGGCTGTGTTTGTAGAGAAATTCTTCTTCAAGTTTTCTTCTTTCACTCATTTTGTTGTCTCCGTTTTGGACTGTTCTAAGATTGGAGAGGGTTAACCGGAGAAACCGGTATTTCCTCTTTACTAGCGTCTCTCTCTATCTCTGTTTTTCTCGGTCTACCACGTTTCTTTTTCTGAGAAGCCACAAGCTTAGTTTTAGCAGGTTTCGCATTAACTTTAACTGTGTATTCTACACCGTTAATAAGCTCTGCTAACTCGTAATCCTTCTTCCATTTCCAAAAACTCAAGGCTTCTTTAAAGATCATAAACAAGAAGAAGTAAAAGAACAGTTGAACAGCATAAGGAAAGTATGTTTGTAGCATTGGCACGTTATCCGCGAAGATCCAAAAGTTAGACATTAAGACACGATCCTAAAAACCTCTTTTATTTGAAGGGTGATTTTATCGCCTTTTCCTAACGGTTTTAATAGCTCTATAACTTCTTTAGGAATTGTTACTCTGTTTCTATCATCTAGACCGGCTATAAACTGTATAGCATCTATATTGTGCATGGAAAACTTTTGTTTATCTAATTTAGCCATTACCGTAACCTACATACAGCTTTTAATAATGTCTATATTCTTCTCTATTTTTGAGAGAGTCTCGTTTAGAATGTGTATTTCCTCTATTAGTTTACGCTGAAACTGTAAGGTGTTATAGTATTGTTCGTATTCGTCATATTCGTCATATTCGTTTGAATTTGACATTAATAATCACCTTTTTCAGTATTGCATTTTTTTTGGTTTATAGGATTGTTTAGCTTCCATAAAGAAGCGGTCTTTATGGCGGTTTCAATATAGTCTTTATTCATGTTCTAAACCTCTACCTACTAAGAGGGTAAGAATGGGTATAAAAGCCTTGTTCTTAAGGTGTAGAACAAGAATACAATGGGTAAAATTTAGTGTTTAAAGTACAAGGCTA
>JAEAMF010002501.1_pt1 | contig 10402 bp, 9 predicted proteins | sample 8958721 | NCBI WGS metagenome assembly JAEAMF01 (sample SAMN16933255, study PRJNA681124) | bioreactor sludge metagenome | isolation source: anaerobic bioreactor treating anionic surfactant - SDBS | place: India: Bengaluru | collected 2019-02-28 | reverse complement strand
GGGGATCCCGGCTTGTCGGATATTTTACGGCTTTCCATGATAGGGTGCGCTCACGTTTAAGATAACTTTAGCATATCCATTTCGCGCAAAGCAAGAATAACGGCTTTATTTACCGAGGAAGTTTTCGAACTGTCAGGAAACTTCTTCTCTCCAAGTGGGGCCGCCAATGGGATCATCTGATTTTTTTACCTTGACGGCGGCCGTTTGTTCATGATTAAGCGAGCGAGAATTACGGTAACGACGGATATCCATGGGGTTTGCAGTCTCGGATGCAACGCATGGGGATAAAGGAGACCGAAAAATGAAGACCTGTCAGGTGATTTTTCAGCCCTCCGGCAGGAGAGGGGAAATCCCGGAAGGAAAAACCATTCTGGAGGCTGCACGGATCCTGGGTGTCGGAATCGAGTCCGTCTGCGGTGGAAAGAAGAGCTGCGGCAAGTGCAAAATCAGGATCGATTCGAAAAACCTTGACCGGCATGGAATCCATTCATTATCCGATCATCTCTCTCCGATCACCGAAGAGGAGAAAAAAAACCTCACCGAATACGACCGATCGCAGGGCTTCCGTTTGGCCTGTGCGGCAACCATCCGGGGGGATGTTCTGATCTTTGTGCCGGAGCAGAGCCGAACGGGCAATCAGGTGGTCAAAAAGGATGCAACCGACAAAAAAATCCATTTGAACCCTGCCGTCCGTCTCTTCACCGTGACGCTTCCCTCCCCGACTCTGGACCATCCGCTCGGGGACTTCGAACGGTTGTCGGAGTCCCTTGCGGAACATTTCGGCCTACATCGGTTGGAAGTGGACTATTCCGCCCTTCTCGCCCTTCCCGGCGCCCTCCGACAGGGAAAATGGACCGTTACGGCGGCTGTCCGGATGGAACAGGAGATCCTCGCCGTCTTTCCGGGAGCGGTTGAGGAGGCTTACGGCCTTGCCATCGACGTGGGTTCGACCACCGTGGCCGGATACCTGTGCAGTCTCCGCACCGGCCGGATCGTCGGCACCGAATCGTTCATGAACCCGCAAATCACGTTCGGCGACGATGTGATAGCACGGATCAGCTATGTGATGGACAACCCGGACGGCATGGACAAGATGCGTGGAGTCATCATCGATGGCCTGAACCATCTCCTCCGGACCGTGACCGGGGATCACGACCTCTCCCCGGCCGACATTCTCGAGATCACAATCGTCGGAAACACGGTGATGCACCACTTGCTGCTTGGAATCGATCCGCGCGCGCTCGGCTTCTCTCCTTTTACGCCCGCCGTACATCGCAGTCTGGACATCAAGGCGCGCGATCTCGGTCTCAAGGCCAACCCTGCCGCCAACGTCCACTTCCTCCCCATTATTGCCGGTTTTGTCGGCGCGGACAACGTAGGGGTGCTGATCTCGGAGGAACCCTATCGCCGGGAGGAGATGACGCTGATCATCGATGTGGGAACCAATGGAGAGATGCTGCTGGGAAACCGCGAGAGACTCCTTTCCGCATCCTGCGCCACCGGCCCCGCCCTGGAGGGAGCCCATATCCGGTTCGGCATGAGGGCGGCGCCCGGCGCCATCGAGCGGATTCGAGTCGATCCCGAAACGTTCGAGGTTTCTTTTAAAATCATCGGAGAGGAACGCTGGCGGCCGGAGTTTCGGATCACCGGCGCGCTGGGGATCTGCGGCTCCGGAATCATCGACGGGGTGGCCGAACTCTACCGGGCAGGCGTTATCGATCCAAGCGGTCGTTTTCGGACCGGCCTCGCGACATCCCGGGTCTTGACGACCGACGGGCAGCCTGAGTTCGTGATTGCATGGCCGGACGAAACCTCTCTGGCGAAACCGATCACGATCAGCCAGCAGGACATCCGGAACGTCCAGCTCGCCAAAGGCGCGCTTTATGCCGGCGCAAAACTGTTGATGAAAAAATTGGGTATCGAAAAACTGGAGCGCGTGGTCCTGGCGGGCGCCTTCGGGAGCTATATCGACAAGACGGAGGCCATGTTTCTCGGGATGTTTCCCGATTGCGAAATCAGCCACGTCTCGTCCGTCGGAAATGCGGCAGGCGACGGGGCAAGAATCGCGTTGCTAAACCGGGACAAACGTCGCGAGGCCGAAGAGATGGCTCGGCAGGTCGAATATCTCGAATTGACGCTGGCCGATGCGTTCCAGGAGGAGTTCACCTCTGCGTTGTTCATTCCGCACATGGCGGATGACTTCCCCCACCTGCCGTCGATCGGCAAACCATAGAAATATGGAGGAGGATTTCAAATCCGTCCCCAAATTTTTATACCGGGCAAAGCCTAATCGAGCCATTCCTGATTGCACGTTTCGCCCTGACCGAGAAGCAGAGATTTTTCATGATGGCCCGGTCTTGCTTGTGGCAGAAATATCCAGGCACTTTTTAGCGGGGTCCGCAGATCCTTCAACCATTCTTTGACCGATTGCTTTCCTTTTTTTCGCAATATCGCCTTAATCTTCACAAAATTTCCATAGACAGCCCCATTTTTTTCTCATATAGGCCAATTTCGGATCCAGCAGATCATCAAAATACTTCGGCTTTCGTGTAAAACTCGACCAACCGTCATTCTTGCGGCAGCGGGGCCCGTTCCCGTGTAAAGCCGTTGATCCCTGAAACCACTTTTGTGGAAATGGAATATCGGGAAGGAGGTGAGAAAAAAGCAGGCCGACGGGCTATGGAAAGAATGGCGTCGGCGGCCGCAAATGCTTAAGGAAACGGGTCAATGTGGATGATCCTTATCAATTATTCAAGGGAGGTGCTGGAATGTCTACGTTAAAACAATTGGCCGAGTACGTGGAGAAAGGGAATAAAAAAGAAATCAAACCGCTGGTTCAAAAGCTCCTTGGCGATAACATCAGCGCTGACCGGATAGTCAGTGAGGGGCTCGTTCCGGGACTGGACGCCATCGGAGAGAAATACTCGAAATTCGAGGCCTTCGTCCCGGAACTCATGATTGCCGCCATAGCAGCACAGGAGGCCCTTGCGGTTCTTCGGCCCAAAATGTCAGAGGGAACCCTGCACAAGCCCCTGGGAACCATTGTGATCGGCACTGTGGCGGGAGACGTTCACGACGTCGGCAAAAATATCGTCGCGATGGTGCTGGAAGGAGCGGGCTTCAAAGTGATTGACCTCGGAGTCAACGTCTCCACCGCCAGTTTCTTGAAAGAAGCAAAATACCAGGAAGCCGACATCTTGGCCCTCTCCTCTCTCTACACGCCGACCCGACTGGCCATGAAGGACGTCATCCAGGCCTTGAAAGACCAGGGAATCCGGGATAAAATCAAGGTCCTGGTCGGGGGCGCCCCCATCGATCAGGCCTTCTGCAACCTGATCGGCGCGGACGGGTATGCGCCGGACGCGCCCCGGGCGGCTAAAATGGCAAGAAGCCTGATTCAGGCGAAATAGCCAATGTCGCGAGGGTTCGCGATACCCTTCCAACACCAGGCTCACTGAAAAGGAGGCAGGACATGAATGAGGATAAAATCTACAAGGATCGGAGATATCGAATCAATGAACTCCGGGCGAAGAATGAAAAAATGACGTCCCGCCAGAGGACCCGTAAAGCAATCAACTTCGAGGAACCGGATCGCATTCCCATCGACAACTGGATGGTACCCGAGATCAAGGAGCGGTGCATGGCATACTGGGGATGCGAGAATGAGGAAGAGCTTCTGAAGTTTTTGGGTGTGGATGTCCGCGACAACTACGGGGCCAGTTACGTAGGTCAGGAATTCAAGAAGTACGACGACGGGACGGTGGAGGACCTTTGGGGAGTCAGGCGAAAAGTCGTGACCTACGGGAAGGGCACGCCTCACGAGGGGACATTCAAGGAAGTGTCCTGGTCGCCGTTGGAGCACATGACAACCGTCGAGGAAATCAATTCCTATACCCGTTGGCCCTCCCCCGACTGGTGGGATTATTCAAAGGTGAAGGAGGACTGCGCCAAATGGCACCCGCAGTATTTCGTCCTCAACAAGGGCGACCGGCTGGACCGAACGGCTCAACTGAAGCCGATGATGTACATGCGGGGCATTCAGCAGACCTTTATTGACCTCGCCGCGAACCCAAAAATCGTCGAGTGCATCCGCGATCATATTGTCAACTATTTCGTAAACTACAACCCGAAGGTTTTCGAGGCCGGTGCCGAAGAGATGGACATGTTCATGATGGGCGATGACATGGGAGGCCAGAGCGGACCTCTCGTGAGTCCAGGCATGTGGAAGCGGTATTTCGCCGACGGGTTCAGAAAATACTGCGATATCGCCCATAAATACGGTCTGAAGGTGATGTACCATACCTGCGGGGACGTCTACGCCCTCATCCCCCAGTTTATTGAAAACGGTCTGGATTGCCTCCAGTCTCTGCAGCCCCAGGCCACCAACATGGACATCAAACGATTGAAAAAGGAATTCGGCAAGCACCTCTCCTTCCAGGGCGGCATGGACATCCAGCAGGTGCTCCCGCTCGGCACGCCGGCGGATGTGAAAAAGATGGTGAAGTACGCCGCGGACAACGGCAAGGCCGGGGGCGGCTACATTTTCGGAACGTCCCACAATATCCAGGCGGACACCGCAATCGAGAATGTGGCGGCTCTGTTCGAGGCCTATCACGAATATGGGGTTTATTGATGACCGGTTAAACCGGACGCGAAAACGGCGTCTTGACCCGGGGCTTTTCCGTTCGATCGTTTGGCGGTGCAGGATCTGATGGAATGGGGCGATTTCATTCCGGAACGATGGATGCCGAAAAAATGGCAGGAGATAGGGCAATATCCATTTTTTAGAAAGGGAGGTGTCGTTATGAAAAAGATCACCATCATTTTGATCGCGGCACTGGCGCTGGTCTGGGTTGGTCTGGCCCTGGCCGCAGACCCGCCCAAATCGGGCGACCTGAAGGAGATAGCTCTCGTTCAGGTCAAGGGGGTCAAGGGGGAGGCAAAGGGCACGCTCACGATCAACACCGCCAGCGGCGTCGATGTCGCCATCCGGATCACCGGACTGGATCCCAAGGGCGTCTACACCGCTTTCTTCGTCAATGAGAAAAGCCTGATGTTCGAAGGCATCGGCGAAGCGCCCCATGTTCTCACGGTCAACGAGAAGGGAGAAGTGGATTTCAAGGGAACGATCAAAAAGAACATCTATAAGCGCTTTGTGACGGCGGGAATCTATCTCAATCCAGGCGGCAAACCCATGCCTAATCCGGTGGGGGTAAAGGCAGCCTTGGGGGCTCTGGTGGCAAAGGACAAACCCAAGCTCATTCTGCAGGGTAAGCTCAGATAAACCCTCGACGGAATTGACAGAAAGGATCCTCAAACCACCCGATTCGGGAAAGCATATGGAGGGAGATCTATGAGCACATTGACGCAATACGATGTCGGCAAAATGAGTAAAACGGATATCCTTTCCGCCTGGAAGAGCTGGCAAATCAGGATCTTCATCACCATCTGGTTCACCTATGCTTCATACTACCTGTGCCGCGCCAACATATCCTTTGCGCTGCCCGGCCTCTCCGACGAGTTCGGATACTCCAAAACCCTTCTGGGCCTGCTGGGCACGGCCCTTTTCATCATGTATTCGCTGGGCCAGTTCGTCAACGGCCAGTTGGGCGACAAATACGGGGCCCGCAAGCTCGTCTTCGTGGGAATGGTGGGTTCGGCCTTGCTCAACATCATTTTCAGTTTTTCCACCGCGTTCGGCTTCATGCTGGTCGTCTGGGGCCTGAACGGCTACTTCCAGTCCATGGGATGGTCGCCCCAGGTCAAGACCATGGCCAACTGGTTCACCGTGTCCCAGCGCGGGAAATGGATGGGCCTGATGGGTTCCTGCTACCAGATCGGAAACGCGGTCGCCTGGCTGCTGGCCTCCTATCTGGCGGCGAACTACACCTGGCGCGCCCTCTTCTGGGTGCCGGCCATCATCTTCCTCATCTCCTCGATCCACTTCGTGATCCGCCTGCGCAACGCGCCGGAGGAGGTCGGGCTTCCGCCGATCGAACAGCTTCGGAAGATCGCCGCTGGTGAAGCCCCCGAACCCAAAACGCTCGACCCCACATCCGCTCCGGTTTGCCGTGTCACCGAGGACAAGCACATGGGGTTCGGCTATACGGTCAAGACATGCCTGACCAACCCGCGCATCTGGGGCGTTTCCATCGCGTTCTTCGGACTGGACATCATCCGCTACGGTTTCTTCTACTGGGCGCCGGTTTTCTTGATTGAAGTCCAGGGGGCCTCGATCAGCAGTGCCGGCATTTCGGTGGCCGTTTTGCCCATCGCCGGTTCGTGCGGCTCCATCTTTTGCGGGTGGGCCACCGGTAAATTCTTTCAAAATCGCCGGGCCCCGGTGATCTGCCTCTGTCTCTTCGGTCTGGCCATCTTCTCCTATCTGTTCTACTATGCGCCTGAGGGGGCATGGGTGCTGAGCCTGATCTACCTGGCCGTGATCGGATTCTGCACTTACGGTGCCCACGTGCTGATGGTGGGACATGCGGCGCAGGATTTCGCCGGTCGCAAAGCCGCGGCCTCGGCCGCAGGCTTCATTGACGGTTTCGGCTACCTCGGCGCCGCGATGACCGGCATTTTCACCGGATGGCTGGTGGACAACTACAGCTGGACCGCCGCCTTCTGGTACTGGATCATCGCCGCACTGGTGGCCGGCACCATCATGCTGGCCCTGTGGCGGGTGCCTGTCGTGGAAGTGGATGAATGAATGGGATGGGTTGAAAGTGCGTACCAACTCCACAGGTCGGATGCGGACTCCCTCCTTAGCGCCGTTTTCCGGGCGACAAGGGGGGAGTCCCTTTCCGGTCAACGCCCCGGGCAACGGGTGGAGATACGGCAATCAAACAAAGAATGACGAGCGCAACGTATGGGCTGGCACGATCTGATCCCGAAAACCACCATTTCCGATGAAACCATGGAGGCTCTCGCTCCGGTGATGCTGGGTCAAAAACGGTTCAACGAAGGCCGTTTTGACGAGGCCGAGGGCTACTTTCACCAGGCCCTGAAGAACTACCCACCCAAGAGCGCCGGTCGCGTCCTGATTTACAACAAGATGGGGATCCTGTACGAAACGATCGGGGATCTGCGGCGCGCATTGGACAGCTACGACAGAAGTGCGCAAGAAGGGGCGCTCACCCCCTTTACCTATCTGCGGCTGAGCAACCTGCATCTGGACGCAGGCCGTCCGTCCGAGGCGTTGGCCTCCGCGAAACGGGGAATCTGGGCTTTGAAAAAGTCCCGTACCAACCTTCCCCAGGAGATCTACTTCTGGTTTCTGCTCCAGAAAATGAAGTGGAAAATTCATCGCCGCATCTCCCGTTCCCGACAAATCTGATGTCCGACGGGATCATTTCGGAAACCTCCGCGATGAGCCGTTGCGGACTCTTTGAAATACGAACCGGGCTTGTCCCTCTTCCGCTTTCACTGTTCGAGCGGATAGGATAAGGTAACACACACTGCACAAGAAAGGTTGGATCCGCTGAATCCCATGAACTTCATCCATCAGTTGGAATGCGCGATTGTGAAGGGGGATATCCAAAGAGCCGTCGCCCTCACCGAAAAATGTCTCCGGGAGGGCCTTGCCCCATCAATGATCATTGAAAAGGGAATCCTGCACGGGATGGAAATCGTAGGAGATAAATGGAAGACCTTCGAATACTTTATCCCGAATGTGCTGATCTCTGCCATTGCAACGAAGCTTTCCCTCGGCATCCTGCAGCCCTCACTGAAGGTGGCACAACCACGCTTTGTCGGAAAAGCATTGGCGGGAACCGTGAGCGGGGATGTCCACGACATCGGCAAAAACATTGTCCTCATGTTCATGCAGGCAAACGGATTCGAGGTTGTTGATCTCGGAATTGATGTGACGCCTGAAAATTTTATCAAGGCCGTCCGGAAGGAAAAACCGGATTTGCTGCTGCTCTCCTGTCTGTACACCCTCACGATGCACGCCATGGAAGACACACTGATCGCGTTGAAGAAAGCCGGGCTCAAAAGAGATGTCCGCACCCTGGTCGGCGGCGCCCCCATCACCCAGGAGTATGCCGACAGCATCGGGGCGGACGGATTCGGGATGGATGCGATGGATGGCGTGAACAAGGCGAAGGCGTTATTGGTCGGAATGAAAGGGGGGAGAATCAAGAATGCTTTCGAATCAGGAAATCCCTCTCCGGATATCGGGCTTCGAGCTGTCTGAAAACCATCTCTTCTCGCGAATCATCGACTCTTTTCAGCAGGCCACCAAAATGCAGGCCCGCCTCTTCCCGTTGCAAGGATTAGAGGAAATCGGATCGATCGAAGGGAAAGGCCACCCGTTTTGTCAAGCTATCAGGAGCTGTTCACTGGGGCGGGAAAACTGTCTCAACGAAATCAATCGCGCCATCCGGATGTCGATCAAAACGGGAGAGCCCTATATCTTTCAATGTCACATGGACATGATCGAATTCACCGCACCGCTTTTCCAGCGGCGGAAGCCCCTCTCCGCCTTTGTTTGCGGTCCGATACTCCTCAGACCGCTCAATCCGCTGCTCGAGCAGAGCATTGTCGACAAAGCAAAAGAGCTTTTGCCGAACGACGGGGAATCGCTCAGGCAAAGTCTTGCGGAAATTCCCGTATTTCCGGAACGCCAGGTTCAGGCCGCAGCCGATCTTCTGTTCATGATCGCCAATTACTTCTCCAACATGGACTCGATGTCCCTGCAAAGGGAACATGAAATCAATGAGCAGCAGGCGCAGTTGGCGGAAAAACTTTACATCAGCAAACAGCAGACACCCGCCGAACCGACGGTCGTCCTGTCCGATCTTCACGCAAGGGGGAATCTTTACAAGGAAAAAGAACTGATCGAGCTCATCAAAATGGGGGATCGAAAAGGGGCAAAGGAATTGCTGGACGATCTTCTCGGAACGACGCTGTTCCGAAGCCATGAACATATTGGGATCCTGAAAGCCAGGGCCCTGGAGATCATTTTCATCATTGCGCGGGCGGCGGTGGAGGCGGGCGCCAACCTGGAGGAGATCCTCGGGTTCAAATACCAGTATGTCCAGAACCTGTCTCAGGACGACTCACAGGAAACCCTTTATTATTTCTTGAAAAAGGCCTTCGACCAACTCTTCGAGTGCATCTATCAAAATCGGAACATCCGTCATACCCGTCTTTTCATCAAAGCCAAGGAATATATCTGGGGGCATTACAGCGAGGAGATCTCCTTAAAAAAAACGGCCCTGGCCGTCGGAGTCAATTCCTACTATCTCAGCCATCTGTTCCGGGAAGAGATGGGAATCTCCTTCCTCGACTACCTCACCTCCGTCCGGATTTCGATCGCGAAAAAACTGCTCATTCAAAGGGAGTTGAGCATGTTGCAGATCTGCCTCGAAGTCGGATACCAGGACCCCAGCCACTTCTCCAAGGTTTTTAAGAAAAAAGAGGGGATCTCCCCGACGGAATACCGAAAGCAGTCGATCGAACAGAACGCCGACTGATCTCCGACCCTCCTCTATTCCACCCGCCCTTCACGGAATGCACAGATATAATCCATACAGAAGTCATCCTTGCCGGCGATCACGGTTGAGGCTTTGAGCATCGCGAAGAGGAGCTTGTCCGTCGGATCGATGATTGCCGAATCGAGCCCCATCGCGATCGCCGCCGCCAGGAACGCCCGATTCACCAATTTTCTCGCGGGAAGGCCGAAGGAGACGTTCGTCAGGCCGCAGACCGTATGGACGCCGGGGAATTCGATCATGATCCGGCGGATGGCCTCGAGCGTGGCGGCGGCCGACTTCGGATTGGTCGACAGCGGATAGACCAGCGGATCGATGTGGATGTCGTCCAGCGGAACGCCGGCCCCGGTCAGCCGCTCGACGAGCAGGCCCGCAAGCCTGACCTTGTCGTCCGCCGTCTCGGCCATCGCCTGCTCCGACTGGCACAGCGCGATGATTTTGGTCTTGTTCTCGACAACGAGCGGCAGGATTCCCGCAAGCCGCGCGGGCTCCAGCGTGATGGAATTGATCATCGGCGCTTTTTTGACCAGCGGCAGCATCGCCCGAATCACCTCCGGGTCGGGGCTGTCGATGGAGAGGGGCAGATCGGTCACCTCCTGCACCGCCTCGACGATCCATTTGAGTTTTTCCGTCTCCTCCCCGACGAAGGTGCCGGCATTGACGTCGATGTAATGGGCGCCGGCCTCGGCCTGCTTCTTGGCCTCCCCCTGGATGAACGCCCGGTCGGCGGCCGAAATGGCCTGGGCAATCGACTTTCGCGATGCATTGATCCTCTCGGCGACAATCAGCATTTTGATTCTCCTTTCCATTCAACCTCCGGAATCCTCAGCCTGCGGGCCGTGTGATCGTACCCCAGGTAGAAGTTGATCCAGGAGGAGGTCTGATAAAAATCCCAGTTGCAGGGA
>JAEAMF010002498.1_pt1 | contig 10416 bp, 9 predicted proteins | sample 8958721 | NCBI WGS metagenome assembly JAEAMF01 (sample SAMN16933255, study PRJNA681124) | bioreactor sludge metagenome | isolation source: anaerobic bioreactor treating anionic surfactant - SDBS | place: India: Bengaluru | collected 2019-02-28 | reverse complement strand
ATAATTTTTTTATGTTTTAAAATTTTTTTCTTGCAATAATTTTCATAGATAGTTAGTCTTTGTTGAATAGGCTCATCAGCATGAATTGATCCCATTTAAGGCTACACATGACCTTAAGTGTTGAAGGTAAGGCTAAAAAGTTGTGTTCGTAAAAGGCCTCGTTTTTTCAAAACTTAATTCATATCAAAAGTGCTGTCGAGCGCATTAAAGGACTGTATTTGTGAAAATTTTCGTTAATCAAGCAACACGATTGTACATAAATGATGGCATTAAAAGAGGACTATAGAAGTATAGTAGTCATAAATATAAGGGCAGAGTTCAGAGAGGAGGGGTTTAAATCATGGATTCAGACGTAGTTAAACTCAATATTGACGGACGTGAAGTAAAGGGAAAGAGGGGTCAGACAATCCTGGAGGTTGCCACCGAGAACGGCATCTACATTCCAACCCTCTGTTATCATCCAAAAATCAGTAAAACCGGCGCCTGCCGGGTCTGTATTGTCCGGGTGAATGACAGGATGTTGAGAACAGCATGTACAGAACCAATAATGGATGACATGAAAGTTGTTACCGAGGATGAAGGCATTATCAAAAGCAGAAAATTTGTCCTCGAGCTTCTCCTCATGGAAGGAGACCATAATTGTCTGTATTGTGACTCAAATGGGAATTGCGAGCTCCAAACCCTTGTGCAGAAATATAATGTAGGACCTGTAGAGGATACCGGTCTTCGACATAAACGGGAAATAGATTTAACCACCAGTAATGCCCTCAAGAGAAATGAGATGCGGTGCATCCTCTGCCAAAGATGCGTAAAGACCTGCAATGAAATCCAGATGTGCCGGGTATGGGGAACATGCGAGAGAGGAAGTGAAACCCATCTCATCGCTGATGACGACAAGCGTATTGGAGAGTCAAGCTGCGTGAAATGCGGACAATGCGTCCAAATGTGTCCCACCGGAGCCCTCTCATTTCAGACTGTCCTGGGAACGGGGCAGAACTGGGAGCTTACCAAGGAATCAAGCATTTGTATTTACTGTGGCGTGGGATGCAAGATTGACTTTTATAAAAATAAAGATGACGTCCTGGTAAAGGCACTTGGAAATGATGACGGTCCAAACCGCGGACACCTGTGCGTCAAAGGGCGGTTTGGTTTTGATTTTGTTCAAAGCCCGAAGCGCCTCACGAAACCGTTGATCAAGAAAGATGGTGAGTTTGTCGAGGCAAGCTGGGATGAAGCCCTCGATCTCGTGGCGAATAAGTTGACGGAAATTAAGACAAAATCAGGACCAGATGCAATTGGCACTCTCTGTTCTGCCAAGTGCACCAATGAAGAGAACTATCTCTTCCAAAAGTTCACCAGGGGAGTGATCGGCACAAACAACACAGACCATTGCGCCCGTCTCTGACACAGCTCAACCGTCGCCGGTCTGGCGGCTGTGTTTGGTTCAGGAGCAATGACGAATTCAATCAGAGAGGTTGCTGATTCTGAAGGCTATCTTATCATTGGTTCAAACACAACAGAGAACCATCCTGTCATAGGTTCGATGATCAAGAACCAGGTCATAAATAATGGAAAGAAAATGGTCGTTGTTGACCCACGGAATATAGAGCTTTCAAAGTATGCGGACTATTATTTTCCCATTAATCCAGGCACCAACATCGCAATCCTCAACGGATTCATGCACGTGATTATGAAGGAAGGTCTGTATGACAAGGAATACGTTGAGACAAGGTGTGAAGGATTTGCCGACCTCGCCAAGACTCTTGAGAAATACACTCCGGAATATGTGGCACAGATTTGTGGGCTAAATAACCCGGATGACATTGTGGCTGCCGCTCGTCTCATGGCTGGTCTCAAACCTATGGCCTTGTACTACTCCATGGGTATTACCCAGTTTGTATCAGGGGTCAATGGAGTGAAATCCACAGCAAACCTTCAGATGCTCTTGGGGAACCTGGGAGTTGCCGGTGGCGGCGTAAACCCATTACGAGGACAGAACAACGTCCAGGGTGCATGTGACATGGGTGGTCTGCCCAACGTATATCCTGCATACCAGCCAGTTACAACGGAAGAAAACAAAGCGAAATTTGAAAAGGCCTGGGGTGTATCAGGTCTCTCGACAAAGCCCGGTCTTACGCTTATGGAGATGTTTAACCATTCCATTATGGGAGATTTCAAAGCCCTATGGATCATGGGAGAGAACCCGGTCATCTCTGATCCTAACCAGCACCACGTTATCTCAGCTCTGAAATCCCTTCAATTTTTTGTTGTCCAGGATATTTTCCTCACCGAGACGGCAGAATTAGCCGATGTGGTCCTGCCCTCCTGTGCATTTCTCGAAAAACAAGGAACGGTTGCGAATACCGAGAGAAGAGTTCAACTGATGAACAAAGTGGTTTCCCCTCCCGGCAAGGCGAAGGACGACTGGTGGATTATAACAGAAGTGGCAAAGAGAATGGGCGCAGACTGGAATTACAAGAAACCAAAGGATATCTTTGCTGAAATCCGGAAGGTAACGCCGTCCTACGCAGGCATGACCTATGAAAGGATTAAAAAAGAGTTGCTCCAGTGGCCGTGTCCCACAGAGGATCATCCCGGAACCCAGTTCCTCCATAAGGATAGGTTCTCCAGAGGTCTTGGCCTTTTGACTCCTATTGAGTATACAGCACCAGCAGAAGAGACAGATGCCGATTACCCTATGATCTTAACCACCGGCAGATTACTCGATCATTTTCATACCGGCACTATGTCCCGTAACTCAAAGGTGCTGAATGAGAATGTACCGGAAGGATTCATTGAGCTTCATCCCTATGATGCTCAGAACTATAACATAGTGGATGGAGAGGTTGTTTCAATATCTTCACGAAGGGGAAGTTTACGGGTGAAGACAAAGGTTACAGAGAAGACAAAACCGAATGTCGTCTTCTTCCCGTGGCACTTCTTTGAGGTTGCAGCCAACAAGTTAACCAACGATGCCCTTGATCCGCTTTGTAAGATACCAGAATATAAAGTCTGTTCGTGTAAGATCGAAAAGGTCTACCCGTAGCAGCAGATGTTCATTTTTTTAAAAATAAGGAGGGTGTATGGCAAACAAACCAGTTGAAATCGTTCAGCTCGCAGGGGATGCAGGGAAGTACAAGGCAAATTTGACACCAGGTAACTGGCTTGTGAGAGCTTTTATGGCAGGTCTGTTTATTGCGGTCGGAGGTGCCCTTGCTACTGTCTGTTCCACGGGAACAACTGTTCCAGGAATCAAATCACTAATTTCGGGGTCTGTCTTCCCGGTAGGCCTTATCGCAATTGTCCTCACCGGAATGTCGCTGTTTACCGGTGATACAATGCTTATACCTATGGCGGTCTTTCAAAAGAAAAGTACATGGAGCAAGGTTTTTAACGCATGGTTCTGGGTCTACATTGGAAATTTCATTGGGTCCCTTTTCTGGGCTTATCTGATGTCGGTGGGACCATTTAGTAAGGGTGGCGGCCCGGAACTCACTGTATTTGGTCAGAACGCTATCGCTATAGCCGAAGCCAAGACCTTACCGTATATGGCAGTCGGCGGCATGGGGCTTTGGTCGGCCTTCATGAAGGCCATCGGCTGCAACCTCTTGGTGAATGTAGCCATTCTGTTGGCCATTTCCTCAAAAAACATGATAGGTAAGTTCTTCGGCATCTGGTTCCCCATCATGGCATTCGTGTCGTCAGGTTTTGAACATAGCGTTGCTAACATGTATTTTATTCCGGCTGGTATTTTTGCAGGCGCGAACGTAACATGGGGTCAGTTCATATACTGGAATCTCATCCCTGTTACCTTAGGCAACATTGTGGGCGGATTCATTTTTATCGGAGCAGTCTATTACTGGTCCTTTAAAAAAGAGCTCTCTTCGATATCACCCACATAGTAGATTTCAAAAGATAAAGGGTAAAAAACCCGGTTCCGAGAGGCACCGGGTTTTTTTATGAATGATGATAATTCAGTATAATCGTTGGCTACAAAACACTGCAACAATGGCTAGCCGCCAGCTGTCTGAGGAAAAGCTGTATTGGAATAGAGGTATTCGACTTTCTCCTTATGTTTCATCTCTTCATTTGCCATTTTCAGGAACATATCACGAATTTCACCTTTGGGGTGCATCCCTGCAAGCTCTTTATAGAAGTTGTAAGAGTTTAGCTCGCGATGAGCAGCGACGAGATACACGTCTTTACTGTCCATCTTTCCCGATATGTCTGGTTTTTCAAGGTGCTCTGCTATTTTGTAATCAACGACCTGGTTTTGCTTTGAAGATTCAGAGCCCATTCCGCTTGTTTTATACTTGATGAGAAATTCTTCATGTTTCTTTTCTTCTGCCGCCATGAATTGTAAAGCCTGTTTTGCTTCGGCGTCCGACACTCTGCTTTGAAGGTCCTTGTAGAACGCCTGCGCCTCAATCTCTTTGCTGATAGCCATATCCAGGACTACTGACAAATCTTTCGTTGGCATAAATACCTCCTTTCATTAATTGATGTAATATACGGCAAATTAGAAAAATTTACAATGAAATGGGATAGCGTACGAGCCATTTTTTATAAGGATCACGCGCGGGGCCATGTTAAGGATAAAGAAGCATTGGCCAAAGTAATGAAACTAGTGTTTCCTTGAGGTACAGGCACCAATGCCCATAACTATGAAGACATAGAGAGTTACAGGCCAGATTGGATGAATAATTTTGTGTAAACCAAAAAGAAAAGAGCAAAGAACGATAAGCAAAGTCCCGACAAGAGATGTAAGGGCGAACCTGCTGTCAATTCGCTTCCCGAACCACCCAATAAAAACAATATAGACGATAGCGCTCAGAAAAACGGCGATCCATGTGACCTCCCTGAGGATTTCTTTGACAAAAAAACCGAGAAGCAAAGAAATTGCCCCAATGACAAGCGTTGTCAGTCTTGATATCAAAAGAAGTCGTCTGTCGTCCTCTATTTTTAAAAGCGGAGCAATATAACCTTTAACCACGAGGGTAGTGGCACCCATAAGAAAAGGAGAACCTGAGCTCATCAGGGGAGCCCACATACTAATAAGAAAAAAAACTGCTACGTAAGGCGGAACGACGGTAAGAAGGGCTGGTAAAGCCGAGATGGATGGGATATCGGGGAATATGTATTTCGCTGCGATACCGCACAGGGCAGCCATTACAACAACAGGGATTGCGATTATATTCCCGATGAAAATGCCTTTCTTCCCTTCCTTTATTGTTTTGGCAGAAGATGCCGTATTAATGATCGGCTGAGCGAGTACGCCGAGGGTAAAATTTATAAACGCCCAGCTCATGGCCTGCAAAAAACCGAGATCGCCAAAGGGAGTGAAGTAGTGAGAATGATTTACCATGGGATTAAGCGCCCCTGTATTGAGCACTACATAAAAACCGCCGAGGAATATTCCAAGTACGATTGCTCCGATATGGATAAGGTTTGTATATGCTGTCGCAACAAAACCGCCCATCACATTATAAAAGGTGAATACAATCGCAGTAAGGAGCATGCCGTTCTGAAAAGAAATCTGTCCTTTTAAAATAACAGTAAGTATAGCTCCGCCGCCTACGATCTGCATGGTGACTACCCATACTGAAAAGATAAGCTGTAAGATTCCTGCCAGTTTCGCAGTCTTTGAATCGTAGAGGCCGCCTACCACATCAAGTATGGAGTAAGTCTTTTTTCCCTCCATGATTTTATTGAGTAACAACGCAGTAACACACATGGCAATCCAGACACCTACCTGAAACCAGAGGGCGCTGATTCCATGAATGTAAGCTCCCTGGGCCATACCGACGATCGATACCCCTCCTATCCAGGTTCCGGCGATAAGAACAGAGATAAAAGGTACAGAAAGACCTCGGGAGGCAACAAGATATGCTTCTGACGATTTAGATTTTCTCGTTACAAAAGCACCCGTAATCCATAACAGAGATATATAGCCTATAATTGTAATGATATAAACAGCAGCCATCCATTTACCGGGGCTTGCACCGCCCCCCCCCTGTAAAATGAGAAGATGAGAAGTTGAGAACCTGAGAAGACGAGAAAAGTGGTGCGTCTAATGCCCTTGACTTCTAAGCTTCTTAGCTTCTCAACATTCTGTCTTTCTCGCGTCCCCCTCACGCTCCCTGTGCAGGCGTTAATCCTTACCCCTTAAATTTGTAATCCCTAATCCCTAAATCCTGCTCTATTTACTTTCTCTTAAAAAATGCAGCTATTCGTTCTTTAAAAAGAGGTTGTCCGCCAAGCTCCTTCACGTATTGTTGTTCCATGTCCAGATGGTTTTTAAGCCCGAAAAACATGGAATTATTCACAAGGTTCTTGAACCGCGTGATTGTCTCCATGGGGAGGATAAGCAAGTTTTTCACAATTTCAGAAAGCTTTGCATCTATCTCGTTTTCATCGCAGACAAAGTTTACAAGACCCAGCGCCAATGCTTCAGTCATATTTACATTTGCCGAGAAAAGGTAGAGCTCATTAAATCTCTTGGCGCCAATGAGCCTTGGCAAAGATATGCTTCCACCTCCGTCAGGGGTCAGACCGATGCGCCGATACCCAAGGTTCATAATTGTATTTTTTGAAGCAAGGGTGAGATCGCACGCAAGTGAAAGACCAAGACCCGCACCTACAGCAACACCTTCAACAACTGCAATTACTATTGCTCCGGTATTTCTAATCATCATGATTGATTGATGAAGACATTCGGCCATATCATCAATTTGGTTTCCAGGGTCAGGGCTTTCGTTAAACTCAACAAGATCGCCTCCTGAACAGAAAGCTTTCCCCGAACCCCTGATAACAATAATCTGTGGAGATTTTTCATCCGCTCTTTTAAGTGCTGCATTAAGCCCTTGGAGCAACGCTGAATCCATTGCGTTCTTTTTATCAGGCCTGTTCAGCGTAATGGTGTAGACTCCTGCATCAAATGATTCCGTTACAACATTCATAAGTCCTCCATTAAATAAAATTTTAATATGATAAAGACGGAAGTCATAGTTAATGTAACATAGTATGAAAATTCCCCGGCAAAATTAATAAATTTCTCATAAAACAACAGTGCCTGAAAGTGCATTTCTATGAGTAAAATATCTGAGTAAATTTTGCAAGATAATAATTAAGAGCGTAATGGGCATGACGATAAAGATAATATGGTATTTGTCTCAAACACCTCTTCGTGCGATGTAAAATAGGATAAAAAATGTTCCAGGGACTAATCAAAAAACCTTCCTCCTCCTCTTCCTCATCCTTTTCTTTTGCAAAGATTGAAGGATTTACCGAAAAAGAAAAGATCGCACTTTTTCAAGCTGGTAGAATACGAAAAGTTGAAGATGGTGAGTACATCATTCGCAAAGGCGAAACGTGCAGTGTTTTAACCCTTGTCTTAGAAGGGCCTTTCGAAATACTGCTCGGTCTGGACAGCGATAGATCAGCTGCGGTGAGTGGAGGGAAAGGGATGATGTTTGGAAATCCTGACCTTTCGAAAGAAAAAAAACATTATTTTTCAGTTATATCTACAGGGTCGTCAAAGGTATTGGAAATTGACCAATTTGCCTTCAATCTACTCTCGCCCGAGATACAGGCATCTGTTTATAGGAAGATATTAGATACATCAGCAGGATTAAGCGATGAGCTTGTGTCTCAATCAGAGGTATTGGGGGAAAAAATAGACTCACTTGTATCTTATGCGAAATCATTTCACAGCGATAGCGACCAGTATGCCAAATCAGTGATGGTCCAGGATATGATAACAAGCTTTCCGCGCCTGCCAATCCAGATCAACAAGCTTACGTCGATGCTTCTTGATGAAGGTGCTTCTGCAACCGAAATAGTTGGTTTTGCAAAAATGGATCCCTCCATTGTGAGCGTTGTGCTTAAAACAGTTAATTCTGGTTTTTATAGCTTTCAACGGAAGATTTCCGACTTTCATCACGCATTTGTTCTTCTTGGGTTTAACCAGGTTTACCAGATCCTGATGGAAAACTTTCTCCAGGGCGTGATGCCTAAGCACTTCAACCTTAAAGCTCTAAATCTTCACAGTGCCGTTATCTCACAAATAGCCTTTGATATTGCTCAATTATCGAAAAAGAGCAAGCCGGTAATGATGAGCACCCTTGGAATTTTACATGATTTGGGAAAATGCGTGATCCTTGTTTCAAAAGCAAAGAGGCCCGAGCTGGATATCGTCATGGCGAGACTGAATGATTGTAAAGTTGGATCGCTTCTTCTTGATACCTGGAATACCCCGGCTATTATTTGTCAAAGCGTTGAATTTCAACAATATCCACACTTCTGTTCACCGAAAGATATCCCTGAGGACTGTCTTGAAAGTGTAGCAATCCTTTATATTGCTCATCTTTGTTTTGATTATCTGAGCGGCAATCAAAAAGAGAAATATGCAGATGCCTTCTTGGAAGAGTATATGAATACCATCGAATTACGGAATCATTCAATTGAGAGTCTTGTGAGCCAGCACATCCTGCCATCTTTGACCAGGAAAATAGATGTATTCCCTGATTACGTAAGAGACTTTATTAAGAACCAGCAACCATCAGTTGTACATCCAGCACAGAGATAAAAAATAAGATCCAATACGTAAATTCATTTGTGTTTGAGCATAATTTATGTTACCCATACGATGTTTTTTATAAAACAACCGGAACAAAATGCTCTCAATCGGAAGACTATCATTTTCCATTCCCTGTATATTAGCCCCTATCTCCGGGGTGAGCGACCTGCCTTTTCGTATGCTTAACCGATCTTTTGGTGCTCCGCTCGCTTTCACAGAGATGATTGATGTGAAAGCCATAAGTGTTTTTGACAAAAGAACAAGGCACATGCTTTCGTCAGATGCCGAAGACAGGCCACTTGGCATTCAGTTTCTTGCCAGCGATAGTAAGGATATCATTAAGGCTTTGAAGTCCCTTGAAAGCATTGAATATGACCTCCTTGATTTGAATGCGGCATGCCCCACCCCCAAGGTTGTTCGGAAAGGGAAGGGTGCCTCACTCCTGAAAGAACCTCTTAAACTCAAGGAAATCCTTAAGACTATGGTTCGATATGCAAATACCCCTGTAACAGTTAAGATCAGGTTGGGATGGGATATTGATTCAATAAATGCCCGGGAGATAGCTCTTCATGCCGAAGACGCAGGAATCAGCGCCCTTTTTATCCACGGCAGAACAAAGGTACAGGGTTACAGCGGCACCGTGGACTACGAGACGATAAAGAAGGTTAAAGATGCTCTGAAAATCCCGGTTATTGCGAGCGGTGATAACCTAAACGTGTCCCAGGTCAAGAAGATGTTCGACATCACCGCCTGCGATGGCGTTACTATTGCCCGTGGATCCTTTGGAAATCCTTGGATCTTCAGTAATTTGACACAGTTTTTCACAGATGGAACAATGAGCGATATGCCCTGCGTGAATGTTCGCGTTGAGGTAATGAAACACCACCTGAACCTTCTTGTGCGACATTATGGGGAACAAAGGGCATTAAGTATTTTTCATAAATTTTTTATCTGGTATACAAAGGGTATTCGGAAAACAAGAGTGCTTCGCTATAAAGCCTTTCGTATAGAAAGGATGGAGGATATACTGGGCCTCATTGAAGAGTTCCGGGGGCTTGACAATAATAAAGAGCCACAATCTTGGATTAAAGGAAACTGAAAAGGAAGAGATGGGAAGACATCAGAAAATAACAAACCTTCAATCTTCTGAACGCTTGGCAAATATGGCCTTTACAGTGCGTTTCCGGTCCATAGTCACAACGCACTTGTCGGTGCCCGGGCATAACTTTGCCGGTTTCCAGCCGACAAAGGTGGAACCTGAAGATGGATAAGCGGATAGTGTAACGTCCCTGTTGTAACGGTAGGTTGCTTCACATTTACCTGAGTTGTCAGCTCTGCAATCGAGAGACCACGGCGAGCTTGTGATCCTTCCTTGTCCCCCATTTTTGCTTATATTGACTATTTTGAGTTCGTGGTCTCCTGTAAATACAGCCCTAACGCTTTTTGCCTTGTCAACGGAAACCCTGCATGGACCAGTGCCATCGCAGCCAAGCGAGGCAGGTGCCCAGCCAACAAATGTTGATCCTTGACCGGCAGTAGCATAGAGGGTGACAGTTGATTTCTCTTTGTAACCGGATAAGCAAACATCTCCACAGTTTATTTTATTATCATTGCTTTTTACTGCTCCACTGCCCTTGTTCATCTGTTTTTTAACTACCCTTACTGTATAATTTTTAGAGCCACCAGGGTTGCTGCTATCATTAGCAACACTGTCGGCGGCTTGATTGACCGTAAAAACCTTACGGGCAACGGTAAAGGATGCTGTTCGTGGGCTGGTTTTTGGATTATTTGTTACAGAATAGGAGAGTTTGCCGCTACCGGTCCCCTTGCTTCCGGAA
>JAEAMF010002497.1_pt1 | contig 10416 bp, 12 predicted proteins | sample 8958721 | NCBI WGS metagenome assembly JAEAMF01 (sample SAMN16933255, study PRJNA681124) | bioreactor sludge metagenome | isolation source: anaerobic bioreactor treating anionic surfactant - SDBS | place: India: Bengaluru | collected 2019-02-28 | reverse complement strand
CACCATCATTAGCTTGACGAGACCCTTGCACACAATTGCCAATTCACTCCCACAATTGGCAATTAAGTTTTCAAAAAGTTTGAAACTTTGCGCAACTCGAATAGAATAATCATTGGGTTGTTCCTGATTGCCCACAATAGCGGTTAATGTGGTTTTATCAGTCTGCGAGAGGATCAGTTTGAACTTCCTTTCTCCCTTCTCCAGCGGGTTTAGCATATAGTAACCACGCAACATTTCAGCAGAGAATCCCTCCATGGGTTCGGTCTCACCAATAGCATTAGCAAGAGCGGCGAGAAGTAGGGTCACTGTTGTCAGCCGTTGTTGTCCATCAATTACAAGCAATGGTTCCCAGATAGTCACATTGGCATCAGCTTTGTCGATATAAACAATCGATCCAATAAAATGGACTGGGATCTTTTCGTCCCTGCCGCAACGAACAATGTCATCCCATAGCTGGAGACATTCTTTCTCCGTCCACGAATAAGTTCGCTGGTAAATCGGAATGACGAACTGGGGTGACTTCTTAAGGAAATCGAGAAACTTGGCTTCAGTAGCTTTCATTGATGCGCCTCATCGAATAGGGCAGGGAAACTAATATACATTAAATTTGGCCCTCCTCAGTTAAATCATTATATTAGAATGCTGCATATATTTAAACATAAATCTGTCCAAAATACCTTAGCAATAAGCTGATCCTTTTATCGACAGCCTGAAGATGTTTTGGGCAAAAAAAGACTCCTAAAACTAATTTGCTTGATTTTTATTTAGCACAAAATTAATATTTATCTAACTTATGTCTAAGACAAAGAAAAGTACGCAATCCAAAGCTAAACTCAAGCCCAAACCGGACGAAATTCTTGCTCAGCTCAACCTGCTTGATAGATTAACTTACACCGAAAGGGATGCACCTGAAGGAGACACATTTGATCCAGCCGAAATAGGTTGCTACGAAATACTTAATTTCCTAAAAGGCCCTTCCAATAAAAACCCTCCAGAAGCATTGAGAGGTCTTAGTGCAAAAGAGCTCAGAAGAATGCGGAGGCAGTATTATTCTGAAAATATCTCCGTTCAGGAACGTGATATTATTACATGGTATGGCACATGGCCATTACTTGAAAAAGTCATAAATTGGTGTGAAGAAAACCATTTCCTAATGTTCATGAATAAAAAAGATAAACGAAAGTGGATGCGCTCTCATTTCATTGAAAAGAACAAAAATCTAATTGGTGGTCCAGATTATGAAACAAAAACATATTGGCATGGAACTTTAGAAACCTTGATAGCCTTTTTCATCATACTTGAAAAAAGTGGTGCAATAAGCTACCCCCATCTACAAAAATGGGTTTCCAACACTTTCAATTACGAAATAAGAGGTGAGGATCGATGCATTAATCTATATAGCTTAAAGGCAATGTGGAGTACTACAAAAAATAGTGAGTCCGGTGAAGGAAAGAAACTTACATCCACTCAACGGAAATCTTTAAAGGATATCTTAAAAGACATCAAGCTGGCCCATTGAATTGACCCACTCCAACTTAATTTAGTTTAAATAAACTTAATTCAACTTAAGACAACTTAACACTACTTAACTTTCCGCGTTTTTCCTCTGGATTCATACTATATTCGGGTTTAGGAATTAATCGCGATGCAATCGCGAAGGAGGTTAAATGAATATTGAGAACGATTTGGTTGGAGCTGCGATGGCCTATGCAAGGAGGGGCTGGCCTGTGCTGCCTCTTTATTCGGTTATAGAAGGAAAATGTTCATGCGGCGATCTTAACTGTAAGTCCCCAGGGAAACACCCGCGCCTTGAGGGTTGGACGAAGAAAGCTACCACAAACGAAGCCCAGATCAGGGCTTGGTTCACTCAATGGCCCAATTCAAATGTTGCCATTCTTTTGGGGAAGGCATCAGGGCTGGTTGCAGTCGATGTGGATGGCAAGGCGGGAATGGACTGGATCGAGTCGATTGACCCAACGGGAGCGATCATTGCTTCCTCCGGAAAAGAGTTCCACAGGCATTACATATTCCGGACACCCGATACTCCTATCAAGACCAGGATACGTTTGCGGACTGAGGTCGATTTTCTCGCTGAAAATCGGTTTCTAGTGGTGGCGCCTTCACGCCATCATAGTGGGTCGACCTATGAGTTCCTTAATCTGGATGGCCAGGCCCCTGGTCCCTTGCCGGCGGAAGTGCTGGCTATTCTCAATGAGAGTGCTGCTAAACCCAAGAAATCTGAACCTTCCGGGGCAACCATAAGGGCAGGGAACCGAAACAGCACTCTGACCAGCCTGGCCGGGAAGATGCGGCGGGATGGCTTCAGTATGGAGGCTATTCTTGCTGCCTTACGTGAAACAAATAAGGAGCGCTGTTCCCCACCGCTTGAAGAGGCTGAAATTGAGGGTATAGCGAACAGTATCTCCAACTATGATCCAGCTCCAAGTGTCAAGTTAGAATTGGAGACTGAAACCGCTTCCTCCCTGCTTTCACGTGAGATCCCCCCAATACGCTGGGTGGTTGAAGGGCTGCTCCCTGAGGGTCAAGGCGTGTGTGCCGGTCCTCCTAAAACAGGGAAATCACTCTTAGCATTGCAATTAGGGGCGTCCTGCGTCCATGGCAAGCCATTTTTAGGGAAATTTCCAGTCGAGCAGGGCCGTTGCCTCTTCCTAGGGCTGGAAGATTCCAAAAGAAGACTTAAAGACCGAGCTGAATTGTATCTCGACACTGGGGACCAAAAAGGTCTGGACTTGTTAGAGTTTTCAACTGAAATGCCTAAATGCATGGATGGCGGAATCGCCCTGATTGAGCGCTGGCTGATACAAAGGCGCGATGCAAGATTAATCGTGATCGATACTGCAGCCAGGATCCGCCCTGCTCCCAAACGTAACGCCAATATGTACCTAGAGGACACGGCATTTCTCTCACCCATTCAGCGGCTGGCTCTCGCTTATCGAGTTTGCATCCTATTGATCAGTCATACCAGAAAAGCGCTTGCCAAAGACCCGCTGAACGCGATTTCAGGATCCACGGGGATCCCGGGGGTCGCGGATCACTGCTGGGTGCTGCGAAGGCAGGATCGTAGCACTCCGATTGCCACCTTAGACATCATTGGCCGTGATATGGATAACCAGACTATCAAATTGACGCTAAATGATTCTCTCAGATGGGAATTTGTAGGCATCGACGAGACTCATGGCACCACACCCGAACGCCAAGCGATCATTTCTGTCCTGGCGGACTCTAAGGTTGACATGAAGACATCGGAGATTGCCAAAATTATTGGGAAGAGCAGCTCACTGACCAGTCATCTCTTGAATAAACTTCTCAACGAGGGCCAAGTGGTTTCCCCAAAATTTGGGCACTATACCCTTCTGAAAAAAGAGGGCGAAAACCATGAATAGTATTCAAACCATTCAAACTGTTCAAAGTGTTCAATGCTATTCACTAACTTTGAAATGTTTGAAGACCTTGAATGCTTTTGGGAGTCAAAGTGAAGATCGTCAAGCCATATAAACTAGTAGCCAAGCAAGGACGGGATAGCTTCGTTAAAGTCTGTGGAGCAACAGACGTTGATTGTGAGATATTCGATCGGAAGAGGGTCTACGACTGTCAGTCAGTAGCCCAAAGGCTTCGTCAGTCCGAGAGCTCGATACGAGAGAAGGTTTTTAAGGGGCAGATCCCCTACTTCAAGGCCGGCGAGGGGAAGAATGCCCCTGTCCGCTTCCTGGGCCACACCCTGAACCAGTGGCTTGAGCGGATCAACAAACACAAGGAGGAGACACACACAAAGTCAAAAACAACCACCAAGAAGAAGGCCAATCGCGGGGTCAAAGAGTTCGAAAATTTCGTTGAAAATCTGGAGCAACGAAATTAATACTGGAACATGGCTGTAAAAAGAAGGGGACCCAGTTTTGAGGTCGATTACTACTACTCGGGGCATCGCATACGCAAGTCGGGCTTCCGGACCATTACGGAGGCCCGCAACTACCAGGTCAAGTGCAAGAACGACATCCTGTACCGGAAGCACCCGATGCCCCGCCACAAGGCAATATCCTTCAACGAGCTGGCCAAGAGGTATATTGCCGACTACTCCAAGCTCCACAAGGCACCTAAGACCTTTGAAACTGACGTTTCTCTTACGAAATCATTGATGGGTTTCTTTGATGGCTTCCTCATCCGCGATATTACCATGGAAGTCATGGACCGCTATAAAAACGAAAGGGTGAACGCTCCAAGCACCCGTGGAGGGCTCCTATCTAGGACAACCATTAATCGAGAAGTCGGGCTCCTTCGCCATATGCTGAACAAGGCCGTAGACTGGCAATTACTCGAATACAATCCGATCTTGCGAGTAAAAATGTTCAAGGAAGAGCCCAGAGAGAAGATTTTGACGATCAAGGAATTGCAGGCGGTCGTCGATCAGGCAAGTTCCCCGTTGAAGGAGATCCTGATAACCGCCCTCAACACCGGCATGCGCCGCAGTGAAGCATTGACACTGAAGTGGGACCATGTGAACCTCGACTCCTCCTATATCATCCTCACGAAGACCAAGACCAACAAACAGCGGCTGATCCCACTGAACCCGGTTATGAAGGAATTGCTGTCACAACTTTTCTTAATGAGGGCGGGCAATGTGTACGTGTTCACCAACCCCCATACGGGGAGGCCTTTCCAGGAGATTAAAACGGCCTGGAAGACGGTACTAAGGAAGTGCAACATCCAGGGCTTCAGGTTCCACGATCTACGGCACTGCTTTGCCAGCTACTCGCTGTCGCAGAGCGGGGGAAACTTGTTTGATCTGAAGGATGTGTTGGGTCATGAAAAGATCGCTACGACGGCTAGATATTACAAGTCGGTTATGGAAGGAAAGCAGAGGCTGGTCAATGGCTTTCAGATCGGGGCCAAGGCTGGCGGGATTGAAAAATTGCAAAAATCAATTGGCTAATAGCCAAGGAGAAACAAAATTATGTTGAAATCAATTCAATTAATAAGAGCATGTAGAGAAAACAATCTAAGCTTGGTAAAAAAGCTCTTGCAGTGTGACCTCAATGTAAATGCAAAAGACAATTTAGGTATGACCGCCCTCCAACACGCGGCTGGTAGGAGATTTTTTAAGATAACACAGATCCTCTTAAACAATGGAGCAAACCCTGATATCAAAACTCATTGGGGCCAAACTGCACTTGATAGGGTGTTTGATCATTACGAACTTGTGGAGGCTCTGAATGAACTTAAAATCGCCTCACGAGCACTTCTCATTCAATCTGGATCGAAGGTCAACAAGCCAGAACCCAAAGAACCTTCATGTCAATTTACACAAAGGACACATGAAGAAACACTCAGGTTTTTCAAGCTGTTCCACAAACATCATGCGAGAGCCTTCGATGCTGAGAAAGTTTTTTCAACCTGCAAAAAATATGGTATCCCTGAAGTCATGGATATCCTCATCAAGGATGGATATGATATCAATAAGATTCGAAAGCAGAGGGAATTGAATGAGAGAGTGGAGGGGAAGAACACTCGGCTAAAAGATAAAAAGGCGGTTAACCGCTTTGAAGCTGATAGTTGGATGCAAGATTAACTGAGTTAATCAAGGTGGGGAGGGTCTCCTCCCCACCCTTTCTCCCCTCTCTCTCCCGCAAGTAAATAGCATCAAAATCCTGGTATAAGTATTTGTGAGGGCCTCTCCGGCCCAAATTCTTTCTGTTTCAAACAAATCGGGAGCGGTCTGCCCTATAAAGACGACCAGTCTGGCCACAAAAGCCAATCCATAGGAGGAAACCATGGAAAAAAAGATCCAAGAACTGTGCCTGTTGCTCATGTTCCTGACCGGCTGGGAGGAAGACTCTCGGCAGAAGCCCGGCGAGAAGATCTTCCGGGCCTGGAAAGGCTACCTGTTTGAGGTGCTTAACCGCCTCGCCGACGACAAGCTCATCGTCCAGTTCGCCAACACCAAGTCAGTTACCCTGACCGAGGCCGGCAGACAGAAGGCCCAGCACCTGAAGGAGCTGTTCTTCAACGAGAACGGAGGCTCCCGTGGCAAATGGTGAGAAGGTCATCCTGACCAACTCGGCGATCTCCGCGTTCAAGGCCTGCCCCAAGAAGTACTACTGGCGCTATGTGCGCGAGGTCGAGGCCAAGGAACGGCCGGAAGCCCTGCTTCTGGGCACCGCCATCCACGGGTTCCTGGAGAGCCACTACCGCCAGCTCACGTTCATCCCCCCCACCGACCTGGCGCCGAAGAGCCAGGCAATCCTGGAAGGGGTCAAAGAGTACTATCCCGTCCGCTACTTCGATGACTGCGACATTTTTGAGCCCCTGGCCATTGAGAAGGTTATACAGGGGGAGATCCTTAACCCGGAGACCGGGAGGCCGGCCCGGGAATACGCCTATGGTGGACGGGTCGACGGCCTGGTGATCATGAAAATGGACGCCGAGGGGTTCAAGGCAGGCGATCTGCTGCTCATGGAGCACAAAACGGTCTCCAAGGTCGACGAAAGCTACTTCGAGCGCCTGCAGCTGGACAGCCAGATCCGCCTGTACGCGACCTACCTGGGGCGAGAGCTGGGGACTCAAGTCGCCGGATGCCTGTTCAACGTGATCCTGAAGCCGAGCATCCGCCAGCGAAAGAGCGAGAACGACGAGGACTATGCCAGGCGTCTGAGGATGGAGATGAATTGGTCCGAAATGTACCACCGGCGCTACCTCCGCTTCCCCGAACCGAGGCTCCAGGAGATCCAAAGGGAGCTCTGGGAGGCCAAAAACATCGTAGCCAAGGCCCGGCAGTCCGGGGTCTACACCATGAACACCAACTCCTGCTTCGACTATCACCGCAGATGCGACTACTGGGACCTCTGTTCGAGCCAGGAGCCGGAATTTGTCCTCCAGAACGGCCAATTTCGCCACCAGGAGGCCCACTGTGAGCTAATTGCAGCCCAAGGCGAGGTTTCAGCCGCAGCGGCAGCAGGAACGCTCTAGGAGGCCAAATTGAGCGAAAAGAAGACCCCATCCGAGGGGAATCCCCCCTATGTTGTCATGCTCTATGGCCAGAGCAAGGTAGGCCTGAGCTCCATCGCCGCTCAGTTCCCCGCCCCCCTCTTCCTGAACATCAACGATGACCTGGACCAGATCAGGCCCAGGGCCCTTCAGGTAGCCAGCTGGGGGGAGTTCCTGGATCATGCCCTCGAGATCTCCAAGGGAAAGCATGCCCCCCAGACCATCATCGTTTCTCACCTGGACGGCCTTTGGGATCTGACCCAGGACTTCATCGTCGAAAACTTCAACAAGCAGAACGGGGCGAACGTCAAAGCCTTGGCCGACGCCTCATACTCCCTATGGAAAGAGGCCCTAAGGCTGTTCGAGACCAAACTGATCAAGCTCAGCACCCTGGGGAACGTGGTCCTGCTGGCCCATGAGATCGTCGAGAACAGGAACTTCAACGGCATCGAGAGGTCGGTGATCCAGGCCAACCTGGAGCGCTATGTCCAGGCCAAGGTGACCAACCTGGCCGACGCCATCGGCCGGGTGCTGCTGACCGAATCAGGGGCAAGACTGGTCACATTTCAGCCGGCGCCGCACCAGATCACGGGCTCACGCCTGCCTCAGCTGCTCCACAAGCAGTACATCGTCGAGGCAGGCAAGAAGCCCGAGTTCCTGGATGACCTCGGAGCCATCCAGCAGGCAAAGAAGATCGCATAACCGATATAGCGCTACTCCCGCACGGGAGGTGCGTCATGACAAAATTTTTAAAGGTCATCTGGCTGATTCTTATGCTCGTCATCGAGTCTCTCGAGGGGCGAGAGCGGCCAGGGTGATCACGCTCTGCGGGGCAGGACCGGACACCGGCTGCCCCTTCTAACTACCCTTTAAGGAGGCAACATGACAGTCATCGTAGCATCAAGCTCAAGATGTAAAAGGCCAACAAGATCCCAGGATCACTTGGAGGCCATCTTCCATACCGTGGATACCATCAAGTCAGACCTGAATAAGTGCGGCATGCGCCTGCAGGAGGCCAGGCAGTTTTGCGGGATCTCCCCCTTCACCAGCTCAACCAGTTCCTTCACTTGCACTTATGGCATTGCCGAAGAACAATTGCCGGAGCAATCGCTGAAGGGGCAGCAAGCAGTGAAGCTTATCCCCAGCGAGCTGTTCAGTAAGGGGAAGCCCGTGCTCATCTATGATCCCGACCATAAGACTTGGGAGCTGAACGAGGTCGATTATCGCATCGACGGGGCCCTGGCCCTCAAGACCCCGCTCCAGCATGATTACTCCCCTGGCAGCACTGTGATCGCACTTAATAGCGTTACTTACCGTTACTATGCGTTACAGCATGTAATCACGCGTAAAGTTAACAATGGCCAACCTCAGCGGTTACTTGAAGGAGTCAGCGACTTCTACGTGACCTACTTCCCCGATGCCAACTCGGTCCTGTACCGCATCGAGATCAACAAAAAAGAGCAGGTCCGCGGCTACATCTTTCTTCTCAATCTTTTGTGATCATGGAAGCCAGGGAGAATTCCCTGGCTTTTATTAAACCAACGATCTAAAAGACCCCACAAATATTTTTTTTTAAAATAGATACCATCACATTCCATTCCATTCATTCGATATTTTTTACTTTCTCTAAAAATTCTAATCGCTTTCTTTCACGCTCTGCCACTTCCACCAATTCTCTTTTTTTATCTTCATAAACCCTAGTTTGAATCTCTCTAACAATCTCAGGAAAAACTCTATTTGTATTAGCTATCCATTCCTTTACATATCTTACAGCTTCATCGGCATGATCTATCGGCGTGCGCATAACAATTTTATTTCCATGGAAGGCTACCATCTCTGGATTGTGCCAACTACTATATGATTTAGCTCCGCGAGAGTAAAATGCATGTATCCATTCCTCTGGGATATCATGATTTAACTCAACAATCAATTCTGCTCCAGTATGATCACAAGCAAGTATTTTTACTGGCGATTGAATAAGTGGATGACTTAATTCAGCACTCGGGATAACTTTCTTTTTTAGGGCATCATAACTTTGCAATTCAATTTTTAACTGCCTCTCTCTAATCAGATCAATTTTAATTTTTTCGATCGCTTGATATCTTTTTTCAGGATCATTTGCAATCATCTTGTCAATTATTTTATCCAAATAATCAATCGATTCATCGATACTCGCCACCTTCCGAAAGTCAGTCCCCTGTGGAACTGTCAGTGTAAACAATTCATTTAATATCAGTCCCAGAGCAAAAATATCTGCTCGATGATCGGCGTTTCCTCCTTTTCTACGTTGCTCAGGCGCGGCATATTGAAAATTCGCCAAACGATCCACATGAGATGTTTCCACTGGGGCAACCAAATCAGTTTCTTGAAAGTGAGCGATTCCAAAATCTGTTATAATCGCGGAATCATTGTTATCCATTAAAATATTTTCAGGTTTCAAGTCCCTATGCCAACACCCAGCTAAATGAGCGGCCTCAATCGCATCTAGTATACTAACAAATACTTCCAATTTTTTTTATTGTCAATAGATCCATCAATTATCAATCGTAATTTCCTTTCATAAAATGGCATGACATAAAACGGTTGATCTCCTATTATTCCATGATCAATAACCTTAATTATTCCCGGATGAATTTCCTTTTGACAAAACGCTATTTCATTCTTGAATCGATTCCTTTGTTTTAAAGGGAGACCCGCCCTCAATATTTTTGCGGCAAAGATCGAATTGTCCGATGATTTAACCTTATATACTTCTCCAGAGCCACCACATCCAGCCTGTTCGAGTACCTCATACCTATTAAATGTTGTGTCTATAAGTGCTCCTTTTTTCATTTTATTATTATATTCTTAAAAAAGCTGTTTTCATATTCTATTTATTTGTAATATTAATTATTGCAATAAATAAAAGGAGACCGATTGAATGTCAAATAAGAATTTATTTAATCTTCAATACTTGAATTTTATTGTTAATGATAGACCCTTTTGTTTATGGGACGAAAATGTGAAAAGGAAGTCCCTTGAATTCCTTGATGGTCTTGACCCATCTTATTATAAATATGTAGCAAATATCTTTTTAAATGGAGTTAACGAGAAAAACAAGAAAGAGAATCATCAGAGTGCGTTGCTAATTCGGCTAATTTACTCTATGGCATTAGAAACCTTTTTCGCTTTTATTGGAAGCGCTATCCAAGCCCCCTATTGCGTTCCTGCTTGGATCAGCTTATATCAACCAAGTGAGTTAAAATTAATTATCAATAAAATTCAATCTGAAAGGCCTATAATGTCTTGCATAAATACTGAAAGACTTTCATGGCCAATGATATCCGATATAATTTTAACAAACCTGGTTTTAGAAGATAAGGTAAAAGAAAGAGAAATTAAATTTGGATTTAGTAAAGCATGGGCTTATTTGGCCTC
>JAEAMF010002495.1_pt1 | contig 10420 bp, 9 predicted proteins | sample 8958721 | NCBI WGS metagenome assembly JAEAMF01 (sample SAMN16933255, study PRJNA681124) | bioreactor sludge metagenome | isolation source: anaerobic bioreactor treating anionic surfactant - SDBS | place: India: Bengaluru | collected 2019-02-28 | reverse complement strand
AGCACCTGATTTATTCGTCAAGAACGTGCGTAATCATCCGGGACCTGACACCTAAGCATACGGCTGGATGGCAACTACGCAACTTGTGTTTGGATGTCGGCTTTGGGCCAACAGCGCCTATCCATGCATGACGATACCGGACTTCAAGCAGCCCTCCTCTAGTGCGCTGATGACCAACGTCGGCCTCCCCTTTGAAAGCTGTCACAAGGCCAAGTCGAACCTTAATGCTCGGTTAGCCGGTTTGGGACGGCTACCGTTCGGAAGCATTGCGACTACGAGCAGCAGCAATCGCTGCACAGCAGACATAGGCTCACAAGGCCAGGACGACAGCAATTTATTAAACCCATCGTCGATAGCCGACGTCCGAGAAAATCTGCCGTCGACCCCAATCTACTAACGTCCCAGGCTAAGCAGCTACACAATATCCAAAGAAAATCACTCGCACCTGAAACCAACAGCACCCCATGGGACGAGAGTGCAAAATCAAATTTGCCGTGCCCGGCAACTACGACCCCGCAGCACTGCAGCGGAAGTTGCCCAGCCCGACCAGTAGCGCCACCGCGGCCGAAAGCTACCGCTTCGCCATCGAGCCGGACGGCTTCTATTTTGTTGACCACCTGGTGGACCGCACGTTGGCGGCCGTGGCGTTGCAATGCCTGTTGGATGAGGTGCTGGGGCTTACCGATGCGGTGGAGCTGACCGAGCCCTAGGTGGGGATCCTGCGCCGCCCATACCACCCTCGCCACATCGTCGCCCTGCAAGGCCGTACCACGAGTACGGCCTAGGGCTTCACGCCTGACCTCGACCGCCAATTTGCTGTGCTATGCCGTGCCAGATCAGGCTAGGCCCGATTGAGTGGGCCACCCCCTAAGGCAGGGCAAGCACCGCACAGTTGCACAGGTCGGCGCTCTCAAAAGCCGTCAGCTCACCGGCCTGCAGGCCGGGCACCGGGAACAGGCGCACGGTCAGCGGTTTGTTCAGGCGAAACGCCATGGTGCCGGTGTCGCGCATGACGGCGGCGATCTGGCTGGCGCTGGCATCGCCCGGCACGGGCACGGTATCCAGCCCGATGCCACAGACACTGCTGTAGGTCAGCAGGGCACGGATGTCGAAGTGGCCGTGTTGCGTGCCTTGCGCCAGACCGGTGTCTTCCGTCACGGCCAGCATCAGGCCGCTGAAGCCGATCTGCGGCATGTGCTGCACAGACTTGAACACGCGGGTCAGCAAGGCCGATGCCTCCACCGTGCCGGAGGCCCCGAAGAACGGCACCCCCAGCAGTTCATAGACCTGCACCATGGAGGCGCAGGATTTGGAGGGTGCGGCCGAGGTATCCATGCCGATAACGCGCCAGCCGTCATCCAGCGCGGTGGCGTTCACACAGGTGCTGATGCGCTCCACATGGCTCGACAGCGCATCGCCCAGCGCCTGCGCGGCGCGGGCCATCCATGCGGCATGGGGCAGGCTCTGGCGTTCTGGCAGCAGCGTGTGCAGCACATCGACCAGCAGGTCCGGCGTCTCCAGGCCCAGCACCAGGCAGCCATCCAGGTCGCCACGGTGGTAGCCCGCAGGGAAATAGGGAATGCCGCTGGCGCAGTTGAAATTGACAGTGAAGTTGAAATTGCCCTCGCCGCGCGGCGTGCACGCGGCGATGTCCTGCACGGCTTGCACGCTGCTCTCCAGCAGCTCGCCGCCCAGGTAGCCGGCCTCATCCAGATCGATGTTGACGCAGGCATTGCACAGGTCGCCATACGCGGCAATCAGCGCGGGCAGCAGCGCCACTTCGGCGGTGGTGCGTGCCTCGCCAATCGCAAAGCGGATGCGGCGGCTGCCGGTGTTCAGCTGGGCCAGCAGCTCGGTGATATGGGCCAGCCCGGCCTGCGCGCTGGCGGCGCTGCGGGTGTCCAGGTACTCGCCAAACGGGTTGCTGACGATGCGGATGGACTGCACCGCATAGCCTGCCTGCTCCTCCAGCGCCGTCGCCAGGCGATCACATTGGCGCTTGGCCTGGGCCAGTGCGACGGGCCAGCTGCTGGGTTCAGGGCCCAGTGTGAGGAAGGCAGTGACAGTGCGAACGCGCACCAAGGGGTACAGAGCAGAAGTGAGCATGGCGCCAGGGCAATCGAAGACAGCGCAGCATCTTAAGGGCTGCCGGTGGCGCCCCGGTCAAGCGGGCGGCGGTGCCAATCCGGTGCCAGCCGCCTGCAAAGCCGAGGTGCTAACCCCGCTCCTTCAGCCACAGCCCGAACTCCTTCATCACAGCGACCACGGGTTTCAGGCGCTCGCCGTCTTGCGTGAGCGCGTAATCCACCCGAACGGGTGCCGTGGGCCACACCGTGCGTTGCACCAGGCCAGATTCCTCCAGGGCGCGCAGGTCCAGGGTCAGCGAGCGCTGCGAAATGCCGGGCATGTCCCGGCGCAATGCGTTGAACCGCTTGGGCCCATCCACCAGGTAGGACACGATTAGCAGGCGCCACCGCCCTCCCAGCAGCCGCATGGCTTCTTCTACAGAGCAGCCACTGACACTCACTTTCATAGCACAACTTTCCAGGCGATCTTCTAGGTATTGTTTTTTAACCTATCTGCAGTTTTTTTGCCTTCTTCCAGTTTGATACCTGCCGGTGAACACTCGCGGCAGCGCCGTATGTCACGGCGCATGTCAACGATCGGAAGCCTTCCATGAAGCTGTACTACATCCCTGCAGCCTGCTCTTTGTCCCCCCACATCGTGCTCCACGAACTGGCGCTGGACTTCACCCCCATCCAGGTGAACTACAAAACACACAGGACCGCCGATGGGCGCAATTTTCTGGACCTCAACCCCTTGGGCTACGCACCGCTGCTGGAGCTGGACGATGGCAACCTGCTGCGCGAAGGTCCGGCCATCCTGCAGTACCTGGCAGACCTCCAGCCAGACGCGCAACTCGCCCCCGCGCACGCCAGCATGGCGCGTTACCGGTTGCAGGAATGGCTCAATTTCCTGACCTCTGAAATCCACAAGGGCTTCATCCCCCTGCTCTACCCGGTGCAGGCCGGCAGGTATGCCACCGAGTCCGCCCTGCCCAAGCTGGCGCAGCGCTACGCCTGGATCGACGCGCAGCTTGCAGGCAAGGACTATCTGATGGGTCACTACACCGTGGCCGACAGCTACCTCTATGCACTCACCCAATGGGGGCAGGCCGAATGGCTGGTTCCCACCTACCAGGCCAATATCCGCTTCGATGGGCTCGAACACCTCAAGGCCTGGTACCTGCGCATGCGCGAGCGGCCTGCCGTGAGAAAGGCGCTGGACACCGAGGGCCTGAAATAACTCTGCACAGCAAGCGCGGCCGCGCGTTCGTTCACCGGCCACCATGGCATGTCCATGGCGGCGGTGGAAAGTGAGCGCTCTGGCTCAACCTGCATACGGCCTGCTGCGGCCGGCTGCTTCCTATTGGGAGTGATTGCGGATGCTCACGCCCGCCCGCCCGCCCGCCAAGGCAAGGCAATCCCTCAAGTGACCCAAGCGGGGGCGGGGGCACAGTGCATTCCTGCACCGCGCCCTGCCCCTTCCAATCAGGCCTGTGCGGCCTGATGTCGCGCTCCTCACCTCAGCGTGGACTCACCAGAAGTACTTGAAGCTCACGTTCGCCTCCCTATCCACGCCACGGAAGATGCCTGCGTAGTAGGTCTTGTTGAACAGGTTGTTGATGTTCAGAGCGATGCGGTAGCGGGTCGTCTCATACGCCACGGCCAAGTCCGCCACGGTGACCGAGTCGTTGACGTTCAGGCTGCCATCTGCGGCCACGCTGTAGGGCGAACGGCCCCGGTAGCGCAGGCCGCCGGCCACCATCAGGCCCGGTACGGCGCGCGGGCGGTAGTCCAGCCACACACTGGCCATGTGGCGCATGGTCTGCAAGGTCTGGCGTCCCACTTCGGTGGCACGCGTGCTCTGCGTGGTGCGCGGATCGAGGTAGGTGTAGCTGGCCAGCGCGCTGAGCTCGCGCGTCAGGCCCACGCGCCCTTCCAGCTCCACACCGGTGGATCGCACCTGGCCGGTCTGGATACTGAAACGCGGGTGGTCGGGATCCTGCGTGGTCACATTGGTCTGGCGCAGGTCGAACACCGAGGCCGTCAGCAGGGTGTTGCTGCCTGCAGGCTGGTACTTCACCCCCACCTCGTACTGCTTGCCACGGCGTGGAGCAAAGGCGCTGCCGTCATAGGCCAGGCCTGTGGTGGGATCGAAGGACGTGGCGTAGCTGGCATACGGCGCCCAGCCACTGTCGAACTGGTAGAGCACGCCTGCGCTGCCCGTGGTGGCGCTGTCGGACATGCGTGGCTGGGTGGTGCTGCTCTGGGTGCTCTTGGCCGTATCGTGGCGCAGGCTCAGGTTGGCAATCCAGCGGTTCCACTGGAGCTGGTTCAAGGTGTAGATGCCCGTCTGGCGCAAGGTGGAATGGCTGTCCTCCAGCTCGGGCACGGCGATGGACTGGCCGTAGACAGGGTGGTTCAGGTCCAGATTGGGCACATCCCAGCCAAAGCCCAGACCACCACTCTCCTTGTAGCGGTTGTGGTCCACGCCCACGCTCAGGCGGTGCTGGACATCGCCCCAGCGCAGGTCCTTCTGCGCACGGCTGTCCACGGCCACGGTCGTACCCTTGGTACGCTGGGCCAGGTTGGCGCGCGAGATGCTGTGGCCATCTGCCAGCACGTCCATGGCGTAGATATGGCGGTAGTCGATGTCGATGGTGGAATAGCGCAGGTTCTGCGTGAGCTGCCAACCGCTGTCCGTCTGGTGGACGAATTCATAGCCCAGCGATTGGGTGTCGCGGTTGAAGCGGTCGAAAGCAGGGTCTCCCGCCGTGAGGTGCGCCGACACATTCTTGATCTGCGGGTAGTTGAACAGGCTGGGCCACCAGGACTTGGGGGTGCCACGCTCGCGCGAATAGCTGCCCAGCAGGGTCAGCTGGGTCTGGCCCGAGATCTTCCAGCGCAGCGAGGGCGCGATGGAGATGCGGTCATCGCGCGAACCCACGGTGCGACCGTCGCTGTCGCGGGCCTTGAGGTTGAGGCGGTACAGCACATCGCCTGCCGCATCCAGTGCCCCACCCAGATCGGCCGTGACCTGGGCCCGCTGATAGCGGCCATAGGACAGGCCCACGCTGTTCACATGATCGGCTTCGGGTTTCTTGGACACCACGTTGACCACGCCACCGGGCCGCCCCTGGCCGAACAGTACCGAGGCCGGGCCCTTGATGACCTCGATGCTGTCCAGCTCGTCGATCTCGTCGTTCCACGAACCGTAGGTGCCCGCCGAAAACTGGCGCAACCCGTCCTTGTAGTAGGAGCTGCCGTCGCTGAATCCGCGAATGACGGCTCCCGTCATGCGCAGGTCGGCGCCGGTGACTTCGGTGGACACCCCGGCCGTGTACGACAGCGCCTGCTCGATGCTTTTGGGCGCCTGCGTCTTGATTTGCTCCTGGCTGACGATGGAGATGGAGCGCGGCGCTTCCATCAGCGTGCTGCCCAGCTTGGTACTTGCGGCCCGGTTGTGGGCAGCGTACAGATCTTCCGCCGAGGTTTGCTGTGAGGTCACCGTGACCTCCGCCAGCGCCCCGGCCGAGCCTGCAGGCGGTGCGACCCGGATGGTGAAGGAGCCCGGCTGGGTACTGACCGCCACCAGCCCCGTCCCGGCAAGCATGCGCGCCAAGGCGTCCCGCGCAGAGAGGCGGCCGCTGACTGCCGCGCCCTGCCGCCCTTCGACCAGCGCATCGTCAAACAGCACCTGCACCTGTGTCTGGCGGCCAAAGGCTTTGAGGCCGTTGAGCAGGGGCTGGGCCGGAATGCTGAAGGACTGCAGCGCATCCGATGCCGTGGTGGACTGGGCCAGCGCATTCACGGGGCTGACGACCATCGCCGCAACCGCTGTGGACACCAGCAGCGCCAGCAGGCTGGGCCGCAGCGCGCGGCCGTTGCCGCCCGCCGGTTGTGCACGTGGCATACGTTGCACACCGTGTGCGCTCCGCTTCACGTTGTTGTTCTTGAACCGTTCCCTCAACTGACCTGGGTGCATCACCTGTTGCTCCTGAATTCCATGCGCTTGCATGCGCGTATGACAGCGGCAGGCCCGTGGCAGGAAGACTGGAATGCGCGCTCGCCTGATCGGAGACCAGAGACGAAGCGGGGAGAACAGCCAACTTGCGCGGGAGTGCCGCTTGCTTGCAGCCGTTGGCTAGGAATCAGAAAGCAGGGGTCGCTCTTGTCCGTGGCTGGCAGCCCGGGGCGCGGAAATTTCCCGCCCCTATCCATGAAGAAGCAGGAAAAGGGAAATTCAAGGAACCCGGGCAAATGTAACAATTTGCATCTCAACGTGGACTGATTCGCCAGCCCCCTTCGGCATCCCTTTGCACGCGCACGTTGACCACGCTGGGCAGCGCCAGCAGAAAGCGCTCCGGGTCCTGCAGCGCAAGCAGACCGGACACCGGCAGGCTTTGAAGTGCTGCGCCATCCACCACCACGGGCTGGTCGAGCTGGCGAGACAGCTCCTGCGCCACCTGCTGGAGTGGCGCGCGCTTGAAGTAGATCTGGCCGGTTCGCCATTCCGCGACGGCATCGGGAACCACAGACAGGGTGCGGCGCTGCCCTGACACGGGATCGATGGCAATGCCTGTGCCAGGCCCCAGGGCGAGCACGGGTGCGTCGGGGAGCGCCCTGGACCGGACCTCGACCCGCCCTTCCTGCACCTGCACCACAAATTCGGGTGGTGCGGCCCGTACGTTGAAGGCCGTTCCCACCACCCGCACCTGGCTGGTGCCGCTTTCCACGGTGAAAGGTTTGCCGGCATTGGCGGCCACCTTGAAGAACGCCTCGCCCTTGTCGAGCACGGTCTCCCGGCGACGGGGGTAATAGCGCACCTGGAGACGGCTGTTGGCGTTCAGCGCCACATGCGAGCCATCGGGCAGGTCAATGCTGCGCAGTTCACCGGGGGCGGTCGCAATGTCCGCCTCATAGTTGGGGGTGTTGTCCCAGCGGTGCCAGCCATACCCGGCCGCCAGCACTGAAAACAGCACTACCGCGAAGGCAGGCGCCAGGGCAGACCTGCGCGACCAGCCCGGTGCATGGGAGGCCTTGCCTGGATGCGCTGCCGACGGCCGCGCGCGGGGAGGCTCAGGTGGGGCTGCCTGCGGTCCGGTGTGCCCATAAGCAGCCGGGAACAGGGCCTTGAGCTGCTCCGCTTCGCGCCAGGTGCGGCCGATGCCATCCATGGCTTCACGGTGGGCCGGGTCTTGTGCCAGCCATTCGTTCAGCGCACGTTCGTCCGCGCCCGACCAGCCGGGTTGCTGGCGGCGCACGTACCACTCGCCCGCACAGTGGTTCAAGCGAAGCACGTGCTCGGGCGGGAGATTCTGCAACAGGGATTGGCCTGGCTCTGCGCTCATGTGGTTCCGCCATGCGCCGGAGGGTCAGCGCTTTCATCGTTGTTTTCTTCGGAGCTCCATGCGCTGTGCAGGGCTTGCAAGCGCTTCATCTGCTCGGCGTTGGCATACCGCACGCGTGTCTCGCAATAGCCGACGGCCCTGCCCAGATGCTTCACCACCATCCGTGCGCTGATTGCCATGCGCTCGGCAGTCTCCTCAATGGTATGACCTTCTATGCGGTGCAGCACAAAGGCCTCACGCTGCCGGGCGGGCAATTCCCCAATCGCCTCGTGCAGTCTGGTGAGGCGCTGCCGGTGTTCGACCTGGCGCTCGGTGTCGCCATAGCCCTCGGCCCGCACGGCGAGCAGTTCCGCATGGGACTCGTCGTAGGAGACGCTCTGCATTCCGTGCACTTCCGGGCCTTGCTGCCAGTCGCGTGCCGCCACGCTGCGGACCGTCTGCCGCAGATAGGGCTGCTCCTGCTCCGGCTCCAACGTCCTGCCTGTGGCCGCCACACGCACGAACACTTCCTGCGCGGCATCCTCTACTTTGGCGCTGGTGTTGAAGTGGCGGCGCAGCATGCGCATGACAGGGATGCGCCAGCGCGCATACAGCGACGCCATGGGGGCATCTTTGGGCTGTGCGGCGGTGGGCTGCGGTTCACCCTGCGCGCCGGAAGGCGGATCGCACTTCACCAGCGCGCCCCTTTACCCAACCCAGATGCGATGGTCGCCCGGGGAAGGCTTGGTGCGCTGGAATCGCCAACGGGAAAAATCTGTAGGAAGGCCACGGTGCACACAGATACGCTACCGATCCGAAACTGGCGAAGCGCCATGCCGTGATGCGCCATCAGGAGCGGGCAGGCCTAGCTATGTGCGGAAGTCGAATGGCTGAATGAAACTTATTTCGATTCTAGCGCCATCAGATCCGGCATCCATGCCTGCCAACAAAAACCGCAGCAGCTAATAGCCTGGCGCAAGCGGCCATCCGCGTTTGGAGAGCCCAATCCCGCCAAGCCTCCCGCCAGGAGTTGGCGCTTGACTCTGGATGTGCAGTGCGCCCAATCGCATCGGCGCCCTCTTCACCTGCCCGTGCAAAGCGCGGGCGCCATGCTTCATCTACCCCAGCCGCTACCTACAATTTGGCTGATGAAGACCACCTACTACACCGCCACCAGCCTGGACGGCTTTCTGGCCACCGAGGACGACTCCCTGGACTGGCTGTTCTCCCTGGGCGAGCTGAATGAGTCCAGCTATCCGGAATTCATCTCCGGCGTCGGCGCCCTGGCCATGGGCTCCGCCACTTATGAGTGGATGCTGCGCAATGCAGACAAGGTGGCGGCCGAGACAGGTTCTCCATGGCCTTACACCCAGCCCGCCTGGGTGTTCACCAGCCGCACCCTGCCTGCCATTGCCGGTGCCAACATTCAATTCGCCAGTGGCGATGTGCGTACCGTCCACGCCGCCATGCGCGCGGCGGCGGGCGACCGGAATCTGTGGATTGTGGGCGGCGGCGACCTGGCCGGACAGTTCTACGACGCCGGACTGCTGGATGAAATCATCGTGCAGATCGGCTCTGCCACCCTCGGCAAGGGCAAGCCGTTATTTCCCCGACAGGCTCTTTACCCCGCGCTCAAGCTCATGTCCGTGCAGCAGATGGGAAGCGGCATGGCGGAGCTGCGCTACCAGGTCCAGAACCCTGTGCAGAGCGACCCGGTTCCGGGCGCCCCCGCCTGAAAGATTTCGCCGGGCTGCACCGCGGCCGCCACAGCGCGCGGATCGCCAGCTTGCGCCCTTGCGCGGTCTCGAATACGACCATCACGGTGTCTTTTTTCCAGATAGTCCAGCAGCTTATGGCATGCCTTCGTGCTTTCCGTCAGAGGCGGAAGTTCATGCAGAGATGTCGCGTCCATCCCGACCAAGGAATTTGCCCATGCTCATCGACTTGCTGAATGCTCCCCTGCTCGGTCACTGGGACATCGATGGTTCGAAAAGCCAGTGCGAGTTTCAGTTTGGGGAGCGATTGATTTATGTAGAGCATCTCAAGGAGACAAGCCATGTGCCCGCTCTACAAACTGCCCAGTTACTTATTCAGCAAGTCTGGGATGACTCTCAGCATGCCATCGACTTTGCCGAGCCGTGGTTTCGGGCAAAGCATCCTGCGTTTTGGAATGCTTGGGACAAGGCCACAACACCCCAGCACCCGCTGCGGGTGTATTCAATTAGCTTCCCTGCAAGAGATGGCGCTCCGTACTACTGGATCGCACGTGACCCGGGCTATAACTTCGAATGCGTCATACCCGACGAGCATGACCTCTGGCAGCAGGAAGGACTGAGAAGCAAGTTGCCTTATTTTCCTGATTCGGACGCAGTGGTGGTCAGTCGCTTAGGTGAACAGCAGTTTGCGCTGAGCGAATTACCGTCCCCATACTTCGATGCCACTTGAAACTGCAATCACTAGCGTCTTTCCTGTGTAGGAAAAACCGGCTGTAATTGGTTCGAAGTCTCTGAACAACTTATAAAAGCCGAACGGCTTCCCGTATTTTTCTCCAGTGAGAATACTGCTGGGAGCAAGTAGAAGAACATCTTGAATTGCCCAGTCCAAGGTGACATTCTCAATGGACCAGCCATCTCTTGTAAACCTTGGGAGGCCACCGCCATAAATTCCCGCGACGCGAATTACAACGCCCGCCAAAGGACCGATGCCTTCAGCCTCTAGAAAAATCTCATCATCAAAATTTTCTTCGTAAACCCTAGCAACCTTTTCAGCAGTTTTGCAGTTTATGACCCCTCGGCCAGAGCTAGAAATCACTAGCAATAGTTCCGATTTTTTGTCAAAACCAATCGAACGCAAGCTGCCAACAGCGAAACTTCCAATTTTTTTCCAAGGGTTTGGTGGAGCTGTCAAAGCAGATTTTTGAATTCTTTCTTTTATCGAGGTGAGGTGGTTTGTATCCATAAGCCATTGTCTCTCTACGTGTCAGGTCCCGGATGATTACGCACGTTCTTGACGAATAAATCAGGTGCT
>JAEAMF010002460.1_pt1 | contig 10433 bp, 8 predicted proteins | sample 8958721 | NCBI WGS metagenome assembly JAEAMF01 (sample SAMN16933255, study PRJNA681124) | bioreactor sludge metagenome | isolation source: anaerobic bioreactor treating anionic surfactant - SDBS | place: India: Bengaluru | collected 2019-02-28 | reverse complement strand
CTAATCATCAGAAAGTAACATCAAACCCTCCCATTACGATGGCTTTCGGCATGGGGAAGCCTTCGTTGATGGTGTAGCGTGTTGCTGTAAGGTTTTCTCCCTTTACAAACAGATTGAGTCCTTTCGACTGCGAACCGAAGCGGTAGGATACCTTGGCATTGAGCAGGGCATAATCTTCCTTAACCGGTGTTACGGTGTTTACATACAGGTCGTGGATGGATTGTACATTCACATTGAAGGTGAACCGGCCGGGCTTGTAGGTTGCGTTTGCCGACAGCTTATGGGCGGGTGCAGCCAACAGGGGTTTGCTTGTATGCAGGTAACTGTAATTAAGGTCGAAATGCAGCTTGTTGGAAGCCATCCAGATGGTTTCAAATTCGATCCCCTTGTTGGTGAACGAACCTGTGTTCACGTTACGTGGGCGACCGTCTATACGGGTAACCTCAATCATGTTACTGCCGTCGATAAAGAAGGCGGTCAGCTCCGTAAACAACCGGCCACCCAGGAATTGCTGTCCTACAGAAAGCTCGTAGTTGGTCATCCGTTCCGGTTCCAGATCCGGGTTCTGAGGCGGGAACATATACATTTCGCGGATATTGGGACTCCGGAAGCCTTTGGATACAGACGCTTTCAATGTATTTCCATCTACCGGGCGGTAAGTTATACCGGCCTGGGGAACCCATTCGCCGCCGAAGGTGCTGTTGTACTCGTAACGTACACCGGCATTCAGACTCACCTTATCGAACAGCTCCTGCTGCATGATGATGTATCCGGCAGTCTCGCTTACGGATTTGTCCACCAACTCCTGATCCGGACCAACAATGCTGTCGTTCCAGGCATGTCCGCCCCAGTTCTTATAGTCGACACCCACTGTGAAGAGATTGCCCGGAAGCAGGCGGAAAGATTGGTACAGAAGCACCCCGTAGTTATGGTCGTCCGACCGGAAAAGATATCCCCTGTTCATGGCACTGGATGTCATAGGCAGTCCGTCGTTTATCTCGTGGTCGCCCCAGTTGTAGAATGCACGGATGGCACCGCTGGAATTACCGAAAGTGTTTTCCAGCGCAAAGGAGGTGGTTCCACGCAGAATATCCATCGTATTGTCGCGGATAGGTGCGGTAACCTTACCGGGGTTCTGGTTTTTGTATTTAGCCAGACTCACATCGCCGGTCGCTTTGAAGCGGTCGCTTATGGTATAGCCCAGTTTGGCGAAGCCGTTGGTGATTTGGAATTCCGAATTGGGACGGTGACCATCGGTACGGTCGTGGTTAAGGGATACAAAGCTGCTGAACCTGCCCACGTTGTAGCCGTTGTTTATCATGTACTTCTGGGTATTGTAAGAGCCATACATCACCCGGGCCTGGGTAGAACGTCCCTCCTCATGCTGCCTGCGGGTGATGATGTTTATCACCCCTCCCATGGCATTGGATCCGTATAACAGGGAACCCGGTCCGCGTATCACCTCCACACGCTCCACATCAGACGCCACATAGGTATCCGGAAGCGCATGACCGAACACGCCGGCCCATTGCGGCTGTCCGTCAAACATCACCAACACTTTGTTACTCTGCCCCACTCCACGGATGTTTACGGTTCCGGCAGCTCCTTCGGATATACCGAAGCCGGTAATCCCTTTCTGGGTTACAAAGAGTCCCGGTACACGCTGCGACAGTACAGGCAACAAGGCCGATTCGCTACTGGCTTCTATCTGTTCTCTCTCAATTACAGACACCGACATGGGTACGCTGTTCTTGTTCACCTGAATTTTGGTGGCAGACACCACCACCCCGTTCAGATTGATCAGGCTGTCTATCTTCCCTCCGTCTCCGGCATACGAAGCCGTACTTAACAAAAGGCCTAAAAGCATCATTGCTTCTTTTTTCATTCTCTTCCCTTATTTTAATGTTTACACAACTTTCCATAGAATAGTAACACGCTAAACAAAAAAGGTGTTACCGCAGGGCTAAAAAAAAGGACGTCAGTCCGCCCGGCTCATCACCAGTTTACCATGTTTGATGCCCTTAATCGTAATCAACCCGTCCGACAACTCGGTGAGTCGCTGAGCTGTTCCGGTAACGGTTACGATATGGAGACAAAAATTCTGATTGAGGTAATACTGTGAAGACGACAAAATAACATCTTTATATTGCTGCTGAACACGCTCTATCTTCAGGGCGATGTCCTTTTTAAGCTGGTCGTACATAATGATGATGGTTCCTGCCACAACATGGTTGCACTGCCATTTGGTTTCCGCCACATTCTTCTCCACAAGGAAACGAATGGCTTGCGAACGGTTTGCAAACCCATTGTCTGTTACGAATTTATCAAGCGATTCGAGCAGGTTGTCTTCCAGTGATACGCCAAAACGTTTTAATGACATGATCCTTTCAATTTTATCTTTAACGCCGAAGCTATTTTATCGGCGTTAAAGATAGAAAAATTATTTTGAAAACGTTACGTCTGTTCCCTTATCGTTTTTAGCATGCAGGGCGATTTCGCGGCTTTGCTGTTTTACCTTACCGGTAACGAACTCGGGGATATTGTACGATTTCATGAAATCCAGATAGAAGTCGGCCGACTTCTGCGGAAGCACAAAAGGCTTGGAGGCTTTTCCCTGCGCATCAATATAGGCAATATAAGGGCGGGTATAGAGACCATCCATCCGTCTGCTGCTGAACACAATCCATTTGCTGTTGGACGACCACGAGTGGTAGCTTTCCACATCCGGACTGTTGGCTTCGGTAAGAGGCTCGTGAGTGCCTGTCTGCAGATTCACCATGTATAAATCGGCATCGGCATGCCAGATGGAGAAGTTACCGAAAGAGGCCAGGGTGTAAAGCAGGTATTTGCCATCGGGCGATACGCGGGGGAAGGATACGCTTTTCCCGTTCACGGCTGCGTTGTACAGCGTGTCGGTCTGCCCACCGAACGAACGGCTCTCCGGATCAAAGTCCACGCGGCACAGACTATACTTCACCTCTTCGAAAGAGGCGGGCATCTCTTTGGCTTCTGCCGAACAATAGTAAAGCGATTTCCCATCGGGCGAAAAGGTGGGGAAGGTCTCGAAGGCATCCCTGCCGCTCAACCGCGAGGAGGTTACAATCTCGTGCTTCTCCACATCGTACACCACCACATCCGACTCCAGATCGTACACCTCTATGCGGTTCCGGCTATTGGAATGAAACGACTGCTGGGTTTTGTTGACCGAAAAAGCGACGTATTTGCCCGACGGATGCCACGAAGGATACACCAGCGGCGAGATGGTTTCGGGCGTTTTGGTATTCAGTTTTTCAATCTTCCCGCCATCCACTATCATCGTACCCGGATAGGTGGCACGCATGTGGAACAGCATCTTTTCGGGATTCTGCATACAGAAAGAGTGGCAGTTCACACAGTTATTGTCGGTCATCTTATTCTCGTAGATAGCGGACTCGCTGTAGGTTGCCAGTTCGCGTTGATAGATGCCCATCTTGTTCCATAACTCATACCCCGGTTCGATCAGACGATACACAATATAGGGATCGATAGGCTCGGGAGCCACCTGCATGGTGTACGGAGCGTACCCCACCCACCCTTCGGACTGCTTTTCGAATACGCGCACCGTGATGCTTTTACCCGTGGCAGAGACAAGCAACGCCTCCCACTTTCCGGAGGGAATCTCTACCCTGCCCTTGCTGGCATCCACCTCGAAGGAATCGGTTGCCGAAGCAAACCGTACCTGCACATCCCCCTTAGCCTCCTTTACCTCAAAGTTCAGAGGGGCAATGGCAGCGGGGATGGTCACCTCCTTATAATCGGGCACAATAACAGGCAATTCGGCCAGCTGTTTGCTTACGGTTACTGTTTCCGTACAGCCTACCAATAGCGAACTTAATACGATACAAAGTGATTTATACATAATTAAACAGGTTATTTGAACATATAAAAATACCAGTAGGTCTTTCCGTACGATCCCGCCAGCAGGTCGGCTGCATTGGGATAATTACGGTTGGCCACCACCTGGCGTTTGTAATCGGAAAAACGTCTCACCACCTCCTGGGTAACACCCCGGGTGCGCCAATAGGCGGTATCCTTTTCGGCAAAAGCAATCACCGCCTCCTGGTAAGGAACGGGCAGCGACGGCAACACCGGCGTACCATGATACTTGTCTATCAACTCTTTGAATCTGGCAAGATCTTTGGAAAGCAAACATACACCGGCCAGATACTGGAAAGCAGCCTTGTGCTGCGGATTAGCCACAGCCACAGCCTCCATATCGGCCAAGGCACCGTTTACGGTAACCAACCGGCTTGTATCCGGCAGGCAGCGACGCATGCTTCCCAGCAGCGGATCCTGCTCGATCAATGCATCATTCCCAAGGAACTTACGATGCGAACCGGCCCATTTATCGTAGAAGAAGGTATGTTCCAACAGCGAAATATATTTTTCGGCTACCGGATAAGCACCGTATATCAGGTTGGTCTGCACCAGACGCATCAGCATACGGGGACTCCCATATCCGTGTACCGCCACATTTCCTTCAAAGGCCATCTCCTGAGCAGAGGCAATATCCCCTATGGCAAAGTACACATCGCTCAGCAATGCCGACACCTCCGCAGTCTTGTTCCAGTTCACCATCAGACTTCTGGGTTCACGCTGGTCGAAAGCAAACATCTGGTCGCCCAACATTCCCTCACGGGCCAAAGCCATGTTCAGGTAGTTCATGTAAAGCAGGTTGGTCACTTTCCCCTTACATGCCTCTATAATTTTAGGCCATTGCTGCGTACGGGCATAGAAGTCGAGCTCTTTCAGTTTGGCCGATTTAAAATCTCCGTAGCTTTGGATGCCCCAATAGGTGAAGCCCACAAGAACAGCCGCTAACACCCCTTGCTTGAGCCACATGGTTCTCCCCTGCTGCTTACTGCTCAACAGCTTTACCGCAAACAAAAGGAAAGGCAGGATCCACCAGGAAATATAGATAGACGCCACCGGAAGAGATTGCGGATGGTAATAGGCATCGGGCAGCAAAGCAAAACGGTAGTGACCAAAGCAGGCGAAGCGTACCGAAACAAGGGCCAGCACCAAAGTGACAGTCACCGGCAATGCAAACAGATACCAACGCTTTGTACGGTTCAGAATCGTTATCATAAACAGACACAGGGCGTACAGGATGGCAACGGAACCCGACAAAAGGAACAGGCCCACCGCAACCAGCGTAGCCGCAATAAGCCGTTTGGTAGCATCGGCAATACGTAACGTAAGATACAAGGCGCCCAGCATAAAGAGATAGGCCACCGTACCCTGGGTATAATAATTGAAGTTAAAGTGAGCCAACAGCAACGAAACCAGGGGGAAAAGACTGCAAACAAACCCGTATTTACCCGCATTCAGGCGTTTGAACAACGCTTCGCACAACATACCGGCACATGTAAGGAGTATCGACACCACCAGCGGGCCTGCGTAGGGAAGCATAAAGAACTGCGTGATCCACTCGGAAATATATACAGTAAGTCCGCCCGGAACCTTTAATGCAGAAAGAAAGTAATCCGTCGTAAACAGAAACAATTGATTCTGTTCAATATAATAAAAGTGATACGAGCAACAAAGCTGTAAAAAAACAAACAAGCATACCGCCACCAGAGGCCAGCGGAAAGAGATTAGGTGCTTCATGGTATTATCATCTATGTTGCAAATGTACTGGTTTTTGACAAGCCTTAAAAACTTACAGGCAGATTATTTAATCTATTTTCAATATGTTGTAAAAATCAAATAAGATACTTACCTTCGTATTCAAATTACATGATTTATGAAACCATTCATCCTCCTTCTTTTTTGCACAATTTGTTTGCTGCCGCTGCAGGCTCAATACAATCAGCAGCTCAAGCTTGCATGGTCTGAAGAGTTTAATTACGAAGGATTGCCCGACCCGGCAGTCTGGGACTACGAGACGGGGTATATCCGGAATCACGAAGCTCAGTACTACACCCGGAATAAGAAGAATGCATACGTATCCAACGGATGCCTGGTAATTACGGCCCACAAGGAGAAGGTAGACACCTTTTCATACACTTCGGCCAGCATCAACACCCTGGGCAAAATGGAATTTTTCCGCGGCCGTATCGAGGTTTGCGCCAAGATACCCACCGGAAAAGGGGCCTGGCCTGCCATTTGGATGATGGGAACCGACAGATCCACCGTGGGCTGGCCCGAATGCGGCGAGATCGACATCATGGAAAATGTGGGTTACGATCCGCTGCGCATCCATGCCACCGTACATACTCCCGGGTCCAAACGCGATCCCGAAGCAGTGATACGCAGCAATTCGGTAAAGCTGAACGATGCCTTCAGTGCATTTCATGTATTTGCCGTGGAATGGTATGCCGACCGGCTGGACTTTTTCGTGGACGAAAAACTGATTTTAAGTTACCGCAAAGACGATCAGCTGCCCGAGTACTGGCGGTTCGACAAGCCCCACTATCTCCTGCTCAACCTGGCAGTGGGAGGAGCCTGGGGAGGATCTCAGGGAATCGACAACAGTATATTCCCGCTTAAATATTATGTAGACTGGGTACGTTATTACAACTAAACATAAATCCTACTAAAACAAACTCGTTATGAAAAAAGGAAATTTACTTTTCCTGTTGATTACTAATCTTATTACAGGTTCAATTATGGCGCAGGATAAACCCATCCAGTTGTTTCCCAAGGGCGCTCCCGGCGAGCAGACCAAGTTGATTGAAAAGGCACTGCCCGAAGGCGGGAAAGTGGGAGGCGCTTCCGTACTTCGCCTTTCGGGAGTAAGCGACCCCACCATCACCATATACCCAGCCTCCGACGAAGTGGCCACAGGCGCGGCCATGGTTGTTTGTCCGGGTGGCGGATACGAGATTCTGGCGTACGACCTCGAAGGAGACGAAATCTGCCAATGGCTGAATGAGATCGGTGTTACCGCCGTATTACTTAAATACCGGGTACCCCGCCGTACCGGGCTCGAAAAGCACACGGCTCCATTGCAGGATGTACAACGTGCCATCAGCCTGGTAAGAAGCAAAGCCGAAGAGCTGAACCTGGACCCGCAGCGTATCGGGGTGATGGGCTTCTCTGCCGGAGCTCACCTGGCGGCGATGGCCAGCACCAGTTATGATAAACGTACCTATCCGGAGGTGGATGCCGCCGATAAGGTGAGCTGTAAACCCGATTTCTGCCTGCTTGTTTATCCGGCCTACCTGGATGGACCAAACTTCACCATCGCTCCGGAGCTGAAGGTAACAGCCCAGACCCCTCCTACCATGCTGGTGCAGACCGAAGACGATAAATCATACATCAACAGCAGCCTTTTCTACTACTACGCATTGAAAGAGGCCGGAGTACCTGCCACGATGCACCTGTACAGCAAAGGCGGACATGGTTACGGTTTGCGCGACACGGGAAATGCAGTAAACGAGTGGCCTTACCGTGCCGAAGAGTGGTTTATGGAACTGGGGGTTATCGAACCTGCAGAGGCCGAAGGCGATCTTAGCGAATAAATTAGGATAAAATATACCGCGGTACAAAGATTATTCGTATCTTTGTACCGCAAATCAAGGGGCTGACCGGTTTTGACAGCGGGCAGAAGTGGTTTGTAAGCATGTAGTGCGTGGTTGGCTTGCACTGTAATCTCAGACAACAAAATTTTAACTGGCGAAAATAATTACGCTCTCGCTGCTTAATCGAAGTATAGTAGATTAAAGCTTAATCCCCGCAACAGTTGTGGGGACGTTACATCACCCGGATGCTGTTGTTCCGAAGCGGTCCGACCCGGTGGTGCAGAAATATCGGAGATAGTTTGCGGGATGCCTCGGATCGCAAGCGAAACATAGAGGATAAGGGTTGAGTTGGTGGCTTCGGTCTTGCTCCTCCCCGACAATTTAAGCGAAGATAAACATGTAGAAAGCAAATTAATTCCTCGTTTGGACGAGAGTTCGAATCTCTCCAGCTCCACCCAAGAGAGCCAGCAGGCAAACAAAAGAGTGTAATCAGCAACCGCAGATTACACTCTTTTTTTGTGCGTTATAAATTGTAAACTTACCTGTCCGTACGCACCTCGATTACTTCCTGCAGGTTGGTGGTGTAACAGGGTGAGAGTTTCTCACGGCGGAGCTTCCATTTACGGCCGGTGCCTTGTACGGCGAGGCTTAGTTTACGGTGGTCGAAGCCGGAGTTCAAGGTATCCATCACTTTCATGATCTTGGCGTGCTTTTCGCGGTCTACGTTGTCAAACAGATCCATCTGCACGGCGCCTTCATCTATAATTTCGGTGATTATCACTCCTGCTTTTTTAAATTGATAGCCTTTTACATAAATAAGGCGTAGGGCCATAAGGGCATACTTTACCAACTCCAGCGAACTGCTGGTGGGAACAGGCAACTTGATTACATAATTCTTAAAATACTGAGGCAGATCACTCCGGAAGTTGTTGGTATGAATAAAAACCATGAGCGAAGCTGCACACGATTTTTGAGCGCGTAGCTTCTCGGCACACATACATACGTAGGTGGAGACAGCCTCTTCCAGTTCGGAGAAATCCGTAACCATGTGGCCGAACGAGCGCGAAGTACAGATCTGCTTCTTAGGTGCAGGAGCCAGTTCCATTTCAATACACGACTCTCCGTTCAGCTCTTTCCACATACGTTCGCCCACCACAGTCATCTTCTGCCTTACCCAGGCCTTGGGAAGCTGAGCGAAATCGTAGGCATTCTTCACCCCGTATTGAGCCAACATCTTAGCATGCTGCCTGCCTATACCCCACACATCGCCAATTTCCGTAAGCTGCAGCGCCTTGATACGCTTCTCGTCAGAATCAATAAGGCACACTCCTTTGTAGTTGGGATACTTCTTTGCAAACTTATTGGCCACCTTGGCGAGGGTTTTGGTAGGCGCAATCCCCATGCTGATAGGTATGCCCGTACCTTGGGTTACCGACTTTACAATCTGTTCGCCGTACGCCTTCAGATCCAGTTGGCCGAAACCACCCATGTGTAAAAAAGCTTCATCAATGGAGTATACCTCCATCTCCTCCACATACGAACCCAACATAGACATCACCCGGTTAGACATATCCCCGTACAACGTATAATTGCTGGAAAACACTTCAATGCCATATTGGTCAATCGTATCCTTAATCTGGTAGGCAGGCACCCCCATTTTAATGCCCAGGGCCTTGGTTTCGTTACTGCGTGCAATCACGCACCCATCGTTGTTAGGTAATCCTGTGCCGGAGAGGGAAAACCCGCCCGGATCCCCTCTTCCACAAACGGAAGTTCCACACTACTGGATGTGTCAACTTTAAAGATATCTAATTCCGACTTACTATTCTTCGTGTTCATTGTTCTGCAAAGATAAAACAAACAATGCATAAAAATACTACAACAGAATAGACGAATCTTTGGGATTCTTCTTCAAAAAATCACTTTTAACGGTATGGGCATCCATCCGTTCGGCATCAAAACTTCGGAGCATTGCCGCGATATCGGGGCGCTTCAATGCGGGATCCAGCCATTTCTCCTCCTCTTCTACATGTAGGATAACAGGCATCCGGTTACCTGTTTTAGGATTGTTATGAATAAAACCTGTCAGTTCGTTTGCCTGAGTGGTAAGGATGGAAAAGGTATTGAGTACCTGGCCGGTCTGCTTGTTCTGCCAGGTGTCGCACACCCCGGCAAAGGAGAATATCTCCAAATCCCGTACAAAAATAAAGTAAGGTGTTTTTGTTCCATCGGCTTCGTGCCGCCATTCAAAGTAGCCCGTACTAGGAACAATACATCGCTTAGAAAGAATAGGCCCCCTGAAGGAAGGGAGTTCAAATACAGTTTCCGACCGTGCATTATAGGTAAACTTCCGCATCTTATCTGCATCCTCCTGTGTCTTACACCAAAAGGGAATCAATCCCCATTTACGCACCTCGAGGGATTCGGAAGTCGTTACCACCGCACAATCGGGATTGGTAAAAGCCGATTGCCTGTACTGCTCTTCAAGTATCTCTTTTGCGATCTCGATTACATCCGATTTCCGTCCATACCGCGCCGCCAACTGCTGCGCCTTCTTACTCATACTGTTATAAAAGCACATAGAACATAGAGTGTTTATGATTCAAAGATATACTATTATTATAACAATATAAAAGCAAAAAGTCCGACACTCACGAGCCGGACTTTCTGTTATGTTAAATTATATAAAATAAAGAAAAATGATTCAAAGTTAAATCATTAATTTCTATTGCAAAGATAAGGGTTATTTTTCCTTTCGCAACTAATTATACAATGTTGCGAAACAGACCGTTTAATTTGGATAATTCATTTATTAAACTATTTGCGCGTTGCGCGAACCTTATTATATTACATATCCCGGCCATTTTTCATCTTAAACCAGCAACTTATACAGGTAACTGGTTCCGGCTACTGCTATCAAACACCAAC
>JAEAMF010002487.1_pt1 | contig 10439 bp, 6 predicted proteins | sample 8958721 | NCBI WGS metagenome assembly JAEAMF01 (sample SAMN16933255, study PRJNA681124) | bioreactor sludge metagenome | isolation source: anaerobic bioreactor treating anionic surfactant - SDBS | place: India: Bengaluru | collected 2019-02-28 | reverse complement strand
GACACCACCCTGGAATCCCCCTCCCCCCGTCCTGAACAAAGCGCGCCGGCCCCCAAAACCGGGCGCAACCGGGCGCATTGGGCGCTTTTTGCGCTGATTCTGCTGGCGGGGCTGTTTTTGCGGTGCTGGGGCATGGACCGGGAGTCCATCTGGTGGGATGAGTTCACCAGCGTGGTGCATCTTCAACCGCCCCAGGAGTGGCAGTCCTCGCCCGACTACAACCGCTGGAACCAGATTGTCATCCGGGACACCGCGCCCAGCCTGCTCGGCTTTCTCAGGCAGAACCGGTCCATGGACCCGGCGACGATGCCCCTCTATTACGTCTTTGAATACGCCTGGAACAAGTATGTTGACGCCCGATATGAAACCCAGCGGTATTTGACGGTCCTCATCGGCATGCTGCTGCTGCCCGCCGTGTATGCCCTGGGGCGGGTGCTGCTGGGCCGGAACCCGGCGCTGCTGGTGATGTGCTGCGCGGCCCTTTCCCCCCTTCACATCCAGTTTGCCCGGGAAATCCGCATGTACGGGCTGAAAACCCTGCTCATTGTGATTTCGGTGTACACCCTGGTCCGTCTCATGCGCGGCGGGGGCCGCCGCTGGTGGGCCGCCCACGGCGTCACCAACGCGCTGCTCTTCTGGGTGCATCCCTTCGCGGTGCTGGCCCCCTTTGTGGAGGGGCTGTTTTGGCTGTGCTGTTTCCCCCGCGACTGGCGGCGTTTGCTGCGCTGGGGCCTGCTGATGGCGGTGGCGGTGGCGCCCGCGCTGATATATATCGCCACAATCCGCTTTTGGGATTCCGGCAGCACCGACAACTGGATGAAGACACCCAACCTGACCGAGCTGGCCGGGGACCTTTTCGCCGACGAGGCCGTGGGCATGACCTACCAGTTGAACGCCACGCCCACCCTCTGGGAGGCGGTGGTTTCCCCGGAGAAGGCGCTGGAAATCATCCGCATGCGCTGGACCGTGGGCCGGTGGTGGGCCGCCGCCGTGGTTTTCTCCACGCTGGTCTTCGCGGCGGCGGGTTTGTATCGCCTGCTGCGCGGGGGGCCGCGCGGTGTGCGCGACGGCGCGGACGGGCGCTGGATGCTCCTGCCCGTCCTGTGGTTCCTTGCGCCGCCGCTGGTGCTTTACGCCGCCTCGCTGGTGTGGCGGCCCTGCATCATGCCGCGCTACACCCTGCACAGTTCCATTGGGCTCTATCTCATACTGGCCGGAGTGGTCTTCATGCCGCGCCGCGCCTGGCTGCGCGGTGCCGCGGTTGCCCTGCTCATGCTTTTCTTCGGATACCAGCTCAGCATGACGGCGGGGGATCCGCAGCATCCCGACTGGCGGAGCGCGGTGACGCGGCTCAAGGCGGAGGCCGCCCCGGACGATTTGATTTTGGGCCACCACTGGCTTTGGAAGCGGGTCTTTGCCTACAACCTCGGGCCGGTGCCGAATGTGGTCGGTTATGGCGGGTTTAATGACATTCTGGCGGAGCAGTGCGCCTTTTTCACCGATTTGAACCTTCCGTCCAGGGCGGACCCCGCCCGCCGCCGCATCCCCTGGGTGCTCATCCAGACCGAATATTTCACCAAGGGCCCCATTGCGGGGTTTGAGCGGGAACTGCGCCTGCGCGGGTTGTCATTTGACTCCTGGGAGTATGGCGGCATCCAGCATGTGATGCTTTACAAGGTGTGGCGCGAACCCGGCACCGTCCCCCCGCCGTACAGGGCGGAGAAGTTCGAGGGCGACGCCGCCCGCGAATTCAGCGATCTGTCGCTGGAGTTCTGGCGGGCGAACGAATACGAGCGCGCCGTGGACGCGGCGCGCAAGGCTTCCTCCATCAACCCGAACTATTCCCGCGCCTTTTCTTATGCGGGCATGGCCCTCAAGGAGCTTGACCGGAAAGAGGAGGCCCTGGCCGCCTTCAGCGAAGCCGTCCGCCTTGATTTCGCCGACTACCCCTGGTCCCATGTGAATATCGCCATGCTCCTCATCGATTTGGGCAGGTATGCCGAGGCGGTGGACGCGAGCATGCGCGCGCTGGAACTGCTCCCCAATGACGGCTGGGCGTACACCAATTTGGGCAAGGCCCGGCTGGGACTGGGCCAGGTGGACGAGGCGCTGGCCGCCCTGGAGAAGGCGGTTTCGCTGGATCCGAACGATCCCCGGTCCCGGGCGGAACTGGAAAAGGCGCGGGCCGCCAAGGCCGCCGCCCCGGCGGCAACGCCATGAAAAGGCTGTTCCGTGTTGGTTTTGCGGCGGTGGCGCTGGTTTTCTGGCTGGTTGTGCTGGCGCTGGGACTTGAGGTGTGGGAGCGGTGGCGCTGGGAGCGGGTGGGAAAGACCAATCCCTTTGTCCTTTCCCGGGTGCGGCAGACGGGCTGGCCCCTCGCCGCGCCGGATGACTTTTCCCCGGAGCTTACCGATCCCGCACTGCGCGCGGCGCGGCGCGGCGCGGGCCAGTCCGCGCAGCCGGACCAGCCCGTTCCCGACGACCGGGTTCTTCTGGCGAACCGCGCCGCCCATTTCCAGCGCCTCGCCCATTGGGAGCGGTTCATCGTATGCGACATCTACCGGGTTTCCGCGTGGCTCACGGACGGGCGGGGCAATGTGGACAAGGCGTATTCCGAAAGCGATTACACGGGAGGAAAAGTGCTGGACGCCTTTGCCCCCGCCGCCGACGCGTACCGGCTGACGGGGCTTGTCCAGTCTGTTGCGGCGGGGGGGGCGCCGGCCTTTGTGGAGGCGGGGAATCCCGCCCAGGGGCCGCCCTGGTATTATGTGGCGCAGTGTGATGATCCGGGGGAAAAGATGGCGGGGGCGAAAGGGGAGCCGCCCTACGCGCTGGTGCTTGCACCCCGTCCTGCACCCGCCACGGAGGCCTCCCCGGAGAGCTTGTGGGATGTGGACTTCTATTCCTACAAGCCGCACACGCGCCGTGCTGATCAGCGGAACGTGCTGGGGGTGCTTGAGGATTTCCAGGTAAACAACCTGGGCCTGCGTGACGATGACGTGATCCTTCCCAAGCCCGCGGGGGTGCGCCGGATTGTGTGCGTCGGCGCGTCCACCACCGAGGAGGGGCCCACCAACGATGCACTTATCCCAACATCCTTGAGGCGCTGCTGAACGAACACGACGGGACGAACCGGTATGACGTGGTGAATGCGGGCGTCTCCGGCATGAACTCCCTCAAGCACAAGTTCAAAACCACCGATTATCTCGCGCTCCAGCCGGATGTGGCGGTGATTTACAACGCGGTGAACGACATCTGCCATGACCTGTTTCCCATGTGGATCAAGGACGCGCCGCCCCTCAAGAAACGCCTGCGCGAGTCCCAGTTTGTGAACATGTGGTTCAACGGGCGGCTCATGCCGGACGAGGCCCAAATGGCGGCGGACATACGGGCCTCCAAGATTTCCAACCTGCGCGCCATCGCGGAAATTCTGCGCGGGGCCGGTGTGAAAGTGATCTTTTGCACCTTCGCCGCGCCCGATCCCGGCGCGCTCACCCGGGATGAGCGGAATTATTACGAGTACTACACCCGGCGGGAGTGGGGGGGGCGCTACGCCGGATTTGCGTCCTACCTTTGCGCGCTTCGCGTGTTTAACCGTGAGATTGAGGCTCTTGCCCGGGAACTTGGCGCGCCATGCATACCCGTCGCGGAGGAGGTCACCGGCGGCACCGCCGTGTTTGGCGACATCTGCCACATGAAAAACCGGGGCATAGAAAAGAAGGCCCGTGTAATCATGAAGCACCTCCTTCCCCTGCTGGAGGACACCGCCGAAGCGGGGGTGTCATGACCGGCGCCCCCTGGATCATGGCCCTGGAACCACCGGCTGTGTTTGGTGAAATTTACCCGCATTATCTGCGGGACTTTCCAGCGCCGGAACGCAAGTCGCGGGCGCTTGTGGGGGAATTGCTGCACCGGGGGCACTACCGGATCGTCACGGCGCGCCGCCGGGATGATGACTCCCTGGCCGCTTACGCCATGGGCTATCCCGTGAACGGGGGGCGCTGCTTCTGGCTGGATTTTTTCGCCGTGGTTCCGGAAAGGCGTGGTGCCGGGCTGGGGGAATGGTTCCTGAAAAATTTGCCCCGGGTGCTGCCCATGCGGGGCATGTTTCTGGAAATAGAGTTTCCCGAAACCCCGGACCAGCAAAAGCGTGTGCGTTTTTACAAACGGATGGGCGCGTTTCCGCTGCCCCTGGATTATGCCCTCCTGCCGGAGGGGGGCGGGCTGCTGCCCATGATGCTTTATTACCTGCCCTGCGGGCCGGGCAGGCCGGACGGGCTGGCGGTGGCCCGGGCGGTCACCACCACCTTTGAGCACACTTACGGCGTGATGCCGGAACCTTACCCGCATTGGCGGGAAAGGCTGGACGGCATTCTTGCCACCCTGCGGGAAGTGTGAGCAGAAAAAAAGGACGGAAGAGGCGGTCCTCTTCCGTCCGTGGGTTCGGGACTTGCCTGGCGCGGCGCTACGGGATCAGCACCCACGCGCCGGGGACGCACTGCGCGCCCAGTTTCTGTCCGAGGGGCGACTGCTTGACCGCGTCAAATTCCTGGCCCGCGGGCGGCATCTGCACCGCCTCGCCGGCGCCCGCGCGGCGCAGCCGCTCCAGCGCGTAGACCGCCTCCACCGTGGAAACGCTCACGCCCTGGTCCTTGTTCAGGCGGGCCACCTCGTTGTAGAGGGCCTTGCGGTCCTTGTTTTCCTCGGCAAGCAGTTTCTGCGCGTCGTTGCGTTTCGCCGCGTCCTTCAGCTCGTCGCAGTCGCGCAGGTCAAGGTAGCCCCGGTTGTTCTCGCCGAGGCAGGCCGTCGCCTTCAGGGCGTTTACCGCGCTGTTTCTTTCGCGCATGCGCGTGGCGATTTCAGTCACCAACGGCGAGGCGGTGTTTTTCAGGGTGTCCGCGTGCGCCACCTGGATGGGGCGCATCAGGTCCAGTGCCCGGTACAGCCGCGACTGCGGCCCCGGCGCAGCCGCCGTGTCCGGGGCGGGTTCCAGGCCGGGGAGGGAGTCTGTTTTCCCCTCCACGTAGTCCAGCACGTTCTCCGCCTGCGCGGCGATGTGCCGTATGTCGAGGGTGATGTGCGCGTCGATCTTGTGCTCGGTGCGGATGACGCAGCCAAGCGCCGTCAGCATGACGGCCAGCGCGGCCGGGGCGATAATCTTTTTCATTGTGAAAATACTCCTTTTTAGGCCGCGTTTACCGCGGCGGGGTGTTCGTTGTCTCCGCGCCGGAATCCCTGCCGATGCGCAGCGCCTCAAGCAGCGCCGCCGGATCGGCCTTCACATCCACCGTCAGGTTCAGGCTTTTGCTTTCAAGGCGTATCACGCCCGCAATGCGCCCGTCCTCAAGCCGCAGGTCGGCGCGTCCCGCGTCAAAGGGGCGCTGCGGCTGGTCGCCGAGCACGTCCCGGAGCACGTCGCCTATTTGCCTGCCACCGGACATCCCCTCCATGTACTGGCTCACCAGCAACTGCTCCACGAGGTCCTTGTTGATGGAAAACCCGTCGGACGCCGTCATCTCCAGCCGGAAGTCGCGCAGGCCGTCCAAGCCCGCGGCAATGCTGAGGGTGCCGCCGAGCCTGCCGGTCAGCACCACGGAGGGCGGCTTGAACTCTTCGGTGAACACCGACAGGTCGGCCCCGTCCACCGAAAGGGTCGCCTTGGCGGGCAGTCCGGGTGCGTCCAGCCGCACCGACGCCGCCCCGTTCACCGCGCCGCCGAAGAGGTTCATGGCAAGATCCTCAAGGCGTGCCGTCATGCCCTCAAAGCGGAGCCCCGCCGTCACGTCCTTGGCCGCCATGCCCGGCAGCTTGCAGGATTCAATTTTTAGCGCGCCCGTTCCGGAGAGCCCGTTGTTGACCGTCGCGGAACCGGTTGAATCCAGGCCGTGTATTTCACCGTAACCATTCGGAAAAACCAGACTGGCCGCCTCGCAGGAATATTCAATTGTGCCCGCGCTTTGATCAGGACCGTAACTTAAAGAGGAACACGAAACTGCCGCATTCCCTTCCGCGGAAACAAGCCAGCCCTTGGACACCAGCGGGGCGAATCCGGTTTCCAGCCTCAGGTTTTCCAGCAGCATCTTTTCCGGATTCCAGGCCGCCTTGTCGAAACGCAACCGGGTGTCCCCCCCAAGGGAGGCGTCAACCGGTCCCGCCCCGGCGGCAAAGGGGGCTTTGGTGCCCCAAACCGGACCGGAGAGGGTTAGTTCCATGCCGTAGGGCAGCGACCAGTTCCCGTAACCGAGGCCCTCGAAGGCCAGCAGGAGCGTTTCAAGCCGCAACTCGTTTCCCGAAAGCCACTTGAAGGCGGCCTTGTCGATTCTGAGGGTTCCCCAGACATCCGGGTATCCCGCCAGTTGCGCCGGAGGAGCCAGCGCAACCGTTCCGGAAACTTCCCCCGATGCGTTTCCGGTGTCTGAGGCGTAAACAAGTTTCGACAGGGCGAGCCGGGAGTCCTCCCCCAGCAGGAGTTCCATGTTCCCAGCCGCGCGCCCTCCGGCGTACTTTATTGCGCCGGTGGTGGTGATCGTCTGCTCTTCGGAGAGTTTTACCCCGTTCCAGCCGGGCGCGGGGGCGGCGGCTTTCCACTCGAACCGCGCCTCCGAGGGCACCAGCCATTCAACCCCGCCGGTGCCGTCCAGCACCAGGGACAGGGGGGCAAGCATGTCCAGCCCGGCCACCGTCTGAAGCCACCAGCCGGGGGAAACTCCGTTGAATGCCAACCCCAGTGTTTGCCGCGCGCCCCCCGTGTTGATTGTGCAGTCGGCGTTCAGGGTGCCCCCTTCCGCCTCCACCGTCAGTTCCGCGCGGCCCCAGGAGTTTTCATCGTCCCTGGACCAGCGCACTCCCAGCACGGGCGCGGTGCCGCTGCCCATTTGCGCGGTTATCCCGGCGTGGATTTCCGCGCCGCCCCCGGCTTTTGGACTGTTGCCCACTTCCAGTGAGAGCGTTTTAAGGGTTTTCGGAAATGGAACGGCGGATGCGGCGGGAATGAGCCGGACAAGCGCCGCCGGGGTGAGGGGCGTGGAGGTGAGCCTCCCCCCCCAGCCTTCTCCGGGAGAATTTTGCAGGATAATCTCCCCAAGCGGGGCGTCGTTTGCCGTTGCGGAAAAACGGAGCTGTTCAGGATTGCCCGTCTCCAAGCCTTCGACCGCCAGATTCGCACGCACCCAGGGGGCGTCGGCCGGACCGGCCTCCAACCCGTCCAGCGCAATTTTGCCTGTCATTCCCAGGTCTTGAATCCCGGTGTTGTCGCCGGTGTAACGGAACCCGAGGTTTTCGAGGCGCAGTGAGGTGAAGCGGGGAAGCATACTGTCCGGCATCGGGTCGAAAGGATACCCCCCTCCGCATGGACGCCTTCGGCTGAAACGACCGCCTTGACAGTTCCCTCAAGCATGCCCGCGTCACCAAAGTCCAGGCTCCCGTTGGCGGACCATTCCCCGCCGTTTCGGGCCAGGGTAAAATCCGACACACCCCCGCCGAGTGGGGAACGGGCCGCCACCATGCCCGCGAGGGACCAGTCGGCGTGCATTCCCCTGCCGTGCGCGCGCAGGCTGAACCGTTCAAGGGAGTCCACGGTTGCGTCCATATCCATCCGGTACAGATGGAGGTTAAGCCCCCCCTGTTCATGGGAAAAGGAGAGATCGCGCACCCGGATAGTTTTTGGCACAAAGGGCAGGGGGGAGGAGGCGTTGCCGTCACTGGTGTTGCTTTTTTCAGGGGTGCCGGGGGCGGTCAGTTTGTCCAGGAACCGGTAATTCCGGTCCGGCTGGTCGCTGATGGTTATCATGGGCCCCGTGATGGACAATTCGGGGAAATAGCGCCCATCACCCGGTTTCAGCGACCAGGGCAGGGCGATTTCATCCACCAGGAGCAGGGTGGCCACCTCTCCGGAGCCGCTGTTGTCCGCCAGGGAGAGGCGCTTAATCCGGAGCGTGCCCGCCACGGATGTTATGCTTCCCCCCACCCGCGCACCCAAAAAGCCCCCCGCCGCCTTGCGGAGGAGCCAGGAGCGGGGCGCGGTGGCAAAGGCAAGGAGAAGCACCACCGTCAGCGCAAAAAGGCCCCCCAAAAGAAACAGCCGTAGTTTCCGGCGTTTTGGGCGCCCGTGTTCCGGCGCCGTGCGATCTTTGTCCGTTTTTGCCATGTGTCCCGGGGTCCGGTTGGGGTAAAACGGTCCGCGCGCGCCTAAGGCGCGGGCGTTGCCTCAGGTTGCTGCGCAGCTTCTTCAGCCGGTTCCTTTTCGCCCGTGTTCGAGTTTGTTTCCACCGTTTTTTCCGGCACGGCGAAAGGATCGCCATCCGCATCGGGAAGCACCTCAATCTTCAGGTTGCCGATGACGGGGATGATGCGCGCCTGGCGGATGAGATCCCCCTCCACCAGCTTGATGTGGGTTGTGTCCGCCGAGGGCTGGTTGAAGGTCGGGTCCATGTCCACCCAGCGCCCCACCCACACCGTGGCCCACTGGTGGAAATAGAACCCCGGCTCCTTGTTGATGTATATCAGTCCCGCCACCTCGCGCGCGGGCAGTCCGGCCGCCCGGGCCAGCCCCACAAAAAGGACGCTGTGCTCGGTGCAGTCGCCCTCCAGGCTGTCCAGCGCCTCCAGCGCGTTGGACAACTGGGCCGAATAAAGGTTGGTCATGTGGCTGTACACCCATGAGCACAGTTTGCGCGCGATGATCAGGCTGTCCTTCTCCTCGCCCACGATCTCCCGCGCCTTTTCCACAAGTTTCGGATGGTCGCTCTGGATGAACTGGGTTGGTTTCACATAGCGGAGGAGTTCGCCGTCCGTGACGGGGAGTTGCGCGGCGGGCACGGCCTCCAAATCGAGCAGCCTGGACTGGAAGTCAACATGATCCTCCTTGGGCGTCATGCGCTGGCGCTCGTCGTTGATGAGCAGGTTTTCGTTCAGCGGCCCCCGCAGGGCAAGGCGCAGGGACTGGCGCGCCCTCGGATTGTCAATCGGCCCGGCCACCATGGCGGCGTTTGAAATGATCACATCGTTGCTGTAGGTGACATCCTTCGCCACCTCCTTGGGCTCCAGCCGCATGGTGATGCTCCCCGCCACCTGCTCCTCCAGGGTCACCCCCGTCTCTGTGACATAGGAAACCGTGTCTATCGCCATAAGATCAATGGCCGTGCGGATTTTAAACACCTTCGTGGCCACCCCGTTGAACACCCGCTCCTCCGCGTCAATGATCCGGCTCATGCCCGTCACGTCCTGCTGGTAGAGGGGCTCAAAGACGGAAAAATTGATTGCGTCGCCCACCTGCGGCTTCTGCCGCGCCCAGTGGGCGTTGCGCACCGCGTCCAGCAGCGACTCCGCCGGTTTGGGCAGCCGGGTTTCCGTGGTGTTGGCGCCCACCAGGCTTGTCAGCAGCAGTTCCTCCCCCGAAACCACCGCGTGAAACCGGGATTTCTGGGCGGGGTCCACCACCTCGCTGATAATCTCAATGAGCGCGCCGTCCGCCCCGTAAACCCGGTCGGAAAAGATGTGCATGTCCTGTTTCACCCCCGCCATGTTCACCATAAACCGGGCGTCCTCCACCACATGCACGCGCCGCTTCTCATCCCGGGAAACCTTGTTGAGGGAATAGCCGGCCTTCTGGCCGTTCATGTACAGGCCGTACCAGTTTTCCCCCATCAGCGCCTCAATGTCGTCGGGCTGCGCCGCCAGCAGCCGGGAAAACAGCAGCATTCCTGCCATGACCAACACCGCCTTTTTCATTCATAGCACTCCAAGTAGGACTCCGGTCATTCTACCAAACATGGCGCTTCAGGAATAAACGCCGCAGGCCGCCGCTTTCGGGACGGCAACCGGTCTCCTTCCCGGCACGCAAAATTATTGACATTCCGGCAAATCTTGGCGACAATCTTACCCTGACCGTAGTGTGCAGGTTTCTGGGTGAGATTAGGCATGAAGAAAAACCGCAACCTTCTTTTTGGGCTGGCCGCCATCCGATCCGGGAAAGTGTCCCCCGACCGGGTGGCTTTTTTGGCGCAGCAAAGCCAGCAGGAGGGGGCGGCGGATTTGGGTGGGCGGCTTGTTGCCGAGGGGGCGCTGTCCGAGGAGGACCGGCGCGCCATTGATGAAATGGTGGACATGGAGCTTGAGGCGCGGGAGGGGGATGTCACCGCCACCATAGCGGCCTTTTCCAAGGGACACACCCGGTCCACCCCCCCAAAAACGGTTTCCGGCGGGACGGGGGAGCTTCCCACCTTCTCCGGTTCCCTTTTCAGCGACGCAGGCACCCCCACAATTCAGGGCGGCGCGCCTTCCGCGGACACGTTTGCGAACGAACCCGCCCCGGCCTCCGTTTTGTCCATGCCGGGCATGCGCGAGTCGGAGGGGCGCTACGAGGAGCTGCGCACCGTGGAGAAGGGCGGCATGGGCCGCATCCTTCTGGTGCGCGATTCGGTGCTGCACCGCGAAGTGGC
>JAEAMF010002489.1_pt1 | contig 10447 bp, 4 predicted proteins | sample 8958721 | NCBI WGS metagenome assembly JAEAMF01 (sample SAMN16933255, study PRJNA681124) | bioreactor sludge metagenome | isolation source: anaerobic bioreactor treating anionic surfactant - SDBS | place: India: Bengaluru | collected 2019-02-28 | reverse complement strand
ATAGGTTCCTGAGACATACCGGCACGAAGGCAGCGCCGTAGGAGAGCCGACCAGCAGCACGAACTCGGGCCGGACCGGCCACGTGCTGAACGCATTCAGTATGAAGTTCCTGATTGCAGTCGAGTCAGAGCCTATCTCCGACAACGTCACGACCTTGGACATCATCCCGGAAACCTGCTTCACTCAATCAGCGGCGCCACTGCGTCGGCAAGTTCGTCAACCGTGATAACCAAGTAGCGCGCACCGTCCTCGGCGTGCAGGACGTGGAGCGACGCGAGCAACAGAACAAGAGTAACGCAGTACTTCAATATCGCCTCCTTGCTGAACCGGACGGCGGCAAAGACCGGTCGCAGGCCGCCACTAACGACTCCGCCTCCGGCCCGGCCGACCCGAGGCTGAAAGTGTGGGACAGTGTAGCCCTATCCGGAGCGATGTCAACAAGCGAGGCGGTCGGGCTCTGCCTCGGATGTCACTCCTTGGTCATGACGAACCGACGAGTCGCCCGTAGGAGCACGAGGCACCGCGGGCCCGACCTCTGAGGCTCAGCGACGGTGGCATGTAACCCGAGATTCCGTTCCCGGTTCCTTGATGCGACGGCCCGCTGCCGCCCCTTTCCTCTTCTGCACCCACGACTGCTCAAGCAGCGGTTTGAGTCTCCGGACACGCCCGGCCAGGTCAGCCCGGCCGGCCCGGGTGAGTTCGGCCAGCGCCAAGCGGAAGTTCGACTCAACCTGAAGCTGGAGCAGCGCCCGCTGCAGCTTCTGCTCTTTCTGGTCCCGGGCCACGTGCAACGTCTCACCAGTCAGTGGGTCGACGCCGGTGTGGTATGTCGCGCCGGCCGCGGTCATCGGCAGCGGGGTAAACTGCTGCACCTGCCGGATGAAGAACCGCTCCTCCCTGACGAGGTACTCGGCCAACTCGACCGCGTCGTCGAGCGTCGCGCCCGGGTGCCCGGAGATGAAGTATGGAATCAGGTACTGCTTCCTGCCCAGCCGTTCGTTGACCTGCCGGAACCGCTCCCGAAACTCGCCATACGCCCGGTGTCCGGCCTTGCGCATCACGTTCAGCACGCTGCTCGCCACGTGCTCCGGCGCGACCCGCAGTTGGCCGGAGACATGGTGCGCGCAGACCTGTTCGAGGTAGTCCATTCCGGCCCTGCCGTCAATCAGGTCGTACCTGATGCCGGTACCGACCGATACCTTCTTCACTCCCGGCACGCCGGCCACGCGCCTGAGCACCGCGAGCTCGCGCACGTAGTCGAGTTGAAGGCTCGGACAGCGCTCGGGCCAGGTACACTCACGTTCGCGGCAGGCGGCGCCGGCCCGCATCCGGGCACAGCTCGCGGCGTACATGTTCGCCGTCGGGCCGCCGACGTCCGTGATATGCCCCTTGAACCCGGGCGCCCGGGCAATCTTCTCCGCTTCGCGGACAATCGACGGCTCGCTCCGCCACTGGATGATCCGGCCCTGGTGCGCGCGCAGCGAACAGAAGCTGCACGAACCCAGGCACCCCCGGTGCGACGTGATCGAGAACTGCACCGTGGCCAGGGCCGGCACCGGTTCCCGGTAGTCAGGATGGGGCGCGCGCGCGTACGGCAGGTCGTAGATACGGTCGAGTTCGTCCTGCGCGAGCGGCGCGGGCACCGGGTACTGCACTACAAACCGGTCGCCGTGGCGCTGGGCCACGACCCGGCCGCGGGGACAATCCGCTTCCCGTGACCAGAGCGCGAACGCCTGGTTGAACTGCGCCTTGTCCCCCCATACCGCCTCGAGGGCCGGGAGGGACAGCGCATCGGCGGGCACTTCCCGACGCATCACCGCGGTGCCCGGGATGCCGTCCAGCCCCTCGCCGCGTTCCAGCCGGCGCGCGACCTCGACCACTTGTCGCTCGGCCATGCCGTATGCCAGCAAGTCGGCGCGCGTGTCGGCCAGAATCGACCCGCGCACCGCGTCATCCCAGTAGTCGTAGTGGGCCAGCCGCCGCAGGCTCGCCTCGATGCCACCGATGACCAGCGGGACGTCCTTGAACGACTCCCTCAGCCGGTTGCAGTACACCGTCGTGGCGCGGTCAGGACGCAGCCCGGCCCGGCCGCCCGGCGCATAATCGTCCTGCCGGCGCGCTGCCCGGCCCGGGCTCCGGTTGGCCAGCATCGAGTCAACGTTGCCGGCGGTCACCCCGAGGAACAGCCGGGGCCGTCCCAGCGCGGTGAAGCTCGCCGGTTGTCGCCAGTCCGGCTGGCAGATGATCCCGACCCGGTACCCGGCATCGAGCAGCACGCGACAGATGACGGCGCTGCCGAATGACGGGTGGTCGACGTAGGCGTCGCCCGACACGATGATGACGTCGCACTCATCCCAGCGAAGCCGGCGCATCCCGGCACGTGACATCGGTGGAAAATCCGGCTGACGCATGGGCGAGAGTATAGAGATGGAACATTCGGCCTCAAGGAGGGCCTGGGGCTTCCACAGGCTCGGGTGCCTGGCGTCATCTGCCAGCGTGCCCTGAGCCCACGCGACCCGGAGAGCTTCCTCGGTTGTTCCCCGCCCTCCAGCTCGCTACTTCTGCAGCACCACCTTCTCCGTCACGGTCGCATCTTCCGAATCCAGCCTGACGAAGTAGATGCCGGCGGCAGCCTGTTTGCCCTGGTTGTCTTTGCCATTCCAGTCGGTCAGGTATCTGCCCGCCCTAGTCTGGCCGTTCACCAGAGTTCTGGCCAGTCTGCCGCTGATGTCATAGATGCTCAGGCAGACCCTCATCGCCCTCGGTATCTGCCAGCCGATGGTGAGTTCTGTGATTGCCGGGTTCGGGGCGGTGCGGTCGAGCCTTGTAGTTCCGAGCTGTCCGGCCATCGCTCCGTCTGTGCTGCGCCGGTGGCGGACCAAGAAGATGCCCGTGCCCTTCTTCTTGGGCTTCGGCCGCCGGCTCAGGAGTCCTTCCTGCTCATCAGAGCTTTCCCGCTCGTAGACTATCATGTTGGTTTCTTCGGTCACGTCCAGCACCGCGTCGGGGTTGTCGCGCAGGACGGTCGAGTCGGTCAGGGCGGTGTACTCGCCGGTCGTCGCGTCCACGGTGCCGATTTCCGAACCGGGAAACACCCAGCGCACGCAGGCTATCGTCAGGTCGTCGGGTGAGAAGTCGGGCTCTTCGATGTCGTAGTCACCGGTGGTGAGCCAGGTCTCCTCCCCGCCGTCAGTCGGAACCAGGCCCAACTGCGACATGCCGTAGTCGTCCAGGAAAGTGAAGACTACGCTGTGGCCGTCACCCGATACCGAAGGCCTCTCGTGGTCGGTGTCCTTGTAGGTGAGGGCCGTGATGCCCATTGTATCGAGGTCCAGCGATGCGATGTGGTCGTACTCCTCGGGCTGAGACCACTGGAACACGACCTGGTTGTCGTTTGCCCAGACCGGCCACTCGTGGTCGGCGTCGTCACTGGACAGACACTCCTCGTCTCCGCCTTCCGCCGGGACACGGTAGAGCTGGGTCCAGCCGCTCTCGTCGTCCTTCTGGTAGAGAATCCACTGCCCGTTAGGTGACCACTCCGGGTTCTCGTGGTCGTAATCATCCGTCGTGAGAAACGTGACTTCGTCGGTAACGCCCTGCAGAGCCACCAGACCCTTCGTAGACACTCGCGCCGGCTCGACCGGCGCTGTGACCGGCACGGCCCCTGGCAGCCCACTGTCAGCATGCCGGGCAAGGCAGTCTGGCTCTGCGCGGGTTGGCCCTGAATGGAAACGCTGGACCCCGGCGACATCGGCGCGGGCTTACTGCCATCCTTCGTATCGAGGTCTGTCTTGACCGTGGCTATCTGGTAGCAATCGGTCGCGGTGTCAAGGACCTGAAACGCGACCGTGCTGCCGTCGGGTGATGGAACCGGGTTCTCGCAGTCCATCTCCTCGAAGGTGAGCTGGATTTCGCTGTCCGGCTCGGTCGCTAGGCACATGTACACCTGGTTCCAGCCGCCCTCATCTTCGTGAAAGTAGACCACGGCCGAACCGTCGCTGAACCAGCGCGGCGCATAGGCCTCGACGCCTTCGGCAATCACCTCCTCGTTCCCGAACGGCCGGCCAGGACCCGAGCCCGGCCGCAGCCCGGCCACGCCGCCTCCAGCGAACCCTTCGTCCGGCGGCACGTAGCGCCAGAACTGGTTGGTCATGCCGCCCTTCAGCGCAAAGAGCGCCCCGGAGCTGTGTGCGACATCCCCGCCGTACCACACGTACTTCTTCTTCGTAATCGAACCGCACACCGGCAGAGTGTCCTGCTCCACCCACGAATCACCGTCTGCGTCGTAACGAAAGAGCTGCTGAGTCTTGTGTCCCTTCAACGCATAGAACCCGCCGTCTAGCCAGACACCATTGCTGCCGTCGCGGCAGTCTCGCCGTCTAAGCATCCCTCTGTGCTGGCCGAGGAGTGGCATCCCGGCAAGGCCGGTTGTCCTCCAGCTATCATCCGCCACGACATATCGGTAGAGGTAGTGGTTCGTGCCGTCGTTGTACCGTGCCTGGTGCGCGTAGATGCACTGGTTCTCGTCATCGTAGGTGAGAAACGAACCCTCCTTGGCCGCGAAACCGGACTGGGAGCAAGTGAACGGAACGCTGTCCAGTGTCCGCCACTCATTCCCTTCTGCATCGTACTGGTAGAAGCTCCTGTGGCGTCCCTTCAGCAGGAAAACCGAGCCGGAGCTTGTGGGGACGTCAGGCACAAAGACCATGTCAGCGCCGTGCTTGACCGGGTGTTCGTCCTCCCCGGGTGGAACAGACGCCAGAGTATCCCATGTGTCGCCGGCGATGGTATACCTCCAGAACTCCAGTGTCTTGTTGCCCTTGGTCATGTAGACGTGACCGAGGCCGTCGCACACGCCACGGCACCCGTAGTGCTCGTGCTTCCCTGATGTCCCTGTCGGTATGGATGCCAGCGTCCTCCACGAACCGACTTCGCCGCTCGGGTCATATTCGTAGAAATCACCTGTCTTCTTGCCCTTGGCGGCGTATATCTTGCCGCTGGCCGGGTCTGCACACAGCCAAGCGCCTTTCTTCGCGGCCATACCCGACGGTGCGTCCGGCATCTGCATGACTTCTTCCCATCCATTGCCCCACATCGGTGCATCACGCCGGGCTACGAACACGTCGCTGCCGGCCGTGTCAGTGGTCGTGCCTGCCAATGCAATCCATGCCCCCGCACCGCCCTCCGCTTCTCCGCCGAACGAGATGCCGCAGACGTCCTCGTTGCCGTCATAGTCAAGAGTCCAATCCTTCTTCACTCCGCCCTGCTCGCCATACTTAGCGGACCAGACGTCCTGCGACGCATCGGTGAATGTGCCGGCGACATAGGCATTGGCGTACTCGTCCGCGATTATGGCACGGGCGCTGTCACCCGGGTCGGACAGCGAGCGATACTCATCCCAGACGAGGTCAAAACTGCCGCCTTCACTGACGTCGTACTGCAGTATTCTGGCATTGTGGGTCGGCGGCGTGCCGGATTGTGTCTCACGCAGAAACAGGTAGATGTATCTGTGAATCTCCCACTGGATGTCTTCGAACGGCATCGTCGCCATACCAACGACGACTTCTTTATCGGCGCTGTCGCCTTCGTACACGATGACGTCGAGTTCCGCGCCCGGAGGGCAAAGCAACTCAGGTTCCCCGGGGTCGTAGGAGATGGTCACAGTCTTGGTCTTACCGCTCGGGTCGTCGATGAACGTGCCGGTCACGAACAAAAAGCAGTGCTCGTCTTCATCTCCCAAGTCCTCCAGCATCCACTCGACGTCTACTCCTGCACTTGAGGTGCCGAGGATGTCGAACAGCGTATCCCATTCCACCGCTCCGCTGTCGCAGTTGTACTTGACGGTCCAGATGTGAGCTGTCGGCGTGGGCGTGACCTGGGTCTGGCTCTCGCCGGTCACGTAGACGTAGTCGTCGTCGTCCACTGCAATCGCAGCGGGCACATCGTCTCTTGCTTGATTCTCGATGCGGCTGTGCCGTATCGCCCAGACGACATCACCAGCCCCGTCGTAGGCTATCGTGTAGAAGTCCTTGCCGGCGGTCGCTCCCTGGCTGCTGCCGGTGACGACCGCGCCGTCGCCCCAGGGTGCCATCGCATACGGAACGTCATCCCCATGCCCTCCATCAAAGACGTCAACCCAGTCCTCAGGGCCGGGGTCATCCTTGTCGAACCCAACCGTGTGGAAGTCCTTATCCGCACCGTTGTCAACGCTGACCAAGGCGAAGATTGCTTCCTCGGTCACGACAAGGTCGACCGCCTCGACTAGTTCCCCTGTGTCCGGCACGTAGCTCCATTCCGTGGGCGGGTTGGGAGAGCCATTCCAGCCATACCGGATGACGGTCGCCACCCGCGCAATCGAGTTATCGGTGCATGTAGCCAGCACGTAGATGAACGTGTCCTCCGTCACGACTCTCACCGCGCGGTCATCTTCGCCATCGAAGTCGTACGTCCGCTCCCATTCTGCGGCTGCCGCACCGCCTGCCAGTAACGCAACGACCATCAGAAGAATGCACAGACCCTTTTTGTGATTCACCATCACTGCCTCCTTCCGGAAGTGCAAGTACTGCCATTGTTTCCCGGACCGCCCAGCCGTCCTAGCCGACCGAGCGTGTTGCCATAAACCCTCCCTTCTCCGCAATCTACAACACTGGATTCTCCATCGCGCGTCTCATTCGAGCTTCACGAACTTGACCGACGCATAGGGCCGCGGACTCGGCTCGCGCGCTACGCCTGCTAAACCAGTCATTGGCCGTGCGAAGTAGACCCCGGCAGGGACGGCCATACCGTCCTCATCAAGCCCGTCCCATCCCACTGTCAGCGTCCCGCGAGCAACCGGCAGCGTACGTACTAGTCTGCCTTCCTCACTGAATATGTGGATGTGTGCAGGTCCGTCGCATGTGCCGGCCATTCTCAGCGATAGGACAGAACGGAAAGGATTCGGGTTCGCCTCCAGAGCAGAACGCGGCGCGCCCGGTCCGTTGGCGAATTCCCCGACACCGGGAACAGGCGCGTAGAGTATCGTCACGAGGTCGTACTCGCGAGGTGGAACCTGGCCTCGCGCCGCCACTGCAATACGGCTCGATGGCCCGCCAGCGACCGAATATCCCGTGTTCACGCCCCAATCGGATTCAGCAAAGGAGTCTATCCACACCTTCCGGCCAAGAGTATCGTACAACACGGTGGAGGCAAACTCCAGACTGAAGCTGTTCGAGATACTTCCGGTGACGGAGACGCCCACGCCCGGCACCGCGACAGCGCATCGCGCCCGGTCACCATCATGAGCGGGGCCGTCAAGGCGGGCATTCCAAAGCAGCCGACCATCTGCTGCGAAACAGGCAGTAACCCAGTCGTATGATGTGGTGTCGGTTTCTCCATAGCCGGTGACATATATTCGCCCCTCCTCATCCACCGCCATGGCCGTTGCGAGTGCTCCGTATGGTCCGCACGGACACGTATTAATCCACAGAGAGTCGCCGGCACGGCTCAACTCGGCGGCCAGGTACGAATATGCGCCGCTTCCCGCAAGACAGAGGTTCCCGTCCGGGCTCCAAGCTATCCCGCTGACCCAGAAACCTCTGTAGGTTGGATGTACACCTAGAGTCTTTCTGGTCCAGATGACCGTACCACCATGGTCATACATGATTGTTGTGGCGGTGTCGTGCAGACCGTGGGCTGAGTAACCAGCCACGAATGCTGCGCCCGAGGAATCTACGACGACGCCGACAGCCATGTCCGCAGTGTCCGCGCCGCCGTTGTAACGCCTGACCCAAAGCTCCTGGCCGGTCGCGCTGTACCGGACCGTCGCATAGTCGAGGTCCGTGCCGATGCCGAAGCTCGAGCCGGTCACCGTCACGTTGCCGGCAGGGTCAACAGCCAGCGCAACGGGCTTGTCGTCACCATGAGCCGGGCCGTCGTATCTCGAGGCCCAGAGTCGGGTTCCATCGCGGTCATACTTCAGGGATACATAGTCGTAGCCGGTTGCTTCAGTGTAGCTGCTCCCCGTGACATGGACGTTGCCCACATCATCGAGCGCAAGCGCCGACGCCTCCTCGTCACCGCAGTCCTCGTATCCGTATGTGCGAAGCCACCGCAGCTCACCTGAAGCCGAGTAGCTGGACACCGCGATGTCCCGGCCGCTATTGGTGTTGTCCATAAACCCGGCGGCGACCACGCCCCCATCCGGCGCGAATGCGACCTCGGTCGCTCCATCCCGACTCTGGCCCGGCCCGCCGAATCTCCTGGCCCAGGTCTTGTTGCCTGCACTGTCGTATCGCACGGTCACGGCGTTGAGGTCATCGAGATGTCCGCCGACCGCCACGCCGTTGCTCGTGAGCGCGACTGCCGTTCCTCTGCTCTCCCAGCGCGGGTCCGGCGCGGCCCAGCTCCGATACCACAGCTCCTCGCCCGAAGGCGCGAACTTGACCACACCCAGGTAGCCGTCTGCCGGTGGCTCTGCCGGCCCGAACATGCCCGCCAGATAGCAGTTGCCGCTACCGTCTACCGTAAGCCCTGCAACGCTATCATCCGGCATTCTGGCTCGCCGCCACTGCTCCTGTCCGGTCGAGGAATACTTCGTCACACTGCCGCCTGAATCGCGGTTGTTCGCAGCGACAAACACGTTGCACTGGGGGTCCACGTCCACACCAACCGCTCCGTGCTCATCACCCCGCCTGACCCATGACCGCGTCCAGAGCGTATCGCCGGCTGAGGTCAATTTGGCGACGCAGAACCCGCCTCTTGTGACCGACTCGTGCGTGCAACCCGCCACGACCACGTTGCCTTGGGCGTCGGTCGTCACCGCAATCGCGCTGTCATCGTTGACCCCGGGTCCGCGCACTGTCTGCTGCCAGAGCAGCGTGCCGTCGCCTGAGTACTTGAGCACCTGCATGTCATACTCGTCGGACTCCCAGTTGCATACTGCACCGGCGGTGTAGACGTTGCCGGACGGGTCCAGGGTCCCAGCCAGGCCATAGTCGTCCACCTGCTGAAAGTCAAACAGCCTCGCCCAGAGAAGCTCGCCGGCAGCCGAGTACTTCGCCAGAAGCATGTCCTCATAACGGTCTTGGGTTTCGCCCGTTCCCACGAGGTAGGCGTTACCCAAGCTGTCCGCCAGCACTGTTGAAGCAAGGTCATTCTGTCCTTCAGCGTCATAGTATCGCACCCAACAGGAGTCACCCACGGCTGAGTACTTCGCCAGGTAGGCGTCATACCACCCTCCGACCTCGTCGCGCACGCTACCGGCCACGAACACGTTGCCTGCCCGGTCAACCGCAAGGCCGGCCGGCTCCATCTCGCGCAATCCCACCAGCCTTCTGGACCAGAGCAACTGGCCCGTGGGTGAGTATTTCGCCGTGATTGTGCCGAATGTGCTGTCTCCCGGGCGGTTGAGAATCGCGGCGTACAGGTTGTCGAGGCTGTCGGAAACGAGAGCGCGGAGCATGTCTTCGCCATTGCCCGTGCCGGAGAGAGTTCTGGTCCACACCGTGTCCCTCTGGCAATACCCGGCCCCGGCCGCGAGGAGGACCGCGGCCAGCGCCATCAGGAGTCCGCTACGTCTGCGCATCTGTCGTTCCCTGTCGGTTCATTATCGGCCACCTCGGACGGCCGTCAAGCACTCGTGGCGAGCGGCGGCCGCTAACCCGAAACTCCGGAATAGCGACCTCTGTCTATTGGTGTATCCTCATGTGAGCCCTGTATTGCCTGCCAGCCGACGCCTCTCCGCAACGTGGCTATGCCCGGTCCGAGGCGGCGGCCAGAGCGGCAGACCTTACTACCTTGACTGCCTGCCGCCCCCGGGCTAAGCTATCGCGTTGACCAACTAGGAAAGGACTCCCCTCGCACGATGACGAAAGACCTCACATCCATTAACGACCTCGGCCAGGCCGAACTGCTCGCTCTGCTGGACAAGGCAATCGCGCTCAAGAAACAGGTGAAGCAGACCCGCCGGCTGGACCTGGCGACCGGCCGTATCGCGGCCCTGATATTCGAGAAGCCGTCGCTGCGCACCCGCGTCACCTTTGAGGTCGCCATGCGCCAGCTGGGCGGTTCGGCGGTCTACCTCGGCCCCCAGGAGATCGGGCTGGGCACGCGCGAGTCGGTGCCCGACGTCGCCCGCAACCTCTCCCGCTGGGTTGACTGCATCGTCGCCCGGGTATTCGAACACGACAAGATTGTCGGCCTGGCTCAGCACGCCACCGTCCCGGTCGTCAACGCTCTCTCGGACCACGAGCACCCCTGCCAGATACTGGCCGACCTCCAGACCATTCTCGAGCACTCGGGCCGGCTCAAGGGCATCACCGTCTGTTGGACCGGCGACGGCAACAACGTCTGCAACTCGCTGATGCTCGGCTGCACCCTGCTGGGTATGAACGTCCACGTCGCGACGCCCCGGGGCTTCGAGCCGACCAAGCCGGTGGTAGAAACGTGCCACACCTACGCCCGGGCCAAC
>JAEAMF010002488.1_pt1 | contig 10447 bp, 9 predicted proteins | sample 8958721 | NCBI WGS metagenome assembly JAEAMF01 (sample SAMN16933255, study PRJNA681124) | bioreactor sludge metagenome | isolation source: anaerobic bioreactor treating anionic surfactant - SDBS | place: India: Bengaluru | collected 2019-02-28 | reverse complement strand
CGCCGGCGGGTGCGGAATGTGGGAAACCCGTCTGGCGGGTTTTCCACATTTCCACGCGCCTACTAGATACCTATCTATTTGCTCTTACTCCCTAAACTATTTGTTAAGCACGAACAGATTCACATGGAATTTGCCCAAAAAGCACGAACAGATTCACATGGAAGGCACGAACAGATTCACATGGAAACTGTGGATTCGTGAAATTTACACGAACACTAATAGAATCACATGAAGAAATACTTGACAATTCAAAAGAAAAATCACTAATAGACATTTCATAAAATTTCTGTTCGGGTTGAGCGATAATGAAGAACGAGACACGAGTCACTAAAAAAGAGAATCGGGGAGAGCGAGCAGCAAAAATCCAAACCGACCGGCAGCTACAAGCTCAAGAACTCGGTTGGTTGTTCCGACCCTTGGCTCTCTGCCCGTTTCCGGCAAAGCCATTGAAAAACAAAGTAATTTTCAATGGCAAGGAGATTTCACAATTAGAAACGGTATGGCGGCGACGGGCTGGAAATCTTACCATTGAAATTATGGGGCACAGAGATTTCGGCATTCCTTACGGTCAGGACATCCTGATCGTGCTTTTCCTGGCCATCGAAGCCCGCCGACAAGGTTCTCGCAAGATCGTGGTTAATTTCTACCGGGACTTCATGCAGCTTTTCGAGATGAACCCTGACGACGGCAGGAAATACAAGCTTGTCCAGCAAAGCATGGCTCGCATCCGCAACGCCCTTTACAAGTGGGAGATCGACCAGGGCGCAAACCGGGAGACGGGCGGGAATTACCTCTACATCGAGGAGTGGGATCTTTACTTCGATCCCAGAAATCCGCAGCAGCGTCCCCTCTGGGATCAGTACATCCTGCTGTCGGAACGGTTCTGGTACGAGATTAATAAACACAGGATTCCCTTCAACCTGGAGGCGGCCCGGCACCTGAAGACGAAACCAGCTCACCTGAGCTTTTATTTATGGCTGTCTTACCGGGTTTGGAGCGTCTGGGATGAACGTCCGGGTGAGGCAGTAAAGATCCCATTCTGGGGAGATTACGGACTCCAAAACCAAATGTCATCGGTCATTGAAAAGAGATACGATTTTAGGATTCAGGTAAAAAATTGGCTGGCGGCGGCCAAGGAAGTATGGCCGCGATGCCCGGTTGAGATCGAAGGCGACGCCCTGACCATCTGCGTGACCGGCGAGGACCAGTTGGACGTGCAACCGAAGGACACCGACGCTCCCCGGATTTTGCCCCGGCCAAAGTCGGGACCGCTTCCGGAGGTCTCCCGGAGCGTTTGCCCGGCTTGCGGCCAGGAGCGGACGCTCAAACCGGGCAAGCAGAGCCGCAATGGCTATCGGATGCCGGACTTCTGGCAGTGCGCCGGCGGCTGCAAGCCGGTCTCGGCCGAGGCCCTCTGCCCAGAGTGCAGCCAGGTCATGGCCGAGAAGAACAAAGGCCGGGCGGATTACTACTACCAGTGCCAGTGCGGGGTGGTAAAGGCGGGAGAGGATTACTGGACAAAGGCATAGTGCTGGATAATTAAGATTCTTTTTGAATTTATAATAATCAATGTGATATTTTAAAGATTGTATAAGAGTATTTATGACATCATGAGGTCTGAAAATGGTAATCCTTTGCGGTGGAATCAAGGGCGGTATTGGCAAGACAACGTTGGCTACCAATCTGGCGGTGATCCGGGCTAACGAGTTGGGACCCGGCAAGGTGGTATTGATCGATGCCGATCCCCAGGAAAGCAGTTTTAAATTTACGATGCTTCGCAATGAGACGTTGCCGGCGGCCGGTTTCAATTGCTACAAAATCACCGGCAAGCCGGTCCGAAACGAAGTACTTGGGTTGGTCGGGAAATTCCAGGACATCATCATCGATGCCGGGGTAGGGGACTCCACCGGACAGCGGGCCGCATTGACCGTGGCTGACGTGGTGTTGCTTCCCTTCCGGCCGGGTGCCTACGATGTTTGGACTTTGGGTAATCTATCCCAACTGGTGGACGAAATGCGCGCCGTCAATCCGTCCTTGCGGGCTATTTCCTTCATCAACCAGGCTGATCACCAGGGCCGCGACAACAGCGAAGCCGCCGAAATGCTCCGCGATAGCGAGACGATCGAAGTTGTTGACCTGTCCCTGGGCTACCGCAAGGCCTTCCGCAATACCGCCAGCGGACGAGCAGTCACGGAACTGATCCCCCAAGACGGAAAGGCTACAGCCGAAATTTTGGCCTTGTACCGTTACATTTTCACGACACAATAGATTAATGATGATCTAAAAATAAATAATAAAGAATAACAAAGAATCTACAAAGAATAATAAAGAATCATAAAAAATCAAGGAGAATCGAAATATGGCGATAGCAAAACCACCAAAAAATTCTGTGGATAAACAAGCCGAAGAAATTATTGACCGAGCCCCGGCGGTTGCTTCTGGCGATGTTTCCATTCGTCCTGAGGAAGTTCCGCTGACCGTCCGGGTCCCGCCAGCCACGCTCAAACGGATTGACGTCTTAGTTAAAGCTAGACGAAACAAAATTCCTCGTCATAGCTGGTTGTTGGAGGCTATCTACGAAAAACTGGATCGCGAAGACAACGAATCATGACGAAACTGGTGTGAAATCACAAACAGTTTCATCTCAATTTATGTATGTGGCCTGGCCGGTGTGACGATTTCTTGAGAAAATGTCACGGAAAAGCAGGCTTATCCCCCGTCAAGACGGGCTGATCCGCCGAATGAAGTTCAAACCGGGAGGAATGATTTCATGCAGCCAGCGGTTGCCTATTACCGGACTTCCAGCGCCGCCAACGTGGGCGAGAACAAGGACTCCGCCAGGCGGCAGCGGGAGGCCTGCCTGAGCTACGCCGGCGGGGCCGGCCTGGCCATCGTGGCGGAATTCTACGACGCCAACGTGGCCGGCAAGGACCCGATCGGCGCCCGGGATGGCTTCGCCCGGCTGCTGGAGTTCTGCCGGGAGAAGAATGTCAGGGTGATCGTGTTCGAGACCGCCAGCCGCTTCTCCCGGGACCAGGTGATTCAGGAATTGGGCTACCGGGAACTGCGGGCGCTGGGATTCGAGCTGGCCTGCGCCGACGCGCCGGGGTACTTCACCGACGACACAGACAACCCGAGCCTCAAAATGATCCGGCAAATCCTGGGCGCCGTGGCCGAGTTTCAGAAGGACGAACTGGTGCTCAAGCTGCGGGGGGCGCGGAGGCGCAAGCGGGAACTCAACCGGGCAGCCGGGATCACCACCGCCGACGGTCGGGGTAAGGTGGAAGGGCGCAAATCATACCTGGAAAAGAACCCTGGCCTGGTGGCGGCGGCTCGGCGGCTGGCCCGGAAAAATCCCCGGACCGGTCGGCGGCGGTCACTCCGGGAGATCTCCACGGAACTGCACCAGCTCGGCCACGCCAACGGCAAGGGTACTCCCCTTGCCGCCCGCCAGGTTCAGCGCCTGTTGTTGAGGAAGCCCTGACCCAGATTCTGCGGGTACTTTTTAAAATGACGAAAGATGGATGGAAAAAATGAGGTCAGGGGGAGGAAAGGGAAAAATTGAAATGTGTTTATTTGGAAATAGATAATTTAGTATTAATTTTAGAGGGTCAACATGGTTATGATGTCTCGACAAAAAAGTTTTGATCTCATTGCAACAGCTATTCAACCCCATCTTGTACTTTCGGCTTCTGGAGCAATAGTCGCCGAGGGGGATTCGCTTGTTTTGCTGAAGGCCTTTCCAGCCCATTCCGTCTCTCTCATTTTAACCGATCCTCCATACCATGCCACAAAGAAGAAGAACATCTACGGAGATACCGCGTTTGCCGAAGATCAGCATTATCTTAACTGGATGGCAGATTATGCAGCCGAGTGGTATAGAGTGTTACGGCCAAACGGTTCCCTCTTCGTTTTTTGTGATTCCTCTATGGCAGGACGACTTGAAGCCATCTTCTCACGATTTTTCAATGTTCTCTCGAATGTTGTCTGGACAAAACCGAACGATCCTGGTTTTGACGGATGGAAGGGCAAGATGAAGAAAGAGGCCCTCCGCCAATGGTATCCTCACTCAGAGCGCATAATATTTGCTGAACCAGCTACCGAGGGCAATCTGCACCGTTCCCCGTTTGGCTTGTTTCTACGCCAGGCGAGGCAGAACGCGGGTCTATCCACGCACGAACTGACTGCAAGAATCGGCGCGCATGGTAAAATAAATCACGGTGGTGCAGTATCCAATTGGGAAGATGGTAGGAATACTCCGAGCCGAGAGCAGTACCAAAAGATTTGTACAGCCTTAATTGATACAGGAAAAATTGAGAGCATGCCCCCGTATGAAGACGTCATCCGAGTTTTCAACGTGGACGCCTCCAAAGAATTTACGGACGTATGGACTTTCCCGTCCGTACGGCCATATAAAGGCAAACATCCGGCAGAAAAACCGTCCGCATTGCTTGAACATGCCATTGCAGCAACAACTTATCCAGATGATGTTGTGCTTGACTGTTTCGCCGGCAGTGGCAACACCGCATTAGCGGCACTGAATTTAGCACGTCGTACAATAAGTATTGAGATTGATTCTGCTTGGGCAGCCAAAATTGCTCAGCGTGTGGAAGATTTATACGCGGTTAAGGCCACGCTTGAGCCAGAAAAACGACATGATGAAGCTTTGCCTCGGATGTTGAAACGCAATAATGTTCAGAGAACCCTGTTCCCCATCGGCAAATAACCACGTTCAATGTTGCGGTTAAGAACAGTGCGCATCCATTCAAGCGTCTGGTTAATACCGGAGTCCTTGACCACAACGTTACAGTGATGATGTCCCCAACCTACATTGTATGGACGGTGATTGAGAACCCCTACGCGCAACTCGGTAATGTGGAACAGATTTACCCGAGTCACCGTGAGGTCGAGAACCATGCGGCCCTCTGCTTGCTCCATTCGACTGAAAAACTCTTGGCCGGATAATTCTTCAAGACACAAAGGGCAGATTGTATTGCCTTCGGAACTCAAGATACGTGCGTTCACCAATCTATCATTGTCGAGCAACCCGTTTTCTGTGCATTCATGTAATTTTGCATTTCTGCGAAGCGTCGCTTCTTCTGTTCTCATTCCGTAGGCTTGAACCACTGCCTCTGAATCGGAGCACAACCAAAAAAACGTCTCCAATTGAAGGCGACACTGCTTGATTGTTGAGGTGCTAGCATATTCATATACACGGATTCCAACACCTTTCCTTCTGGTCGCGCTAAATCCCCGAATAATCTTGTCGCCCCTCTCTGCTGTCGTTGCAGGTATCCGTGCTACGTATTGCCCGCCCAAGGGATTTATTCTATCTGTTGCAGGTATCCAATGCAGATCCTCGGGGTTGTTTGCGTTCCATTGCTCTCGTGTTTCATAAAAGACAAGTGCATTTGAACCAATTGCCAATCCCCTCTCCCTCAATACGTGGTCAACATTCTGAATTTCAAAATACTCGGAAGGTGAAATTAAAACAACGAAGCCGTTCTGATATTGCATCTCACCGTTTTGCGGCGTGACGCACATATCCCAACAAGAATAGGGAATCAGCACTGTGCTCGACCGGGACACGCGATTTTGATAGATGTCATCATCATCAGCCCCGCGTGTTTGGCCTGTCTTGTATATTTTTCTCTCCAGCAGCTCGGGAAGGGCTGGTATAATTGCCTTCCTCGTCATTTCGCTTGCCTGTTAAAATTGAAAAGTTCTTTTATTTCCACTTCTAAGGCGGATGCAATCCTGTCTAGACCCTCCACAGAAGGTGCGTTGATACCACGTTCGACTAAACTAATAAATTCGGTTGAGTACCCTGTTTTTTCAGCCAGGGTTTCCTGAGAGAAGCCTCTGTCCCGCCGTAAATCAGCAATGCGCTTGCCAAGGCAGTTTTTAATCTCACTCACGTAGTCAAACTACCACCAAAAGCAAAAAAGTGGCCACGTAGTCTGGCTACTGATTTATATCTTATGAATGGGGAGGCAACAGAACACAGAAAATAATAGTTCACTAAGCCAAGGATGACAAGATGAGTGAGTAGCGAGGTTTTTTACGGTGCTATTCCAGGTAAGATGACCATAGCGTCAGTGCTGAGTATCCATGGTTCGTAAGCCGCAGTAAAGTGTCCACAAGGCCAAACCGCAACATATTTTAACCCAGGTTGCTGGGCCATTTGGTCACAGATCTTGCGCAGCCATTCTCGCTTGTAAGTGTCTTCCCATGCTATGGGTATCCACCATACAAATACATAGAGACCCTGAGTTGAACGTTTAGCTCCTTGTGCTGATGCGCCTAATCGATTTAGAACTTGTTTAACTTCATTTGCTTCACAATCTCCGAGTTTAGACAACACATAGTCGCTGTTATCACCACTGGTGGAAAAACAGTTTAAGTTGTCGCTTGGCTCTACGACCAAACGGATATTCGAGAGAGAGCGTTTTGATTTTGAATCCGGTGCGAGCGAAAGTTCTAATACAGGCTGGTTTCCATGAAGTTGGGCTTCGATGATTAGTTTTGTGCCAGGTATACTTTGTGAATCATCGTAAATTTTCTTTTCCTCCAGCTTTCCTTCAATCGCGCGTTCAATTATTTTTAGATGAGCATTCATCTCATCTGCAAAGAGCTCTACGTCTTTTAAATGAGTTGTCCTGGGCTGTCTGCAATTCCAACTATACCTGTGCATCCAGAAACCCTCTGGTAAAAGCGCTAACCCCTGTAAGCACCATTCCAGCGCCTGGCCAGCAGATCCTATCGCGGCCTTTTGTTTCACCTCAACATCAATTGCGTGGTTCCCCTTTGTCACGAACCAGTCGTAACCCCCTTTCTCACGCTGTCGTTTGACTGCCGACCATTCGCGTTGGATGAGGTAATGAAGGACTCTCCACTCAGCGAGGCACGAGTCAAGCTCTCGTGATAGCTCTATCGGATGAGCGCCTTTTATCAAATGTTTTCGTTCGTCAATTACTGTACTGATCGACCAGATACCGACGAGTTTTTCAAGATCGGACAAGATGTTTCTCAAAACAGGAAACGGCGTCAAGCTGTCAGAACGGCTCGGTCCAGTAGCCCATTCAGCAAGTAATTGAATTGCTTTTATCTCTATCGCACGATGAGGCTGTTCCTGAACATATTCTTGGAGGAATTTGATAACGAGTGATTCAGGTCCGGTGGGCTTTAAACCGAGGATTTTATTCTGCCACTCGGGCGGCAATGTCTTTGATAGATTTTTCACAGGAAGCCTCCGCAATGAACTACATCCGGCCCCTTACCGGCCATGGCTCAAGCCGAAGCCGCGCTCCCGGCTCCGCTCCCGCGCCGCCAGCGCTTCCGTCACCGTCCGCTCCAGGTAGTCCTCCAGCTCCGCCGTCTTCCGGCCGGCCAGGACCGGGCTCCCCTCCCGCAGCGCCTCCCGGAGGAGCTCCCGCCCGTGGCGCCCCTCCGCCAGCCCCTCCGCCACCCGGCGGTCCACCTGGCCGTAGTCGATGCTCCCGTCCGCCTGCCGCGGCGGCCGTTCCAGCACCCGTTGCGCCTCCCGACGGTACAGCTCCGTCGGCGAGGCCTCCCGCCGCCAGTCCGGGTGCGGCCGGTACGCCCGGATGTGTTCGATCCGCCGCTCCTTTTCCCGGTCCGCCAGGTACGCCCGCACCCGCTCCAGCAGCTCCGCCCCCTTCGTGGCGATCCGCTGCAGCGCCTCCCGGAGGAGCACGAGCGGCTGGCAGCCGTCCTCCCGCCCGCGCTCCGGCCTGACGTTGGCAAACCCGGCCAGCCGCCCGTACGGCCGCTCGTCCGCGGCCGCCCGGTCTCCCCCGTACCTGGTGGCCAAGTGCCGGGCGGCTTCCCGGGCCTCCTCCCGGCTGATTTCACCCTCCGTCACCCGCACCCAGGCCTGGTGGCGGTCCCGGCCGGTCTCCACCACCAGCGACGGCTCCAGCCCGTCCCGCTTCATCTGCTCGACGGTCTCCCGCTTCAGGCTGTCCACCAGCACGATCCCCGGCTCCCGCTCCCGGTCCGCCGCCGCCGGCCGTACGTAGATGGGGTGGCCCAGGGCGTTCTGCCGCTTCAGCCAGGGCAGGTGCTGTTCCACTTCCTCCCGGCTCCAGCTCCGGCTCGTCATTTGCCGGGACTTCCCGTCCCGGATCCCGAGGTCGAACCGCTCGCACCCGAAGGCCCGGAGCTGCGTCCGGACGGCTTCCCGGGTGCGGTCTTCGCCCGGATGGTGTAGCTCCGGCTCAGCTCCTCGATCGCGGCCTTCACCCCCGCCCGGTAGGCGCTCTCCGTCTCTTCCTGCCGCTGGCCCGACCATCGCCAGGTCAGCCACCCGGCCAACGCTCCGGTCAAGACCGCCGAGCCGATCATGGCCAGCCAAAGCTTGCTCTTGACTCCTCTCAAGCTCCGGTTGAGCCTTTGCTCGGACTCGCTCACGGACGATTCCAGCCGGTCTTTCCAGGCCGCCAGCGCGCTCCGCGTCTCTTTGCTGGCCGTGGTCATTTCCTGCAGGGCGGTCCGGTGGGCGTCCCCGCTCCTGGTCAATTCCTCCTTGAGGCTCGCGCTCGTGCCCCTGAGTGCGCTCAAGGCTTCTCTCGTTTCCTCGCTCAGCTTCGCCAGGCTCTCGGCCAGTATCTCGGTTGATTCCGCGAGTTTGCTCAACAGATCGGCCCGGCTCAACAGGTTTGCCTCGTTCTGCTGCCTGGCGGCATCTCGCCAGGTCTCGGCTTTGCTCATAGTTCACTCCCAGTTCTTTTTGCAGTCCGTCCCAGGCATAGCTCTTCCCCAATTGGGACCCCTTGAACGCCACCCCCTCCAGCTCGTAGCTGATCCCCGCCACCCGCCCCGTCGTGGCGAGGTTCAGCCGCACGTTCACCCGCCCGGCTTCCAGCCGGTCGAGGAACCGGCCCAGCTCCGGCCGGTCCCGGGCCGCCGCCTTGATGAGCTCCTGCAGCCTCGCCTGGACCGGCGCCGCCCCCGTCCGCTCCAGCTCGCGCCCCTGCCCCTTCGTCAGCGGCCGTTCCCGGACCGGCTCGTAGGGCCGGTGGGCGTCCCGGCTCAGCCCGTACTCCCGCTCCAGCCCCTTGACCACCTGGGCCGACCGGTCGTAGTCCCGGCTGTCGCTCACCACCTTGCCGTCCAGCCCGATCCGGTTGGCCAGGATGTGCACGTGGTCGTGGTTGGGCGTGTCCTTGTGCCGCAGCAGAATGTATTGGTTGTTTTCGAAGCCCATCCCCTTCAGGTATTTTTGGGCCACCTCCCGCCATTGCGCGTCGCTCAGCCGCTCCACCTCCCGCACCGACAGGCTGACGTGGTACACCGCCCGGCTCACCTCCGGCCGCAGCCGCCGCGCCGCCCCGAACTCCGCCGCCAGTTCCCGCTCGTTCCGGCCCGCCATGTTCTGGTCCAGTATTTCCGCCTGCCCTTTCTGCAGCAGGTAGTTCAACGTCCCCCGGAAGCCCCGCCCTTTGTTCTGGCTGGCGATCATGCCCCGGCCTCCTTCACCCCCAGCACCTCCAGCCGCACCCGCCGCAGCTGCTCGGCCAGCTCCTCCAGCGCCGTCTGCAGCCGGGCCGCCGGTGTCTCCCCCGCCGCCCCCGCGTTCAGCCGCGCCGCGATCTGGTTCAGGTTCGCCCCGATCCGCCCCAGCTCCCGGTACGTCGCCACGTTCACCGGCCCCGCCGCCGGGGCCGGTAGCCGCCGCGCCAGCGCCGCCGTCCGCAGCCACTGCGCCGGCGTCAGCCCCAGCGCCGCCGCCTTCTCCCGCAGCGCCGCGTACTCCCCCGGCGACACCCGCACCCCGATTGTGGCGTTGCGTAGCTTCTCGGCGGCGATCTTCGGACGGGCCATGCGGGTGCCTCCTTTCTTCGCGGGCGGCCGGCCGGGAGCGCGGCTGCCACCTGGCGGCAGCTCCCGCCCCCGACCGGAGGGAGGGGCCGGGCAGGGCGTTCGAGCGAAGCGAGAACATGCCCTGCTCCTTACCCTCTTATATGGTAGGCGAAGAGGGGTGGGGAGGGCAAGGTTTTTTTCGCCCGCGCCGGTGGCCCGGGTCTGGCGGCCCGGCCTCTCCGCCCGGGTGCTCGCGACTGCCTCGCGGCTCTTCGCTGGGCCGGTGACTGCATAAATTGCTTTTTGGGGGGTGCTCCGGTCCAGGGCCAGGTCGAGATCGTGCGTCCTGGGGCATTTTAGCGGGCCGGTTTTCCAGCCGGAGCGGAAAAGGACCGCCGGATGGAGTTTTTGGGCTGTTTTCGCCTAAACGGCTCGTAGCGCCCTGATCGAGGTAAGACCCTGCCAGGGGTAGCCACCCTTTTTCAAAAATGTCTCCTGGACCAAGCTGACGCCACCTTGCTTGGTTTAGGATGGCAGTCCGGGAGGAGCGGGTCCGGTCAGGTATCCCGCCGGCGGGTGCGGAATGTGGGAAACCCGTCTGGCGGGTTTTCCACATTTCCAC
>JAEAMF010002485.1_pt1 | contig 10449 bp, 8 predicted proteins | sample 8958721 | NCBI WGS metagenome assembly JAEAMF01 (sample SAMN16933255, study PRJNA681124) | bioreactor sludge metagenome | isolation source: anaerobic bioreactor treating anionic surfactant - SDBS | place: India: Bengaluru | collected 2019-02-28 | reverse complement strand
GGGTCGTAGACCTCCCCGGGTTTTCGCGCTCCGGCCGAAAAATCCGGCCTGCCAGGCCATATAACTAGGTGAGGAGAACGGCCAGGCGCTCCAGTGGTCCAGTGGCCAAGTGACCGCGCGGTCGAGTGCGGGCCAGGACCATAACGCGAACCGAAACCAGAGGCCGGCCGGGCGAAAGCCTGGCCGGCGTCTGTCTTACCCGGTTGGCTGGCGTGTAGTGACGCCGACCTGTCGCGGCCGCCGCGGACGGGAAAAAGGACCGGCGGGCCCGGGAGGGGCCCGCCGCCTGCGGAGGCACAGCAGGACTAGTCTAGTTTCAGCGAGCGACCGAGGAACTGCTTGCCCGGGCCGCAGTCAACCGACACGACGTAGCTGCCCGAGGGCAGGGAGCCGATGTCGGACAAGACCACGCCGGACGCGGACGAGAACCTCTCCTCTGCGGCTACCCGGCCGTCCATGCCGATGAGCCGGACGTTGCCGGACAGCGGCCCGAGTTCGGGCGCGAACTGGATGCTGATTTCGTTGCGGAACAGGGACGGCGGCCGGATGGGAACTAAGCCGTTACCGAACCGCTCACCGCTGACGCCGACCAACTCGCTTCGGGACGGCAGGTCGAGCGAACCGCCGTCGTTCTTCACCGGCTCGCCGTAGCTCGGCCGGCCGGGCAGCGGGTCGATTACGGGCGCGTAGTCAATCTGGAGCTCGCCCGGCACGACACCTACCGGCAGGGACGAACTCGGGTCCGGATAGCCGGGCAGGATGCTGCGTTGCGGGCCATCGGGCTGGGGTTCAACTGCCCGGTCGATGTCCTGCGGCGGCTGGGGGTTACGGTAGATCGGGTTGATGTCAGCCAGGGCGGGCACGGCCAAGGCAATGAGAGCAAGTACAACAGCTAGCTGTTTCACGATATCCTCCAAGATATCCCGGCAGGCAGCGCTGCCCGCCGGTCTGGTTCATTCTTTAAGTCCTGCGGATACCACGGCCGCCGAGCCCGTCTCCCGCCGCCCGCTCGAGCGACAGACGACGGTTGCTGATATCTCGACGGCTGCTGTGGTATACGCATGACATTGCTTTGACAGCGGTCCGCGGATAAGGATTCAGGCCGGCGCACCCGGCGGACCGCCGGGGCCGGGGTCGGGGTTCTGAGTACGAAGTTCGAGGACCGAGCTCTCTGTGTTCTCTGTGGTTTATTCCTGTCCGCTTGGCGTTGCCTGGCGCTCTCTATGGTTCCCTAATGGTCTATATCGGTTCTTGGGCGGGGATGGCCGCTTGACATCTGACCCCTCGACCGGTAGCATACTGCCGGTGACCGGCACACAGGAACTGCGCGCGCCCGGAAAATTAGTTAGTTATATTAACTAATGGTCCGCTTCGAGCGCCGCTTCTTCCCCGCCCGCCACTACCGGCAACCGTTCCGGTGGGTCTTCATGCTGCTGGCGGCCGGTTTGCTGGTCCTGCTGGTGCTGGTATTAAGGAAGTTTTTCTAGGCAGGAAAGGAGCCGTATGACCAATCTCCATTACAGCTACAAGGACGTGTTCCGCGCGCTGCGGGTCGGCTTCTCGGCCAAAAAGGTCTGGATGATGTTCATGGGCCTCCTGGTAGCGTTCGGCGGCTACACCATCCTGACCTACGTCGCCTACACCGCCGCCGGCGTCGACTTCCTGCTGGTGTGGGAGCAGTTCCGGCTGCTGCCTTTCCCGGACGAACTGATCGCGTCGTTCCCCTGGTACTCGTGGCTGATTTACGCCGTCGCCGTCACCTTCTTCACCGGCGCGGCGCTCCTGGCCGGCACCGCGGTCGCCAAGGTAACCTACGAGCAGTTGCGGGGCGACGAGTTCTACGAGTCGCGCGAGGCGTACCGGTTCGCGTTCCGGATGTGGTCGAGCGTGCTGGCGAGCCCGCTCCTAGTTATCGGGTTCATCGCGCTCTTGTTCGTCGCCGGCCTGATTCTGTCCGCCATCGGCGCCATCCCCTACTTCGGCGAGATCATCGTCTCGCTGCTGGCGCTGCCCGCGCTGGGCGCGGCATCGTTCATTGTCTACCTGCTCGTCGTGCTGTTCTTCGGGCTGCTCTTGATACCGGCGATTGTCGGCACGACCAAGAACGACACCTTCGACACGATCTTCGAGGTGTTTTCCTGCCTGAACGAGCAGCCGGCGCGGCTGGTCTGGTACGTAGCGATACTGGCGTTCCTGTCCCGTGCCGGCGAGTTCCTCTTCGCCCTGGCGATGAGCGCGGCCGGCCGGATCGGCTACGGCATTACCAGCCTGTTCATGCCCGAGAAGCTGCCGGACGTGCTCGCCAACGCCGGGTTTTACTTCCAGGTCAGCCTGCCATCGTGGTGGCCCGAACCGCTGCGCCTGGCTTTCGTCAGCGGCTGCAACGTGCTGGGCCTGCCCCAGATGTACACCGGCGGTGACTATGTCCCCGGCTTAGGCTGGAGTAACGACGTCGCCGCGCTGTTCTTGGGCGTCGGGCTCTATATCGCGGCACTCATGGTGCTGGCCTACGGCTGCTCGGTCTGGTACTCGGGCAGCGTGCTGGTCTACGCCGTGCTCGCGCATAAGAAGGACGAGAGGAACGTGCTCGAGTCGCCGGATGACGACGAGGATTTGATCGAGCCGGTGGCGAAGCCCGAAACGGAGAAACCCGGCTGCGCGCCGGCCGACGACAAACCCAAGCCCTAGCGGCTAAGTCACGAAAAGTCAAGGACTAAGGCGGCGAAGCCCCCTGGTCGATAGCTGGCGTGTCCGGGTGGCCGGCCGCGTCCAAGGGCTCGGGTTCCGGCCGTTCGTCTACCGGGTGGCGACCGAGCTCGGCATCCGGGGAACCGTATCCAATTCAGCGCGCGGTGTCGAGGTCATCTGCCAGGGCGCGCGCGTCCGCCCGTTCATCGAGCGGCTGCGAACCGGCCCGCCGCTCGCGGCAGTCTCGGGGTTGACCGTCGAGCCAATCCGGCGCCGGCCGTTTGCCGACTTCCGGATAGTCGGCTCGGGCGGGCGCGGGCCCGGCCAGGACCTCGAGGTGCTGCCTGACCTCGCCACCTGCCATGACTGCCGGAACGATTTCTCCGACGCGGACGACCGGCGCGCCGGCTACGCTTTCACTAACTGCACCCAGTGCGGGCCGCGATACTCGATTATCCTCGGCTTGCCCTATGACCGGCCGCTGACCACGATGAAGCGGTTCCGGATGTGCCCGGACTGCGGGCGCGAGTACCAGGACCCGGCCGACCGGCGCTTCCACGCCCAGCCCAATGCCTGCCCGGCCTGCGGGCCGAAACTCACCCTGCTCGACCGGCGCGGCCGCACGCTCGCTGGCGACCCAATGGACCGGGCCGCGCGTGCGCTGGCCGCGGGCAAGATAGTGGCTATCAAGAGTATCGGCGGGTTCCAGCTCGCCTGTGATGCCCGCAACGAGGCGGCGGTGGCAAAGCTGCGCCGGCGCAAGGACCGTCCTTTCAAGCCGTTAGCGTTGATGTGCGCGGACCTGCGCTCGGTCCGGCGCTTTGCCCGGGTCAGCCAGGCTGAGGCGGATTTGCTGCTCTCCCCGGCCGCGCCGATAGTGCTGCTCGAACGGACGGCGGGCGCCGGCCAACTCGGCCTGGTCGCGCCGGGCAGCCCGCGCCTGGGCGTGATGCTGGCCTATACCCCGCTCCACCACCTGCTGTTCGGGCGGCTCGACCCGGGCACGGCCTTGGTGATGACAAGCGGCAACCGCCGGGATGAGCCCATCGCCACTGCCGCCGGCGAGGTGCTCGCCGGCCTGCCCGGTGTCGCCGACCTGGTGCTGGACCACGACCGGCCGATCGCCAACCGCTGCGACGATTCGGTGGTCCTGCCCGCTCCGACGAGTCGGACAGCCCCTGTCGTCGTCCGCCGCAGCCGCGGGTACGCGCCGATGCCGGTCCGGCTCGAGCCGATGTTTCACGTGAAACGTCCGGTGCTGGCGTTGGGCGGCGAGCTGCAGGTCTACTTCGCCCTAGCCGAGGCCGGCCGGTGCTTCGCCAGCCCGTACATCGGACGGTTGGAAAGCCCGGAAGCGGAACGGTTCCTCTTGGACACGCTCGACCGGTACCGGCGCTGGACCGGCATCGTCCCCAAGGCGGTCGCCTGCGACCTGCACCCGGACTATGCCACCACGCGGCTGGCCGAACGCCTGGCCGGCAGGCTGCCGCTGGTCCGGGTCCAGCACCACTACGCGCACGCGGTTGCCGCTGCGGCCGAGTTGGGACTGGCCGGGCCGGTACTCGCGCTGGCGTTCGACGGCACGGGCTATGGCACGGACGGCGCGGTCTGGGGGTCCGAATTCATCCTCTTGCAGCCGGGCCTGTCCTGGCAGCGGGTCGGGCACCTGGCTTATCGTCAGCTGACCGAGACCGGGGTGGCTATCGCCGATCCGGGCCGGGTTGCGGCCGCGTACCTGCTGCAGGCAATCGGTAACGTGCCGAGAGGATTGGGGTTATCCAAACAGACCGATGCGGCGCGCAGCGTCATCAGACAGGGCCGGTCGGTGTTGTGTTCGAGTATGGGCCGGCTGTTTGACGCCGTTGCCGGCATCACGGGTGTCTGCCGCCGCGCAACCTACGAGGGCGAACCGGCAATAGCGCTCGAAGCGGCGGCGCAGGAGGCCGGCGCGATGAAACCACAGATAGACACAGACGGACGCGGGTGGGCCCCGGACCGAGCAGCAAAACCACAGATAAACACAGATAGACACAGATGGGCCCCAATCCAAAACCCAAAATCCAAAATCCAAAACCCTCAATCCTCCCTGCATCCGGTGCTCATCGACCCGGATGGGTTCATCCGCGAGGCCGCGGCCCTGACGCTTTCGGGTGTGCCGGCGCCGGTAGTCGCTCATCGATTCCACAAGTCGGTTGGGGAGACGGTCGCGCGCGCGGCGGCGCGCATCGGGCGTGCGTACCGAGTGCGGACCGTCGTGCTGACCGGTGGCGTGTTCCAGAACTCTATTCTGCGCCGAATGGTGGCGCAACGCCTTGATAAACAAGGTTTTACCGTCAAGTGGCCGAGTCAGCTGCCGGTCAACGACGGCGGCCTGGTGCTGGGCCAGGCGGTGGTTGCCGGCCGACTGAACGAGTAGTGTCAGCGCTGTCCTAGACCCGCCCCGGGGCCAAACGGGCCGGTCCAAAACAACTTTCGGCGTTTTCGCGTCGAGTGGTCGCGCAGCATTCTTGACAATGGGTACGAGGGGCATACTATGCACGTGCACAGCGCTGACCTTGGGGCCGGCACTGCGCGGCAACAGTACCGAACAACCTGTAACGTTTTGTCCGGAGACCGACGATGGTCGGTTCTGTTCTGTTGGCGTGTAGCACAGCTTCGCGGTCAGTATTGTGGACAGCTATCGACAGAAGATGGTAAGTGACTTGCCGGACGTGCTTTGCGTCGCCATCTGGTGTGGACAACCCGGTGGATAAGTCGTACCTTCTTATGAGGAAAACTCGGGCCGGTGGTTCTTCCGACAGAGAGAGCCGCGACCGGCCGGGTAAGTAGGCGGGGCCGGGACGACAGACCCGCGACCTCGCAGGCTATCGACAGCGCCGGCATTGGGCCGGTTGCGGAGCGCCGATCCAGTTGACTGGCGGCGGACCGCAGCAGGCCGACTGGCGGCGAAACAATCGGACAGGCCTCGTTCTCCCGGCAAACGCCTGCCGGGCGACGGGGTGGTCAGAAAACGGGGTGGCGATGGTTGATACCAATGACGGCAGGGCCGGCGCCCCTGCCGGTAGCGACGCGCGGCCGGAGCCCGGACAGCTCTGGCTCGACGTCCTGAAGACGGTCCGTCCCGGCGTGAGCCGGGAAGGATTCGAAACCTGGCTCGCGCCGACTACCGGGCTCGCCTTCAACAACGGCAGCCTGGTGGTCGAAGTTCCCAACGCATTCTTCTCGGATTGGATACGGCAGCACTACGCCCGCGAGCTCGAGTCGGTGCTGGCCAAGCTGGCCGGCCGGCCGCTCTCTCTCGACCTGAAACCGCGGCCGAGCGATGCTGCCACTATCCCCCAGGCGCCCCGGCCGGCGCCACCCGCCCGCAACGGCCGGCTCCAGACCCGTTACACCTTCGCCACGTTCGTCATCGGCGAGGCGTCGCGCCTTGCGGTCGCGGCCGCCCGCTCGGTCGCCGAGCGCCCGGGCCAGCGCTATAACCCGCTGTTCATCTACGGCCCGACCGGGTTGGGCAAGACCCACCTGCTGCAGGCGGTCGGCAACCAAGCGCTCGCCTGCAACCGCAACCTGAAGGTCCACTACGTCGCGGCCGAAACGCTGTTCTTTGAGCTGATTCAAGCCATCGAACGCGGCACCCGGACCGAGTTCAAGAACCGGTACCGGGCGCTCGACATCCTGCTGCTCGACGACGTCCATTACCTCGTCGGCAAGGAACGGCTGCAGGAGGAGATCTTCCATATTTTCAACAACCTGCACGATTCCGGCAGCCAGGTGGTGTTCACCAGCGACCGGCCGGCGCGCGACATCCCGACGCTCGAGGAACGGCTGGTAACGCGGCTCAGCTCCGGGCTGGTGGTCGACATCCAGCCCCCGGACCTGGAAACCCGCATCGCTATCCTCAAGAACAAGGCGGCGCAGGAGAACGTCGAGCTGCCCACCGACATCGCCGCGGCGATCGCCGAGCGGGTGAAGACCAGCGTACGGGAGCTGGAGGGGTCGATGCGCCGGCTGCTGGCGCTGCACTCGCTGGCCGGCGGGCCGCTGACCCTGAACCTTGTCGACCGGGCGCTCGACGGGCTGGTGCGGCCCGAACGGCCGCCCGACGAGCAGACGGTGATTCGGTCGGTCTGCGACGAGTACCGGGTTTCGGCCCAGGACCTGAAGGGCGCTTCCCGGACCAAGCAGCTGGCACTGGCGCGGCAGGTCACGATGTACCTGCTGCGCACCCGGCTCAACCTGTCGCTCAAGGAAGTTGGCTACGCGCTAGGTGGCAAGGACCACACGACGGTAATGCACGCCATGGACAAGATAACAAGGCTGCGGTCAGTGGACTCAGCCTTCGCGGCACGCATCGACTCACTCGCAAAGCGGTGACGGCACAATCGTGTGGACCGGCACAAGGACTCCGGTGGAGAAGGCGGCGGATAACCCGAAAGGATGCACTTATCCACCCACCTATCCACCGGAGCTCCTGAGACCCAGACAGCCAACCGACCGAGAGTGGCCGGCTTATCGTTCTACACCGCTATCCACCGGGCCAACAACAACAGCAGATTAGATACCTAATGTGTGTTGCTGAGTAAATGGAGCGAAAGAAGGCAGCCGCAAGGGCGAGATGAATAGGACAAATAGGACTTATAGCACGTATCTAGTTGTAAGTATACATGGCAGGGTGGCATTGATTTGGGCACCGGCAAAAGGGGCGCTTTTGCTGAGGTCCTGTGGCGTGCTCCGTAAATGACTGGCTGGGCGTCTTGGGTGTGATGCCGGCCTTCTTGCAGGCGGCCGCGCCTCCCGGCACCTCGGCCTCGGGCTTGTTGCCGCCTGGGGGCCAGTGGTTGGCGACCAGGGGCTGCGTACGGGATGTGCCCGGCAAATCCGCCCGCGCGGCAGGCCATCTTCTGTATCTGCGTTCATTGCCGTCCACCCGCGGTTCAGCTCCAACCCAGCCCCCTAGATGTCTTGACGTTCGTGCCTGCTCGGTTCTTCCCTCGTGGTTCATGGACCGTTCTCCTGCACCCGACACCGGGCATACCGTGAAGGCGCGGGAGGACGAAGACGTAAGGACGAAAGACGAAGCAGCGGGCAACGACAAAGTGCAAAGTTCAACCTGCAGCCTTTCCCGCGCTGCTTGCCTTGTCCCTGGTAATCTCCACTTACCGCTTCTGGCTGGTTGACACCTGTTACCGGCGAATCTATAGTTACCGTTCACACGCGTGCGCGAATCAATCCGCTTTCTTGAGAATCCCGCCTACGGCTATGCCGTCGGGCGCGTGCGCGCGCTCGAGACCCGGCTGCTCGACCGGCCGCGCTACGACCGGCTCATCCGTGCCGATGGCCCGGCCGATTTCGCGCGCGTGCTGGCCGACACCGCCTACGCCGACGCAGTGGCCGGCGACTCGCTCGCCGATTTTGCCGCCTGTCTCGCCCGGGCGCGGGCCGCGAACCGCTCGTTCCTGGCCGGCTATGCGGCGGACCCGTGGCTGACCGCGCTGTATCGCGTGGGCGCCGATTTTCACAACTTGCGACGCCTCGCCCGCGCGCGGCTCACGGGCTCGGAGCCGGCAGCGCCGGCGCTCGACTACGGCGGGGCCGGCCTTGACGAGCTTTCCGGCCGTCTCGAACCCGCCGGGCGCGGGGCGGCGCCGGACCGGCTGCGCGACCGCGTCGTCGCCCTCTTGGCGCGGAAGCCCGGCCCGGCCGGGCTCGATTATGCCCTGGACGGGCTCGAGCAGGCAGAACTTGCGGCCGAGCTTTCGCCCAGCCCGTACCTGTCCGGCTGGTGCCGGCTCAGGGCCGACTCTCGGAACCTGCTCTCGACGCTCAGGCTGCGCGGCACCGAACTCGAGCAGGCGCTCCTTGCCGGCGGCAACGTGCCGGTCCGGACCTGGCACGAACTGGCCGGGGCCGAACCGGCCGCCTACCAGCAGCGGCTGCGCGGCACCGAACTCGAACCGGCGGCCGCGGCCGTCGAGCAGTTCCTTGCGACCGGCCGGGGCGACCGCGTGAGCCGCCTGGCGCGCGAGCCCGAGTTGCGCTTTCTTCACCAGGCGCGGTTCGCCGTGCTCGGGCACGAGCCGGTGGCCTGTTACTACCTGTTCACCGAGAACGAGATCGGCAACCTCGGCCGGCTGCACGCGGCGAAGAGCGCGGGCCGGCCGCCCGAGGAATGCGCGGAACTGGTCGCGTTGGCGTCATGAACGCGCAGCCGGCAGCCGACAGCCAGCGGCCCGCCGGCCGGGTGGCGGCGGTCGGCGACCAGCAGGTGGTCGCCGGGCTGCGCGCCCTGGGCCTTGACTTTTTCCCGGCCGGGCCGGGTGACGCCGCCGCCGTGGTCGAGCGGCTCGCCGGGCAGGGTTACAACGTGATATTCTACACCGCCGAGTGCGCGCCGGCGCTCGCGCCGCTACTGGAAAAGCACCGGCGTTCGGCCGTACCGTCAATCGTCGAGCTGCCGTCCGGCCCGGGTTCGTCGGGCGCGGACCGGCTCAAGGAACTCGTCCGGCGCGCGGTCGGCGCCGACGTGTTCGGTAAAGGAGTGGCATAGTGGCAGTTCCAAGTCCAGCGTCCAGCGTTATCCTGAAAGTGTCCGGCCCGCTGGTGGTCGCCGGCGGCATGTCCGGGTGCAAGATGTACGACGTCGTCCGGGTGGGCAGCCAGCGGCTCATCGGCGAGGTCATCGACCTGGAAGACGACCGCGCGTCCATCCAGGTGTACGAGGAAACCGGCGGGCTCGGGCCCGGCGACCCGGTGTTCCCGACCTATGAGCCTTTGTCGGTCGAGCTCGGGCCCGGGCTGCTTGAGTCCATCTACGACGGCATCCAGCGGCCCCTGGACGCCATCCGGGCCGCCACCGGCGACTTCATAGGTAGAGGGGTCGACGTGCCGGCGCTCGACCGCAAGAAGCGCTGGCGGTTCGCGCCCGCGGTCCGGGGTGGCCAGGAGGTCGCGGCCGGCGATGTCATCGGCACGGTGCAGGAGACGCCGCTGGTCGAGCACCGGGTGATGGTGCCGCCGGGCATCTCGGGCAAGGTGCGTGAAATCAAGGTGGGCGAATTCACGGTGACCGACACGGTCTGCGTGCTGGAAGCGCAAGCACAAGCTCAAGCCCAGAACACCGAAACCAAAACCCAACATCCAAAATCCGAAATTGCCCTCACGATGATGCAACGCTGGCCAGTGCGCCGGCCCCGGCCCTACCGCGCCAAGCTTAGCCCGGCTGACCCGCTGGTGACCGGCCAGCGGGTCATCGACACATTCTTCCCGATTGCCAAGGGCGGCACCGCCTGCGTACCCGGGCCGTTCGGCTCGGGCAAGACGGTCATCCAGCACCAGTTCGCCAAGTGGTCGGACGCGGAAATCATCATCTTCGTCGGCTGCGGCGAGCGCGGCAACGAGATGACCGACGTGCTGTCGGAGTTCCCGCACCTGGTCGACCCCAAGTCCGGCCAGCCGCTGATGAAGCGGACGGTGCTGGTCGCCAACACTTCCAACATGCCGGTTGCGGCGCGCGAGGCCTCGGTGTACACCGGCATCACCATCGGCGAGTATTTCCGCGACATGGGCTACTCGGTGGCCCTGCAGGCCGACTCGACGTCGCGCTGGGCCGAGGCGATGCGGGAAATCTCCGGGCGGCTGGAGGAGATGCCGGGCGAGGAGGGCTACCCGGCTTACCTGGCGTCGCGCATCGCCGAGTTCTACGAGCGCGCGGGCCGGGTGGTCTGCCTCGGGTCTGACCGGTCCGACGGGTCGGACAAG
>JAEAMF010002449.1_pt1 | contig 10454 bp, 10 predicted proteins | sample 8958721 | NCBI WGS metagenome assembly JAEAMF01 (sample SAMN16933255, study PRJNA681124) | bioreactor sludge metagenome | isolation source: anaerobic bioreactor treating anionic surfactant - SDBS | place: India: Bengaluru | collected 2019-02-28 | reverse complement strand
GAGCATCAGGCGCAGGTAGATCTCCGCCTTGGACTTGAAGTGCTTGTAGATCGTGCCTTTGCCGATACCGACAGCATCAGCGATCATCTCGACGGTGACACTGTCTTCACCCTGTTCGAGAAACAGCTTGAGCGCGGTGTCGAGAATCTCTTGCTCACGGCGACGAAACTCACGGACCTTACGAGGTTCTTTCTGCATAAGAAGGACTGGATCAAAATCGAAGCCAGGTATTATGCCTAACTTGCGCCAAAATGCACGGATCATCCAACCATGTCTATGTTTCATGATGAGTTCCCACACGCTGACGGCCTCCGCTTTCTGAACCATGCAGCCGTCGCACCTTGGCCAAAACGCGCGAGCGAGGCGGTCTCACGCTTCGCCAACGAGAACGTTTTGATCGGCGCCCGCGACTATCCAGACTGGATGGCCATGGAGCAGAGACTTCGCGAACGGCTCAAGCGCCTGACGAACGCACCGTCGACGGATGATATCGCGCTGGTCAAAAACACCTCGGAAGCACTGTCGTTCGTCGCCTTCGGCCTCGACTGGCAGGCTGGCGATCAAATCGTCATCAGCGATGAGGAGTTCCCTTCCAATCGGGTGGTCTGGGAGGCGCTGGCCAACCAAGGCGTGAAGGTCCGACAAGTCAGCCTCAAGGGCCACGACCCGGAAGGCGCCCTGCTGGAGGCCTGTGATGCGCGCACGCGGCTACTGGCAATCAGTGCCGTGCAGTTCGCCAGCGGGCTTCGCCTAGACCTTACGCGCCTGGGGCGCGGCTGCCGCGAGCGCAACGTGCTGTTCTGCATCGATGCCATTCAGCAACTGGGCGCCCTGCCCTTTGATGTCCAGGCCTATGACTGCGACTTTGCCATGGCTGACGGCCACAAGTGGATGCTCGGCCCGGAGGGGCTCGGGGTGTTCTACTGCCGCGCCGAAATTCGGCCACAGCTGGAGCTCAGCGAGTATGGCTGGCATATGCTTGAGCACATGGGTGACTACAACCGCACCACCTGGGAGCCGGCGCGCAGCGCACGGCGCTTTGAATGTGGCAGCCCGAACATGCTCGGTGCTGTGGCCCTGGAGGCCAGCCTGTCGCTGCTGGAAGAAGTGGGCATGGAGCGCGTGGCCAGCGCCATCGAAGAACGCGTGCAATGGTTGAGCAATGGGCTTGCCGCCATCCCCGGCGTGCGCCTGCACAGCCCACTGGAGCCCTCCCGCCGCGCCGGGATTGTTTCGTTCAGCATCGATGGCCAGGAACATGCGCAGGTGTACCAGTCACTCAAAGCCGAACAGGTCGTCTGCATACCGCGAGGACCGGGTATACGCTTTTCCCCACATTTTTACACAGATAAGCGCGTGATCGACGAAACACTGGCCTTGGTACGCCGGCTTGCAGAGCAATGAGTGCTCAACAACCCCACGCGTATTCCAAATTTGTTTAAAAATCGACCAACCTGCAGTGGAATAGCGCCAATCCTGACCAATACTTGAACTGTTAGCGCGGCATACCCCCCCCAAGTGTCGCGCTGATAAAGGTGCGAAAGGATTGAGTACCTTTGTTTTACTCCTAATGGTCTTAACCCGGATTCACCCCCCAGAACCCGGGTTTTTTTTGCCTGCGATTCAGTGCTTGGCGACACGCGCCAATGGAAACAGGCGCTTGAAGTTAGCTGTAGTCTGCTCGGCAAGCCGCTCGTAGGTTTCCCCACGCAGCATGGCAACGAACTCCGCCACTTCCCGCACATACTGCGGCAGGTTTGGCTTGCCGCGGTATGGAATCGGCGCAAGGTACGGCGAGTCGGTTTCCACCAGCAGGCGATCGACCGGCACCTGGCGTGCGACATCGCGCAAGGCATCCGCATTACGGAAGGTGACGATGCCGGAAAGGGAAATGTAGAAACCCAGGTCCAACGCAGCCTTGGCCATGTCCCAGTCCTCGGTAAAGCAATGCAGCACGCCAGCCTGCGGCAATGCAGCTTCACGCAGCAGTGCCAGGGTATCAGCGCGCGCCGCACGGGTATGCACGATCACCGGCTTGCCGGTGATACGCGCGGCATCCAGGTGCAGGCGAAAAGAGTCCTGCTGCAGCTCGGCAGCTTCAGGCTCGTAGTGATAATCCAGGCCGGTCTCACCGATCGCCACGACATGGGGGTGATTCAGCTCCTGCAGCAACCAGTCCAGGGCCGGCTCGGCACCGGGTGCCAGGTCTAGTGGGTGAACCCCTACCGAACAGTCGACATCACCGTAGCGCTCAGTGACTGCCTTCACTGCTGCGGCATTCTCCGCACTGACGCCAATGCACAGAAAGTGCCCAACCCCCCTCGCCCTGGCAGCATCCAGGGCAGCATCCAGAGAGCCCTGGCAGGCGGTAAGGTCGAGACGGTCGAGGTGGCAATGGGAATCTACAAGCATGAGGTCTTTACACAGAAGTAATTGAAAAATCGGCGCTCAGCGCTGAGCCGTAAGCATCGCCCATGAGGCCAGCAAGGACTCGAGCAGCAACACGCGGTTAAGATTGGCTTTGGCCAGCACCTTCTGGCGCTGGGCAAGAATCCAGTCCTGAATTTCCAGCACCTTGCTCTGGCTGCTTTTTTGCGCAAGGTACTGCACCACCTTGCGCATGTCAGCGAGGCCAAGCCCCTCCTCATCCTGGGTCAACTGGTAGCGCAGGACCAGGTTGGACCAGTCGCAAAACCAGTCGAACAGCAACAACAGCGGCACCGCGCTCCAGGCCTCGGCAAGCTGGCTGGGCGACGACTGTTGCTTGAGCAACTTCTTCACCCCGTCGACCACCAGCGCACGCTGCTCGCGCACGCCCTGTGCCTGCAAGCCGACAGCCGCAAGCGGCGAGCCCGCAGCCAAGGTCAACAACTCCAGGCGCTCTTGCTCGTCACTGTCGGGCAACGCCTTGCCGAGCCAGGCCAGGCTCTGCTCGAAACCCGGCAATGGGCAAGCTTGCTGCAGGCAGCGGCTCTTGATGGTCGGCAGCAGCCGGCTGGGCTGGTGGCTCACCAACAACAACACGGTATCGCCGGACGGCTCCTCAAGGCTCTTGAGCAGGGCGTTGGCCGCATTGATGTTCATCGCTTCTACCGGCTCGATCAGCACCACCTTGCGACCACCCAACTGGGCAGTCTGGACGATGAACGACACCAGGTCACGCACCTGATCGACCTTGATCGGCTTGTCGGTATCTTCCGGCTCCAGGACATAGTTGTCCGGATGGCTGCCAGCCGCCAGCAACAGGCATGACTTGCACTCACCGCAGGCCTGCAGCCCCTTGGGACGCTGGCACAACAGCAAGGCCATCAGGCGCTCGGCCAACGCCCGCTTGCCGATGCCCTGAGGACCGTGCAGCAGGTAGGCATGAGCATGCTGCGTACGCCCTGCCAACTGTTGCCACAGCGCGTCCTGCCAAGGGTAGGCCTCAGCCACGGCAACGCTCCAGGATTTCAGGCAGCAAGGCATCAATGGCACGCTGCACCTGCTCCAGCGGCAAGGCGGCATCGATCAGGCGATAACGCGCAGGCGTGGCCTCGGCACGCGCCAGATAAGCCTGACGCACAGCCTCGAAAAACGCCTGCCCCTCCTGCTCGAAGCGGTCGAGACGGCCACGCGCGGCAGCGCGCGCCAGGCCAACCTCCACCGGCAGATCGAACACCAGGGTCAGGTCAGGGCGCAACTCACCCTGAACGAACTGCTCAAGCGTGGCAATGCGCTCTAGCGACAAGCCGCGACCGCCACCCTGATAAGCGTAGGTCGCATCCGTGAAGCGATCACAAAGCACGACGGTGCCCCGTGCCAATGCCGGGCGGATCACTTCGGCCAGGTGCTGGGCACGCGCAGCGAAGACCAACAACAGCTCGGTATCAGGGTGCATCAGCTCTTCACTGGGCGCCAGCAACAGCTCGCGAATACGCTCCGCCAGCGGCGTGCCACCCGGCTCCCGGGTCAGCAGCACGTCCACGCCCTGGCTGCGCAGGTGCTCGGCCAGGTACTCGCGGTTGGTGCTCTTGCCCGCACCTTCAGGGCCTTCCAGGGTAATAAACAAGCCGCTCACAGGCAGTCCTTAATTTTGATCAGTACGGGAGGACTCATCGACCGCTGTCGAAGACTCGCTCGGTTCGACGACCATGTCATCGGGTGTCGACTGTTGGGCTTGCGGTGCCGGGCTCGAGCGATAATCGGCGCGACGCTTGAGCTGATACTCACGCACCGCCGAATTGTGCGCGTCCAGGTCATCGGAGAAGACATGACTGCCATCGCCACGCGCCACGAAGTACAGGCTGCTGCCAGGCAATGGGTTCAACGCCGCATGAATCGCCTCACGCCCCACCATGGCAATTGGCGTCGGCGGCAAGCCCGCATTCACATAGGTGTTGTAAGGGGTCGGCTCGCGCAGGTCAGCACGGGTGATCTTGCCGTTGTAGCGCTCGCCCATGCCATAAATCACCGTTGGGTCCGTCTGCAGCAACATGCCGATTTGCATGCGTCGCACAAATACACCCGCGATCTGGGCACGTTCCTGAGGAACGCCGGTTTCCTTTTCCACCAGCGAAGCCATGATCAGCGCCTGATAAGGATCGCGATAAGGGGTTTCAGGGGCACGGGCATTCCACTCCTGAGCCAGCACCTCTTCCAGGCGCGCATACGCTTGCTGGAGGAACTCAACATCGGTCATGCCGCGCACAAAGCGGTAGGTATCCGGGAAAAAGCGCCCCTCCGGAAACACACCAGCGTGCCCGAGCTTTTCCATGACCTCGCTGTCGCTCAGACCGTTAAGCGTCTGTTCGATTTTTTCGTGCTTGGCCAAAGCGGCGCGCACCTGACGGAAGTTCCAGCCTTCAACCAGCGTCAGGTTGTACTGCACTACCTCACCGCGACGCCACAGCTCGAAAAGCTCGCGCACGCTCATGCCTGGGCTGAGACGATACTCGCCTGTGTGCAGCGGCACACCGACCATATTGAAACGCCAGTACAGGCGTAACCAGAAAGCATCCTTGAGCAAGCCATCCGTTTGCATACGGTAGAACATGCGATTGGGCGTCGTACCGGTCGGCACATCGAGCAACTGCTCCTGGGACACATGCAGCGGCTGCTGAAGGGCCGAGTTCAACTTCCAGGCGGAGTACCCCAACAGCAGGCCACCCAGGATCAGGCCGATCTCCAGCAGTACCAAGAATTTACGTCTCACAAATCAGGCATCCAGTAACGTACGGGCAATGGCCTGCAGTTTACGGGTGACCGGGCCCGACGACCAGTTCATCGATCCACACGAGCACACCGGCCAGATACCGTAAACACTGTTACAGAGAAAGACCTCATCGGCTCGCGCAAGATCCTCAAGGGCCAGATCGCCGACACGAACGTCGATCCCGAGGCGCGCAGCCTCGACCATCAGCGCCGCACGCATGACCCCGGCAACCCCGCAACGGCTGAGGTCGGCAGTCAACAACACGCCATCCCTGACCAGAAACAGATTGCTGTAGACCCCTTCGACCACGCGGCCGGTGATGTCACGCATCAACCCTTCGGCATAGTCGGGATCCTGCCACTCGGAACGGGCCAATACCTGCTCAAGACGATTGAGGTGCTTGAGCCCCGCCAACAGCGGCTGTTCCGCCAGGCGGGTACGGCATTCGAACAGCTTCACACCATGCTCGGCATTGCCAGCGGGGTAAGCCGCTGGCGGATTGCCCTGCAGGATACGCCGCGGCGGCACGCCAGCGGCGGGCGCATAGCCACGCTGGCTGTCACCCCGGGTCAGAATGAGCTTGAGCACGCCCTCGCCCAGCAGGCTGGCGTAACGGCTCAACTCATCGCGAATCAGTGCCAGATCGGCGTTAATCGCAAGGCGCTGGCAACCCAGCGCCAAGCGTTCGAGGTGATACTCGAACAATGATGGCCTGCCGGCCTTGACCGCGATGGTCTCAAACAGACCATCGCCGTAGGCCAACCCTCGACTTTGCAGTGCCAGGGTATCGGCCGGCTGACCATCGACCCAGCTTTGCATCAACCGGCGAACCGGCGGAACACCAGCGAGCCGTTGGTACCGCCAAAACCGAAGGAGTTGGACAACACCACATCGATCGACATTTCACGCGCCTGATGCGGCACGAAGTCCAGGTCACACCCTTCGTCCGGCTCATCGAGGTTGATGGTCGGTGGAGCCACCTGGCCGTTGATCGACAGCACGCTGAAGATCGCTTCCACAGCCCCGGCAGCGCCCAGCAGGTGACCGGTCATGGACTTGGTGGAGCTGACCGCCAGCTTGTACGCATGCTCACCAAACACCGACTTGATCGCCGATGCTTCCGCCAGGTCACCCGCCGAAGTCGACGTGCCATGGGCGTTGATGTAGCTGACTTCGCTTGGGTCGAGGCGCGCATCACGCAGGGCATTGGCCATGCAGCGTGCAGCACCGGCACCGGTTTCCGGTGGCGAGGTCATGTGATACGCGTCGCCGCTCATACCGAAACCTACCAGCTCGGCATAAATGGTCGCACCACGGGCCTTGGCGTGCTCCAGCTCTTCAAGCACCAGCGCACCGGCGCCGTCGGCCAGAACAAAGCCATCACGGCCCTTGTCCCATGGACGACTGGCACGGGTCGGCTCGTCGTTGCGGGTCGACAGCGCACGAGAAGCGCCAAAGCCCCCCATACCCAAGCCACACGCAGCCATTTCAGCACCACCGGCAATCATCACATCGGCTTCGCCAAAGGCGATATTGCGTGCGGCCATGCCAATGCAATGCGTACCGGTCGTGCATGCCGTGGCAATGGCGTAGTTAGGCCCCTGTACGCCCAGGTGGATCGACAGGAAGCCGGAAATCATGTTGATGATCGAGCCCGGCACGAAGAACGGCGAAATACGCCGAGGCCCCTGCTCATGCAAGGTGCGGCTGGTTTCTTCGATATTGGTCAGGCCACCGATGCCCGAACCCATGGCCACGCCGATACGCTCACGGTTGGCATCGGTCACTTCCAGGCCAGCATTACGCACTGCCTGAAAACCGGCCGCCAGGCCGTACTGGATAAAAAGGTCGAGTTTGCGAGCTTCCTTGACCGACAGGTACTGCTCAACCTCGAAGCCCTTTACCGAGCCGCCAAAACGGGTGGAGTAAGCAGAAAGGTCTGTATGTTCGATCAGACCAATGCCACTGCGGCCAGCCAGAATGCCCTGCCAACTGCTCGGCACGTCCGTACCCAGTGGCGACAGCATACCCATACCGGTGACCACGACGCGTCTACGCGACGGCTTCTTCGTCAGGGATTTCGGTCTCGAATTCCTCTTCCAGAGCCATCACCAGCTCAACGGTGTCAAGGGAATCGGCACCCAGATCTTCGACGAAGGAAGCAGTGTTCACTACTTCTTCTTCTTTAACGCCCAGTTGCTCGGCGACGATTTTCTTGACGCGTTCTTCGATGGTGCTCATACCTTGTTTTCACTCCTAATGGACATATGTCAGGCAGCTGGCCGGGGTGTAAGTGTATAGAAAGAGTTTGGCTTTTCAAGCGCTAAGCGCTTCTCGAACGTCACACCCAACCGCTGACTAGAATTTGGTTGCAGCTTTATAACGGATTTTACACGCCACGTATGACATTTTTTTGAAGCAATCCGTCACATTTGCCTTACATGTACATCCCGCCGTTGACCGGAATGGTTGCACCGGTGACATAACCTGCACCCTCGGACGCCAGGAAAGCCACGACTTTGGCGATTTCCTCGGCTTGTCCCAGACGCCCCAGAGGAATCTGGGTCTGCAGGGCTTCGCGCTGCGCTTCTGGCAGCTCACGCGTCATGTCAGTGTCGATGAAACCAGGCGCCACCGAGTTGACGGTGATCGCACGGGAGCCCACTTCACGCGCCAGCGCACGGCTGAAGCCTTCCAGGCCAGCTTTGGCAGCTGCATAGTTGACCTGACCGACGTTACCCATGGCACCGACTACCGAACCGATGCTGATGATACGACCCCAGCGTGCCTTGGTCATGCCGCGCAGCACACCCTTGGACAAACGGTACAGGCTGTTGAGGTTGGTATCGATAACATCGAACCACTCGTCATCCTTCATCCGCAGCATCAGGTTGTCGCGGGTGATACCGGCGTTGTTGACCAGGATCGTCGGCGCACCGAACTGCTCCTGAATCGCGGCCAGGGTGGCGGTAACCGACTCATCACTGGTGACGTTCAGCTCAAGGCCGGTACCCGCGATACCGTGCTCCTTGAGGGTCGCAGCGATGCGCTCGGCACCAGCAGCCGAGGTTGCCGTACCGATGACCGTAGCGCCCAGGCGACCCAACTCCAGGGCGATGGCCTGGCCAATACCACGGCTGGCACCAGTCACCAGTGCAACTTTACCTTGCAGGCTCATGCAAGCTTCTCCTAATTTCAGGCCAGCGCCGCACGGGTGGCGGCGACAGCGTCTGGGGTATTGAGGTTATAGGTGGTCACACCGTCAGCGCAGCGCTTGTTCAAACCAGCCAGGACCTTGCCTGGGCCGCACTCGACCAGCGAGGTAGCGCCTTGTGCTGCGAGGTACTGAACGCATTCAACCCAGCGCACTGGCTTGAACAACTGCTCCAGCAAGTCGCGCTTGAGCGTGTCCAGATCAGCAGAGACCATCGCGTTGACGTTCTGCACGACCGGAATCTGCGGCGCCTGCCAATCGATGGCAGCAACCGATTCAGCGAACCGTTCAGCAGCCGGGCGCATCAGTTCACAGTGCGACGGCACGCTGACCGGCAATGGCAAGGCACGCTTGGCGCCACGCGCCTTGCACCCTTCGATTGCGCGCTCGACAGCGGCCTTCGAACCGGCGATGACGACCTGGCCAGGCGAGTTGAAGTTGACCGCGCTGACGACGTCACCCTGTGCCGCTTCAGCGCACACAGCGATGACATCCGCATCATCCAGGCCCAATACCGCAGCCATGGCGCCCTGCCCGGCCGGTACGGCCTCCTGCATCAGCTGACCGCGACGCTCGACCAGTTTCACGGCATCGCCGAGGGACAAGCTACCCGCGGCCACCAGGGCGCTGTATTCGCCCAGGCTGTGACCGGCGACGAACGCAGGGCGAGCACCACCCTCCGCCAACCACAGGCGCCACAGGGCGATCGAAGCGGTCAGGATAGCCGGCTGAGTTTTGTCAGTTTGATTGAGTTGCTCTTCCGGGCCCTGCTGGGTCAGTGCCCAGAGATCATAACCCAGAGCCTCGGAGGCCTCGCGGAAGGTATCGATGACCAGTGGGTACTGGGCGCCCAGCTCGGCCAGCATGCCGAGGGACTGCGAACCTTGACCCGGAAAGACGAATGCGAGGGATGCAGACATTGAACAAGCCCCTAATGATCTTGTCGTCGAAAATTGAGCGAACAGTCGCAGGACTGATCGCAAGAAACTGAAAATTGGATGGTAACGAGAACCAAGCGGTCACATTTAACCACTTCCTTGCCGATATGCCTAAAGCAACAGATCCTCAAGACGCCCATGCAAGCGCTGCGGCAGATCTTCCTGGATTTCGATCAGTGCACGCTGAATAGCACTCTGAAACCCCTGAACACCCGCAGAACCATGGCTTTTGATAACAATACCCTGCAACCCCAGAAAGCTCGCACCATTGTGTCGCGCTGGCGCAAGATCGGCCTGCAAGCGCTTGAGCAATGGCATGGCCATGGCACCTGCCACGCGAGCAAACACCCCCTCACGGAACAGCGCCTGAATACGCGCACCGATCATGGTTGCCAGGCCTTCACTGGATTTGAGCAGGATATTGCCGACAAAACCGTCGCAGACCACGACATCAGCCTCACCACGGTACAAGCCATCACCCTCGACGAAGCCGATGTAGTTCAAGCCCTTGGCATTCTGCAACAGGCTGGCAGCCAGCTTGACCTGCTGATTACCCTTGATGTCTTCAGTGCCTATGTTGAGCAGCGCCACGCGCGGACGATAGACACCCAGCGCCTGAGCCGCCACCGAGCCCATCACTGCAAACTGATAAAGGTGCTCGGCACTGCAATCGACATTGGCCCCCAAATCAAGCAACTGACAGTAGCCTGCCTGCGTAGGAATGGCTGCCACCATCGCCGGGCGATCAACACCTGGCAGCGTTTTCAGCACATAACGCGACAGCGCCATCAGCGCACCGGTATTGCCAGCACTCACGCAGGCCTGAACCTTGCCATCACGCAATAATTCAAGGGCGACGCGCATGGACGAATCCGGCTTGCCACGCAACGCCTGCGAAGGCCGCTCATCCATGCCGATCACTTCACTGGCCGCAACAATCTGCAGACGCGAGCGATCCGCTGCCGACTGGCCAGCGATCAAATCTTCAAGGAGGGAGGGTTGACCAACGAGGGTCAGGTGCAGCGAGGGGGTAGCCGAAAGGCAAGCAATGCTCGCCTGAACAATGCTGCGGGGACCGAAGTCCCCGCCCATTGCGTCGATCGCGATG
>JAEAMF010002483.1_pt1 | contig 10457 bp, 10 predicted proteins | sample 8958721 | NCBI WGS metagenome assembly JAEAMF01 (sample SAMN16933255, study PRJNA681124) | bioreactor sludge metagenome | isolation source: anaerobic bioreactor treating anionic surfactant - SDBS | place: India: Bengaluru | collected 2019-02-28 | reverse complement strand
CTTTGTGGACTATTTGCCGCCGGACAAAGTTACATCGCGTGCGGCGCTGGATAATCCGTCCTTCCAACTGCTCCAACCGGAGTTCATTCCGTACGGCGAGCGTGTCATGATGGCCTCAATCCGGCGGATCTTGTTTTTTTCCACTTTGAAAAGCTCGGCGATTTCCCATGTGTATGGATCCACCGGACCGGCCGTCACCGTGCGCCCATCCGGGGTCTTGAAAGTCCGATCGCTGCCAAGGGCATGGTCGAAAAAGCCAAAGGCAAAAACAATTCCTCTTTCCTGGTCGACGGCAACGAATCTGCGATCGCGGATGCGCCATACGAAGTTCATCAGTCCCGACTCAAACTGCTCTTTGCAGCTCCAGTTTGCCGAATACATGGTTGCAGTTTTGGGATCCGGTCGTTTCTGACCCTCACGCACGGGCACATTGGTTGTCAGCATGCCGCCTTCGAAACGATCGCAGTCATCGGTGAAGGGGTATTCTCCTTTACCGTCGTTCTTTTCCAGGCCGGAAAAGTACATATTTGCGACTCGAATCAGGTCTTTTCTGGACATTCGCTCTGCCGGTGGGATGGATTCCAAATACACCTTATGCGGCGTCCCCATTTTTTCATAGGAATCCGCGGCGCTCGGCATTGCCGGGGCTGACGCACCACCGCTTCTTCCGGCGCCGGAGGGAGGCCCGGCCGGAGTGGTCGATCGCGTTACGAGAGCTTCAATTTCCGTGATTTGCCCCTTCCGGACTTTCAGGCGCAGGGCAATCGGGGAGAAAGCATTGCCCTCCTCGCGGATGGTGGCGATGCAGGCAACTTGCCCAGCTTCCGGATCGGTAACGAACAAACGGTACTTCCCCTTACCAACCATGGTTTTCCAGTGGGCATCGGGAATTTCCAGGCGCTGCCCGTTCTCGGTAAATATCACATCCTTTGCCAGCGGCAATAATGCGGGATTGTGCGCAATTGCAGCGTCGAGATATTTTTCCACGAATCCCTCAAGGCACGCGCGGTCGCATCCTTTTGTTTGCGAGTATACAAAACTTCCGGCCGACAAACCCGTTATCAGAATCACGGCAACAATGATCAAATATATCCGCATAGCCATCACCTTTCGTATATTTTTGGAGACCGCATTTAAATCGCCATTTTACATACTATTGCGCGCCGGCTTGCAGGGTATTGCAGGAATCGACGCGCCCCGTTTCGAGGCCGCGACGCAGCCAGTATGCCCTCTGCTGTGAAGTGCCGTGCGTGAAGGAGTCCCGGTTTACATAACCCTGGGAGCGCTTTTGTATCAAATCGTCCCCGATAGACTCCGCGGCGTTCAGGCCGTCTTCGATGTCTCCCGGCTCCAATACTCTTTCTTTTTGGTTCGCATAATGCCCCCACACACCGGCAAAGCAGTCCGCCTGCAATTCCTGAAGCACGGAGAGGGCGTTCGACTCCCTCTCGCCGGCATCACGCCTCGCCCGATCTATCTGTTCGGATATTCCCAAAAGGTTCTGCACATGATGGCCCACCTCGTGGGCAATAACGTATGCGCGGGCAAAATCGCCGGATGCCCCGAACTGACTGCTCAGCTGATGGAAAAAAGACAGGTCCAGATAGACCTTCTGGTCGGGGGGACAATAAAAAGGCCCGACGGCGGCCGAATTGAATCCGCAGGCCGAACTCACGGCATTCTCAAAAAGCACCAGTATCGGGGGCTCGTATTGCAGTCCGTTTGAAGCAAATACCTGGCTCCAGGCATCTTCGGTGGATCCCAGGATGTGGCGGACAAACAGGCCATCCGCATCCGTACCCGTCGAAGGAGAAGAGCGCTCCTGGACCTGCGTGGAAGTATCCGTTCCCACCTGCTGCAGCAGTTCAAGCGGATTGCTTCCGGTTAAATAGGCAATTACTATGACTACAACGATACCGAGGCAACCGATGCCTCCCGCTTTGGGTACGCCTATACCTCGACGGTCTTCGACATTGGAGCTTCGCCTGCTCATTTGCCAACGCATCTTGCTGATCCCCCTTTCCTCGTGGAGTTCATGCCCATATTACTGCCGACTGCAGGATTTCCTAAATGCTTTGATGCGGCATTATAGTCTCTGATTCGATGGCATGAGCATCTATTTCATCATTACCGAATTGTTTTGTGCGGGATGAAGCCTGCGTAAAATCGGGGACGCCTCCCTTAAGTTACGGCGGCAGCCGCGAAGCTCCAGTAATAATACGTCATGCGGAAGTATCCATTACTTGATTTGGATCAAGTTTTAAAGGCTCTGCTTATCTGCCTTTTGCTTCAACGGCACCGAAAATCACTATGTTTTTGTCGTCAATCGCCTTCTTTGCATACTGCGGCCATTGAATGTCCATCGTACCGGGAGGAACCGGATTGACTCGAATGGCAACCACGGCCTTGACGCAGTAATCCGAGTTCTTCTCATAATTCTGGTTGAAACGATATTGCTCCGGAACCTTTTGAATACAGGCATCCGCAGCCCGGCTCGACATATCCGGGATTCCCGGATTTAACATTTGCGGGGCGACAACGCGAAACGGACCGCTTCCCACAAGCCGTTGCTGGTCATTGATCAAGGCAGGCTGATACTCCTGGCCGTTTTCGGCAAACGCAAGCAGGATGTTGGCGTCCGGAAGCGGCACTCCCGATTTCAAATTCCTGGCTTCATACCGAACCCAGCCGCATTCCCCGAGGGTTTTGGCGCCCAGATCCATTACCGGCGCAGCCTGAGGAAATGCGCGTCGCAATTGCCGTATGGAAAATGTAGCCATGTATCCGTCGAGACTGATGACATCAACGCTTGTTGCTCCTTTCGCCATGCCTGCGGCTTCGAGCACATCGATGAGCTTGAAACCGCGCAAGTCCGAATAGCTGTCACCATCTCTGGATTTGGTCACGTTGACGAAGATAGCCTGCTCGTAAGTTCGAACGCCTTTTTTGACCAGATCGCCGTAACCTAAAACAACATGAGGGGCCAGTTTCTTATCGGGCGCGCTCTGCCGGTCTCCCGGATTTGTTTGTGCATCAATCTCGGCAATATTCGATGCCCCATCGCCGTCCGAATCAAGCTTGGCAATTGCAGCAAGGGCTTCGGCATTCCTTCCGGCTTTTTTATATTCGAGTCCATAGGGAGTTAATGTATTTCCCGCCTTCCGGCCGTGATCTGTTAGCCTGTGGCAGGAGTCGCAAGCGCTCAATTGCACAGCCTTCCCGCTTTTTTCTCCGGGAGGCAATCCAACGATCCGTGTATGGCACGCTTCACAGCCGTCCATCCGTGTCCCTAGAACTTGGGGATATGCCTTAAAAAACAAGCTCGAATCCGGCTCCGTATGAGTCCTGTAAGCGGCAACTGCGGCAATAACTGTCGCCATCATAATCACCACGATTCCCTGAATAGCCTTCCTAAATGTAAATACGCAATTCATATTGTCCTTGTCCGGCGCTTCCCCTCAAAAGAGAAGCACCAAAGTATCGCTATTTCTTACCAATTCCTGCTTCAGATATATGCCGATACACCTTATCTTTTCATTTTACAGCGGCTTTGATCTCCTTCAGATCTGCGGAAGCCAGCCCTGTGATTTCCAAAGAAAAGACGAAATTATGGAAGCCGCGCGACCTGTCCTTTTCCATGAGCGCCAGGTTCGCCTTCACATCCTCAAATTTGGATTTAAGTGCGGCGTCCAAAAGGCCGGGATTTTTCTTCAGCGCCGCCTCAACCGTTTTCACATCCGCCAGAAGGGGTGCCATGTTTTCGTCGTAGGTGGACTGCCATTCCTGTATCTGCTGAACGCGTGCCTCCCTGTTGTTGTCTTTATGGCAGGCCGTGCAGGTGTCCAGCCGTTTTTCGGTCAGGCCGGGATCGTCCGGCCGCAGCACTTTCATTTTGTGATTCCCTTCCGTCATGTGGCACCCGGTGCACGGAACCCCGGAATGGAAATTTCTCGAATCCTCGATCCCTTTCGCGCCGTGTCCCCAGAATATGGCTCTCTGGGTATGGCAGGTATCGCACAGCTTTTCAGGTGCCACAACCACCCTACGGCTATATTCGGTTTTCTGCCGCGCGTGGCAGGCCAAACATGATATTTTATGGAAGCTCTCCTTGGCATCCGCTTGGTCCGCGCCCGCCTGTCCCGATTCGGGCCTTTTTGTGGAGTGGCATCCCCCGCAATCGGCAGCCGCAATGACGGAGTTGATCTTGACGATTCCGCGAATTGCCTTGCCATGGCCTGAATCCTCCCACATGGCATTCTTTTCAACATGGCATCCCTTGCAGGACGGGAAGTTGGTGTGGTCGGGAATTTCTTTCTGTTCCTGGCCAAAAGCCATAGCGATGCAGACTGCGGCCAGGCCGCAGCCCACTAGCACAGCATTCCCCCTTTTGGATCTGTTCATCTGTCGGCGTCTCCTGTAATCAATCCCGGTTTATATTTCGCCCTGCTATGATGGCAACGCAACACATCCGGATAGATATCTGATGCATATTATGATTGCCACTCTTTTAAATTATGCTATAACGTGGGAAACGTAAATGGTCGAAATTTCAAATAAGCAATATAGGAAAGTCAATCAGCAAGGAGGATTTGTGAGCGCCAATCCATCAAGAAGGCAGTTCCTGCAAGCGGGGATGGCACTGCCCGCAGCCGGGCTTGTTGCTTCGAACACCCTGGAGTCGGCATTTCAGGAGCCTGCCAAAGCCAAGGAACCTCCAAAGGTTGTTTATCGGACTCTGGGAAGAACGGACCTCAAACCCTCGGGCGTAGGGTACGGCATCGGATATGTCCCATACACCGACGTTGTTGCGCGGTCGCTGGATATGGGCATCAATTATTTTGATACTGCCCGGGACTACAAGGACAGCGAGAGAATATTCGCCGGTGTCATCAAGGGGCGCCAGCGAGACAAGATCATCATCGCCACCAAGTCTCCTTCGTACAGAAAAGAACAGATATTAAAAGACCTGGATACCAGCCTTTCGGAACTCGGCACTGACTATGTCGACATCTGGCATTTGCACGCCAGGGACACGCCGGCGTCAATCCCTGATGGAGCGCTCGAGGCCATGCAGATTGCCAAGAAATCCGGAAAGGCGCGCTACCTGGGATTCAGCTGCCACAAGCCGTACGCGATGGTCGACTTCATCATCAAAACCAAGGTGTTCGACGTCATGCAGATGACGTACAGCTACCCGATCGGCGGACGGCTCAGAAACGACGCGGTGGACAAACTGCGCGAGGCAGGCATCGGCGTCATCGCGATGAAGGTGGTCGTGGCGGTCAGCGGACTAAATCTGGCCAATTTCGGCGGCAAGCCCAAAGCAACCGGGGAGGGGCCGCTCGCCGGAATCAAGTGGGTGCTGACAAATCCGGGCATAGGAACTACGGTTCCTCACATGACGAATATCGCCGAACTCGAGATGAATTTCCGCGCCATGTCCGAGCCCTATACGGCAGCGGACGAACAGCTTCTGTTTACGCTGAACGAGCAGATCCGGCCGGACTATTGCCGCATGTGCTACGAATGCGAGGGCAAGTGTCCAAAGGGCGTTCCCGTGGCGGAGGTGCTGCGTTTCCTTGCGTACCACGATTTCTGCGGCAATTACCACCAGGCGGCTATGAGCTTCAAAGGCCTGGCAAAAGAAGTCCAGGACGTGCGTTGCAGCGATTGTTCCGAGTGTGTTGTCCGGTGCCCGAACGGCGTTCACGTTCAGAAGCGCCTCATCCGCGCGCAAACCCTTTTGGCATAGTCAACTAACGCCCGCATAGCGGGTGGCTTGAGGAAGGGTCCCCGAGGGACCCTTTTTGGCTTCACTCCTTAGCCATTTGTCATTGGTGATTGGTCATTGGGCGACCTGAAACTGGCTGGATTCGATGACAAATTACAGATTCCCAAGCTGCGGCAGCATTCACGCCGAAACGGCAGAGCCTTTTCGCCCCGCCATAGGCGGCGGCTTAGCGGAGTAGTTAGGCAGCAGCAGCCTGTTGGTCTCCAGTCGTTACCCTAACTGCCTGCTAACGACTAACAATAAATGACTGTATTATCCGGAGGTATGAAATGCGCTATAAACTGATCGCGATATTTGTGCTTTTCATGTTTTGTGCCGGCAGTGCATTCGCCCAGTTTGGCGCGAAGCCACAACCGGCAAAAAAGGAGGGCTGGTGGATCAAGGTGATTACGGATAAGCCTGCGTCGCAGATGATGGGCTTCTACCTCGGAGCAACCAGAGCCTCGTACGGTTTGTGGAATATCTGGAATCCGGGGATGCCCGCCGAATTTGACGTTTCGGCGGAATTTCTAAACAGCCCAACGCTCTTCATCCTCGCACAGACTACCAGCGGCCAGAAATGCGCGTTCTGCGTGATGTACAAAAACAAAGGCGTCAAGTACTTCGAGTTCGACCTGGAAGACGGCCTGGAAATGAAACAGACGGACGAAGACAAGAGGTGCAAGTAGTTCTCGTCGCCTTGGGAACAAAACGGGGCTGACATGAACGGCAATCATGATTTCAGGGATCTGCTGCAATGCCTGAATGAAGCGGGCGCGCGCTATCTGATCGTTGGCGCCTATGCGGTCATTTTCCACACAGAACCGCGCTACACGAAGGACCTGGATGTATGGGCGGACCCAACGCCCGAAAACGCACGGAATGTTTGGAACGCTCTGGTGCGGTTCGGTGCTCCGTTGACCGATTTGACCCTGGACGATCTGATAAATCGGGATATCGTCTTCCAGATAGGCATCGAGCCCAATCGCGTCGACATCCTCATGGATGTCGAGGGGCTAAATTTCCAGGAAGCGTGGCAACAGCGCGCCATTGGCACCTACGAGGATCAAAAGGTTAACATATTGAGCTACGCGGACACCGTGCATGCAAAAAAGGCCTCCGGGCGCAAGCAGGATTTGCTGGACGCGCACCGGTTGGAAGCCGCCCGCAAGGGAGAAAAATGATCTCTCCCGTGTTTTTGGAATCGGCGTACCATGGATAAACGATTGAGCGGAACCATACAGCCAAAGCCCCGAGTGATTATGTCACGTGTTGTCCGGCGCCGGCAGCATGATGAGAGGTCCTTCGATATCGAATTTTGGAAGGCTGTAGGAGATGCGGGCCGTTTCGCAGCCGCATGGCAGATGATCCGTGAGTTTCAGTTACTGCGCGGCCAAAGCGGCGAGATGAAGCCTATGCAAAAAAACGTAACCCGCATCCTCCGCCGGTCTCAGGGAGAAAGGCCGGGTGCTTGATTGTGCCATCCTGTAGCAGGCTCCGCATCATTCATTGCTGAGATCCGCTACTTTTGGAGTTTTTCTGCCTTGGAGCGCAATGCCGGGAAACAGGCTTTGCGCATGCCGCCTTCTTCCAATTGCACAACCCGGACATCGACACCGTAAGTAGATTGCAGATTTTTCTCGGTAATCACTTCGTCCGGCGTTCCCACATGCGCGATCCTGCCGTTGTTCAGAATCGCGACGACACCGGCAACAAGAAATGCATGATCAGGGAAATGAGACGCCATGACAATCGTCATCCCGTCGTCCGAGAGATCTTTGATCACCTGCAGGATACGGAGCTGGTTGCCCATATCCAGGTGAGACGTCGGTTCATCCAGGAGAAGGATCTGCGGTTCCTGCACCAGGGCGCGTGCAATAAGCGTCAGCTGCCACTCTCCTCCGCTGACGGCGGTGCAGGGCCGGTCGGCGAGATGAGCCACGCCCACAGTCTCCATCGCCCTGCAGGCTATTTTCATATCCTCCCGCGAGGGGGAAGCCAGGACGCTCAGATGGGGAGCGCGGCCCATGATGATGATGTCTTTGATGCGGAACGGGAAGGCGGACATTAATCCCTGCGGCACGTATCCGATATGCTTTGCTACATCGGCCAGCTTAAACTGCGACAGGTCACGCCCGTTTAACAATACAGAGCCCTGCTGAATGCAGAGAATCCCGCTCAGGCATTTCAGCAGCGTCGACTTCCCTATGCCGTTCGGGCCAAGCAGGCAAAACACATCGCCGGCTTGAACCGAGAGAGAGACGCTTTGGAATACGGGAGCCGCGGCCTCCTGGCCATAACTGAACGCAATATTTTCCGCCCGGATTCGAGGAATCATCGGCTACCAACCCGGCCTGTTTTTCCGCAGCAGGTAGGCGAACGCAGGAGCGCCTACCATCGCGGTTAGTATTCCTATAGGTATCTCGGTTTCCATAGATGCCCTGGCAATGGTGTCCACCGAGACGAGGTAGATCGCGCCGATCAAGGTAGCGGCCGGCAACAAGTGTTTGTTGTCAGCCCCGACAAGCATCCGCCCGATATGCGGTATGACCAGTCCCACCCAACCGATGATGCCGCTGATACAAACGGCTGCAGCAGAAATAAAGGTCGCGCAGACGATAATTATTCCGCGAATTTTGCCGGTATCCACACCGAGCGAGCGCGCATCTTCCTCCCCCATGGTTAGCAGGTTGATGCGCCAGCGGATCAGCAGAAGGACTGCCGTTCCGGCCAGAATAACCGGCCCGACGACGGCGATATCTTTGTTGGAAGCGTTGTTGAGCGATCCCAGCAGCCAGAACACTATGGACGGCATCTGGTTCACGGGATCGGCCAGGTACTTCAGGAGTGAAGTGGCGGCAGAAAAAAGCGCGCCCACGATAATTCCCGCCAGAACCAGCATAAGCACGGGCGTGCTCCGGTACGTGCGGCTCAGTGCATAGGTCATCCACACACTGATCAGGCCGAAAAGGAAGGACAATAGCTGCACCATAAAGATGTTGCCGAAGAACAAAATAGCGAGCGCAGCGCCAAAACCTGCTCCCGCTGAAACGCCCAGGATGTGGGGGGACACCAGCGGATTGCGGAACAATCCCTGAAAAGAGGCTCCCGAAATGGAAAGACCGGCGCCGATCAGCAGCCCTGCCAGAAGCCGGGGCAGCCGGACATCCATCACAACCGATTCGATCGTTTCAGGCCAGTCGCTCTGAACAGGAATAACATGGGATGCTAGAATTTTTGCCACGGTGCCCGGCCCGATGCCCATCCGGCCCGATACCAGCGAAAGAACAGATACGGCGATCAGCAGAAACACCAGCGCGGCCTGGAGTTTCAGGGGACTGATTATTCCGTCGTAAGGACGAGCAGCCGCCCTTTCCGGCATCTTTTGTGCGCCGCCTTCAAAGTTCATTTTGCGGGACCCTGTCCTGAAAACGAGAGAGTGTATTGCGCAGCCAGAACCGCTTCGGCATGTTCATCGGAAAGGTTGAATGACATCGTTTCACCATAGAAATTTTTGATTTCCCGCACCATGTCGATGTCGGCAAAGCGCTCCGGGTATGCCATCTTGGCAAGCCAGAGCGGGTGCAAAACCGCAGATTCCGCTGTCGGCCGGTCCCAGATGAATATCCCGATCGGCTGCTTAAAAACCTTTCTGTTTTTTATGGCATTGACACTTTTCCACTTCGGATCTCTGTACATCTCGTCCGGCGATCCAAAATCGATCACCAGGATATCGGGATTCCATCCCAGCACCTTCTCCATGGACACTTCCGCCAGTCCCGTGTGCAGACCACCCTCTCTCGTCCCCGACGTCAGGATTTCTTCTGCCGCATTTCTGCACCCTGCCAGCTCGATCTGCCGCTGCATGAAAGTATCGCCGCCGAGAGTCACTAGATGGTTGGAGCTGTAACCGTTAAACACGATCTTCCGTTTTTGCCGAGGAATATCTTGCGTGCGGGACTGCACCAGATCGACAGTCTTCTGGAGATACCGTATATAGTTTTCGGCGCGATCCTCTTTGTGGAATGCTTGTCCGTAAAAGCGTATCTCCTCCTTCAACAGATCGTAGCTCTGGTTCATCGTGCTCTTCAGGAAGGCAACCGGGATCCTCGTCTTCTTTTCGACGATCGATCCATCGAGATCTCCGGCGATGACCAGTTGCGGGTTCGCGACTATCAATTCTTCCACATTGATCTGGCCGCTCGTACTTCTGGCAGCGACGAGTTTCTCGACCGAAGGATCCATCATGCGAACCAGTTCCGAAGACTTCAGGGATTTCGTGACAGCGCCGAGCTGGCCGCGTGCGCCCAAAATATAGGCAACCTGTCCTGTCGGACCGCCCAGCAGCGCCACGCGCGTCAATGGTTCCGGCACAATGACCTTTCGGCCCAGCATATCGTTAAAGGTCCTCGTCTTTCCCGGATCGATTGCCGGGCGGCTTTTCTTTTGCACGAACGCCAGCAGCAGCAATCCGATCATTGCGGCGGCTATAAGGATTTTAATAATCGTTCCCTTCACGTCTACCCTTCCCATTGAGGACTAATTGAGGATTAAAGGATCAGAGAATCAAAGATTCAAGGAGTAATCGACCACGCCTCAAAGGCGTGGCTTTGGCCTGCCCCGCAAAGAGGGCGGCGGCGTGGAAATCGGAGTCGGGATCGATATCGGAATCGGGATCGGTTTTTTT
>JAEAMF010002482.1_pt1 | contig 10459 bp, 8 predicted proteins | sample 8958721 | NCBI WGS metagenome assembly JAEAMF01 (sample SAMN16933255, study PRJNA681124) | bioreactor sludge metagenome | isolation source: anaerobic bioreactor treating anionic surfactant - SDBS | place: India: Bengaluru | collected 2019-02-28 | reverse complement strand
AGCCTGCGGCGGCCTGGCGCTGCCATTCGGCGAGCGCCCAGTTCCAGACCCGGCGGGCAGTCCCGGCCGCGCGCGCGAAATAGCCGCGTTGTTCAAGCGTGGGGTCAATCCTGATCCGGTGCGCCAGCAGCATCGTGACTCTCCAGCGCCGCGCGCAGCTGGCTCTCGGTATAGCGACGTCGGTTGCTGGCGGTGCGCGCCGCCGGGACCAGTCGTCCCTCACGCTCCCAGCGCTGCAGCGTCTTGACCGTGATTCCCAGCCGCTTCGCTGCGTGTCCAATCGCTAAAGTGCTTTCCATGATCATTATTCGACACGTGGGTGCATATTAAGTTCGACTAGGGTCTAGCTCCTTGGCGGCCAGGCTCAGGCGGATCGGTGACTGCGGCCCGTGGCCGCTGGACTGGATGCCGGTGAACTCGAACCAGCGCGCGTTGGCATCGCCGGCCTTCACCGGCCGGCGCCAATCACCCGAGCGGTAGGAATGCATCGCGCAGTGCAGGTTCACGGCCGGGATGCCCTTGCGGTGCGGCGCCAGCACGGCGTCGAGCGCTTGCGCGCTGTCCTCGTCGGCGGCGCATTCGTTGTGGATCACCACGTCGTAGCCGTCGGCGTAGCCCGGATTGCCGTAGATGGGCAGCGCCGGGCGCGTCGCTTTTTCTCCGGGCCTGGGGTCGTGGTAGACGTGGCTGACTTCGGCCGGCATGCGCTCCTTCAGTGCCCGTTCCAGCACCTCGCGCTGGCGCGGGTAGTCGTGGCAGCAGCCGCCGCTGACGATCAGCACCTTGACCGGCCCGGGCGCCTCGGCATGCGCCGCGGGGAGGGTGGAGAAGAAGAGTGCGGCGGCGCCGGCGATCGGTTTGAGCATGGTGTCCTTCTTGTTGGGATGAGCAGACAGGCTTGCATGGTAGCGAGTCAAGGCAGCGCGTGCGCATGGCCCTGCAAGCAATCACGATCGTGATTGCCCGGCCGATACATGTTTCGGTATCGGATTGGCCAAAAATATGATTGGAACGCTCTCGATGCAGCGCCTACCATTCCTGTCGAGCATGTAATAACAGCAAAGCCGCGGCACAGCGGCCATAACGACAACGACATCAGGAGACGTATGAAACGCACATCATTCGGCCGCGCCGCGGCCAGTACCGGTCACGCCTTCACACTTCGCGCCACGGTCGCCGCACTGGCCGGAGCAGGCCTGATGAGCGCCGCCACGGTCGGCGCCCAGGAAATCTCCCCCGCCGCCGACACGACGGAGCCGAGTGATACGCAGACCGTGGTCGTCACGGGCGTCAGGGCATCGCTCATCAAGAGCCTGGCGATCAAGCGCATCAGCGACCAGGTCGTGGAATCGGTCGTTGCCGAAGACATCGGCAAGCTCCCCGATAACAATGTCGTCGAAGCGCTGCAGCGCGTGACGGGGATCCAGGTCACCAACCGCGCCGGCGGCGAAGTCGGCGCCTTGTCGATCCGCGGCCTGCCCGACGTCCAGACCACCTGGAACGGCCGTAACATCTTTACCGCCTCGGGCACCCAGGTCGCGCTCCAGGACATTCCCTCGACCCTGGTGCGCCAGATCGACGTGTACAAGACGCGCGACGCCAGCCAGCTGGAAACCGGCATTGCAGGCCAGATCGACGTCAAGTCGCTGCGGCCCTTCGATTTCAAGGGGCCGCAGGTGTCGATCTCGGCGCGCGAAACCTATCTGGATCCCGCGAAAAAGTGGAACCCGCAGCTCAGCGCCATGTTCAGCAACCGCTGGGAAACCGGCATCGGCGAGGTCGGCGCCCTGGTCAACCTGGCGGCCACCCAGACGCGATATCGCAATGAAAGCGTGACGCCGGGCGCCATGGTGCCGTTCACCAGCCCGAATGCGGCCGAAGTGCCGCCAGGGTATACGCCCCTGCAGCGCATCTTCGACAACAACATCTGGGCGCCCGGTACCCGTACCGGCTTGCCGATGGCAGCCGGTTCGACCCTGAATTTCGACGGCAAGGCCTATCCTTATTACCTGGCGCGCGACGCCATCTTCCAGAGCGACGTCCAGGGTGAGCGCAAGCGTCCCGCCGCGAATATCGCCTTGCAGTGGAAACCGAACAGCGATGCGGTCTACACCTTCGAATCGATGTACAACGGTTATCGCGACAAGGCCTTCAACCAGCTGCTGTTCAGCTTTGTCGACTGGTGGGGCGATTTGGGCAGCAACCCGGCGGGAACGATCACGACTTTCCCGGGAACGAACGTCATCAAGACCCGCAAGGTCAACAACGTCTATGGCTTCAACAGCGGCGACTACACCACCTCGAAAACCGATTCCTTCGTCTATGCCCTGAACGGCAAGTGGAATGTCGGCGAGCGCCTGAAGCTGGACGGTGATCTGTCCTACCAGACGAGCGAGTTCGACACGCAATTCACCGCCACCCGGATCGATCGCGTGGCGCCGTCCATCGACGTCGACTTCAATGCCGGCGGCGATACGGCCTTCCGCTTCAATAACAATGCCGACCTGACCGACCCGACCAAGTGGAATGTGGCGGAATTCTACGACAACGCCAACCGCAACAAGGGCAGCGCCGCCACGGCCACGCTGGCGGGCGTGTTCGATGCCGACTGGGGCGCGCTGCAGACGCTCCAGTTCAGTGTGCGCCACGACGTGCGCAAGGCGTCGGAAGCCAACCGGACCCAATCGGCCTTCCTGGGCCGCAACCTCGCCTCGCTGGGGCCGCAGTATGCCATTACCAACTCGAACTTTGGCACCGACATCTCGGACGTTCCGCGCTCATGGCTCGAACCCAATGCTTATTACATCCGGGACAATATCGACGAGTGGCGCAAGCTGTATCACTCGGTCAACAGCAACTTCCTGACCACCGACCAGCTGCGCCTGCAGAAGACCTTCGAGATCGAGGAAAAGACGAGCAACCTCTACCTGATGGGGAATTTCCAGAGCGAGCTGTTCGGCAATCGCCTGCGCGCCAATGCCGGCGTGCGCTACACCAAGGTCGATACCGACATGACCTTCTACAAGGTCGATGCCACTACCCGGGCGGTCACGCCGTCCGGCGCCGACAAGTCGACCAGCAAGTTCCTGCCCAGCCTGACCCTGACCTACGATGCGGCCAAGGACGTCGTTACGCGTTTCAACTTCGGTAAAACCCTGCGCCGCCCGAACTTCGGCGACCTGAATCCCGTCCTGCAACTGGCCGACGACGTGTCGCGGGTGGGTTATGGCTCGGGCACCGGCGGCAATCCGGACCTGAAACCGACGCTCTCGACCAACTTCGACCTGACCGGCGAGTGGTACTTCCAGAAAGACAGCGCGCTCTACGGCACGGTGTTCAAGCGCAAGATCGACGGCCTGGTCGTGCCCCTGCGCCGCAAGATCCACGTCGACCCGGCGGACGACCCGTTCCGCAACTCGACCTCGGGCGGCGACCATACCAACGGCTACGACTACGTCATCAACTCGCCGGTCAACGCCTCCGACGGCAGCATCAAAGGCGTCGAGCTCGGCTTGATCTACTTCCCGAAGTGGTTGCCAGGCCCGCTGGACGGCCTGGGCTTCCAGGGCAGTTTCACCAAGCTCAGCTCGTCGCAGAACGTTCCCGAGGCGAATAGTGCCGGCGAGATTATCGCCCAGCTCGAAACGCCGTTCTTCGGGGTGTCCGATCGCTCGTACAACGCCACCCTGGCTTACGAAAAGGGCCCGGTCAGCGCGCGCCTGTCCTATGTCTGGCGTTCCGCCTTCCTGGCCGCCAACGAAGCCGCCCTGTTTGCCAATCCGATCGGTATCTGGCGCCAGCCCGAAAAGAGCGTGGACATGCAGGTGTCCTACAAGGTCAACGACAGGATGTCGGTCGATATCGGTGCGATCAACCTGACCAACGAAATGCAGCGCCAGTACTACCACTTCGGCAATGCGGGTAACGAGCAGCTGACCAATTTCGGTACGGTCCAGGTCGGACGTTCGGTCTCGGTCGCCTTGCGCTGGAAGATGTAAGCCGCAGCCGATGTAGTAGAAGCAGGGGCACTGCAGGATGGATTCCGGCAGTGCCCCGGGTCGTTCGGAAGGGAATGCACATGCACACACAAAAACTCTCCACCCTCGAAAAAGCGGGTTTCGGCGCCGGCGACATGGCGCTCAACGTGGTGATCTCGTCGATGATGCTGATCATTACCTTCTTCTACACCGACATCTACGGCATCCACACCGCCGACCTGGCGGCCCTGTTCGTGGCCGTGAAAGTGGTCGGCGCCGTGGCCGACCTGGCGATGGGGCAGGTTACCGACTCGGTGCTGACCCGCTGGGGCCGCTACCGGCCTTGGCTGCTGCTGCTCGCCGTGCCCTACGGTCTGAGCGTGTTCCTGGTGTTCTCCACGCCCGACTGGGGCTATGACGCCAAGCTGGTCTGGGCCTATTCGACCTACATCCTGATGACCCTGATGACGGCGGGTGTCGGCATTCCCTATATCTCGCTGATCAGCGGCCTCACCTCCGACCCGCAGGAACGCTTGTCGGCCAACGGCTACCGCCTGTTCTTTGCCAAGATCGGCGCCTTCATGGTGACCATCATCGTGCCGATGCTGGCCAGCTGGTGGGACCCCGGGAACCAGGCCGCCGGCTACCAGGCCGCGATGGCGGTGATGGCCGCGATGGGCGTGCTGCTGTTCCTGCTGTGCTTCTTCACCACCACCGAGCGCGTCGTCCACAAGGTCGAGAAGCAGCCGCTGATGGACCAGGTGCGCGTGCTGATGCAGAACGACCAGTGGCTGATCCTGTGCGCCGTGTGCGTGACCGGCACCATCGGCTACGTGATCCGCGGCTCGGTGGCGATCTACTACGCCAAGTATTACCTGGGCGGCGACACCGCCACCGTCTCGGCCTTCCTCTCCACGGGCGTGGCGGCGGCGATCCTGGCGATGGTGGTGTCCACCTGGACCACCAAGTTCTACTGCAAGGTCAAGCTGTTTCGCAACACCCAGATCCTGGTTGCCGTCATCAGCCTCCTGATCTACTTCCTGGTGCAGCCGGGCGACATCGTGCTGGCCTTCGTCCTGTACTTCATCCTGTCGCTGGTGGTGGACCTGCACGCGCCGGTGTTCTGGTCGGCGATCGCCGAGACCATCGACTACGGCCAGGTCAAGACCGGCAAGCGCGTGTCGGGCTTCGCTTTCGGCGGCATCTCGGTGTGCCAGAAGGCCGGCATGGCGATCGCGGGCGGCATGGTCGGCATCCTGCTGGATTACTTCCAGTACCAGCCCAACCAGGAGCAGTCGGCGCTGGCGCTGCAGGGCATCGCCCTGATGCTGTCGGTGATTCCGGGCTTCTTCCACTTCCTGATGGGCGTGCTGATGTTCAAGTACCGCATCAGCGACAGCTATTACGACACGGTGAAGGCCGACATGCGCACGGCGGGCTACGTCGCCGGCTGACATGGGTTGACCGCGTGGGCGTTCGTAGTTATGGCCATTGGCCAGAACTACCCCGCCCACCCTACAACGGCCAGAATCCGTAGGGTGGGCAGGTTTCCTGCCCACGCGGTGATAGGCAAACTTTGAAACGAGATTAACGATGCAAGAAACCGTATTAAAACCCCTGATCGAGCAGCGCGCCGATCCCTACATCTACAAGCACGACGACGGCTACTACTACTTCACCGCCTCGGTGCCGCAATACGACCGCATCGAGCTGCGCCGCGCCAGCACCATCGCCGGCCTGGCGCAGGCCCGGACCGTGGACGTCTGGACCAAGCCCGACACCGGCCCGTACTGCGAACTGGTGTGGGCGCCGGAGATCCATTTCAACCAGGGGGCCTGGTACATCTATTTCGCCGCGGCCCCGAGCCGCGAGATCAAGCACAAGCTGTTCCAGCACCGCATGTACGCGATCCGCAACCGGAATGCCAATCCGCTCGAGGGCGAATGGGAATTCATGGGCCAGGTCGACACCGGCATCGACAGCTTCTGCCTGGACGCCACCACCTTCACCCACAAGGGCCAGTTGTATTACCTGTGGGCGCAGAAGGACCACGACATCGAAGGCAACTCCAACCTTTACATTGCGCCGATGAAGACGCCGTGGCAGATCGAGGGCAAGCCGGTCATGCTCAGCAAACCCGAGTTCGACTGGGAGACGCGCGGCTTCTGGGTCAACGAAGGCCCGTCGGTGGTGCGCCGCTACGGCAGGATCTTCATCAGCTACTCGGCCAGCGCCACCGACGAGAATTACGCGATGGGCCTGCTGTGGGCGGACCAGGACGCCGACCTGCTCGACCCAAGCTCCTGGACCAAGTCGCCCGAGCCGGTGCTGCGCACCTGCTACGAGCACGGCATCTACGGCCCGGGCCACAACAGCTTCACCTATGCCGAAGACGGCGAGACCGTGATGCTGGTCTACCACGCCCGCACCTATACCGAGATCGTCGGCGATCCGCTGTGGAACCCGGACCGCCACACCTTCGTGAAACCCCTGCGCTGGGACGCGGACGGCATGCCGGTGTTCGGCCGCCCATCGACCAACTGAGCCACCAAAGAGGAAGAACGCCTTGCGAGACCTGAGCACCCGTGGCATCACCCAGGCGCCCTATGGACGGCTGGCGAACGGCCAGGCCATCACCGAATTCACGCTGGCCAACGCGAACGGCCTGGTGGCCAAGATCATCGATTTCGGCGGCATCATCACCGAGCTGCATGCGCCCGACCGCGAGGGGCGTTTTGCCGACGTGGTGCTGGGCCTGGACACGCTGGCCGCCTATGAAGGCGAGAACCCGTACTTCGGCGCCCTGATCGGCCGCTACGGCAACCGCATCGCCGGTGGCCGCTTCACGCTCGACGGCCGCGACGTCGTGCTGCCGGCGAACGACGGCGAGAACCACCTGCATGGCGGACCGGACGGCTTCCACAAGCGCAAGTGGCAGGCCAGCGTGGAGGGCGACAGCCTGCGCCTGGCCTACCGCAGCGTCGACGGCGAGCAGGGCTATCCCGGGAACCTGGATACCGTCGTCCACTACCAGCTGAACGACGACAACGAGCTGGTGGTGCGCTTCGAGGCCGTCACCGACCAGCCGACCCCGGTCAACCTCACCCAGCACAGCTACTTCAACCTGGCCGGCGAAGGCGACATCCTCGAGCATCTGCTGACCATCGACGCCGACACCTTCGTGGGCATCGATGCGGCATCGATCCCATTGGGGACCTTGTCGCCGGTCACCGGCACGCCCTTCGACTTCCGCACCCCGCGTCCGATCGGCGAACGCGTCGGCCAGCCGGACAAGCAGCTGCGCCATGGCCAGGGCTACGACCACAACTTCGTGCTCAACAAGCCGAACGGCCCCGAGATGACGCGCGCGGCCCACGTGCTCGAACCGGTGTCGGGCAGGGTGCTGGAGCTGTTCACCGAGGAGCCGGGCGTGCAGTTCTATAGCGGGAACTTCCTGGACGGCTCGCTATCCGGCAAGGGCCGCAGCTACGGACACCGCAGCGGCTTCTGCCTGGAGCCCCAGCATTTCCCGGATTCGCCGAACCGGCCGCGCTTCCCGAACGTGATCCTGCGCCCGGGCCAGGTGTACCGGACCGCGTCGCGCTTCCGCTTCTCGGTGCAGGGAGCGCAGCCATGATGGAGCACTTCCTCGACAATCGCCATGAACTGGGCGAATGCGTGCTGTGGTGCGAGCGCACCGGTCGCCTGCTGTGGACCGACATTCCACAGGCGACCCTGTGGTCGTATTCGCCTGCCAGCGGCAGGAGCTTTAGCTGGCAGATGCCGGAGCGCCTGTGCTCCTTCGCGCTGACCGGCAGCGACGATTGCCTGTTGCTGGCGCTGGCCTCCGGCCTGGCCTTCTTCCGCTTCTCGACCGGAGAAGTGACGCGCATCGTCGAGGTCGAAGCCGACATCCCGGCCACCCGCATCAACGACGGGCGTTGCGACCGCCAGGGTCGCTTCGTGTTCGGCATGTTCAACCAGGAAGACAGTCCAAAGCGCGCGCTGGGCGGCTTCTACCGCCTGAACACGGACCTGAGCCTCGAGCGCCTGCCGCTCGGGAATGCCGCCATCGCCAACAGCATCTGCTTCAGCCCGGACGGGCGGCGCATGTACTACGCCGACTCGGTCACGCGCGAGATCCGCTCTTGTCAATACGATCCGGGCAGCGGCGCGATCGGCGCCTCGCAGGTGTTCGTGGCCGCGGATGCGGCGCCGGGGGAACCGGACGGCTCCTGCATCGATGCCGAAGGCTGCCTGTGGACCACGCGCTGGGGCGCGGGGCAGGTGATGCGCTTCGACCCCGATGGCCGGCTGGACCGGGTAGTGACGCTCGCCGCGCCGCAGCCGAGCTGCCCGGCCTTCGGCGGGCCCGAGCTCTCCACCCTGTATGTCACCAGCGCCTGGCTTGGCATGACAGGGGGCGACCGCGCCGCCGCGCCCTTGTCGGGCGCCATGTTCCGCTCTGCGCTGGACGTGCGCGGACTGCCGGAATCGCGCTTTCTCGGCGCTTTCAGATAACGAATTCAGTATCAATATTGCGAAATATTTGATTGGAAAGTTATCTGGGCCACACTGTAGACTTCCCTCATTGCTGAACAACACGCGCTGTACGACCCGACCTTAGAGGGGGTGACCAGCCCCCCGCGCGGAAACAACGAGGAGAAGGCATGTCCGAGACGAAGAAAAAGACCACGCTGCGCTCGGCGGCGTGGTTCGGGACCCAGGACAAGAACGGCTTCATGTACCGGAGCTGGATGAAGAACCAGGGCATTCCCGACCATGAATTCCAGGGCAAGCCGATCATCGGCATCTGCAACACCTGGTCCGAACTGACCCCCTGTAACGCGCACTTCCGCAAACTGGCCGAACACGTCAAGCGCGGCATCCTGGAAGCCGGCGGCTTCCCGGTCGAGTTCCCGGTGTTCTCGAACGGCGAATCGAACCTGCGCCCGACCGCCATGCTGACCCGGAACCTGGCCAGCATGGACGTCGAGGAATCCATCCGCGGCAATCCGATGGACGCCGTGGTGCTGCTGGTGGGCTGCGACAAGACCACCCCGGCTCTGCTGATGGGCGCGGCCAGTGTCGACCTGCCGACCATCGTGGTCACCGGCGGCCCCATGCTCAACGGTAAGCTGAACGGCAAGGACATCGGCTCCGGCACCGCCGTCTGGCAGCTGCACGAGCAGGCCAAGGCCGGCCAGATCACCATGCACGACTTCCTGTCCGCCGAAGCCGGCCACTCGCGCTCGGCCGGCACCTGCAACACCATGGGTACCGCGTCGACCATGGCCTGCATGGCCGAGTCGCTCGGCACCTCGCTGCCGCACAATGCCGCCATTCCCGCGGTGGACGCGCGCCGCTACGTGCTGGCCCACATGTCGGGCATCCGCATCGTCGAGATGGTGCACGAAGACCTGCGCCTCTCTAAAATCCTCAAGCGCGAGAACTTCGAGAACGCGATCCGCGTGAACGCGGCGATCGGCGGTTCGACCAATGCCGTGATCCACCTGAAGGCCATCGCCGGCCGCGTCGGCGTGCCGCTCGAACTGGAAGACTGGACCGCGATCGGCAAGGGCACCCCGACCATCGTCGACCTGCTTCCGTCGGGTAAATACCTGATGGAGGAGTTCTACTACGCCGGCGGCCTGCCGGGCGTGATCCGGCGCCTGGGCGAGGGCGGCCTGCTCAAGAACAGGGACGCGCTCACCGTCAACGGCAAGACCCTGTGGGAGAACTGCCAGGACGCGCCGATCTACAACGACGAGGTGATCCGCAAGCTGGAAACCCCGCTGATCGAGGACGGCGGCATCCGCATCCTGCGCGGCAACCTGGCGCCGCGCGGCGCCGTGCTGAAACCTTCGGCGGCATCAAAGCACCTGATGCAGCACCGCGGCCGCGCCGTCGTGTTCGAGGACTTCGACCACTACAAGCAGCGCATCGTCGATCCCGACCTGGACGTCGATGCGAATTCGATCCTGGTGATGAAGAACTGCGGCCCGAAAGGCTACCCGGGCATGGCGGAAGTCGGCAACATGGGCCTGCCTCCCAAGCTGCTGGCCCAGGGCATCACCGACATGGTGCGCATCTCGGATGCGCGCATGAGCGGCACCGCCTACGGCACCGTGGTGCTGCACGTGGCGCCGGAAGCCATGGCCGGCGGCCCGCTCGGCATCGTGCGCGACGGCGACTGGATCCAGCTGGATTGCGCCGGCGGCGGCCTGAACATCGAGCTGTCGGACGACGAGATCCGCACCCGCCTGGCCGAGCGCGCCGAGCAGAACAAGCCGGTCCAGCACAGCGGCTACCAGCGGCTCTACCTGGATCACGTGCTGCAGGCGGACGAAGGCTGCGACTTCGACTTTCTGATCGGTTGTCGCGGGTCCGCGGTGCCGAAGCATTCTCACTGACTCATCGTGAGTTGACCGCGTGGGCGGCAAAGCCGCCCACCCTTGTATTATCCAACCTGAGCTTATCAC
>JAEAMF010002478.1_pt1 | contig 10470 bp, 2 predicted proteins | sample 8958721 | NCBI WGS metagenome assembly JAEAMF01 (sample SAMN16933255, study PRJNA681124) | bioreactor sludge metagenome | isolation source: anaerobic bioreactor treating anionic surfactant - SDBS | place: India: Bengaluru | collected 2019-02-28 | reverse complement strand
GACAGCCTTCCGCTTACAAACAGCTTTGCAGGGCCCGGCGGATTCCCGTCCGCTTACTACGTGAGCGGTAATTCGCTCGCTCTGCCGGGTAATTACAGATACCTGCAGTACAGGCTTTTCCTTGCCGGCGATGGCGACGTGACCCCTAACGTTGATTCAGTAACGCTCAATTATGGTGTAAGTTCCACCATGGTTGATGACACTCAGCCGGAGTTTGTACAGGGGACTTTTGATTCGGCACAGACGACCTGGTACGGGGATGATATTGAGCTTCTGTATCCATCAAGTATCGGGCCGGCAAATCTAAACCTGTCAGCCGATCCGTTCGCCATGAATCTCTGGCATCTGGATGAAGCCAGTTGGCTTGGCGGCGGAAGTGTGGTGGTTGATTCGAGGGGCGGCATGAACGCCAATCCGTATGGTAATGCCAACACGGTGCCGAGCGCGGCGGTTGGATCTTATTGCGGCAGTTTTGATGGAGATGGCGATTACCTCGACCTGACAACAATCAATCTGCCGGGTGATTTCTCGATAAGCCTGTGGTTCAGTACCGCTGACAGCAGTAACAGGATGGCATTGGTGACGTCCGACAATGGCGGCGGTACGTATTTTACGATCGAAGTTAATGGGGACGGTTCGGCTTTCTCCCTCGGCAGGGTTACTCTTACTGTTTTTGATGGCGGTACGCCTTTCTCGGTTGTTGCAAACAGGCAGGGGCTGAATGACGGGCAGTGGCACAATGTCTCTGCAATCAGGGGCGGAGCCCAGATTCATCTGTATATAGACGGGGAAAGGGAAGGATCGGCCAACATAGGGATAGGTTACGGAGCACTTGGCAGTAAGACCGTGTATGCTGCAGCACGGCCGATGTTTGTTCCAGACCTGTTCTTTAACGGCGTGCTGGATGAGATTGCCATATGGAACAGGCCGTTAACCGAAGCCGAAATAGGCAATAATTGCGCTGGTGGATACAGGACGCAGGGTACGGGGGAATATATTTCGGAGGTGGTTGATGCTTTAGATCAGGCTATCTGGCAGACATTGTACTGGGTGACTGATGGTCCCTACAGTAAGCCTTTGTCGGCCGGTGATGCGGACCTGGTCGGCCTCTGGCACATGGAAGAGACAGTCAGCCCGATAACCAATTTCGTTGCTGTCAACAACGGAGCGTTCGGCGGAGGAGTCACAGCCGGTGTCAGCGGGAGGTTTGGCAACTGCCTCGATTTCAACGGCACATTCGGGGTTGCCACCATATCTGCTCCGGCAATAAATCTTGAACCACCCAACCTGACGGTCGAAGCCTGGATAAACCCGGATAACGCCGTTGACGGACCTATCGTTGACAAGAGCAGTGGACCTTCTGATGGTTATGCAATAAGCCTCGATTCTTTGGGTCTGCCTTATTTCCGCGTCGCCGGTATTGCGTGCACAAGCAGTGTGCCGGTGCGTGTAGGTAAATGGACGCATATTGCCGGCACTTATGATTCGGTTGAAAGCCGCCTGAGGCTGTACGTTGACGGGGAGCTGGCCGCCATTACCGATCCCGTTGCCGTCAGTCCCGTTTCCGGCCGCGAGGTGAACATAGGGCGCGACGGCGCAGCGGCTTTCTATTTTGACGGCAGGATCGACGAGGTTGCAATCCACAAGCGTGCACTTAACGGCGAAGAGATTCTCGACCATTACAGGTCCGGCGCCGTCACGTTGAAGTTCCAGTGCAGGTCGTCAACAACCGATCCGACTTTTACCGGCATTAATTTTGTCGGGCCCGACAAGACGACGAATACTTTCTTTGTCGAGTCGCTTGGCTCATCCCTTATCAGCAGTATGGATCTCGGGCGGTATTTACAGTACAGGGTTTACTTTGCCAGCGAGAATTACAGGCTGACACCCAGGTTGAGCGGCGTAAGGGTATATGTCGCCAATTACCCGACCGCCAATCCGACGGTTGAACCCGATTCGGGCCACTCGATTTATTTCCCGGGCAGACTGCTCAGTTTCTCGGAAGTGGCAATCCCGGGCGGCGCTTCGGCAGATGTCAGGTACCAGATATCCGGCGACAGTGGGCCGGCTCCTTCGTGGTACTGGTGGAACGGAGCGGCCTGGGCGAGCAATACGCCGTCAGCTTATAACCTTGCTAACCCGGCGAGTACGATCAACTCCAACATAACGAACTTCTTTGAACTGTTCTATCCGAAAACCGGCGGTGACTTCAGGTTCCGTGCGTTCCTCCATTCTGAGGGCAATTACCAGATCCAGCTTGACCGCGTCAATTTTGTTGCGTCGGCCGGCCGCATTGTTGTCACCGTGCCCAATGGGGAGGAGATCGGGAGCAGGGCCTGGGTTGTTGGTACTCCGCAGACCATCAGGTGGACGACGGACGGCGTGGTGAGCGGCAACCTGATTATTGAGCTGTTCGACCAGAGCGGATCGAATTTTGTCTCCACCCTGGGCTCGGGACTGGCGAATACCAGCAATTTCACCGTCAAGATATCGGACAACCTCGGCACACGGTACAGGATCAGGATCAGGGATGGTAATGATCCCACGATCCATGACATGTCGGACGGAGACTTCTGGCTGATCCATGATTTCCACCTTACTTCACCCGATGGCGGCGAACTGTGGTACATATCGAACACTAACACTATTACATGGGATTCACCCGGTCCCGAAGGTGTGTTCGCCCTCGGTTCACCTGCGTGGCTCTTTTTCAGTGGCGACGACGGGACAAACTGGGTGCAGATTGCAACCCCGGCCAATGCGGTGGGCAACAACACGTACCAGTGGATTGCGCCGTCGAACGATGCCAGACTGGTTTCGGAGCATGCGCGGATGGGCATTGCCCTTTCGGGTGTTTCCGAACCGGTGACCGCGCAGTTCGGGGATATTTCCGACTCCAATTTTGTAATGGCGGGAATTGCCGTAACTTATCCGACCGCGGGGATAGGAATCAAGATGGGCGGCCCGGTCACGGTTTCGTGGGTGGCTGCCGGCGCCGGGACGCTGGGCGTCAGGATAGACCTGTACAACGGTGTAGGGTGGACAAACCTTACGATGAATGCTCCCTGTGTGCCAGGATCAAACAGCTTTGACACCGTGTTCCTTGCACCCAACCCGACGGAAGGTGCAAGGGTGCGGATTACAGCCAACCAGTACCCGACGGTGTGGGGTATGTCCAGCGACTTCACGCTTGCAGATATCAATATCATTTCGCCCAGGGGCGGCACCCCGGCTGTGCGCGATCACTGGCAGATAGGAACCACGAATACCATACTGTGGACGTCCGGCGGCGCGGGCAATTTCGTGGACATTGAATATTCGGCGGATGGCAGTAACTGGACCACGATAGCCGCCGGCTACACCAATATAAACAGCGGCGGCACTGTGATAACCAACTCCGCTCCCCCATGGGTTGTCCCGGGCCCGCCGTCATCCAACTCCTATATAAGGATAAGATCGGTCTCCCAGCCTTCCCTGTTTGCCATTACCGAGCCGTTCGACATGGCTGGTCTGCAGGTTGTTTTACCCAATGGCGGTGAGTTCTGGGAGTTCGGCAGTACGAATATGCTGAAGTGGTTGTTCCAGGGGGCAGGCGCTAATTTGGATGTGAAGATAGCATACATAGACAATCCTACTACCAACGATTACGAAATAGTTGATCCGGGTATTACCACCCTCAGCGGCCAGCGCCTTATCGCGGCGAACAGGGTGCGGCGCCCGACAAACTTCGGGCGCGTCCGGATAGTTTCGACGACCATGCCGATGTATGACGTATCCGACAACGCTTTCACGATCAGGGGCCTTTCCATGACGTTCCCGCGAAGCAACACGGTTTATACGATGGGCATGAACGTGGTGACCGGCCTACAGTGGTTCTCGGCGGCAACCGAAGATACCAGCGCGGATATCTATTACTCGACCGACGGATCCAATTTCAACAACCTTGTCCTGTCCCCTCTGAACATCGACGGCGGCGCCGGTGAAAACAGGCAGGACTGGCTGGTCCCGCGGAACGTCATTCCGTCAGAGACGGCGGTGCTAAGGGTTGTTGCCGGGTCTTATTCAACCCTGTCTCCGCAGTTTGTCCTGCGCGGCATAAGGATTACCCTGCCTACAACCAATTCGATGTACGACATAGGGACGAACAGCTTCGTGACCTGGCGTGCCGCCGGCCTGCAGTTCTCGGCAAGGGTGGCCGGTTCGCTTTCTGTCAGCGGCCTTGCCGGTCCCTACAGCGTTGCGGGACTCAATACGAATGTGCCATCACTAAATGGAAGTATGGCGTGGGCCATAGACCCCGAGCTGGTACAGCCGTCGACAAACGCCATCGTCAGGTTGAGTGTGTGGACCCCGACGAATGATACGGACGTGGTCATGTATTCGGATCCGTTTACCCTGCGCGGACTGAAATTCGTGATCCCGTCCACCGGTACCGTGTGGGCGCTCGGGAACTCCGTTAACGTGTCGTTCCTGTCGGCAGGCATGGGCAGCGGCGCGAGGGCCGCGATCTACTATTCGCCGGACGGCGTGACATTCGACATGGCCAAGCCGGTGACGAACAACATGCTCATAGCCGACGGGCTCAATGCGTTCACCTGGAATATAGAGAATTCCTCCGCGCTGACGCGCATGCCGTCCACCAACGCCGTGCTCATGCTTGTGAGCGGGTCGTGGTCCACTGTTTCCAAGCCGTTCAGGGTCACTGGCATAAAGGTCACGTCGCCTTCCGGCTCCGACATCTGGGCGGTTTCGGACGGAACCAACACCATAAAGTGGACCAGCGTTGACACCATCAACTCCTACACCATCAGTTTTACCGTGTGGGCGGGAACCTTCCCGCTGTTGACCCAGCAGATTGTCGCGGGGGCGGGCGGGAACTCGTATGACTGGACCATGACCCCGGCCGCCATAGGCAGTAACGTGACCATATCGATAACCGACGGGACGGCAGTCGGGCAGTCCGAGCGCTTCGAGGTTGTGGCGGCGCCTTCGGTGAGGATAATCAATCCCGCGCCCGGTGATTTCTGGAAGGTGACGGAGTCGAACGACATCCAGTGGATCCAGGGCGGCCGGATGAGCAATTCCTTCGTGTTGTCTTATTCCACGTATCCGTTCATGATCACGAACCTGCTGAGGGTTGGCGCGTTCCCGGTGACCAACAACATATTCAGCTACACATGGGACCCGATCCCGAATGCGCTGGGCCAGACGAGGATCATCGTCACCAACATACCCAATGCCAGCATCGGCGATGTGTTCGAGAATTTCAGCATTGCGGCGAAATTCGAGATCACGCCGTTCAGCGGCGACATTTATGCGCTGTCACCGATAGGCGTGAACTGGATAACGCGCGGCGTTGTTTCCTCCGTGGACCTCTACTACTCGACCGACCCGATGCGCGCGGCATCGAGCTGGCACCTGATAAACACCGAGGGACCCTACAACGCAAACGTCGGGCACAACCTCCCCGCCACACCGTATCCATGGACCGTGGCGAATTACAAGACGAACACCATGTGGCTCAGGATACAGGACCATACTTATTCCAACCAGTCGTTCGAGGCGACCGCGCCCGGCCCGTTCGACGACATGGGCCCGTTCGAGGTGAAGTACTACAGGATTACCTGGCGCGTGTTTGACTCGTCCAACACGCAGCAGCTGGACAACATCAGCATGCAGGACAACCTTGGCTGGTCGTCCTCGGACCTGACCTCGCCGATTGTCCACGAGTATCCCTTCGGTACCTGGACGGCAGTATTCTACAGGGAATTCTTCCATGACGCGCCGATCCTGAACTGGGAGGCCAAGCCTTCGCGGACGAATGACGTGTTCATGAACAGGTCAGAGATCGAACCCGAGCCGCACGTTCTCTCCAATTTCGCATATGACATAACAGGGCGGAAATTCACGATCCACTCGTGGCTGGAGCGGAACGGCCAGATCATGAGGACGCCGACCCTCTGCACCATAGGAATTTATTCCGCTGCCGGTGTCCTGCTGGAGACAATGAGTGTTTCAACACCGGATCAGAACGGCGTGTTCTGGACGGCCTGGGACGTGGGCGCGACTGAGACACGGCTGGGCGTCGTCTTCTCGAGCACGGATGTGTTTTTCGCCAAGGTGGAGATAAAGTATTCCGGCGCGACCTATTCCGCAGGCCTGACCCTGCAGCTGCGCCTTGCCGCGGGCGAGGACACTGTTGCGGCAATGGATTCCATCGTGCGGCAGGCCACCTCGAACATCCTGGCCGGGGTCAACGTGGTGGGCTCGAATGTCGTGGCGTTCCGCGGCGACACCGGCACGACGCTTTCCAATATAATGGCCGTGGCCCAGGCAACCCGGGCGGATGTAGGGACAATTGCCACCAACGTGGCCGCGATGACAAATGCGCTGATGCCTGCCATCGCCTCGCTTACCAATGAAATGATAGGCGTTCTGGAACCTGCGATCACGAACCTCAGTTCGCAGATGACCAACATGGTGACCGACATGGCCAGCGATCTCGCGCGCATACTTGAGCGTTCGACGACTGTTGCCTACGGATCGACCAACCGGATCCTCTACAAGACGAAGAGCGGCTACGATCCCAGCCAGGTCCAGATAGCGGTATCGAGCCCGGCACAGGGCGTGACTTACAGCGGCAGCATGAGCGAGATAGTCCCGGGCATCTACGAGAACGAGCTCATTGCCAACTGGGGCATCGACAACTATACCGTGATGTGTTCAGACCCGCTGGCCAGGGACAGCATAGTCCTGACGGTTGTTGCGAGCGGCAGCATGGAGGACGTGCCGCCGATGATCTCGGCGATGACCAACAGGCTTTCGGGCATCGAGACCATGCTTACGAATCTTGCCGCACTGGTCACCGGAATCGAGGAGACGGACCTCTCCGGTGTGATGGCGTCAATAGAAGAGGTGAGAACGGCTGTCCAGAGTATCGAGGGCACGGACCTGTCGGCTGTCGAAGGGAAGCTCCAGGCCCTGGAAACTGCAGCCGCTGCGACATCCGCACAGATTAACCAGGTCAACGAACAGCTGAGCACGATAAGCTATACCTCCTCGGAGGCGTTCAAGAAGGCGCGGGCCGCGCAGAACGAGGCCGGCAGCGCCGTGGGCCAGATTTCCTCGATGTCGGCATATCTCAAGACGTTGGGGGCCGATATCAAGGTCAGGGACAGGTCCAACACCATCCTGGCGACGCTGGAGGATGTGCTTGCAGACATGGAAGCGGCCAAGGAGAACATGAGGGGCCTGCCCGGCCTGATAAGGATGGGCGAACTCTATGATGAGCTCGGCGATATGCACAAGCAGATGAGGAAGCTGGCCGACAGCAAGCAGTTCAAGCTCTGGACGGAAGCGACCGTCGCGGAGAAGCCCGGCGAGGCCGCGCCGGAGTCGCCCGAGGAATCAATAAAGAAACTTACGAAGGGTGTCGACGAAATCAAGGGCACGATCACGCTCATGCAGAAGCTTATAGAAGCCAAGAGTTTCGAGCCCCAGGTCACGGAGGAACTGCAGGGCGTGGTGGAATGAAGATCTAAACATATTTCCGAATTATGATTTTAGAATGCCGAATGGTGGCGGAGAAGAGAAGCAGGGTGGAGAGTTGATGGTTTTTACAGTTTTTGCAGTTTGTTTTACGGGGGGGTCTTGTTTCTAATGAAAAAGCCGGGGAAAAGAAGCGGCAGGCTGGATGTGATGGCCTGCATGTTTATCGCGGCAGGTCTCCTGCTCAATGCAACCTGCGCGTTTGCCGACAAGGTGATCCTCAAGATCCAGGTTGGCAATCCGGCACCCAGGTCGCAGACAAAGGAAATCAAGGTCAACCTGCCCGCCGGCATCGGCACCAACGAGATCCTCAACCTTGACGGGCTGGAGCTGGGCTACGACATCAAGGAGGATCTTTATGACGTTTACAAGAAGGTGGACCTTGAGCCACAGCAGATACTCCAGCCATACAATGTCGAGTTCAGGGATATCTGGGTGATCCCGGACGAGGCGCTCAACAGCCTCCAGAAGCACGTTGACGGGATGGTTGAAAAGCTCAAGGGCAAGGAGCAGGAGAAGACAGCGCAGGAGCTGAAGGTCGAGATCGCGAAGCTGCTTGCAGGCGTGAGGACGATGCAGGAGCAGAACTCGATAAAGTCCGGCGTGAAGACCATCCAGCACATAAGGGCGCACGAGTCCAACCTGGCCGAGATGGAGACGGTGCGCAAGTTTATAGGGCGCATGGAAAATCTCGTCCTCGCTTCCGGCCAGGATCCCGGCAGGCTGGAGGGGGATCCGAAGGGCGCGCCCGTTCCCAGGCGTGATATTGCCATGAAGCCGGAGGACTACAAGACGGTGGTCATGCGCATCACCATGAAGAATGTCTCCGCGACGGAAAGACGTGATCCGCTGACCCGCGACCTTCCCGCCGAGATAAAGGCGAACGACGTCCTGGATTCGGCCGGCCTTGACGTGCGCACCGACATGAAGCCGGGCATCTGCTGCATTTACAGCCCAAGCGTTGTGCTCGCTCCAAACGAGACAAAGGTGTTCGACATAAAGATAAGGGACAAGTGGAACGTGAACTTCCCGCGCTTCCAGTACCTGCGCACGGCGGCAACCAACGTTCTCACGCGGGCAACCGTAAAGTCGAAATTCAAGTCCATCGAGGACATGCTCCAGGGGCTGATCACCGAACTCGACACGCTGGAGAAGGAGACGGCCCCGGCGGAGCTCAACGACAAGTACGTGGCGTTCTTCCGGCGCCAGGCGTCGAAGCTGGATGTCATAGAGCAGAAAATCAGCCGCGTGGAGTCGGCTCTCAAGCCTTTTGAGCCGAAAGTAGGGTTCAACGCGCCGCCGCCAAATCCCAAAACGACCTGGATGATCATATGGATTATCCTTGGCTTTCTTGCCTTCCTGAGTTTAGTATTCTTTTTCCGCTGGTATGGTAAGACCAAGGCGGAAAAAATGACTGACGAGAATACTTGAACCAGGGGTTTGTATTCAGATGGCAGCGCTTAAAATCAATCTTCTTCAACTGAAGGAACACGGCAAGGTTGCTGAAATCCGGCAGGATGTTGTCCACGTCACCGGCCTGACCAACTGCATGAACGGCCAGCTGGTAAATATAGGCCAGTCCGCGCAGGGGGTTATCGTGGGGTTCGACCCGGATTATGTGCTTGTGCTCCTTGTGCACGAGGGCGCCCCGATAAAGCCGGGCGACAACGTTGTCACCACCCTGGACGAGTTCCGTGTTCCCGTGGGCGAAAATTTCATAGGGCGCCGCGTGAACGCGCTGGGAAAGCCGATCGACGGCGGGGCGGCGGTAAAGGAGTCAGCGCGGTTCCCGATATTCGGGCGTGCGCCGGGCGTGCTCGAGAGGATACCCCTCACCAAGGTCCTGCAGACCGGCACCAAGATCATCGACATGATGAGGCCCGTCGGCAAGGGGCAGAGGATGCTGATCATCGGCGACCGCATGACCGGCAAGACAACGGTCTGCCTGGATGCGATCCTCAACCAGCGGGGCAAGGATGTTTTCTGCATATACTGCATGGTGGGAAAGTCGGAGGCGGCCCTGAACAAGGTGATAGACACGTTCAACGAGGGCCATGTCTGGAACTACGGCATGATAGTGGCTTCGACGGCATCCGACCCGATGGGCCAGCAGTACCTGACGCCGTACGTGGCGGCAAGCATGGGCGAATTCTTCATGCACAAGGGGCAGGATGTGCTTGTTGTGTTTGACGATTTCACGAAACATGCCTGGGCATACCGGCAGATTTCGCTGCTGCTTGAACGTGCGCCGGGCCGTGATGCCTATCCCGGCGATATTTTCTACATTCATTCCCAGCTGGTTGAGCGGGCAGGCAAGCTGAACGAGGAAAACGGCGGCGGGTCAATGACACACCTGCCAGTCGTTGAAACCCAGCAGGGTGACGTTGCCGGCTACATTCCGTCGAACATCATCTCGATGACCGACGGCCAGATCTACATGAGTACGCCGCTGTTCAGCGAGGGGTTCAAGCCGGCCATCGACATGGGACTGTCGGTGTCCCGTATCGGAAACAGGGTCCAGTGGCCCGCAATGAAGAAACTGACCGGCATGCTCCAGCTGGAATTTGTCAGGTTCAAGGAACTGGAGCGGTTGACGCGCATCAAGGCCGGCGTTTCGGCGGATGTCGAGAAACGCCTGAAGCGCGGCAAGGTGCTCGAGGAGGTCCTGAAGCAGGACCCGAACCAGCCGGTGGCCATGGAAGAGCAGGTTGTCATTCTTTTTGCCCTGCAGAACGGTTTTCTGGCCGAGGTGGAGCCGGTGGAAGTCAAGTCGACGCTTGCGCAGCTGGTAAAACAGGTGCGTGTAAACAGGCCGGACATCATGGAAGACCTTGTTGCAAACAGCCAGTTAACGGACAAGATCAAGGAAGGCTTGCATGAAGAGCTCGCCAGGTTCTCATATTCCTCTGTTTAAGATGAAGG
>JAEAMF010002475.1_pt1 | contig 10479 bp, 11 predicted proteins | sample 8958721 | NCBI WGS metagenome assembly JAEAMF01 (sample SAMN16933255, study PRJNA681124) | bioreactor sludge metagenome | isolation source: anaerobic bioreactor treating anionic surfactant - SDBS | place: India: Bengaluru | collected 2019-02-28 | reverse complement strand
GCGCAAGGGCACCCCGGCAATCTGGGGCATGATGGCTCCCGAGTGCAGCAGGTGGTAGTTGGGCAGCGCATCCGAGATCTTGACCAGGTGGCCGACATCCTCCAGAGTGGTGCGGTGCGTCGTGCCTGTTACATAATCGTAGCAGTTCAGCCGGCCGATCATCGGTTCGTAGTGCAGGGCCCGGGTGGAAACATGTACGTCATGTTTGGGGTTGCGGGCATGTACGGTAAAGGACGATGGCGCGCGTTTGAGCGCATAGTCTGGTCGTCCACGACGGCGCCGGCTTGACGTAACAAAACACGGGCGGCTGGTGCCTTGACCAACACGCCCGTGTTCCAGAGGATTTCCAGTGCAGCCTGATGGATGCTATAGACCTGTTCGTCTGTGAGAACCTTCAGTTCGGGTTGAAATTGCATCGTGTCCCTTCCTCTCCTGCAGTTGTACCGCCCATCCGTGGATGGAGACGGACTCTTTCCGTCGCTAGCGAGGCGGCTCACAAGACGCATACGATTCTAGCCCAGAAGGAAAAGACTGTCAAATCGGTGCGCCTGGTCTATACCAGTTGAACCTGAGACTCCATTTGGATTTCTCTCTCGGCTAATCTATAATCTCCATGTAACTGCGCACGGGGGAGGCGGAGGACTGGGGCCATCCGGTGGAGTGGAAGCGCCGGCACGAGCCCATGACATCATCCGCCAAATAGACCACGGGGCCGCGGCCTGCGTGCCTCGAGTTTGAGCGATCATGTATACCATTTCTGGAGGAGAACACTGTGGACATTAAGCATGTGGCCGGGAAGAACAAGGGTAAGGTCTTTGTTTACGCGCTCAGCACGTGTGGTTGGTGCAAAAAGACCAAGACATTCTTGAATGAGAACGGCGTGGAGTACAGCTACGTGGACGTGGACCTGGAGATGGGCGCCGAGCGGACCAAGGCGCTCGATGAAGTGCGCAAGTGGAATCCAAACTGTTCCTTCCCGACGGTTGTGCTCAACGACTCGACCTGCCTGGTTGGTTTCCAGCCTGACAAGATGAAGGAGACTCTCAACATATGAGTGCCCTGCCGACTCCAGAGCAGGTGGATGCGCGCTATGAGAAGCTCAAGCGCGAGGCTGAGGCTGCCGGCTATCAGATCAATCCCGACACGGATTTTGTCAAGATGCTCGTGGAGGGCCTGCTGGTCAATGAGCAGCGCTATGGCTACGCATCGTGCCCGTGCCGGATCTCCGTGGGGAGCAGAGAAGAGGACGTGGATATTGTGTGCCCCTGCGATTATCGCGATGCCGACTTGAGCGAGTACGATGCCTGCTACTGTGCACTGTACGTCTCGCAGGCGGTGGTGAAGGGCAAGCAGGCGCACTCCATCCCGGAGCGGCGCCCGCCGCCGGAGCAACGCAAGAAAGTGGCAGCCGCAGCGGCGGTTGTTGCCCCGGTTGCACTGGCCTACCCCGTCTGGCGATGCAAGGTGTGCGGCTACCTCTGCGCACGGGATGAGCCGCCAGAGATGTGTCCCATCTGCAAGGCGAAAAAAGAGCGCGTCGCGCGATTCATGTAAACGGCGCGGGGGCCGACACGGGCTGCCCCCGCGGCCAAGCTGCCGACGCAGGGCCTGCGAGTCCTGATCCAAGGAGGATACCATGCCCGACCGAGGCTGCGTGACGGTGAGGCAGTGTCGCCTTCTTGTGCTGGTTGCTTCTGCAATACTGGCACTTGCGGGTTGCAGAAGCGGGTTGCCGTCCCCTACCCTGGGCCCTGGAGCAGGGCCATCGCCCACGCCAGTGGGCGCGCAGATCCCTACCCTCACTCCTCTCGTCATGCGGACGAGTGTGCCCACGACGGCGTTGAGCGCCACGCCCGCCATCGGACCTGAGCCATCGGAGACCCTTCTCCCCGCGGTCACCGTGTCCGCTTCTGCCACCCCCTCTTCCCTGACCCCTGCAGTGGTCGATCCGACGCCGACCCGGGTGCAACCTGGCTCGTACGTGATCAGTGATGTCTTGCTGTTTGATGGGGCGCACGATCGCGTCTATGCGCGCGGTCGGGCCGAGGAGCAGAACGGGACGCTTGTCCTGAGCGCCACGGACGGAAACCTGCTCGCTGCGTATGACTATGCCGGAGCTCTGGGCCTCGACGCGGAGCATCGCTGGCTGTACGTGGACGGTGCCGGCCTCGAAGTCGTGATCCTGGATGCTGACACCGGGGAGAGGCTCGCTGCGGTCGCCGTGCCTGCGCAGGAGGGCTATCAGCCCAGGGCGATACCGCCGCAGACCGATCCGGCCCGGGGACAGGTGCTTGCCTTTCGCCAGAATGTGGTGTACGTCGCCGAGGGTGCCAGCGGGCGGGTAGCGCAGACGATCTCCTTCGACTTTGAGAAAAGCAAGGATTGCCGCACCGGTGAGGGCGCTTACCCTATCGAGTGGGCGGCCTTTGACCCATCGGCTCGCATCCTGTATGTGAGCTACCTGTCCTATGTTTGCACCCCATGGTTCGGCTTTGGAATTGTCTCCTATGACCTGGCGTCGGGCCGGCAAATCGTCCAGAGCGGAGAGTATGCTTTTGATGCCACTGCAGACGGCGGCTACCTCTATGGTTCGAGCTGGCACCGCTTTGGCATCGGCTACATCTGGGCATGGCGCGATGGCCGGCCCTGGAGGCGCTCTTCCGAGTGGAACAGCCGGCCGCGGTTTGCCGTAGACCGGGCGCGCCAGCGGCTCTATGGTGACATCGGGGGAAGCCTGGGTGTGCTTGATGCACAGACTATGGACCTGCTCTTTGTGGCCCCGTATCCCGGGGCCGGACAAACGGTCGGCTTCGACGCGGTCGCGGACCGGCTGTATTTCCTCCTGGACGGCCGGTTGCGGGCCGTGGCGGCAGGTGAGGTCAAGGCCCCAATGGCTCAGAACCTGGCGCCCACTGTCGCCCCGACGGTACCGGTTGATTTACTGATAGTGTCACCCAGCTGGCCTGATGACCGGACAGTGATAGGGATCTGGGGCAGGGCGCAGGCGATGGATCGCTGCTATGCCTTTGCTCAGCAGGGGGGCACTCTGTTGCTCAGCGGCGATGGTGGGCAGAGCTGGGCCTTGCCTGGTGCAGGCCTGCCCGAATGCCGGCAGGTCGCCAGCCTGGCCGTCTCGCCTGATTTTGCCCGGGACCAGACCCTGTTGACCGGTTTGGTTGGCCTGGGTATTTTCCGCTCAACGGACGGTGGAAGGCTCTGGAAGCCCGCCAGCGTCGGGCTGGCCTCGATGAGCGTTCAGGAACTGATCCTTTCGCCGGGTTTCGCCTCTGACCAGTTGGCTTTTGTGCGGGTGGCGACAGGCGGACCCTACCGTTCCAGCGACGGCGGGCATACCTGGCAGGAACTGGACCTGCCGGGAGACTTGCCTGCGGAGCAGTTGCTGCTCTCGCCTGGTTTTGCGCGCGACCGCACCGTCTTTGCGCGCTCCGGCTCGGGCGAGCTGTACCGCTCGCGTGACGCCGGGTCCACCTGGCAGGGCCTGAGCATGGCATTGCGGCCCATGGCTCTGTCACCCGAGTTTGACCGGGATGGTACCATCCTTGGCAGTGTACCCGACACCAGTGACCTGTACATCTCCCGTGATAGTGGCACTCACTGGGAGAAACCGGGCAAGACCCCGGCCAATGCCCCAATCCGCTGGCTTAGTCTGGCCCCCCTCTTCGCCAAGTGGGGCGTGGCCTTTGCGCAGGCCCGGGATCCATCGCCTGGTCTGGGGCAGGTTGCCGGCGCCGTGCTGTACCGCACTGGCGATAGCGGTTTGAGTTGGCAGGAGGTGCTTCTCGAGTCGGGCGAACCGCTGGCCGTGCCGCCCGATGCGAGCATGGCCTTCGTGTATGCTCCCGATGTTGAGGAGAATCGGCCTCTGTACCTGCTGTGGACGCAGGAGGATTTCGCCACTACGCCACCAGCAAAGCGGGGCTGTCTCTTCCGCTCGGGCGACGGAGGGATAACCTGGAGGGAGGCGCGCCTGCCGGGCGGGCTGATCCCTACAGCGATCACGGTATCGCCCCATTTCGCTTCCGACAGGCTGGTCTTCTTGGGTGCGGCCGACGGACGCGTTCTGGCTCTTCGTGACGACATGCTCTACTGAAGGAGGTGATTGGCGTGACCACGACTCCTCTGGAGGAAATGCTCCTGGAGCAGGCGCAGGCGCAGCAGAAGATCCAGTTCAATCCCGCGGCTGCCCTGCAGGCTCGCATCTTCGGCGATGGTCTTGTACCCAATTCGGGCGAGTTCGATGTGCCCTTTGGCGCGACGGTGTACCGCGCACAGCGAGCCGAGCACCTGGGCACCGGCGAGGTGCGCGTCTATTACTGTAAGGTCCCGCTGTGGGGCCAGGTCTGGTTTGTCTCGCCGCCGAGCCAGGCCGAAGTGAAGGTTGAGGTGATCGACCGGCCCAGCGTCCATCAGGACAGCCGGGGTGGGCAGAAACCGCGGTACATCATTGTGCACACCACCGAGTCGCCGGTTGGGGTGCCCGCAGAGAACACGGTCAAGTATCTGGTGGGTCCAAATGACCGTGGAGTCAGCGTGCACGAGCTTGCCATGCCCGGTGCAAAGGTATACCGCATGGTTCCTGATGATCTGCTGGCGCATCATGCCCGGTCGGCAAGCGTGCAGTTTCCGGACGGCACACCCTGGCAGTTCGCCAATCACATCACCTGGGGTATCGAGGGCTACCAGGTTGCCGGACGGCCGGTCAGCCAGGATGTTGCGGCGCTGCTGGTGGTGCGTGTGGCGGCTGCCTGCAAGCGGCTGGGGCTCGACCATTCAAGGGTACTTGGCCATTGCGAGATTGACCCGCAGCGCAAGAGCGATCCGGTGGGCATCTGCTGTCCCGGTGCAGAAGGCGTCCTCCAGATTGACGGCTTTCGCGCTTCAGTCGCGGATCTCCTGGTGCAGGATGCACTGCTCACCGCCGCCACGGTGAACCAGGTCATGCGTTTCAACCCGACAGCCTCACTGCAGCGGCAGATCTTTGCCGACCACCTGGCTCCAAACTCGGACGAGTTCGATATTCTCTGCGAAGGTGCCAGCTATCGTGCCCAGCGTGCCGAAGATCTGGCGACGGGCAAGGTCCGTGTGTACTACTGCAAGGTGCCCGACTGGATGAACGTCCTCTACGTGGAGCGCGCGAGCAGCTAAATTCGCGGACACCACCATACGCGCATAATCATACAATCTGATAATCTTGCGGAAGGGCGGAGGCTGTCAAGGGACAACCGTTTTCTGGCCCTCTGTGAATGCCCTGCCTGCTGTCCGTCCGCGGGCGGATCACATCCCTGTAGGAGCAGAATGACTATGGCACAACCTCAGTTGACATTCTTCTGCGAGTTAGAGGCCCAAGAGCTGGAGAGGCTGTTCGCCGACGCAGCGGTCCGACGAGACCTCAAAGCGCTGCATGCTGCGGTGAGCCTGGGGCTGATCGACCTGTGTGATCAACGCGCGGACGTGATACACCGTTTGAATGCGGCTGGCATTCCGGTGATTGCCTGGCAACTGCTGCCGAAGGAGCAAGGATACTGGTTCAACATGGGCAACGCACCGCAAGCTGTCGCCCGGTATGCCGAGTTCAAACGCTGGACGGCGCAGCACGGGCTAGCCTGGGACGGCATTGGCCTGGATATCGAGACGGACATTCGCGAGATGCACCTGCTGGCGGTGGACAGACAGCGCCTTGCCCCGGTACTCCTCAGGCGGCTCTGGAACATCGGTCAACTTCGCCGGGCACAGGCGGCCTACGCAGCATTGGTGGGCCAGATTCGCGCGGATGGGTACCGGGTCGATAGCTACCAGATGCCACTCATTGTGGATGACCGCAAAGCCGGCTCGACGTTGATCCAGCGTCTGTTCGCGACCCTCGATCTGCCTGTAGACCGCGAGGTGCTGATGCTGTATAGCAGCTTCTACCGCCCCTATGGAGCTGCCATCCTGCAAAGTTATGGGCGCGATGCGCAGTCCATCGGCCTGGGTGTGACCGGCGGAGGCGTGCAGATCCCCGATGTATCGTCTCCAGCCTTCCTCGACTGGGAGGAATTTGCCCGTGACCTGCGGCTGGCACAGAGTTGCACCCGGGACATCCACATTTTCAGTCTCGAAGGCTGCGTGCAGCAGGGCTTTCTGAAGCGCCTGCGCAGCTTCGAATGGGATGGGCCCTTTACCCCTCCTGAGATCGGGTCGGGGGTAGTCGAGCACCTGCGCGCAGCAATCAGGATGGGGCTGTGGGCGAGCGCCCACCCCTGGCTTCTGTCTCTGGGCCTTGCCGGCGGATTGTGGCTGCTTGGGCGCAGGAAGAGACTCAGGCGCCGGGCGTGATCGCCGACTAATAGTCCCTCCACCAGTCGTAATCTGACCGCGGGTCGAGGAACGTGCCCGAGTCCACGATCGCGATGACGACCTGGTCGCCGCGGGCGCGCCCGAACGGCTGGCCGGGACGCAGGGCGGGCAGATAGGCGCGACCTGCATCGTTGCAGGCCTGGTACAGAGTTAGCAGGGTCTGATCGACACAGATGCGGTCTATGTGCAGAGTGTACCCCCGGACTACGTTATCCTCACGCGTGTACTTGAGGGTGATCCGGTCACTGGTCGCGTAAATGACCAGTACCTCGCAACCGCTGCCGATGGTGTAGCCCGATTCCGGTACGTGCAGGGTCTCCCCGGGTGTTGCCCTTAACCCCAATGCGCTCACCGGTGGATTCGTGATCAGGGGGCCTGGCCGCATTTGGCCCCAATCCCAATCGTGGACCCGGTAGGTGCTCACAAAGACCGGCAGGCGCGGAGCCCTGAAGAGGCCGGCCAGCTGAGGAGTCAGGGGGTCATGATCCCCCTCATACGTCACCAGTCCAAGATACTGGTCCGTGACCTCATACCCACGCACGGCCAGATTGTGGTCAGGGTGGATCTCGACCAGCATCGTGGGCCCCGGGGGATCAGCCGAGAGGACCGGGTAGTCCTGGGTGGGCAGTGGAGGGCAGGCCGTATCTCGTACCATGACCGGGAGATAGAGACGGATACCGGCTCCGGCGGCGCACGCGCGGGTAGAGACGCACGGCAATCCCTGCGTTGCACAGAGTGCCAGCAGACCAAGGCAGGCGATTGCACGGTGGCATGATTTTGAGAGAGCCTTCATCGCCAGGTATTATACCACGAAAAGCGAGAGACCTGATGGCAGGCGGCGCTTTCCTTGCGCAGCCGCTGTGCTTCTGCCTTTCCCAGGGTATCTCCGTTGCCTCAGAAGCATAACGCGTTGTGCGGGCATTTGCCAGCCCAGGATTCATGGCTAGAATGTGCTGACTGTGATCAAGTGCTGGACGACAGACTGGAGGTCAATATGACTGCAGCAAACCCAGAACCCAAGCAAGAAAGGCCAGCGCACGATTGGTCCAAGGTCGCAACGGCAGTGGGAGGCCTGACGGTGGCTCTGGCGACCCTGTTGACCGCATTGCACACCGTCGGTCTGATCGGCGCGAAGGAGCCGACGCCGACTCCGGTGGCAACCATCGCTCCAGCTCCGCAAGTGACGGCGACACAGGCACCCATGCCAACCCCGATGCCGACGCTGGCGCCAACGCCAACGTCTCTGCTTCTATTGTTGGAGGACGATTTCAGCAATCCGAAGAGTGGTTGGGATCGCGGGGTCGACTCGAGCGCTGAGTGGGGCTACCAGGATGACCAGTATCGCATTCTGGTGCAGGAGGCGGATATCACCGTCTGGGCCAATACTCATGAACGCTATGATCTGGCAAACCTGGTTATGGTGGTCGAGGCACAGCGCGTGGCCGGGCCGCTGGACAACGAGTATGGCGTGATCATCCGCTACCAGGACCGGGCCAACTTTTACCTGTTCGGCGTTAGCAGCGATGGCATGTATTCCGTGCAGATGTTGCGCGATGACAACTGGGAGGACCTGGTTAAGTGGACACCATCGCCTGCCATTGAGCAGGATGAGGGCACGAATGTGCTGCGAGTCGAGGCCACCGGGCCGGAGATGCGCTTTTTGGCCAACAATGAATTGCTCTGTGTGGTCGAGGACTCGACCTTCCCGTCGGGAGGCATCGGACTGGCTGCCGGTTCGTTTGTCGAGGCTGGCGTCGAAGTGCGTTTTGACAATCTGCTCGTGCGGCAAATGCCGTAACGTCGATTACAGGGTGAGGGGGTGTCATGGAACTGCAGGCGAATAGGTTGCGTCTGATTGCTCTGGACGCGGAGAACCTGCGCCTGATGCTGGATGATCCAGAGCTGTTAGAGGGCAACTTGGGCTTGCTTCAGGGCCACGCGGCGGTGGCAGATGAGGTCCGCGATGCAACGCAGCAAATGCTGTATGGGGTTTTGCGTGACCCTGAGCATTACCTGTGGTACACGAATTGGATGATGGCCCTGAATCATCCAGGCCGAGTCGTTGGTGGATTGTGTTTCAAGGGGCCGCCCAATGCTAACGGCGAGGTCGAGATCGGTTACGGCGTGGATACCGAGTACCAGAACCGTGGCTTGATGACCGAAACGCTGCTCGTGATGTGCCGCTGGGCATTCGAGCAGCCCGGGGTCGCGGCTATTCTGGCCGAAACAGAGAGGGCTAACCTGGCGTCGCAGCGTGTGCTGCAAAAGACCGGGTTCGTTCCGTTCCGTGAGACCGAGACGATGCGCTGGTGGCGGCTCGAGCGCACGCCAGAGCCGGATGGCGTCTGTTCGTCTTGGCCTGGTCAGGAATAGCCGCGGGCTGGCCGTTTCTGCCGGTTCCATCTACGTCAAGAGAGGGGGATTGCATGGCTGTCACTCAGGTGCTGGGTATCGTGGGGAGTCCAAGACACGACGGAAACACTGAGATTCTGGTGGATGAGGTCTTGCGTGGAGCCCAGGAGGCCGGTGCAAGTGTGCAAAAGGTCTTTCTGAGTGACCTTGACATTACACCATGCAATGCTTGCGATGGGTGCGTGGACACCGGTGAGTGTATCACCGACGATGCGATGGAGGACCTGTTTCCCAGAATGTGGCAGAGCCAGGTGTGGGTCCTGGGCACACCGGTATACTGGTGGGGCCCGAGCGCGCAATTCAAGACCTTTGTCGACCGCTGGTACGCCAAAGTGCACCGCCGGGAGGACAAGGCCCTTTTCAAGGGGCGGCGGGTGATCCTGGTCGTCCCCATGGGTGATGATGATCCGGCTACACCACGCAACGTGGTCGGCATGATGACAGACGCCCTGAAATACCTGCACGCAGAGCTTTTTGCCACCGTGCTTGCGCTGGGCGCTGGCGACCGGGGCGATGTGAACAAGCTCCCTGATGTGCTGACAGCGGCATATGGCGCGGGCCGGGCGGCAGTGCAGGCAGACGCAGGAGGGACAGCATGCGGTCAATGACCAAGCGAGAACGGCTCGAGGCAACCATTGCCGGTCAGCCAACCGACCGGCCTGCAATCTCGTTGTGGCGGCACTGGCCCGGCGATGACCAGCGCGCTGCCGACCTGGCGCGCGCGACGGTCGAGTTCCAACAGAAATATGACTGGGATTTCGTAAAGTGCATGCCCGCCAGCAACTACTGCATCGCCGACTGGGGGGCTCAGGATGCGTGGGTGGGCAACGAGGAAGGCACGCGCCAGTGGGGACCGCGCGTCATTCAGAAGCCGGAGGATTGGGCGCGCCTGCCTGTGCTGGACCCCCGCAAGGGAATGCTGGTGGAGATGCACGAAGCAATTCGCCTGATCAGCCAGGGACTGGGCAAGGACGTGCCATTCATCTGGACCATCTTCAATCCTCTGGCTCAGGCCAAGAACCTTGCCGGCGAGCGCCTGCTGTCCGATATGCGCCAGTTTCCCGATGCGCTCAAAGCCGGGCTGGAGGTCATCACCACAAGCACCGTCAACTTTCTGGAGGCGGTAAGCGATACTGGCCTTGCCGGGGTCTTCCTGGCTTTGCAGCACGCGACCTACAACCTCCTCAGCGAGGCGGAGTATCGCGAATTCGGACGGCCGTATGATCTGCGTGTTCTCGAGGCAGCGCGGGGATTATGGTTCAATCTCGCACACGTGCATGGCGAGCATGTGATGTTCGGTCTGGCAGCTGACTACCCCGTGCAGGCCATGAACTGGCACGACCGGGAGACACCACCGTTGTTGGGTGAGGCATTGCCGCGCTTTCCCGGTGCCCTGGTGGGCGGTCTGCACCGTACTCAGACCATGCTACGTGGCACCCCGGATGCTATCCGGGCCGAGATTCGCTCTGCCCTGGCAGCCACCCGGGGCCGCCGCCTGATCATTGGCACTGGCTGTGTGATGTGGATCACGACACCGGTGGGGAACATTCGCGCGGCTCGGGAGGCGGTTAACAAGGCGACGTAGGCGGAGCTCGTCACCCGGTGGCTTCGCCCGATCTAGGCTCGGCGCGCCGTCTGCAGAAAGGGCCCGTCCACGGTCGTACCGTGGACGGGCCCTTCATTCACTTGCCCTGGTGAACCCTAGCGGTT
>JAEAMF010002474.1_pt1 | contig 10479 bp, 10 predicted proteins | sample 8958721 | NCBI WGS metagenome assembly JAEAMF01 (sample SAMN16933255, study PRJNA681124) | bioreactor sludge metagenome | isolation source: anaerobic bioreactor treating anionic surfactant - SDBS | place: India: Bengaluru | collected 2019-02-28 | reverse complement strand
CGCGTGAGCAGTCCGCCGCCGCCGTGGGCGCGCACAATCCTTGTCTCATCCATATTTGTGCCTCGCGGCGCACGCGCCCTCGGAGGAAACCATGCACGGGCCCACCGGTTTGCGCGGCGTGCATGCCGTGCCGAAAAGCGGGCAGCCGCGGGGATCCAGCATCCCGCGCAGCACATCGCCGCAACGGCACCCCGCCGGTTCAAAGGCGGGCGGTTCGGGCAGGCCGAAACGCCGCACCGCGTCGAATTCCCAAAACTCCTCCCGCAGCGCCAGGCCGCTGCCGGGGATGCGCCCCAGTCCGCGCCATTCCGCGTCCGCAGGCTCAAATGCCGACATGAGGACATCCCAGGCACGGCGGTTGCCGCCGGGCCGGACCGCGCGCTCATACTGGACGAATGAGCCGGATCGCCCCTCCGCAATAAGTTCCACCAGCATCGCCACCGCCTCCATCACGTCCGCGGGCTCAAAGCCCGCCGCCACGCACGGCATGCCGTGCCGTTCCGCCAGACTCCCGTAGGCCTCAGGGCCGATAATCACCGACACATGCCCCGGCGTGACAAACCCGTCCACCGCCGCGCCGCCCGAAAGCACCGCCTCCATGGCGGGCACAATCAGCTTGTGCGAGGCCAGGATGGAAAAGTTGCGCAGCCCCCCGGCGCGCGCGTGAAGCACCGTGGCGGCCACGCCGGGCGCGGTCGTCTCAAAGCCGACGGCCAGGAAAATCACCTCGTGCCGCCGCTCCCGCCGGGCCGTCTCCAGCGCGTCAAGCGGCGAGTACACCACCCGGATGTCCGCGCCCGCCGCGCGGCGCGCCTCCAGCGTGGCATCCCTGCCGGGCACGCGCATCATGTCCCCGAAGGTGCATACGGCCGCGGGGAGTTCCGCCGCGTTGATCATCCGGTCCACGTCGGGCTGCGCGGTGACGCACACCGGGCAGCCGGGACCGCTCAGCAGTTCCACCGATTCCGGCAGCAGCGCCCGCAGCCCGCCCCGCCCCACGGCGTGGGTGTGCGTGCCGCACACCTCCATCAGCCGCACCTTCCGGCCCAGGCGTTCCGCCGCCGCCCGGATTCTGCGCGCGGATTCCTCAACCTTCGGAGTCACTTGCCGCCTCCCCCATCTGCCTGAGCAGCACCAGCGCCTCCTCCGCCTCCCCGCGGGAAAGTTTCTCGATGGCAAAACCGGCGTGGAGCAGCACCCAGTCGCCCGAAACGGGGTTCTCAACCAGGGTCACGTCGGCCTCGCGGATGTTCCCTTCCAGGCCGACGCGCGCGCGCGCGCCGTCAGTCTCCAGTATCTCCATGGGTATTGCAAGACACATGCCGCCTCCATGCGGCCACAGCCGCCTGTCCCAGACTCAGCCCGCCGTCACCCGCGGGCACAATCCCGTTTGCCAGCACTTCGAACCCGTTTTCACGCAACAGTCCGGCGCACCTCTCCAGCAAAAGCGCGTTCATGAAACAGCCCCCCGAAAGGGCCGCCGTTTCAAGGCCCGTATCCTTCCGCACGCGCAGGCAGATGTCAAGCGTGACGCGGGCGACGGATTCATGAAAGGCGCGGGCGCACGCTCCCACCGTTCTTCCGCCGAGATAATCCACGATCATGCCGCGGAGAATTTCAGCCCCGGAAACCTCCCATTGCCCGGACCCGCCGCAAACCGCCGGGGCGGCGTAATAACCGCATTCATCGGGCTTTGCCAGGCCGGCGCGGCCCTCAAGCGCAAGGGGGGCCCGGGCGTGGTGCGTGTTGTCATCGCAAACACCCAGCAGCGCCGCCGCCGCGTCAAAAAGCCGGCCCATGCTGGTGCATTCAGGCGCATCCGCAAGCGTCCGGTCCAGCACCAGCCGTTCCTCCGGGGAGAGTCGTGGGAGAAGCCTGTCCGCCCGCGCGGCGGCATCGTCCCCGAACAGGCCGCGCAGGATCACATATGCCATGCGCGCGGGCTTCCGCGCTGTCGCGTCCCCCCCCGGCAGCGGCATCCCGCGCAAACCGCCCGCACGGCGGCTCGTGGCAAGATCACACACAAGCACCTCGCCGCCCCACGCCCGTCCGTCGTCGCCCAGACCAAATCCGTCATAGGCGACGCCGATGACCCTGTCCGTCCTGCGGTGCTCCGCCAGCACGGAGGCGATGTGCGCGTGGTGGTGTGCACCCGCACGAGGGGCAGCCCCGTTTCGCGGGCATAACGGGTGGTGGCGAAGGACGGATGCAGGTCGCACGCCGCCACCGCCGGTTCCACGCCGAAGATCGTTTTCAGATCCCCCACCGCGCGCAGAAAGGCCTCCCAGGCGGAAAGGTGCCCCACATCACCCGCATGATGGCTCATGTAGGCGCTTCCCGCGCGCGTCAGGCATGCGGTCACGCTGAGTTCCGCGCCGGTGGCAAGGATTTCCGCGCCCGTTGTGCCGCAGGGAAGCTGCACGGGAAAGGGCGCGTATCCCCGCGATCTGCGCAGGAAACGGGGGTGTCCCGCCGCCACATGCGCCACCGAGTCGTCCGTGCGCGTGTGGATGCGCCGGTCATGCGTGAGAAACGCGTCCGCCAGCGGGCCCAAACGGCGCAGGGCGTCATCGTCCTCATGCGCTATGGGCTCGTCCGACACATTTCCGCTGGTCATCACCAGCACGGGGCAGTCACCGCCCGTCAGCAGGTGGTGCACAGGCGTGTAGGGGAGCATCACGCCAAAGCGCCCGCTGTCCGGGGCGATTTCCTCCGGCAACACCCCGTTCCGCTTGGCCAGCAACACAATGGGCCGCTCCGGCCCGCGCAGCAGCCGCAGTTCCCCCCCGTCCATTTCCGCAACCCTGAGCACCGCCCCGGCGTCCTTTGCCATCAGGGCGAAGGGTTTCGCGTCCCGCCGTTTGCGACGCCGCAGTTCCCGCACCGCCGCAGCGTTAGCCGCATCGCAGGCCAGGTGGTATCCGCCGATGCCCTTCACGGCAAGAATGGCGCCCGTTGCGAGCATTTCAGTGGCAACGGCGGCGGGCTCCCCCGACGCAACCATCCGCCCCCGTGAATCCGTCAGGCGCAGTTGCGGACCGCATTCGGGGCAGCAGATCGCCTCCGCGTGAAAACGGCGGTTCGCGGGATCGCTGTACTCGGCGCGGCACCGCGCGCACATCGCAAAACCGGACATGGTGGTGCGGACCCGGTCATAGGGCATGCCCAGTATGATCGTGTGGCGGGGGCCGCAGTTTGTGCAGTTGATGAAGGGGTGGCGGTGGCGGCGGTTGGACGGATCCCAAAATTCGGACAGGCACTCGTCGCACACGGCCAGATCGGGGGGCACCAGCGCTTCCGCGACCCCGGATCCGGCGCTTCCGGCAACACGGAAGAGCCGCTCGCCAAGCGGCTCCATATACTCCGTCCGCACATCCCTGACATGCGCCATGGGCGGGGGGGGTTCACGCACCGCGCGCAGGAATTCCCCCACGCATTCCCCGTCCCCCTCCACCTCGATCACCAACCCCGAGGCGGTGTTGCGCGCGCTGCCGCCAAGGCCAAGACGCTCCGCCAGACGGCACGCATGGGGCCGAAACCCGACCCCCTGGACCAGTCCGCGCACTTCGATGCGCATCCGCGCCGCCGCGGGACGCGCCCGCATCCCGCTCACAGCGCCTTTACGGTTGACCGCTTGTTCCCCGCCGCGTCATGGGTGTGAATGGCGCATGCAAGGCACGGGTCGTAGGAATGCACCGTCCGGAGCGCCTCCAGCGGCCGTTCGGGATCGGCAATGGGATTTCCCATCAGCGCCGCCTCCACGGGACCGGGCGCATCCTTGTCATCCCTGGGGCCGAGGTTCCATGTGGAGGGCACCACCGCCTGGTAATTGGCAATTTTCCCATCCTGAATCACCGTCCAGTGGGAGAGCGTGCCCCTGGGGGCTTCATGGAAGCCAAACCCCTGGATTTCCCCCTTCGGAAACACCGGCGGGTTGAAAATGGCCGTGTCGCCGTTGCCAATATTCTCGGCCAGAAGGCCCCAATGGCGCTCCGCGTGATCGGCAAAAACCGCGCAGCGGATGGCGCGCGCCGCATGGCGGCCCAGGGTGGAGCGCAGGATGTCCGGCGACAGCGTCGCACCGGCCAGCTTCCCCGCCGTCTCCAGACACAGCGTGGTCCATTTCTTGAAGGACTCGTTCCCTGCGGCGTTGCCCACAAGCACCTGCGCCAGCGGCCCCACCTCCGTGACCCGTCCGGCGAAACGGGGTGCCTTGGACCAGGAGTATTTCTTCGCGCCGTCCCACGGGGTGGGGGCGGGTTCGGTCTCGCCCTTCCACGGGTGCAGCGGCGCGCCGCCGTCGGCGTAGTAGGAGCGGGCGCTGGATTCGGTCACGTTGTCCCGGAAATAGGGATCGCCAAAGGCCGATATCGGCTTGAGGGAGGCGGCGTCCCCCATGGTGATCGTCCCCCCCGGAAGGTCAAAGGCCGTGCCCTTGCCGTCGGTGGGCAGTTCGGGAACGGCCATGTACTCCGCCACACCCGCACCATGGCCAAACCAGTCCGCATACATCGCGCCGATGGCGCACACATCCGGGAAGTAAACCTGCCGGATGAAGGGCGTCACCTCGTCAAAAAGACTCTTGACATGGTACAGTTTCTCCATGTTCAGCGTGGCTGGATTGTCAAGATTGATGGCGTTCGCCACGCCGCCCACGGCCAGGTTCTGAATGTTGGGGGTCTTCGACCCGAGGATGGCCACGATCTGAAGGGCCTTGCGCTGGTACTCGATGGCCTGAAGGTAGTGCGCCACCGCGAGCAGGTTCACCTCCGGCGGCAGTTTCATGGCGGGGTGGCCCCAGTAGCCGTTGGTGAAGATGCCCAGCCGTCCCTGCGCCACAAAGGTGGCCACCTTCTCCTTGACCGCCGCCATTTCCTGGACGGAATTGCGGTGCCAGTCCGAGGTCGACTGGCCGATCGCCGCCGCCTTCGCGGGATCGGCCTGGAGCGCCGACGTGACATCCACCCAGTCCAGCGCGGAAAGCTGGTAGAAATGCACGATGTGGTCATGCAGGGTGTGGGCGATGATGAGCAGGTTGCGGATGTGCTGCGCGTTGGGCGGTATTTCCAGGCCGAGCGCGTTTTCCACCGCGCGCACCGATGCGATGGCGTGCACCGTGGTGCACACCCCGCAGATGCGCTGCACGAATATCCAGGCCTCCCGGGGATCCCGGCCCTTGAGGATGGTCTCAATGCCGCGCCACATCGTGCCCGACGACCATGCGTTGGACACCACACCCGTGTCGTCAACCTCGATGTCGACGCGCAGATGCCCCTCGATTCGGGACACAGGATCAATTGTCACGGTCTTGCTCATTGTCTGACTACCTCTCCCTTGGCCGGATTATGCGTTTATGCCGCGCCCTCGGCGGCTCTCCGCCTGGGGCGGACGCCGCTGAGGATGGGGAACAGTTTCACCAGGACGATGTACGCCGCGATGCCCGTCGAGGCCAGGCACATGCTGAACAGAAGCTCGCCCAGGCTCGGAAAATACACCCAGCCGGGCGCGGGCTTGTAGGCGACAAGATAGGTGTCGAACCGGTAAAGGGTGCCGCCCAGCACGAGCAGGAACCCCGCGAAGAAAAGCCCGCCCCTGTTCCGGCGCCATTTCGGGTACAGGAGCATCAGCACGGGCGCCAGAAACAGCGCCACTTCCGCCAGGAAAAGAATGCTGTAAAAGTCAAGGTTCAGCACCTGCGCCAGCAGGCCCCGGTTCGCCAGATCGGCAATGCGGATGACCAGGTAGGAAAGCGCCAGCATGGCGGGAACGGGCGCCATCCGGCAGAGCAGGCGCTGGTCCAGTGCCCGGTGGTACGCGATGCTGGTCAGGTTCTCCACAATCACCACCGACCCGAAGCCCATGGTGATGCAGGACAGCAGGAACAGCGCGGAAATCCACGGGGTGTACCACAGCGTGTGCAGTTTCGTCACGGTGATCATGTACAGGCCGCCCAGCGAGGACTGGTGCATCGTGGGCAGCAGCAGCGCCAGCGAAATCACAAAGGGGAGCAGTTTGCGCACGACGGGCAGGCCGGCCTGGGCGATTTTGCGCACCGGCCCGTAGCGCCAGCGGCTCGCCTGCTCCAGGATCGGCGGCGTCAGCTCGATCCACAGCACGCCCGTGTAGGTCATCACGCAGACGGCCACCTCAAGCAGCACCGAATTCAGGTTGTACATGGGCGGCCAGAAGGTCACCCACAGGTTCCACCAGCGGCCCAGGTCAATCAGCACCGACGTGCCGCCCAGCGTGTACGCCATGGCGCCCACCACTATCGCCGACCGCACCAGCCCGTGGTAATGCCACCGGTTGAACACATAGGTCAGCAGGCCCACCGCGTAGGCGCCGGCCCCGATGCCCGTGAAGGTGACCACGTTCAGCGGTTTCCAGATGCCCCAGGCGTAGCCGTCGTTCATCGCGCTCACCGCGCCCAGCCCGTTCACAAGGCGGTACAGGACCAGGACGGCCCCGGCGGCGATGATTGAAAGCAGGATGAAAAAGGAGGGGGTGAACACCGGTCCGCCCAGGGGGCGGTGATCATCGTGCCCGCTCATTCCGGCTTCTCCTCTCCGGCCGCCCCGTCAACGGCCCGCCGCCGCCGCTCGTGGTAGAACTGGGCGGCGGTGAACAGGCCGAACAGGCCCATCGGCGCCGCAAATCCCTTGTACAGGGTGTGCTGGATCGTTTCGCTGGTTTCGGGCAGCGGTTTCTCGGGGACGGCGGGCAGACCCAGCTTCTCAAAGGGCACGTCCTGGGCGGTCAGGTAAAGGACGTGCGTGCCGCCGCCCTCGTGCTCCCCGTACACCTTGGGGTGGTATTTCTCGGGTTCCGCCTCAATCCGGTAGTGCGCCTCCCCAATCAGCTCCTCCATGGTGCCCGTCATAAGGGCGCCGCGCGGGCAGACCTCGCAGCAGGCGGGCCCCTCGGGGCGGTCGCGGCACATCTCGCATTTCACGATGAGCGGCAGCGCCTTGTCCCAGCTGAACTTTGGCACGTCGAACGCGCAGGCTATCTGGCAGTAGCGGCAGCCCACGCACACGGACTTGTCATACGCCACCACGCCGTTCTTTTCCTTGTGCAGCGCGCCCGCCATGCACACCGACACGCACGCCGGATCCGCGCAGTGCATGCACTGGCGCTTCACAAAGGCCTCGCGCCCGTTCTCCTTGTATATCTTGATGATGCTCTTGGTGTGGCTGTCGAGGTCCACCGGGGCCGCGTATTTCACCCCATCGATTTCCCTCACGTCCGGCTCAAGCCCGTTCACCTCGACGCACTTTGTGATGCAGGCGCGGCAGCCCACGCAGCGGGTTGAGTCGTACAGCATCCCAACGTCTTCGGGGTTGACCGTCTTGTGCTCCCGTGCCGTGGCCGTGCCCGGCGCGACCGCGGCAAGCCCCGCGGCGGAAACCCCCTTGAACCATTCGCGGCGTGTCAGGTTCATGATTCGGACTCCTTGTTCCCTTGCTCCTCCGTCCCGTCAACACGGCACTGGTGATCCTCGTGGGACAACCGCTTGGCAAGCATCGCGCCCGCGCCCAAAATCGCCCCGCCCACAAGGCCGAAGATCCCCGTTGAGACCGGGCTCACGGAACCCTGCGGCGCCACAATCGGCGGGTAGGTCTCCGGCGGCGAGGGACGCTCAATCTCAACCGTTTCATGCAGCGGCATCCGGAAAGCCAGCTCCGCCTCGGTGCAGCCGAAGCACGGGTGGCCAATCCCCACGGGCCAGGCGCCGGGCACCTCGCAGAAGGACGAAAGCGCGCAGTTGGCGTGGGTGGACGGCCCCTTGCACCCAAGCTTGTACAGGCAGTGGCCGAGCCGGTGCCCCTCGTCGCCGTACTGCTCCGCGAAGTTGCCCTCGTCAAAGTGCGGGCGGCGCGGGCAGTCCTCGTGGATGGTGCGCGCGTAGGCGCTGAGCGGACGGCCCAGTTTGTCCAGCGCGGGAAGCGTGCCAAAGGTGGCGAACTGGAGCACGGTGCCCAGCAGGATGTAGGGGTTCGGGGGGCAGCCGGGAAGGGTGACCACCGTCTTGCCGCCAAGCACCTGCGGCACCCCCTTCGCGCCCGTGGGGTTCGGCTCCGCCGAGGGGAGCCCGCCCCAGGACGCGCAGGATCCGATGGCGACTATGGCGCCGGCCTTTTCGGCGCAGTGCGCCAGACTGTCCACCGCCGTGCGTCCGCCCACCTGGCAGTAAACACCGTTGTCCTTGGTGGGAATGGCCCCCTCCACCACAAGCACGTATTTCCCCGCGTTTTCCTCCAGCGCCGTTTCCAGCGCGGCCTCTATCTGCGCTCCGGAGGCGGCAAAGAGCGTTTCATGATAATCCAGCGACACCATGTCCAGTATCAGCGAGGCCACATCGGGATGGCTGGTGCGCAGAAGGCTTTCCGTGCAGCCGGTGCATTCCTGGAAATGCAACCAGATGATGGACGGTTTTCCCCCCTGCCGCAACCCGGCGGCAAAGGCCCTGCCTGCCGTGGCCGACAGGCCGACACTCGCCGCCGCCAAACTGCATACTTTAATGAAGTCCCTGCGGGAATAACCCTGATCCATCACGTTCCCGCCTTGGGAAAAACCACTAGAACAAACTGAACCCGCCTGAGTTTCCGTTTTCACTGTGGATGGTGCCTCCCGCGATGAATCGCCTTGTTTTACGCAGGTATTTTCTATTTTCAGCACATTTTTACCGGTGGAAACCGACCTACCGATAGGTATAGTATAATCCGTACTTTCCCCGGAATCAATAATTATGATAAAGACCAACATGGGCGCAATAATGAGAAAGTGTCGCACACAACTGGGCATTATAGGACTGGGAAACGTGCTGATGGGGGATGACGCCCTCGGTCCCCATACGGTGGCCCTGCTGGCTTCACGCTGGGAGTGGCCTGATTCCGTTGCCCTGCTTGATTTGGGCACTCCGGGGCCGGAACTGGCCCAACTGCTGCTCCCCTTTGAAAAGGTTGTGGTGGTGGACTCGGTCAACACAGGCGCGCAACCAGGCTCCGTGGCGCGCATCGGTCATTCTGAACTAACGGCAGCCCCTGAACCGGGCACCAGAACCCCCCATGATCCGGGACTGGTCATGGCCATGCGGCAACTGGAATTGACCGGGGACGGACCGGCTGAGATCACCCTGCTGGGGGTGGTGCCAGAAAACCTGGACACGGGCGCAGGGCTGAGCCCAACCGTCAGGGCCGCACTGCCCGCACTACTCGAAGCGGTGGTTGCCGAAGCCGCCAGCCATGCCATCATTCCCAAAAAGCGGGCGTTCCCCCTTCCGGAAAACCTGTGGTGGGAACCCTTGCCTGCCGACACTGAATAAGCCCGCCTTTCCCGTTAATGGCAATCTTTCCCCTTAATGGCACCAGTAATGAATAACTAAATGGTCAGTATCGTCTTGTGTAGTGGATTGGAAATACCAATTGAATCGTTTGAGACAGGTTCCCGGGGAAATTGTTGACAAATTGGGCAGACCTATTTTGCCGAAAGAACCGGCAATCACCGGACACCCTGGTGCCGGTGCAGGAAAGGAAATGAGGCCATGAAGCGCAGGACATTGTCAGTTGGGCTGGTGCTGGCGTTGCTGGGCGTTGGCATGCTGCTCGCCCCCCAGGCGGGGGCGGAAAGGATGAACACCCTCAGCGGCCTTGGCAAGGCGGCCAAGTCGTCCAACATGCGGGGGCTCCGGGTCAAAACAGGCGGTCTTGACCGTTCCCGCTCCATCAGAAGTTCGGTGGGCGGCTCCGCCGCCCGCGAATTCGGACGCGTCCTCTCGCGGGGTGCCTCCTCCTCCCCGTCGCGCGGCAGCGGCTCCTTCAACGGCGAACAGCTCGGGCAGCTTGGCAGCCTGCTGGGCAAGGGCCTGATGAACGGCGGATACGGGGATTACCGGGGCGGCTGGGGGGACTACCACCACCGCGAGGACGAGATGGCCAAGGCCTACCGCGAGGTGGGCATCGCCAATGCGGTGGTCGCGCTGGTGGGCGTGCTGGCCCAGACCTCCCAGGCCAGGGCGTATGCCACGGCGCAACCCGCCATGGTCCAGGCCCCGGTGGAGAATCCCTGGGTCCGCGAGCGGGTGCTGGTGTCGCCGCCCCGCCTGGAAACCACCCAGGTGTGGATACCCGAGGTCTATGACCCGCGCACCGGCGCCAAAATCGGCGGCGGCTACCATGAGACCCGCACCCAGGTGATCCCGGAGGTCTACGAGGAGCGGGAGGTCCGGGTGGTGTCCCCCGCGGTGCGCTGAGCGTCAAACACTCATTCAAAGATTCCCCTCCCCCCATCCCCCCAAGGGATGGGGGGGCTTTTCCCCTCATCCCCGGCTGTTGATCCATCCCGCCAAACATGGTACTTTTCGGGGTGTGCGGGCGCGTCATCGCGCCCGCCGGAAACGTGCCGCTACCGGGCGAAACAACAAAAGGAAAAGAGAACCATGAAAAGAGCGCTCCTGATCCTGACGCTGTGCGGTTTCAC
>JAEAMF010002423.1_pt1 | contig 10491 bp, 12 predicted proteins | sample 8958721 | NCBI WGS metagenome assembly JAEAMF01 (sample SAMN16933255, study PRJNA681124) | bioreactor sludge metagenome | isolation source: anaerobic bioreactor treating anionic surfactant - SDBS | place: India: Bengaluru | collected 2019-02-28 | reverse complement strand
TAAGGACAGAAATTGAAACCAGAATTGCTGAGAAGGACAAAACTGGTCTTTAAAGCATGAAAATAGGCAGAAGTGGAGCAATATAAATTAACTTTTCTTTTTAAACAGTGCGACAAACAAGATTTTGGCTCCCAGTGTAGTTAAAGTGGATGAGGGGGCTTTATAGACTAAGGTCGTGCAGAAAAAAAAACCTGTATTTGTTATTCTATGATTAGATAAATCTATACCTATTATTTATTTAAAAAATTAAATAACTAAATCAGTAAGTTATAATTTTGTGATTATTTTTATTATGGTTTAAAAGTAAGCGCTGACTGGTCATAGGCCTAATAAAGCGTTAAAATTCATATATTCTCTTTTAAAATACTTTTCTCCCATGAGCAATCTGTCTACAACTTTGTGGTCTAACATTCGTACGGTCCAGGATTTCCCTAAACCAGGTATTTGTTTTTATGACTTGACTCCATTATTTATGGGAAACATTGAGTTATTAACTGACGCTTTAGTTGCCAGTATTCCTGCTGAAAAATTGGCAGAAGTCGACAGTTTTGTTGCAGTTGAAGCGCGCGGTTTTGTACTTGCAAGTTTATTGGCGCAACGTTTGGGCAAAGGTTTATTGCTGGTTCGTAAGGCAGGAAAATTACCGCCACCAGTGGTTGGTGTCGGTTATAGTCTGGAATATGGCATGGACCGTCTGGAAATGTCGGCTGATGTTCAAGCGCAAAAAATCATTATCGTAGATGATGTGTTAGCCACTGGCGGTACGCTAAAAGCAGTTAAACAGTTAGTGAATAAATGCAAGCATGAAGTTTTAGGGGCTAGTGTTTTTCTGGATTTGCCAGATTTGCATAATGACCTCGGCTTAGATATTTGGTCGGTATTAGATGAAAAATCTCAACCAGAACAAGCTGTTGCTTGATTAAAGCATGTGAAAAAAGCCTTGGTTATTCCAAGGCTTTTTTATTTTTTCAGAAAATATGTCTGCATATGCTGAAGCAGTCCATTGATATTTTCTGGACTGGCTAAACGATGATGTCCACCTTCGACGGCCTGAACCTGCATATAGGGTTCGAGTTGCTGTTGTACAGCATACATATCCAGTTCTTCATCGCCTAATTCCAGATAGGCAATTTGTGCAATATCATGTTCCAGATCATCTTCGCTAATAGGTGGATAATCAGCACGAAAGTCTGGGCTTAGGCTGGGATTGGCAATAATCGCCGGAATTTTGTATAGGACTGACATTTTTAAGGCCCAGTAAGCCCCCAAGCTATGGCCAATCAGAATTTCCGGTTGAATTTTGGCAATAATTTCCCGGTAAAAGTTAGCGACGGTTTGAAAATTCAGGTTGCGATAATCTACATCGATACAATATTTATGATCGGCGTTAATAGCATGGAATCTGGCTGATTCACGCGAAGAATCGAGTCCATGCAAAAATAGGATTTTTAAAGGGCATGTCGTCATTTTTTTAGTTCATACTTTCTTTATTCACAAAGATAGACACAGTCGAATAGATTACTTTTCAACTATTTTTCTTGAATCTATTGTAAGTGACTTGGCTGAACAAAGAAGTTAGCTTTTGGTCTAAGGTGTATTTCAGATCAATCTAATAAACTTAATTTAAAAATAAATTATTTATTAAAAATAAATGCTTGGTGTGATTTATTGTTCAACTCAGTATTCAATAACAAAATGTAGCGATGGTGTAAAAAATGGTTTCTCTACTTTCATGGACAGCATGTTTTGGAGAGTTGGCCACGCTATGGAAACATGAAGTTATGCAATTTTACTTGCAGCCTTTACCTTAAAAGTACGGCAGGTATATGGCCTCCTTAGCTATAGCTAATGGACCTACGGCAACGGTATGGTTGCTACAATTAAGCATTTGGATAGAGTTGAAAGTGGTGATCTTTAAACATTTAGCTAGGGTTTGAGAGAGTATTGAAGATTTGGAAGGTGAAGAAGTTAAAAAATGGAAGGGTGCTTTAGAGAAATATGTTCTGGAGCAGATAGATGGAAAAAACATACTCAGGGTGAATGTAGGTAGGTCTAAAGGCTATCGGGAAATGATGGAAAACGGGTTTAAAAGGGTTATGAGACTGTTAAACAGCTTACCGAAGCCTAGCCAGATGAAGTAAAGAACCCGGCTTTTAGCAAATCAGTGCATTTGTATAGCAATAAGACATTCGAAATTTGCACTAAATCTGCTATGCTATGCAACTTCCGTTTTTTACACATATTCGAGGCAGAGATGACGCAACATAACGCTCAATCGACTTCTGAACCACACATTTCCGAAAACGATTTAATTGCACAGCGTCATGCCAAGTTAAAGCAGATTCAAGACCACGCAAAAGAAACTGGTATTAGTCCATGGCCAAACGCGTTTAAGCGTGAGCACTATGCACAAGATTTACAAGACCAATTTGCTGAAAAATCTAAAGAAGAAATTGAAGCTGGCGAACACGTCCATGTAAAAGTGGCTGGTCGCGTGATGTTGAACCGCGGGTCATTCATTGTGATCCAGGACATGACTGGCCGTATTCAGCTTTATGTTGCACGTAAAGAACTTGCACCTGAAGTACTGGAAACCATCAAGAGCCTGGACCTGGGCGATATCATTGCAGTTGAAGGTTATATCGGCCGTTCCGGTAAAGGTGACCTGTATGTACACATCGAGAAATTTGAACTTTTAACCAAGTCACTGCGTCCACTTCCAGACAAATTTCATGGTTTAACCGATACCGAAGTGAAGTACCGTAAACGTTACCTGGATTTAATCGTAAACGAAGAAACCCGTAAAACCTTTGAAATTCGTGCCAAAGTGGTTTCTGGGATTCGTGCCTATTTAAGCAATGAACGCTTCATGGAAGTGGAAACGCCAATGATGCATGTAATTCCAGGCGGTGCTTCTGCGCGTCCGTTTGAAACGCATCATAATGCCTTGGATATGCCGTTATTCTTGCGTATTGCACCTGAGCTTTACCTGAAACGTTTGGTGGTCGGTGGTTTTGAGCGTGTGTTCGAGATTAACCGTAACTTCCGTAATGAAGGGGTTTCAACCCGTCATAACCCGGAATTCACCATGATTGGGTAAACTTCAAACTATCGTATTTGAAGAAACGGTGGAAACCAAACTGCGTCAACCGACATTCATTACCGAATATCCAGCGGAAACTTCTCCATTGGCGCGCCGTAATGATGAAAATCCGCATATTACTGACCGTTTTGAATTCTTCATCGGTGGTCGTGAGCTGGCGAATGGTTTCTCGGAATTAAATGACCCGATTGACCAGGCAGAACGTTTCCAGGCACAGGTAGCTGAAAAAGATGCCGGCGATGATGAAGCGATGCACTTCGATGCAGACTTTATTGAAGCACTTGAATACGGTCTTCCTCCTACAGCAGGCGAGGGTATTGGTATTGACCGTTTAGTGATGATTTTTGCCAATGCACCAAGCATCCGTGACGTGATTTTGTTCCCGCATATGCGTCATAAACATGCATAAGTGGTGAAGATTAAAAACCCGCTTCATGCGGGTTTTTTATTGCCTGAAGCTTATGATGGCTTGAAAATCAGGCAAAAAAAAATACGCAATGATTGGGGTGATCATTGCGTAGAACAACGAATCTGTTTGCACAGTTCGGTTAAGGAGAATGTTAGAACTAGGGGTAGCTCTAAGCATTTAAGACATCTTAAAATGAAGGCTGAGTCATTTCATGATGCTTTCAGTTAAGTTGTGTTAATTCAGGTTAATCACTCTGGGTTAGTGTGATTGATTGCTCATTTTTTTAGCTATAAAAAAGCCCCTCTAGAAAAGAAGGGCTTTTAAAAATATACAGTGTTTAGAAGTGGAAAACGCCAAGTCCTGCTTTCACTTCATCAAGCGTTTGCTGGGTAATATCACGGCACTTGTCAGTCCCGGTTTTTAGAATATCCATGATGTAGTCAGGATCTTTCTGTAATTCCATACGACGTTCACGAATAGGGCCAATCAGTTCTTTCAAAATGCCTTCAAGACGTTTTTTCACCGTACCATCGCCCAAACCGCCACGACGATAATGTGCTTTTAACTCTTCCAGCTCTTCTTTGTTGGTATCAAATGCATCTAGGTAAGTAAATACCACGTTGCCTTCCACCTGACCTGGATCTTCAATACGCAAATGATTTGGATCGGTATACATGGCATTCACAGCTTTTTTGATGTCCTTGTCAGATGCATCCAGCACAATGGTATTGCCCAAAGACTTCGACATTTTTGCTTTACCGTCGAAACCTGGTAAACGACCAACATTGGAAAGCAGTGCCTTACATTCAGGTAAAATCTCGCGACCAATCTGACGGTTTAAACGACGCACGATTTCGTTGGTCTGTTCGATCATTGGAATTTGGTCTTCGCCCACAGGTACGACAGTGGCTTTAAATGCTGTAATGTCAGCGGCTTGTGCTACAGGGTAACACAGGAAACCTGCCGGAATATCGCGCTCAAAACCGCGCATCTGAATTTCAGATTTAATGGTCGGGTTACGCTCTAAACGAGATACAGTGACAAAGTTTAAATACAACATGGTCAGTTCATTCAGTGCTGGCAAGCAGGACTGAACACAGATGGTGGTTTTGGTCGGGTCAATACCTACAGCCAAATAATCTGTTGCCACTTCAATAATATTACGGCGTACTTTTTCAAAGTTATCGGCGTTGTCGGTTAAAGCTTGGGCATCAGCAAGAAGGAGATGTTGATGGTGAGAATCCTGTAAACCTACGCGTGAACGTAAAGAACCTACAAAATGACCTAAATGAAGTTGTCCGGTTGGGCGGTCGCCAGTCAAAATAACAGGACGATTGTCTTGATTACTCATTATCTCTCTATTCCAAAGTAGTGAACACTACATACTTATATGCTGATGTATTGCCTTATTGTACGGCATAATGTTTTTGAATGTCAGGCACTATAAAAACAGATCATTGAAAAAATAAGAACAATTTAATGATGTGGATACAGTTTTTTTGAATCTTTCTCTTTAAAATAGCCGATAGAACCTTTAGGGATAACAGGAATGGCGAGTAGTTTATTAATATTATTAGATGATATTGCAACTGTTTTAGACGACGTTGCTGTCATGAGTAAAATGGCGGCAAAAAAAACCGCAGGCGTATTGGGTGATGATCTGGCACTCAATGCTATGGTTTTGTCGCCATGATTGTCAAAATTGATGATCTGGGATTGTACTTAACCAAGCAGGCATCGGGTTTCAAGCAAACTGTGGGACGCGGTTTGCTGGCGTTTGCCCCAAAACTGATGAAAACTTTGACCATTGTCGGAACCATTGCCATGTTCCTAGTGGGTGGCGGAATTATTACCCATACCATTCCATTGTTCCATCATGTGACCGAAGACTCGGTCGATTATGTACAACACCTTCCTACAATGGGCAATATTATTGGCGCAGTGACTCCGACCTTAATTAATCTGGGGATTGGTTTTGTTGCTGGATTGTTGGTTTTAATTATGGTTAGCGTTATTCAGAAGATGAAGTCCAAGTCAAAACAGGCTTAATGATGAAAAAGCTCGCTAAAATAGATTGAGCTAATTCTAAGGAAAAGCACTATGCGCTGGAAAGGACGTCGAATCAGTAGCAATGTAGAAGACCGTCGTGGTGGTGGCGGAGCTAAAGCAGGTGGGATTAGTATCTTGGGGCTGGTCGTCGCATTCGTGGCCTGGAAATTTTTTGGAGTCGATCCTCAACAGGCTTATCAGGCCACCAAACAGGTCACTTCACAATCACAACCGGCTGAAACCAGAGGTTTGGAGAATCCAAGCCCGGAACAGCAGGAAGCCATGGATTTTGTCGGTACGGTATTGGCAGATACCGAAGATACCTGGAGCCAAGTGTTCCAGCAGCAGCTTAATGCGCAGTATGTCGCGCCTAAACTGGTGATGTTTAATAGGGTGGTGGATTCGGGCTGTGGTACCGCACAATCTGCCATGGGGCCTTTCTATTGTCCTTCGGATCAGAAAGTGTATATCGATACGGCTTTCTTTAAGGATATGCGTCAGCAAATGGGTATTTCCGGTGAGCAAAACAGCACGGAATTGTCCCGCCAGGATCAGGCCGGTGATTTTGCCCAGGCTTATGTGGTGGCTCATGAAGTAGGACATCATCTGCAAACGCTGTTAGGTATTTCAGCACAAGTGCAAAAAGCCCGTGCCCAATCGAGTGAAGTGCAAGGTAACCAGCTTTCTGTACGTCAGGAATTACAGGCAGACTGTTTTGCCGGGATTTGGGCGTATCATAACCAGCAACGAACCCAGTTTCTGGAGCAGGGCGATATTGAAGAAGCTATGGATGCAGCGCATAAGATTGGTGATGACTATTTACAGAAACGTGCGACCGGGCAGGTGGTACCCGATAGTTTTACTCATGGCAGCAGCCAGCAGCGCATGAAATGGTTTGAAACCGGTTTGAAATCGGGAAATATCAACGATTGTGATACTTTTAATCAAGCCATTTAAATAGAAATGAGACATTAAAAAAGAGGATTTAATATCCTCTTTTTTGTTAACCATGAATAAACTGTTTAAAGTTTCGGATAATTCGAATCGATACATACAGTGCTGCCAATGCAAACAGTGCCATACTAAACAGGTGATATTTTAAATCTGAAATATCAGTCTGATAAAATTGCTCAATTTGCGGCTTGGAATAAGACCATTGCTGCTGCTTTTGGGTCAGGCTATTTTTATAATTGATTTGCTGGATATAGAATTGCTGCCCAATTTTTAATAGCTCTAATTGCTGGATTTGTCGGGTATGGGACTGGTTATATTCATTTGTACAAATATCTTGCAGATAATGCTGGCAGTTTAATTTGGCAATATAACCATTCTGTGCGATCACAATATAAATGGCCTGATCCGGGCGTTGATTATTCGAGACCAGCACCAGTTGTTTGTCAGGTGTAGATTTTAAGGAAATCTGCGTAGCGTACTGAAAAGCTTGATCTGCTTTTATAATTTCTCGGCTTTTTGAAAAAATACTCAAAAATAAAGTCAAGGTAATAAGAAAAATGATCCCTGCAAAAAAAAGCCGAAATATGGTTTTAACTGTTTGATGCATGGTTAAATTCAACTTAATGTAGAGAGAAATGAAAGAAACGAGGAGATACTAAATAAAAGGATCTTGGGCTATGTTAAATCATTGCTAAAAATATGTAAAAAAACTTAACTATTTTGTGGGTCAAAGAAAAAATGGTTAAACTGATTCGGTGAATAAATAGTATTGAATTAAATATTTATTTGGAAATGGTGGGATGCGTTCGCTTTATTCCAATCAATCGCTCAAATTGGAACTTTAATGGGAAATTTCTTTTTTCTTCAGGTCTTTACAGTTATTTTTGCGCTTTCAATTGCAACGACTATTTTTAATAAGCGTATTTTAGGTTTCCCACAGGCGATAGGTGTACCCATTGTTTCGGCAATTTTCGTCTTTATTTTACAATGGGGTGCTAGTTTACTCAGTGGCAACAAGTTCATCACCATTAATATTCACAATATTGAAGAAGCAGTTCGTCATATTGATTTCTATGATTTTTTAATCAATGGCGTGATCTGTTTTATCCTGACCTCTTCCGCTTTAAAATTTAAAGTGTCCGATTTAAAAAGCCACTGGAAACCGATCAGTATTTTGGCCAGTATTGCACTGGTGCTGTGTGCGGTGTTTTTTGGTGTCACTTTATATGGCTATCAATTCCTGATTGGCAAGCATGTCGATTTATTGGTGCTTTTACTGTTAGGTGCTGCATTGGGTGCGACCGACCCGATTGGAATTAAAGGTGTACTCAGTTCGGTACGTGCACCGCATCACCTGATGGTCAAACTGGAAGGTGAATCACTGTTTAATGATGCCATGTGTATCGCCGTATTCATGACTTTATTATATGTATTGCAGGGTGAACATTTTACTATTATAGGTACTTTGCAAACTTTGCTTTACGAGATTGTGGTGGCCATAATTATTGGCTGGGGTTTTGGTCTGGGCATTTTAAGATTACTTCGTGGCAAACACGAAATGGAATCTTTGATTTTAACCACCGCATTACTGGCTTGTGGTTCATACTTGGTGGCTTTATTTGCCCATGCTTCGGCACCCATTGCCTGTGTGATTGGCGGTTTGGTGGTTGGGAATAAGTGGAAGGAAATTTTACAGGAACGTGAAATTCGTGAAGTCAACCATTTCTGGCATACAGTTGAAGGGATCATCAATTCCTTCTTGTTCACCTTGATTGGTCTGGAACTGTTTATTCTGGATTTAAGCATTAGTTTAATTCTGGGCGGGATTGTGGCGTTCCTGATTCTGCATGCTTCGCGCTTTGCTGCCAACTATCTGTCCTTTGCCTTTTTTCCGAACTTTAGAAACAAAAGCTATAATGGTAGTTTAGCAATTTTATCATGGGGTGGGGTGCGTGGCGGAATCTCGCTGGCCTTGATTTTGGCGGTGGCGAATATTCCTGAACTCAGTGAGTACAGCAGTATCCTGGTAGGCTATACCTTTATTGCCGTTTTACTTTCCGGCGTAGTCTGTGGACTGGGTTTGCCTGCGGTCATGAATGCCTTTTATTATAACCCCAATGAAGAAACCACGGGTTTTAAGGGCTGGTATCAACGCTTGTGTCATAAAATGAATCGCAAAGGCTTTCAGTATATTGTCGGTGAAGATGCCAACGGCAATGAAACTATTACCGTATATAACCCGGATGCCTTAATTGATAAAAAAGCCGAAGATGGTGTTGCAGTCATGCATAATCCAGAGAAGGTACAAGTCGTGAAACGTTTGGAAAGTCCGGATAATTTCTAAGTGTAAAACACAAATAAAAGAAGCTCATAACGGGCTTTTTTTATAGCTTGAAAGTTTAAATGGGATGATTTAAGGAGCTTATATGTCAGAACATTCAGGTCGCTCCAGTGATGAGTTGGCGCGTCAAATTCTGCAAGTGATTGCCTTAATTCCATATGGTAAAGTGGCCAGTTATGGACAGATTGCCCGTATGGCAGGTTTGCCCAAACATGCGCGTTTAGTCGGTTATCTATTAAAGCATCTGGATTCAGCGGCGGATATTCCCTGGCATAGGGTTATCAACTCTCAAGGAAAAATTAGCCTAAGCAAATTAAATGAAAGCGGAGAAAATATTCAACGATTAAAATTAGTGGCAGAAGGGGTAATGGTGATTGGAGATAAAATTAATTTAAAACAATATCAGTGGATGAATAGTTGATAAAAGCTGTAGATGATCAGAATAAAATTTTCCCACCTTTAGTTAAAGATGGGAAATATAAGGGAATATTATTGGCGAACAATCAGCACCGGAATATGAGATTCTCCGAGTACACTTTGAGCAACGCTACCCAAGAACAATTTTTTCAGACCTGTACGGCCATGTGAACCAATGATGATCAAATCAGCATGGCTATCTTCAGCAGCTCTCACAATTTCACGGTGAATCACTTGTCCTTCAAGAAGTTTAGTTTCCACTTCAAGGCCTTGTTCATTGAATTTTGCCTTTGCTGCTGCTAGCGAATCAACAATCGCATTACGAGCACGTTCAATCAAGTCATTGGTTTGGCTAGCAGAAATGTATTCTGCTGCGATATACGGATCAAGTGCTAAAACTTGAACTACTGTAATTTTGCTGCCAAATGCTTTAGCAAACTCAGCTGCTTTAGCCACTGCTGCATAAGCTGTTTCTGAACCGTCAACTGGGACTAAGATATTTTGATAAGCCATGTGTATTTCTCCTTATAATCCTTACTAAAATGTATCGTATTAAGACTAGAACTTCTTGTTCAATAAAAACGTTTGAAATTTGATACTAGCTGTATTTCTATTAAAATAAAACCTAGTAATTTCATGGGGATAATTTATTCCCTAAAACAATTTTATAATTTAATCTATCATGATTTTGTTTAAAAACTAGCGGGCTTAAAACTAAAGTCTGAGGAAATTGTAAGCAGATTTTTTATTTGCAACCATCTGTAAAAATAGATGTGAACAGTTCTTTAAAATTGTCATATCATAAATGTAGTAACTTATTAATAATGAATTAAAAAATGCATGAAACAGATCAATTAAATTGGCAACGTGACAATTTTGAAAATATTAATGAAGCTTGGGAAGGGGATTTATGGGATCGGAAACGTTTAGGGGAACAACTGACTAACTATGTAGATCGTTTGCAATGCGGTGCGGTATTGGCTTTGGATGCACGTTGGGGCGAAGGTAAAACGTGGTTTGTACGGCATTGGGCTAAGCATTTAGATGATACAGATCATAATGTAATTTATCTGGATGCTTTTGCAAATGATTATCTGGATGATGCTTTTCTTGTCATTTCTTCTGAAATTGCAGCTAAATTAGACAAAACAGCGGATAAAAGCTTAGTTCACAAATTCAAGAAAGCAGCTGCTGTAATGCAGCAAGGTCTTTTAACCT
>JAEAMF010002473.1_pt1 | contig 10492 bp, 6 predicted proteins | sample 8958721 | NCBI WGS metagenome assembly JAEAMF01 (sample SAMN16933255, study PRJNA681124) | bioreactor sludge metagenome | isolation source: anaerobic bioreactor treating anionic surfactant - SDBS | place: India: Bengaluru | collected 2019-02-28 | reverse complement strand
CATGAATAACACGACACCTTGTTCACGCCGTACGTTTATCACTGCTTCCGGTCTTGCCGCAACTGGTACGCTCCTGTCCGACTGCTTGTCTGCCGCCCCAGACGGGATTCCTGCAAAGAAACAGCCTATCAAGATCGGACAGATCGGCACTGGCAACCAGCATGCAAACAAAATGGGAACTCTGCGCAAACTGACTGATCTTTTCGAGGTTGTGGGTATCGCAGAGGATGACCCAAAATTTCTGGAAAAAAACCGGAATAACGGCTGTTACAAGGGGTTGAAATGGATGACATCGGATGAATTGCTGGCTGTTCCGGGTCTTCAGGCGGTAGCGGTGGAAACGGAGGAGCACGCACCAATCCCGACTGCTTTACGCTGTATCCGGGCCGGGAAACACATCCATCTGGACAAGCCGTGCGGCGAGTCGTTACCGCAACTTAAACAGCTGTTGGACGAGGCGAAAGCCAGGAAACTGACCGTCCAGGTGGGCTACATGTACCGGAATAACCCGGCCGTGCAGTTCTGCATTAAAGCTGTGAAAGACGGATTACTGGGAAATGTGTTTGACCTCGATGCGTCCATGGGACGGTACGACGGGGATGCCTATCGGAAACTTATCAACACCTACAAGGGCGGGATCCATTACATCCTGGCCTGTCATTTGATCGATCTGGTGGTAACACTCATGGGTGAACCTGATAAAATCCGTCCCTTCCAGCGTCGCACCCGCTCCGATGGAGTGCTCGACAACAGCCTCACCGTTTTCGAGTATTCAAAAGATCGACTGGCAACAATACGGACTTCCATCACAGAGGTGGAAGGATTCCAGCGCAGGCATCTCACAGTAATGGGCGACAAAGGAACCATCATTATCCAGCCGATCGAATCCAAGGGTAACATGTCCGGCGGAGTCCTCAAGCTTGCCCTTACAGAAGAACGCGGCGGTTTCAAGAAAGGTATACAGACCGTTGACCTGCCCACACTGAAAGACCGCTATGAAGACCAGTGGCGGGAGTTTGCCGCTGTTCTGAACGGGGAAATGGTCAATCCATACACATACGAGCATGATTACATTGTTCACAAATGCCACCTGGAGGCCTGCGGCATGCCGATCGATGTGTGAGAATCGACAATTTGAGGTTTCAAGCTACACTAACCGATAAATGGAGGAAAAAATGAACAGGCGATATTTCATTAAAACAATGGCAGCCGGTATTGGAGGTTTATCTGCATTATGCTCACACGGACAGGTTTCTTCACCGGCAAAGAAACCATTGCGCATCGCAGTGATCGGTTGCGGAGGCCAGGGAGGCAGAACGCTTCTGACTGAAGCCTGCAAGGAACATGTTGTGGCGCTTGTGGATCCGGACAACAGTCGTATAAAGGCGGCTTTGGAGCAGGTCCGCAAGACAGCTCCATCGGCAGATGCTTCCAAGATCAAGACCTTTGCCGATTACCGCAAGCTGTTCGACGTGATGAACAAGGAGCTGGACGCGGTGATGATCGCCACACCCAATCACCATCATTTTTCACCTGCACTGCTGGCAATGCGACATGGCATCCACGTATACCTTGAAAAGCCGTTGACTCATACGATTCACGAGGCGAGGCAACTAAGGGACGAGGCAAAGCGTTGCGGCGTTGTCACGCAGATGGGACAGCACGGACATTCGAACGAAGGATGCCGCCGCCTGTGTGAGTATATCTGGGCCGGCGCTATCGGGCAGGTCCACGAAGTGCACTGCTGGGCGGCGGTGTGCGACGGCCTGCCTGACGCGAAGCACTCGCCGGCACTCCCCCTGCCGGCGGGTTTCGACTGGGACACATGGATTGGTCCAGCTCCCTTCCGTAATTTCCACGACGACCTGCATCCGCATGGCTGGCACACGTGGACTGATTTCGGTAATGGTTCGGTCGGCAACTGGGGCTGCCACCTCATCGATCCGTCTTACTGGGCGCTCAAGCTGAAGGGGCCGGAAGCGATCGAAGTTGAGGATATGTGTGGCGGTGGCGGCGTGGTCTGGCCCATCCGTACACGTATCCGCTGGGATTTCCCGGCCCGTGAAGGCATGGATCCTGTGAAAATCTACTTTTACGACGGTATTGCGGAAGGCCAGAAATACAGCGAGACGGTGGAAAAACGGTGGCGGAACATAGCAAAGCGTGAGTTCCAGAACCTTCCGCCGCTGTTGCTTGAGCTGGAGAAGAAATACAGCAGGAACTTCGGCCGGAGCGGCTCGCTGATCGTGGGTGACAAGGGGGTCATATCCATGGGGTCTTTCGGGGATGGTTGCCGCATCGTACCGGAAGAAGCGCATCAAGCGTTCCCGGTGCCCGACAAACAGCTGCCACGCGTCAAGGGTACACACCAGGAGGACTTCTTCCAGGCATGCCGCAACGGTACGCAGGCATGTGCTAACTTCGACTATTCAGCTCCCCTGGCGGAAATCGCCCTGCTGGGCGACATCGCGATGCTCGCTGGCCTCAAAAAGCGCGTCGAATGGGATTGCGCAGCAATGCGCTGTACCAACCGGCCGGAACTCAACTGTTTCCTGCAAACATCCTACCGGGATGGATGGAAAATATGATGGTATCGCGATTAGGCCACCTGAAACTCCCGGGAAATGCCTTCAAAACAGGTGTGACGAGGTTGGGCACCTGGATACTGCCGCTGGTTTTTATTGCAGAAACCGGAATGTATGCCGGAGAAACCAGCCCGCTTTCGCTGGATATGAAAACGGACCTCTATTCAGCATACGTATGGCGAGGCAGGGCACTGGACCGGCATGCCGTGGCGCAACCCAACGCCATCGCAACACTGAACATGCGGGATGCCGGCTCATTCGCGGCGAAGGTCTGGATGAACTGGGACCTGTCACCTGGATCATCGCATTTCAAGGCGACCAGCGCTGACGACGGAGTTAATGTGCTTAATTTTGTCCCATCGTATACGAAAGTCTTCGGTCCGGTCGGTATCACCATCGGCAACACATGGTATACTTTTCCTGACACCGGCAACCCGAAGAAACCGGACAACACGGATGAACTTTTCCTGATAATGAAGTACAAAAGTACCATTGTGACACCCTCTCTCAGCGTCTATTACGACTACTGTGGGGTCCGTCAAAGTTTCAAGGAAGATAATCCGTTAAAGGACTTGTACGCCCGCATCTCATTGGACAAGGTCATTCCGCTCAGCAAAAGTTTCTCCCTGGGCGGAACAGTCCTCGTTGGTGCAGGAACCACCCACTATAATGCGGTCAGATACTGTTCTCCCGGAGGGAGTCTTGCAGACTATCAGGCATCGGTCTATGTGTCATACGCATGTACAGACACATTTTCGATCGGCACCACGATGGCTTACACCGGGCTGTTCGGCGGCGATTGGGGTATTGACCTCGATGCCGTTTCGCCGGATGAAATATTCTGGGGTGGTTTCAACCTGAGATGGCTGCTCTGAACTACAGGCTGATGCCGGCCTAGAATATCCGCCCCTTGAATATTATATTGCCCACCCGTCACGTGGAACCGGACATTCCAGCAGGCGGTTGGCCTCGTCATCGCCCTGGAACAGCTCTCCGGCGGGGTCCCATTTGAGCGACCGGCCCAGCTTGTATGAGATCGTGATAATCTGTCCGAGTGAAGATGCCCGGTGACCAATCTCCTCATGAGCGCTGGGTTTCTGCCGGCTCTTGATGCACTCGAACCAGTTCTGGTGATGCTTGTCGGCACTGGCGGTGGTATCGCGGTTCCTGAGCTTCATCTCTTCGAAAATACTCTCCGGCCCACCTTCCATCTTTTTGCTGAACTGGACCGAAACCCACCCGCGCTCACCCACAAGCACGCCACCCAGGTAGCCATCCATCCGTGCGGAGTCCGGCACGGCGTGGTAGATCTTCTTTACATCCTGCATATCTTCCACCTGGTGCAGGAGCGTCCCGTTTGCATAACGGCAGGTGAGTGTCGGGAACTGCCCTGCCGAGGGATGGATGATTTCCACCGGACCTGATTCTTCCATACCCAGAGCCCACTGGATATTGTCTGCGAAATGGGCGTGCTCGTAGGTCACAACGCCGAGTCCGAAATCAGCACACCACGCCCAGAACACCGAGCTAGGCGTTGGATTGCGGTGGTAGAGACTGTTGAAGGGACGCATGGGCGCCGGACCGACCCAGCGGTCCCAATCCAGCCCCTTCAACAAAGGTTCTTCAGGAAGTTTCGGGTTCAGCGGAATATAGGATTTGCCGATGGTAGGAACGTTAATCTTGGGCCAATGCGCGAATGCGCATTTCACCTTTCCCAGACCGCCATCCCGGACGAAACTCAGGGCTTTACGGATTATCGTTTTTGACCGGTACTGTGAACCGGTCTGAAATACGCGGTTTCCGGCCCGAACAGCCCCGACCAGCTTGCGTCCCTCCCGGACGGTCATGGAGACGGGCTTCTCACAGTAGATATCCTTGCCGGCCTTTGCCGCCGCTATCGCCATCGGAACATGCCAGTGGTCAGGCGTGATGATCATCACGGCATCAATATCCTTGCGTTGAAGCACTTCACGGAAATCGACGTAGACTGCGCAACCTTTATAGGTACCCTTGGGTAATGACTGGGCGTAATGGGATTCAACCATCTCGCGAGTTTCGTTGAGCCGTGTGGCATCCGGATCACACAAGGCCAGCATCTGCACTTCCTCATCGAAAAGCAGGCGGGGCATGTGCCTTTTCCCCATATTGCCGGTACCGATCATGGCCAGGTTGATCCGGTTGCTGGGTGCAGTCGCACCATCCGCGCCCAGCGCGGACGAACGTACAATCATGGGAACAGCCAGTGCTGCGACTGAACTCCTCATGAAACTTCTTCTCGTAGTATTCATAAACTGTTGTCCTTTCATATCTGCCGAAAAGTCTTACGGCTTTCCGTAGACTTCAATCTCGGTATAGTGATTCAGTTCGTTCGCCGTATTGCCGTTGCTGTAGAAGCGAACATAGCGGCCCTTTACGCCATTAACTGCGAAAGGACGTCCCTGGTTGCTCTCGACATATTCCTTATCCCTGCCCACGCCAAGTCCCGACGAATTATCATGGTCGTTGTTAAATACGGTTACGACACCGTCATTGAATTTAGGGTCACTGCAAATCTGGCAGATGAAATCGTGATATACACGCGCTTCGCCATGGAAGTGCCAAACACAGATCCCGTAAACCTCGTGTTCGCCGCCCAGATCAACCTGAACCCATTGTTTGCCGGGACTTAATTCGACATAGGTTTCCGCATCATGTTCTTTGTCGCCGTCAGTAACAATGGATAATGTGCCGACAACCGGGGCAGGATCGCTTGATGTAACTTGACAGCCTTTTGACAGATTCTTGTCGCAACCGGCAGGGACCTCGATCAGCGGATACAGCTTGCCATTGCGCGGTGGTTCCAGGTTTGGCGACCGGATGGGCCTTGGCGTACCTGTGAACTGCGGCTTCGGCAGCTTGATCCTGAGCTGAACCTTTTCTGCATCTCTGGCACCTGCCATCACGGCAACTCCGATAGCAACGGCTGTTAGAAGTATTCCTGTAAGTTTCATGTATCTCCTTGTCCGGCCTTGTTTAAGGTCGATTATACTTTGCTGTTAGAAATGGCGTGTGTTCATTAATCACTATGCCATCACAGATCTTTCCCGTAAACCTCAAATTCAACAATCCCGCAGTCCACAAGAGGAAAACGCTGCTGCAAATCAACCAGTTTCACCCATATGCACTTCTGATGCGGAAAAGGGAATTCCTGAGGTTCCGACGTATTCTTCAATTCCACCGCCACTTTACTGCCGTTTGAGAATTCAAGCACCGCATTGGTCCACGTCCTGTCCTGTCCGTCGTCCCGGCGCAGCATGATGACCACTTTTTCTGTCTCCACTTCACGCCCGAACTCCACCTTCAGCCACAAGTCCGTGCGGCGGGAAGGCCGCCAGTATTTATCCGCAGAATGATTTCCATCAATCACATTGTTCGGCGAAAACTCCGGCCGATACCGGTAATGCGAGTTCGAAGTCACACGCGGATACGAACGCAGATGGTATGTGCAGGCGTTCTCATTGACCGCCAGATTCCGCACTTCATTACCCGCCACGTTGGACCCGCCACGCGCATTTTTCCCCTCTGCAAGTCCAAAGATCGGAACCGTAGATTGAAGATTATCATAATCATCCACGAACTTTTTCTGCACATCGCGACCGCCAAATGTGTACACTGAGAAATCATCCGGCTTGAATTCTTTGCCATCATCGATGTGAGAAAGATATTTATCAATGTGCTCCAGTTCCAGTTCGGCAGATTTCAAACGCTTGGCCTCAAAGTAGAGGTAGATCTGCCGCATCTTGTCCCGATACACGTACCACGGCGTCAAAGCGGAATGGACCGCATGGTTCAGCCGGTCCCAGTAATTCAATTCCATCCAGGAACCTGCAAACGGAACGTTTAAGTCAATCCAGCAAGAGACCCTCTCCTTTTCCTCCTGAGAAAGCTGGACGTCGTAGTGCGAAGCTTCCAGATAATCCATTAACGGACTCGACGCCGAACCATAAGCATACGGCGGGAGCATCGCAGGTGAACTGGAGACGTGCAGCCAGTTAATGATTCCCCTGCCTGCATATTCATCCGCACAATACCCGCAGGCATCCTGGTTCGGAACGTTTTCAGGTTTGCCGCCGAAGTAGGAAAGATACGTTTTGTCGGAGGCAGCCATGGCCTTGCTACCCGTTCCAGCCGTTGGAATCTTCGCGTTGTAGCCAAAGTCAGTCAGATTGATGTATGATTCGCTGAAACTCCTGCCCGGATGCCCTTTCGTGCTTGTCGCATAAGGTCGGGGGGTTAAACGCCATTTCGTCCTGCTGTAAATCTCCGCATTTGTAATCGGACGGTCATCCCCCAGCAAATTGAGGGGAACGTCTTTCTTTTCAGGATTCTTTGCGCCTGCGTGGCACTGAATACAGTGCCGGTCCCAGATCGGCTGTATTTCACGCGTATAGCTGAAACCAAGCGGAACGTCCATCGCCTGCGGGGCGTTCGGGCCAAGGTATTTCATGGCGCGTTTCTCTGAGACAGTGAGGAAACGTTCCATCTCCTGGACCGGCTCGTCACCAGCCGTAAAGAACGGCCTGATCTGTTGCGGCTTCTTTTTCGATGCAATGGTAACGGGATGGCGGTCGATGAATGTACTATTCTTGTCCTCATGACAGCCGATACAGGAAAACATCTCGCCCGGCAACACCATGGTCCAGCTTCGCATGTTCTGCACCATGCGTCCTCTTGCATCCAACATCTGGAAGAAAACCGGAACCCGTGAAGGACATTCAAAATAGCAGCTTCCATCCTCCTCGACATCAACGGTACCAAGCACATGTTTCACGTCGTAGCTGCCATTGTTGACAGCACAGGGAGATGTCTGGTGACCACCCCACGGGTGCAGCCCCTGCGCAACGGTTCCCTTGGCACGGTAGTTCAATCCGACAACACGTATTTTCTTCACGATGCCTGGCTTTACACCTTTCAGACCGGGCCCATAGTAAATATTATGGACATAGAAATGGCCGGTTGTCCGGCGTTCATTTACCGTGGAAACTTTTTGAGGCGGCTGGGCACGAACAGTTGCCACCTGCTGGCCGGAGGAGACAACCGGATCATAAATCAACAGCTCGCGCTGGCCGCTGCGGTTCATCCAGTAGATGCCAAACGCCGGGCTTCCGGCCTTGCCGTTCCTGATACCCTTCAGCCCCCGGACTGGTCCGCCCTCCGGCGAATAGCACACCACAAAGTTCTCCTCGTCCAGGGGATATGGATACTGGAACTGCTCCCCTTCTGTATCATGAACAACATTACCGCCCGTCCCCATGCTTTCCCGGTAGGGATAATCCCGTTCCGGGGCTAAAAGTTTTACACCCACACCGGCCTGGGTCCCGGCTTTGCGGTCTATCATGATCAGTTTGCCGCGCTGGTCAATATGATGCGCGCCGGAAATCGCAATTACCTGCGTGGAACGTGGCACACTTCTGGCATGCAATATCGCGGCAGGAAACTGCGAATTGTTCCCGTAGAATTCTATCTGATTAGAGCCGTCCGGGTTCATCACGAACAGACTGTGCAGGTAACCGGCCGTCCTGTCGGAATATTCCCAGCGCGTGTAAATGATCCTTCCATCATCCGTGAGATGCGGAAAGACCGTGTGCGCATGGTCAACCCCCAGCCGACGGATGTAACGGCCCTTGTCGTCACAGGTGTACAGGTTGCAGACACTCGACCACCAGCAGGGAGCCGAAACATTACAGCGCGTTGATGTGAAAACCAATTCGCCGTTCGAGAGCCATTCCGGTTCCATGTCGGCTATTCCGGCGCCATACGTAATCTGTTGCACGCTTTTGTCGCGCAAATCCATGATATAGAGATGGAAATCATCATTACCATCGTGATCGGTCTTCCTCATTGAAAACACAACTCTGCGGCCATCCCATGAGACACAGGGATCGCGCACAATTCCCGTCGGGCAGTCGAGAAGAACCTCGGTGAACACGGTCCCGTCCGGGTTGATTCTCATCCTGCAGAGCTGCGAGTCCATTCTATAGTCCGGGCCACACTCGCGGAAAACCGCATCAGTAAGGTGATCTGTCAGGGCAAACATAGCCTGACAGTCACCAAACACAAAATGTTTTACGTACAGAAATTCATTTGGCTGTTTCTGGAAAAGTTTCAAGCGCTCCCTGCGGCGGACTGCACATGCCTCGAAATACAAATCCTTCCAGTCGGGATCGTTTCCCGGTCTTTTCCCATCCACCAGTGCGGAATATTTCTTTTGCAGGTCATCGATCTGTACCTTACATACCTTCAACTCACCAAGCACTTTTGCAACGATTGCCTGTTCAATACTGTTTTTCTCGGCGCTGACAAAGCAGTCCCCGCTGTTGCGGCCATGATCCTGGTAAATCCAGTCGCGCTGCAGCCGGGAAACCGGGTAGGCGGTCAAGTGCCGATTTTTTATGTCTTCGCTGGCATATTCCTGAGAAAAAGCTGATGTGCAAATGCAGAGAAAAATGACACAGGGCAGCAGCATCTGTTTCACAATTTGTCTCCTCAATTACACTGTTTGTAAGCCGGTTGACAACATCCCGCCCTGGATGACATGTTCTCCGTTAAAGCTGGCAGCAGTCGCCAGCACTCACCTCACAAGGGGTGGACGCATCATTCATGGCGTACGATGATATCAACCGTCAGAATTTTATCTTGTACGATCCGTCCAACGTTGTGTACGATTCGCTCATGAAGCAGTATCAGATGCAGAGGGAATTTCTTTCGCGGATAGGCAGTTTCGAGCCGTTCAAGCTATTGTTCGACCTGCTTCCCAATGTTGCCTTCTATATAAAAGACCTGTCCGGACGCATCATGGTAATCAACCGCCGGAACTGCATGAACTGCAATATTCCAAACGAATTGTCGGCCATAGGAAAGACAAGTTATGACCTGTTCCCCTCATTTCTTGCCGATGAATATTACAAATCGGACATGAAAGTAATAAAAACAGATAAACCGCTGTTAAACATGATTCATCACTCCCCTGATTATTCAACAAGGTCAATCGTCGCCAATAAAGTTCCCGTCTACGACAAGGACCATAAGATCATGGGCGTGGCCATGATGTACTATTATGCCGACATGACTTCAAATCCCTCGGGCTGGAACAAACACCTGGGTGACGTGGTTGACTATATCCATCGCAATTACGCCCAGCAGATCAAGATCGAAAAGCTGGCCCGGATCGCCTGCGTTTCCGAAAGCCATCTCAAACGCATTTTCAATCGGCTCTTCGGCATGTCCCCCATAGAGTACGTGATCCTCACGCGAATCAACGCATCGCGCGATCTTCTTGAGACCACGGAACGGACCGTCAGCGATATTGCACAGGAAGTCGGATTTTACGATCACAGTCACTTTATCCGTCATTTCAGACATATCCGGGGTTGTACACCCAACCAGTACCGCAAACAGCACATGCACATGGAAAAACCCGCAGGAAAAAAACAAAAAAGAAAATAGCAAATGCAATTAAAACGTGCCTCCCCGGGGCACAGCGAATGATCTTTTCCTTCTCTCTTATTCAAACCACCGCAGGTTCCGGAAGTCAGGCGCCGGACCAGCGAGAACCGGCTTTCGCATGTGAAGCGGCCGGATTTCTATCATTTAACATCTGTTACCCACTTGAATTCGGCAAAGATCACTTTCGTAATGTCGGAATCTTGTGCCGCTTTGAAATGGATACTCCCTACACCGGACCAGTCTTTCATAGGCTGCCGGCTGAACCTGTTGGTCAACTTACCCGCATGAACAATCATCTCCTGCCAGTTGTCTGAAGCAGTGATTTTGATCTCGCCTTCGTTATGATTCGCCGCCATCAGGATAAGCGTCTGTGGCTCGGTACAGTAGAACTTGAAAGCCAGCTGGCCCCCCTCAGGCGGCTG
>JAEAMF010002471.1_pt1 | contig 10495 bp, 13 predicted proteins | sample 8958721 | NCBI WGS metagenome assembly JAEAMF01 (sample SAMN16933255, study PRJNA681124) | bioreactor sludge metagenome | isolation source: anaerobic bioreactor treating anionic surfactant - SDBS | place: India: Bengaluru | collected 2019-02-28 | reverse complement strand
CGGGCTCTGTTGGAGCTGGCTTGCCTGCGATGGCGTCGGTGGGGTGCCCGTGAGTGCGCGGCGGCTGCATCGCGGGCAAGCCCGGCTCCTACAGGCTGGCTTGCCTGCGATGGCGTCGGCGGGGGTGTCAGTGAGTGCGCGGTGGCTGCATCGCGGGCAAGCCCGGCTCCTACAAGCAGGCTTGCCTGTGATGCAAAGCGTCAGAATTGGTTTACGTCGATCAAGGCGAAGCTGACTACATTGCTGTGGCCCGCCAGTTCCCCACCCTGGCGTACCAGCCCGCAGGTCGCCATGCCGGCCTGCTGAGCCGCATCCAGTTCTTCGACGATGTCCGAGAGGAACAGGATCTGCTCTGCCGGCAAATCAATCGCCTGGGCGATGGTGCGGTAGGATTGCGCCTCGCGTTTACCACCGGACGTCGTGTCGAAATACCCGCTGAACAGCGGGGTCAGGTCGCCGGCTTCAGAGCAGCCGAAAATCAGCTTCTGCGCCTGAATGGAGCCCGAGGAGTACACGTACAGGGCATAGCCTTCCTGATGCCAGCGCTTGAGCGCTTCAACCGCATCCGGGTAGACATGGCCCTTGAGCAGCCCCGCCTGATAGCCCTCGGCCCAGACCATGCCTTGCAACGCCTTGAGTGGCGTGGCCTTGCGGTCTTCAGCAATCCACTGCAGCAAGATTTCAATTACCCGCTCAACGTCAGCAGCGGGCTCATTGCTGTCTGTGCGCACAGCCTGCAATTGGGCCGCCACGGCAGGCTCAGCCGCATGGGTACGGACAAAATCGGGCAGGTGCCTGGCCGCGAACGGAAACAGCACGTCGAAGACAAAACTCACCGCGCTGGTAGTGCCTTCAATGTCGGTGAGGATGGCTTTGATAGTCATGCAGGCTCCGGTCAGTCGTCGATACGCGGGAATTGATCGGCGATTTTGTCGCCAGTGAACTGCGCTACCCAACCTTCGGGGTTGTTGAACAGGCGAATGGCAACGAAATGCGGGTTCTCGCCCATGTCAAACCAGTGAGGGGTGCCGGCCGGCACCGAGATCAGGTCGTTCTTCTCGCAGAGCACGGCGTAGACATACTCGTCGATGTGCAGGGTAAACAGGCCTCGCCCGGCGACGAAAAAACGCACTTCGTCTTCCGCATGGCGGTGTTCATCCAGAAACTTGGCACGCAGTTCGGCCTTCTGCGGGTGATCGCTGTTCAGGCTTACCACATCGACGGTGATGTAGCCGCATTCGGTCATCAGCTTGTCGATCTGGGCCTGGTAGGCCGCAATCACCTCTTCCTGGCTAGCGCCCGGCTGGATCGGCGCATTGGCGGCCCAACGCTCGAAACGCACGCCCTGCTCTGCCAGGGTCGAGGCGATGTCCTCAACGTGGGTCAGCACCTTGTTCGGGATGTCCGGGGTGGACTGGTGGTACACGGTCAGGCTGCTCATCAGGGGCAACTCCTAGTTGTAGCGACTCAACGACCGGTAACCGATCGCACTTTCAATTCACACTCGAAGAGGAATTCGAAGGCTTCGACCTGACGCAACGCGTCACTCATGCGCGGGCCCCAGGTGTACAGGCCATGGCCACGGATCAGGTAGCCGACGCAGTCGGGGTGCGCCTCAAGCCAGGGCTGAACCTTGGCCGCCAGGCGGGCGATGTCCTGATCGTTCTCGAAAATCGGCACCTGCACCGTCGACTCGTGGGTCGAGATACCACTGAAGGCTTTCTGCAGTTCATAGTCTTCGAACACCAGGTAGTCCCCAGCGGTCACTCGTGACAGCACCGTGGCATTGACCGAGTGGGTATGCAGCACGGCCCCGATGTCTGCCCGCCAGGCGTACAACTGAGTATGCAGCAAGGTTTCCGCCGAGGGCTTCTTGCCCGGCTCCAGGCTATTGCCAGCGAGGTCGGTGGCCAGGACATCGTCCACGCCCAGCTGACCTTTGTGCTTGCCGGAGACCGTCAACAGCGCCTGATCCGCCGCCAGGCGGGTGGAATAGTTGCTGCTGGTGGCCGGCGACCAGCCACGGCCATAGAGAAAGCGCCCGGCTTCGATGATTTCCAAGGCCAATTGTTCACGGGTAAGGCTCATGCCCTGTCCTCTTTCATTCGAGTCGCAATGATAACGGCTGCCGCCACGGCAGCGACGCTGGCAATACTAAAGGTTGTAGTGGGGCCCAACGCATTCCAGCTGTAGCCCGAGTACAAGGCACCCAATGCGCCACCGGTGCCAGCCAATGCGGCATACAACGCCTGCCCCTGCCCTTGCTGGCGCGCCCCGAAGCTGCGCTGCACGAAGGCGATGGCTGCGGCATGAAAACTGCCGAAGGTGGCCGCGTGCATCAACTGCGCGACCAGCAACACGGCCAGGTGCTCGGCGTACTCGCCCAGCAGCATCCAGCGTAACGCTGCCAACAGGAAACTGGCCAGCAGCACCCGGCGCAACGACACCCGCGCCATGATCCAGCTCATGGCCAGAAACATCAGCACCTCGGCCACCACGCCCAACGACCAGAGCAGGCCAATGGTGCCACGGCTGTACCCCAGGCGCTCAAGGTGCAGGGTCAGAAAGGTGTAGTACGGGCCATGGCTCAATTGCATCAGGGCCACACAGGCATAAAAAGCCAACACGCCGGGGCGAAGCAATTGCTGGATAAACCCCTCGCCAGCATCGCGCACATGCTGCCCGGGCGGGTGTGCATTGGGCACCCACAGGCTGGCCAGGACGATACCGGCCATGATCACTGCCAGCGCCACCGGGTAGATATCCAGGCTGAGCCATTCGAACAACCGGCCCAGCCCCGCAACCGTCAGGATAAAGCCGATTGACCCCCACAAGCGGACCTGGCTGTAGCGTGCGGTCTGCCCCTGCAGGTGTGCCAGGGTAATGACCTCGAACTGCGGCAGCACCGCGTGCCAGAAGAACGCATGCAGGGCCATCACCAACGCCAGCCAGGCGTAGCTCTTATCGATGAAGATCAGCGAAAAACTCGCCAGCGTCGACAACGCACCAAGCCGCACGATCAGCAGGCGCTGGCCGGTGCGGTCCCCCAGCCAGCCCCACAGATTCGGCGCCACGCAGCGCATCAGCATGGGGATGGCCACCAGCTCGCCGATCCGCGCACTGGAAAACCCCAGGTGATCGAAGTACAGCGCCAGGAATGGCGCTGTCGAACCGAGCAAGGCGAAATAGAACAGATAGAAGCTGGACAGTCGCCAGTAGGGAATCGGCGCCACGGCTCAAGCGGCCACGGCGCGATCGAACACTCGGGGCATTACAACTGGCCCAGCACCGGCGTGCTGACCTTCACATCGGCATTCTGCCCACGGTGACGCAGCAGGTGGTCCATCAGCACGATGGCCATCATCGCCTCGGCAATCGGGGTAGCACGGATGCCTACGCAAGGGTCGTGGCGCCCTTTGGTGATGACGTCGACCGGGTTACCGTCGATATCGATCGAACGGCCCGGGGTGGTGATGCTCGACGTTGGCTTGAGCGCCAGGTGCGCGACAATCGGCTGACCCGAGGAGATCCCGCCGAGAATGCCGCCAGCGTTGTTGCTGAGGAAACCTTCCGGGGTGAGCTCGTCGCGGTGTTCGGTACCGCGCTGGGCCACGCTGGCGAAGCCCGCACCGATCTCCACACCCTTGACTGCGTTGATGCTCATCAGTGCATGAGCCAGCTCGGCGTCCAGGCGATCAAAGATCGGCTCGCCCAGGCCAGGCATGACGCCTTCGGCGACAACGGTGATTTTCGCCCCGACCGAGTCCTGGTCGCGACGCAACTGGTCCATGTAGGCTTCCAGCTCTGGCACTTTGTCCGGGTCTGGGCTGAAGAACGCGTTCTGCTCAACCGACTCCCAGGTCTTGAAGGGGATTTCAATCGGGCCCAACTGGCTCATGTAGCCACGAATGGTGATGCCCTGGCTGGCCAGGTACTTCTTGGCGATGGCACCGGCGGCCACCCGCATAGCGGTTTCGCGCGCCGAGCTGCGGCCACCGCCACGGTAGTCACGTACACCGTACTTGTGGTGGTAGGTGTAATCGGCATGCGCCGGGCGGAACAGGTCCTTGATCGCCGAATAGTCCTTGGACTTCTGGTCGGTGTTGCGGATCAACAGGCCAATTGCACAGCCGGTGGTACGGCCTTCGAAAACGCCGGAGAGGATTTCGACTTCGTCGTCTTCCTGACGTTGCGTGGTGTGGCGGCTGGTGCCAGGCTTGCGCCGGTCCAGGTCGTGTTGCAGGTCGGCCAGCGAAAGCTCGAGGCCCGGCGGGCAGCCGTCGACAATGGCGACCAACGCCGGACCATGGCTTTCGCCAGCGGTGGTGACAGTGAACAGCTTGCCATAGGTATTGCCGGACATGCAGGACGCTCCGCGAATCAGCCTGATTTGAACAAGGCCGCCAGTATACGCAGGCTAACCGGCGAGTTCATCCCTGTTGGCGAACCTTCTAGCCCGGCGTGTGTCCAACTTTCATCTCTCCAGCAGCGGCCCTGTAATGTTACGCGCCCTCACCCTGCTTCTTCTGTGCCTCAGCAGCCTCGCCCAAGCGGCGGCCCCCAGCGTTCTACAGCGGCCCCTGGACCTCGATACAGGCGCCGGCATCTTGCGCGGCAGCCTGCTGCTGCCCCGCAGCGAGCGACCGCCGCCCGTGGTGTTGATCATTGCCGGCTCAGGCCCGACCGATCGCGACGGCAACAACCCCAACGGGGCTCATACCGACAACCTCAAACGCCTGGCGCTGCTGCTCGCACGCAACAATATCGCCAGCGTGCGCTATGACAAACGCGGCGTTGCCGCCAGCCTGGAGGCGGCACCCGATGAACGTGACCTGAGCATCGAGGGTTATGTGGCCGATGCCGTAGCCTGGGGCCGTGCGCTCAACGCCGACCCACGCTTCGGCCCACTGGTGCTGCTGGGCCACAGCGAAGGTGCATTGATCGCCAGCCTCGCGGCCGAACCGGCCGGGGCCAGTGCAGTAATTGCAGTGGCTGGCAGCGGGCGCCCGGTGCATGACGTGCTGCATGCCCAGATTGCCGAGCGCGTACCTGATCGTTACCAAACACGGGCCCAGGCGATCATCGACCAGCTCAAAGCCGGCCGTACATCGAGCGACGTGCCCCCGCCCTTGCAGGACATTCTGCGCCCCAGCGTTCAACCCTATTTGATTTCACTGTTCCGGCAAGACCCGGCAGCCGCCTTTGCCCGCTTGAAAATTCCGGCGCTGATCGTGCAAGGCAACCATGACGTTCAGGTCAGTGTCGACGATGCCCTGCGCCTGAAGGCCGCCAAACCCGATGCCGAACTGGCACTGATCGAGGGCATGAACCATATGCTGCGGATCGCCCCGGCTGACGTGCACCAGCAACAGCAAAGCTACCTCAACCCGGCGCTGCCACTGGCCAGCGCACTGGGCGAGAGAATCGTCGAGTTTATTCGTCGATTGCCGGCAGCTTGAGCAGAAGTTCCGGAAAAATGCACTCCAGTCCAGGCCAACCCTGCCGATAAGCCGGTGCTGGCATCCAAATTACGGCCAGCCTGCTGCGTACAAGAGGATTGCCGTGATGACCGATGTCCCACCCCAGGATGCCCCCGAAGCAAGCGCCGAAACGGTCGCTCCAGAACCTGCCCCGCTGCCGTGGGAAGACCTGAAGCCGGAGCACTTTCGCATGCTGCGCCTGGCTCCGCTGCCGACCGACCGGGCCACCGGTGCGCGGCCCTTGCGTTTCGTCCAGTACGGCTATGCTGAACGGCACAGCAAGACGCACAGCCTGCTGCGTATGGAGATTCGTCTGCCTGGGCAAAAAGTGCGCAAGGAGCAGAATCGCCTGGACATCCGCGTCGACCATGAGACGCACCACGTGAGCTTCGGCCCTGACAGTGGCCTGCAGATGGAGCCCCTGAACCGTGGCCTCGGACGTTTTCTGCTGGCTCAAGGGGTGCAGTGGGCACAACAAAAGTGGTCGCACTACCGGATCGAGGGTGCGGCACTCCCGAGCAAGGACGCGCTGAACGAAGACACCCGCCAACGCCGTGACCATGTGCTGAAAAACGTCGGGCTGGAGGTCGAGTACGCCGATGTCCAGCACATGAAAGGCCGCTACCTGGAAGTGCAGGTGGGTGAGCTCAAGGGTGGCTGGAACAACGAGAAGGCCCAACAGGTCGAGATCATCGAGGCTGCGGGCATGCTCCAGCAGGCCGAACAGACTCTGCAGGAAAAAGAAACGCAACTGCGTGAGCGGGACGAGCGCGTGAACAAATACAAGCGCGAGGACAGCGGCCTGCGCTTCACCATCACCTGCCTGGTCGCCTTCGCCGTGTTCCAGGCCGGGCTGCTGATCTGGATTGCAACCCACCGCTGACAACCTGCAGGTGCCATCGCTGGCAAGCGCCCCACCGTACTTGTGGGGTTTGGCTTGCCAACGATACAGACGCCGCTAGCGCTTACACCCGCGAAGCAAACAGCGCCTGATGCTCACGGCACTGCTGCGCCGTCAGCATGAATACGCCGTGACCACCGCGCTCGAAGTCCAGCCAGGCAAAATCCACCTCGGGGTACAAGGCCGACAGGTGCACCTGGCTGTTGCCCACTTCGACAATCAACAAGCCCTTCTCGGTCAGATGATCCGCCGCTTCAGCCAGCATCCGCCGGACCAGGTCCAGGCCATCGTCGCCACAGGCAAGGCCCAGCTCCGGCTCATGGTGGTACTCCTGCGGCATGTCGGCGAAGTCTTCGGCATCGACATACGGCGGGTTGGACAGGATCAGGTCGAAACGCTGACCCGGCATCCCCTCGAAGCCATCGCCCTGAACCGTAAAGACGCGCTCTTCCAGGCCATGACGCTCGATGTTCTGATTGGCGACTTCCAAGGCATCGAAGGACAGGTCGGCCAGCACCACTTCAGCGTCCGGGAACACTTCGGCACTGACGATACCAATGCAGCCAGAGCCGGTGCACAGGTCAAGAATGCGCTGCGGCTCTGCCGCCAACCACGGCTCGAAACGCTTTTCGATCAACTCGCCAATGGGTGAGCGCGGAATCAGTACACGCTCGTCGACGATGAACGACATACCGCAGAACCACGCCTCACCCAACAGGTAAGCCGTCGGAACGCGGTCTTCGATGCGACGCTTGAGCAGTGCCTGAAGGTGCGCCACTTCCTCGTCTTCGAGGCGGCAGTCAAGGTAGCTGTCGGCCACTTCCCATGGCAGGTGAACTGCGCCCAGCACCAGCAGGCGCGCCTCGTCCCAGGCGTTGTCGGCGCCATGGCCGAAGAACAGCTCCTTCTCGTGAAAACGGCTGACAGCCCAACGAATATGGTCGCGCAGGGTGCGCAGGCGGGAAGTGGTCACGGTAGACTCCTAGAGAAACGACCGGCGATTCTAACAGCCTGGCCAGGAATATGGCTGCCCATGGCGTTTTAAGCGATTGGCCAACATGGCTGCAGGCCACTAACCACGCCGCTTGTACGCTAAGCGATTCACATCTGCGTCCAAGCAGGGGAGAATAGTCGAAAAGCCCTATCCAAAGGAGCCCCTGATGTCCGTTCCAATGACGATGTTCCACCTCAGCGGTCGCGGTTATCCGCCGGCCAAGCTGAGTAACGCCAGCCTGGTGATTATCGATGCGCAGAAAGAGTACCTGAGTGGTCCTCTGGCGCTGTCAGGCATGGACGAAGCCGTGGCCAACATCGGCAAACTGCTCGACGCGGCGCGCAAGGCCGGCCGACCAGTGATTCACGTACGCCACCTCGGCACGGTTGGCGGCCTGTTCGACCCACAGGGCGAACGTGGCGAGTTCATTCCCGGCCTCGAGCCACAGGGCGATGAAGTCATCGTCGAAAAACGCATGCCTAACGCGTTCAAGAACACCAAGCTTCATGAAGAACTGCAGAAACTCGGTCATCTGGACCTGATTGTCTGCGGTTTCATGAGCCACTCCAGCGTCAGCACCACCGTACGTCGGGCCAAGGACTACGGCTACCGCTGCACCCTGGTCGAAGACGCCTGCACCACCCGCGACCTGCCCTTCAAGGGCGGCGTGATACCAGCAGCGCAGATCCAGCAAAGTGAAATGGCGATCATGGCCGACAACTTTGCCTGCGTGACCCAAGTCGCTAGCCTGATTTGACCTGACAGTTGGCGGAACCACATCGGTACTTTCAGGTCGAAGGCCCGATATCCATAGAGGAAATCGGAATGAAGTTATCCGATGGTTTCGACGCCAAGCGCCTTCGCTCACGCGAACCGCGTAATTGGTCAATGCGTTTTGCGGCTGCCTTTTCGGCCCTGCTGGCGACCCTTGGCGTACTACTGGCGATGGCCGGCACCGCCAGCCTATTGGGCCATGCACCCGCCTTGGGCGAGCTGACCAACAACCGAGCCGCGGCGGCTGTCATCGTCGGCGCGGGCGTGTTGCTGCTGTGGCTGGGCGTATGGCTGTGGCGCCGTTGCCGGGCACGGCTGCGGCGTGGCCGGGAACTCAACCTGGCACCACACTTGATGAAAAAGCACGATTGAATTAACGAGACGCGGGGAGTCGCGTAAACTGCGCCGCCCAGGCGGAGGCTTACATGCAAGACGACGATTTTTCCCTGTTCAAGAGCGAAGTGCGCGGCGTCAAGCCGATCAAGCATGATCGCGCCGAGATTGGCAAACCCAAGGCCGACCGCAAGCAATTGGCCGGCCTGCGCCAAGCGGCAACCGTGCGCAGCGACCAGACAATAGTCGACGGGCTTTCCGACCAGTTCGTGATCGATGTCGGCCCGGAAGATGACCTGCACTGGAGCCGTGACGGAGTCCAGGAAAGCCAGATGCGCAAGCTCAAGCTTGGGCAGATCGCCTTTGAGGGCAGCCTCGACCTGCATGGCATGAGCGTGGAAAAAGCCCGGGAAACCCTCTGGGACTTCCTCGCCGAAGCCACCCGCTTCGAGGTGCGCTGTGTACGGGTCACCCACGGCAAGGCGGTACGCCTGGATGGCAAACGGCCAATGATCAAGAGCCACGTCAACACCTGGCTGCGTCAACATCCGCAGGTGCTGGGTTTCACCTCCTGCCAGGCCCGTCACGGCGGCACTGGCGCGGTGTATGTCATGCTCAAACGTACCATGCTCGAAGGACGCGACGAGTAAGCTGTGCTTGCAGCGCCGCCGCCGCCGCCGTACCCTTCGCGTTTGCGATTATTCCCCACAGGTAGATCCATGTCCCTGGAACAGAACTACACCGCGATCCTCGGCCAACTGGGCGAGGATGTCTCCCGCGAGGGCCTGCTCGACACGCCCAAGCGTGCCGCGAAGGCCATGCAGTACCTTTGCCGCGGTTATTCCCAAACCCTGGAAGAGGTGACCAACGGAGCGCTGTTCAGCTCCGACAACAGCGAAATGGTCCTGGTCAAGGACATCGAGCTGTACTCGCTGTGCGAGCACCACCTGCTGCCGTTCATCGGCAAGGCGCATGTCGCCTACATCCCGTCTGGCAAGGTGCTGGGCCTGTCGAAAGTCGCGCGTATCGTCGACATGTACGCCCGCCGCCTGCAGATCCAGGAAAACCTCAGCCGCCAGATCGCCGATGCGGTCCAGCAAGTGACTGGTGCCCTCGGCGTGGCCGTGGTCATTGAAGCCAAGCACATGTGCATGATGATGCGCGGCGTAGAAAAGCAGAACTCGTCCATGGTCACCTCGGTGATGCTGGGTGAGTTCCGCGAAAACGCCGCCACCCGCAGCGAGTTCCTCAACCTGATCAAGTGATCGGTTGTACACCTTCAAGCCGACCTCACGGGGTCGGCTTTTTATTGTGAGATGCCGTCATGATCGTCAAAGCCCTTCGCATTGGCCTCGGCCAACTGATCGTCGTTCTCGACCTGATCACCCGCCCGCGCAAACTCAAGCGTGACCCGGCCGTACAAGCCAAGATCGAACAGCATGCAAAAGGCCTGAGCCTGTATCAGTTCCACGCCTGCCCCTTCTGCGTGAAGACCCGCCGCACCCTGCACCGCCTGAACGTGCCAGTGGCCCTGCGTGATGCAAAGAACGACGAACAGCATCGCCAGGCCCTGCTGGAAGGTGGCGGCAAGATCAAAGTACCGTGCCTGCGCATCGAAGAAGACGGCAAGACCACCTGGATGTATGAATCCAAGGCGATCATCGCGTACCTGGATCAGCGCTTCTCAGAAGCCTGAGGCGACGCCATCGCAGGCCAGCCTGCCCCAACAGAGCACGCGCAAGCTGTAGGAGCCGGGCTTGCCCGCGATGCAGGCGCCGCGAACCCACTGGCACCCCACCGACGCCATCGCAGGCAAGCCAGCTCCAACAGAACCCGCGCAAGCTGTAGGAGCCGGTCTTGCCCGCGATGCAAACGGCGCGAACCCACTAACACCCCACCGACGCCATCGCAGGCAAGCCAGCTCCAACAGAGCCCGCGCAGCCTGTAGGAGCCGGGCTTGCCCGCGATGCAAACGCCGCGAACTCACGGACACCCCACCGACGCCATCGCAGG
>JAEAMF010002445.1_pt1 | contig 10501 bp, 10 predicted proteins | sample 8958721 | NCBI WGS metagenome assembly JAEAMF01 (sample SAMN16933255, study PRJNA681124) | bioreactor sludge metagenome | isolation source: anaerobic bioreactor treating anionic surfactant - SDBS | place: India: Bengaluru | collected 2019-02-28 | reverse complement strand
ACAAAGTGCAGGGATGATAAACAAAACCGGACTTGACAGATAGTTTTCATAAACACTCGTCTGGAAAGCCGTGTAGATGAGAAACAAAACTGCTATTACAATCAAAATGGGCCATAGCGCATGCACAGTAGACCCGGCGCGCAGGTAAACCTCGTCTTCAGATTTTGCAGCAAGCCAGAGGGATCCGTGGACAAGGAATAAAGAGAGAAATAAGAGCCCGCCTAATATGCCATATGGATTAAGAAGGGTCAGAAGATTCCCCTGAAGTATGCCGTCTCCGTCAATGGGAATTCCTTTGAATATATTTGCAAAGGCAACGCCAAAAAGTAGCGCAGGCAAGAAACTGCCGATTACAAAACAGAAATCCCACAGAGAACGACCTGCTGGAGAAGTTGTTTTTCCTCGGAGCTCAAGTGCTGCCCCTCTCAGAATAAGGGCAAAAAGGATAATCATAAGAGGGGTATAGAGAGAGCTGAACATAACAGCATAGGTTGCAGGAAAGGCCGCGAATGTCACGCCCCCTGCTGTTATCAGCCAAACCTCGTTGCCATCCCAGAACGGTCCAATTGATTTGTAGATGGTACGTTTATCGGACTCATTTTTCGCTATGAACGGCAACAAAGACCCGATTCCGAGATCAAAACCATCGAGCATAAAATAGAAGGCCCATAAAATGCCCCACAGGACAAACCATGTCGTTTCGAGCATCCTCTCCTTACCTCCTCTCCACCGATGATATATCCGGTGCTAACTGAGGACCCTTACGTGCATGTTTTGCCATAAGCAAGAATGCCACTATGCCAAGAACCAGATAAACGAGAGTGAATGCCACAAGGGATACTGCAACCTGGGAAGCAGCTACAGGTGAAACACCATCGGCAGTCTTCATAAGGCCGTATACAAGCCAGGGCTGTCTTCCCATCTCTGTGACGGTCCAACCGAAAGCACAGGCAATGTATGGCAGGGGTATGGCATAGAGCATTACTTTCAGGTAAAGGCGTTGTGAATCGATCTTTTTTCTCAAGAACCAACCGACAACGGTAAGGAGTATGAAAAGCATCCCCAGGGTGACCATGAGACGAAAGGATACAAATGTAGCGGTAACAGGGGGCCTCTCGTCCTTTGGAATATCCCTGAGCCCTATAACCGTGGCATTGAGACTATGAAATGCCATCATGCTCAGTGCGCCGGGGATGATGCCTATCTCAATGCTGTTTCTCGCATTCTTCTCATCGGGAACGGCAACGATGAAGACTGGAGCTATGGGACCGGTTTCCCAGTGCGATTCGAGTGCTGCCAATTTTGCCGGTTGTTTATCTGCCAGGTCAGAGCCATGCATGTGTCCTTCAACGACTACAAAGATTGAAAAAATTAATGAAAAAATAAGGGCAATCCTGAAGGATTTTATAAAAAGGCTGACAAATTGTTTTTTGAGCAGATGATAAGCGCTGATGCCCATGACGAAAAATCCTGCAACAATATACGATGCTGCAAGGGTGTGAAGAATTGTTAGAATAGCGTAAGGCTGTGTTATTGCCGCCATGAAATCATTGAGGACTGGCTTGCCATCTTTCATGACATAACCGACAGGGTGCTGCATCCAGGAGTTCGCAATCAATATCCAGACAGCAGAAAGGCTTGAGGCAAAGGCAACGAGCCATATGCTTATGGCGTGCGCTTTCGGAGAGAGCCTTTTCCAGCCAAATGCCCATACAGCAATAAAGGTAGATTCGAGAAAGAAAGCGACCGTTGCCTCGATGGCGAGAAGGGGGCCGAAAATGTCTCCCACATAGCGTGAATACCTCGCCCAGTTTGTACCAAACTGAAACTCAAGGGTAATACCGGTAACGACCCCGACGGCAAAGTTTATGAGGAAAAGCTTTCCCCAAAACTTTGCCATGGTTTGATATTCCACGTTTTTTGTCCTCACGAACGCTGTTTCCATGATTGCAATCAGTATGGAAAGACCCAGGGTTAAGGGAACAAAAAGAAAATGGAAGTAGGTGGCTACAGCAAACTGTAATCTCGAGAGCAATAATGTGTCCACCGCCTTCTACCTCCTTTATTCAACTGGTTACGTAATCAGTATTTGCCTTTAATCTTGGTGCATTCGGGACAGACTCCATAAAAGTCAATGTGGTTTCCCGTTATCTCAAAGCCGTGCTTCTGTATATCGGAAAGTCCTATGTCAAACTCAGTGTCAATATCAATAATCTTCCTGCATTTGACGCAAATAAGGTGATGATGATGCTCCGTGTTGGGATCGAAACGCTTTTTATCGGGATCTATAGTGAGTTCCTGTATATTCTCTTTCTCCTTCAGCACCTTCAGAGTATTGTAAACGGTAGCAAACGACATGGTGGGAAATCTCTCGGAGACTGAATTGTATATATCTGACGCAGAAGGGTGGTCCCTGTTCTCTTCAAGATATTCGAGAATAGCAAGCCTTTGAGGGGTAAGTTTTAAAGACATATTCTTATATTTTTTCATTTCTATCCAGTTTAGAATAATTATTAGATGATAAAAAATATATCATTGATGTTGATTATGTCAAGGGGTATGGTGCGAATTCACAATTTCCCTTTATATACATGACATTTTGTGATAATTTTACCGTGTATGTTCGTCATTGGACTTCCAGAAATGATCATTATTTTTGTTGTGGCTCTTCTTGTCGTTGGTCCGTCAAAACTTCCTGAGCTTGCCAGAACGTTGGGAAAAGCATTTACTGAATTCAGACGGATGGCAGACGAAGTGAAAGAGACCTTTGATGAGGAGGTCGTAAAAGTGGAGGAGGAAAAAACTACCGAAGCAACGGGGGAAATCAAGTCAGAAGAAAAAAATCAGGACGAGGCAAAGCTGGACGAGACAAATCAGGATAAGACAAAGCAAATTGACGCAGTTTATTCCAACGGCGATAATGACAAGAAACCTATATGACAGATGAGAAGCAGCCATTTTTTTCCCATCTCAAGGAATTGCGAGATAGGCTGGTTGTCAGCATTATCGCAATAGCAGTAGCCTTCATTATCACCTATTATTTTAAAGAGAGACTTTTCGATTTTCTCATGCAACCCTTTATAAGGGTGATGCCGGCCCAGAGTTCGTTTATTTTTACCGGTATAACGGAGGCATTTCTTACCTATTTCAAAATATCGGTTGTTGCTGCCCTTTTCCTTGCTGCGCCGGTTATCCTGTATGAGTTCTGGATGTTTGTTGCACCGGGACTTTACGAAAATGAAAAGAAATATGTCTATCCGTTCATCTTTTTCGGAAGCCTGTGTTTTATTTTCGGCGCCCTGTTTTGCTATTTTGTAGTCATGCCTAACATCTATCGTTTTTTTGTCAGTTATGCCCAAGACTTTGTTATTCCCATGCCGGATCTGAAGAATTACATGGGCCTTACATTGAAGCTTCTCATAATCTTCGGGCTTATTTTTGAACTCCCTCTCGTCGCATTTTATCTTTCCAGGGCGGGCATTATCAATGCGAAAATGCTGGCAAAAAAGAGGAGATATGCAATCCTTGCCGTTTTCATTATCAGCGCCGTTATTACTCCCCCTGACGTTGTCAGCATGATTTTGATCGCACTCCCCTTGTGGGGGCTCTACGAGTTGGGCATCCTTATTGCAAAGGTATTTGGGAAAAAGGAGGCTCCTGATGAAGCAACTTAGTGTTGTCATCCTTGCCGCGGGCAAGGGAGAGCGTATGCTGTCCAGTAAACCGAAGGTTATGCATGAGATTATGGGCAAACCCATGGTAGGGCACGTTATCGAACGAGCGCTGGAGCTTTCGCCAACAAAAACTGTAGTTGTGCTCGGATATGGGAAAGAACAGGTTGAAGGATATGTAAAAGGATTTGACATAGTCACTGCCCTTCAGAAAGGTCAAAAGGGAACTGCTCACGCCGTGCTGTCAGCCGAGAAGCATATCAAGGGTTACGATGTCCTCGTGCTTTATGGCGATGTGCCCCTTATTGAATCATCGACGCTTGAGAGTTTTATCCACTTCTTTCAAAAGGCCGGTACCGTTACATTCATGACAACCGACGTAGAGAATCCTACCGGTTACGGACGGGTCCTTATGAAGAAAGATTGTATCGATAAGATTGTTGAAGAGATTGATGCAAGCCCTTCAGAGAGAAAGATAAAGCGGATCAATACCGGCATATGTGCAATTCCGGGCCGTCTCTTTTCGCTTTTGAAAGAAATTAAGGCAGATAACAAGAAAGGAGAATATTACCTTACCGACATTTATAAGATTGTGCAGCAAAGAGGGGTTGATGTAAAAGGATATCATCACGAGAGGTCTTCCGAGGTCCTTGGGATTAATTCGAAAAAGGAACTTCTTGATGCGAATATTACCATGAAGGATAGGATTCTCGATGGCCACACGAAAAATGGAGTGGCCCTCCTTGACCGGAACATCTATATCGATGAAGACGCTGTCATTCAGAAGGACACGGTCATCCACCCAAACACCTACATTTTAGGAAAGACACGCATCGGAGAGGGTGTTTCGGTTGGGCCGAACTCGTTTATAAAGGATTCAATTCTCAGCAACGGAGTAATCATTGAAGGCTTTGTCTTCATGGAAAGCGCGGAACTTGAGGAAGGGGTTAGGGTTGGTCCATTTGTACGGATACGGCCAAAAACGATTATCAGGAAAGGCACCAGGGTCGATAATTTTATTGAGACAGAGAACGCCATGTACGGGAGGAAAAGATAGTGTGTGGAATAGTCGGTTATATAGGGCCCGATGAAGCCTCAGGTATTTTGATAGATGCATTGAAAAAACTTGAATACAGGGGATATGACTCTGCTGGCATTGCGATCTGGAATGAAGGAAAGATCGAAGTTGCACGAAAGAAAGGCAAAGTAGAGGAACTCAGAAAAGAGATTGCCGACAATGTAAAGTTTCGTGGGAGTCTTGGACTTGCTCACACGCGATGGGCTACCCATGGGGTCCCGTCAGAACGAAATGCTCATCCACACAGGGCTGGCGAGATTGTTGTGGTCCATAACGGTATCATCGAGAACTACATGGAGCTCAAAGAGAAGTTGCGGAAAGCAGGCCAGGAGTTTCTTTCAGATACCGATACGGAGGCAATCCCTCATTTAATAATCTCTTTTATGCGGAAAGGTATACCCTTTCTTGAAGCTATCCGGCAGGCCCTCGCAGAGCTTCAGGGGTCCTTTGCTGTTGGTATTATAAACGAAAACGAGCGCATCTTGGTAGCAGCGAAAAAAGAAAGCCCTTTGATCGTTGGTGTTGGGGATGGAGAGTATTTTATCGCCAGCGATGCCCCGGCTGTCCTCGACAGGACGAACCGCTTCGTCTTTCTGGAGGATGGCGATATGGCTGTTTTCAAAGATAAACAGCTTTCGCTCATGGACCTTGAAGGAAAAGAGATTGTGAGACCTGTCCGGACCGTGAGCTGGACGGGAGCGATGGCCGAAAAAGGCGGCTACAAACATTTTATGCTGAAAGAGATATTTGAACAACCTCGCGCAATCTCTGACACCTTGATTGGAAGAATCAAAGAAGAGCAGGGAGAGGTTGGGTTCGAGGAACTTGAGTTGCCCGATATTTCAAGGGTACGCAAGATTTGGATGGTTGCCTGTGGCACTTCTTACCATGCATGTATGATAGGAAAACACATATTTGAAGCAAACTTAAGGATTCCTGTCGAGACCGACATTGCTTCAGAATTCCGCTACCGTGACCCAATTATGGGAAGCGAGGATATGCTTATTCTGGTTTCACAGTCCGGTGAAACGGCAGATACTATTGCTGCGATGCGGGAAGGAAAACGGAAAGGCGCGTATACGCTTTCTGTGTGTAATGTTCTTGGCAGCACCCTGGCGCGAGAGGCCGATGGAGTGGTCTTCACCCACGCGGGCCCCGAAATAGGCGTCGCTTCTACTAAAGCATTCACGACTCAGATATCGGTTCTCTACCTTCTGTTGCTCCACATGGGACGAAGGCTTGGCATCATGGATAGCGACACCGTGAGAAATCTTATCGGAGAGATCAAGAAGCTTCCCCGGAAGGTTCAGGCGATCCTTGACAATGCCCAGGCAATTGAGGAACTTGCCAGAAAATACATGACGTGTAAAGATTTCCTCTATCTCGGTAGAGGGGTGAATTTCCCGACCTCCCTCGAGGGTGCACTGAAGTTGAAAGAGATTTCCTATATCCATGCCGAGGCATATGCCGCCGGAGAGATGAAGCATGGACCGATTGCCCTTATCGACGAGAATCTCCCCGTGGCTGTTGTGTCTCCACGGGACCAGACATACCAGAAGACATGCAGCAATATAGAAGAAGTCCTGACAAGGAGGGGAAGGGTTATCCTCTTTACCGATGACGCCTCCCATGAGATGCAACAAAAGGTAGAGAGCGTCATTACTGTGCCGGAGACGATTTACGAGCTTGAGCCAATCCTCACAGTGGTTCCTCTCCAATTGCTCGCATACTACATTGCAAATTTGCTCGGAACAGACGTGGATCAGCCGAGAAATCTTGCCAAGAGCGTCACGGTAGAATAATTTTCCTTGTAGCTGATAGCTAATAGCTGTAAGCTGATAGGGAAGAGTTACAGATAATAGAAAGGAGTATCTATGGAAGGAAACGATTTAGGAAAAACATCAACAGGCATTAATCCGACGGTTGCCGGTCTTCTGAGCTACCTTCTTGGTTTTGTGTCCGGTGTGATTTTTCTCATCATTGAAAAAGAGAACAGGTTTGTGCGATTCCATGCGATGCAATCCATTTTTACCTTTGGCTTCTTGTTCGTGGTGAATATAATCCTTCATTTCATACCTTTTATCGGATGGTTCCTTGTACCAATTTTAGGGATTGTGTCTCTAATCGTTTGGATTCTGCTCATGGTCAAGGCATATAAGGGCGAATATTACAAGCTTCCCGTCATCGGTGACATGGCGGAACAGAAACTATAAGAATAACATGAAGACTGCTTGACTATTTGCCGACGATTTTCCTCAACATTCTAATGCTCAGGTTATATAATCACCCATTACTCATACTCTGTATCTTTTTTACGCTTTGGGGTTCATGTGGCTGCAAGAGTGCATACACGGAAACTAACACCAACAGCACTCTTACCATAGTTGCCGTCGGTGATATCATGATGGGCACCATTTATCCCGTTGACATCCTGCCTCCTGACGATGGAAAGGGGATATTCAAGGCCATACAAGGAGAATTTAAAGATGGAGATATAGTATTTGGCAATCTTGAAGGGTCCCTCTGCGATGAAGGAAAGCCGGTAAAATGCAAAGTTCCGTTAAGCAAAAATTGTTTTGAATTTGTCATGCCCACCAGATATGCGGGTCACCTCAAAGAAGCAGGCTTCTCTGTGCTCAACATCGCAAATAACCACATTCTCGATGCCGGTTTTGAGGGAGCGGAAAGCACCATAACTACCCTCCGCAATGCAGGCATACAGGTAACCGGCGGGGAAAGAATAGCGAATCTTGCCAGACACGGAAAAAAGATTGCCATTCCCGGATTTTCTTACAAGGCTTCTCCCTATGCGTGTACCATTTTGGATATTCCAGGGGCGCAAGAGATTATATCCAGGCTGAAAAAAGACCACGACATTGTCATAGTTTCGTTCCATGGGGGCGCAGAAGGCAAACACGCACTTCATATCCCAAAAGGCGATGAAACGTTTCTGGAGGAAAATAGGGGGAGTGTGATCAAATTTGCCCGCGCTGTCATCGATGCCGGTGCGGACATGGTTATCGGCCACGGGCCTCATGTGCTCCGGGCCATGGAGGTCTACAAAGGCAAGCTGATCGCGTACAGCCTCGGAAATTTTCTCACCTATGCCCTATTCAATTTGAAAGGGCCCAACTCTTTAAGCGTAATTCTGAGGGTGCGGATTGATGCAGCGACCGGCAGTTTTCTCGATGGGACGCTTGTGCCGGTGCACCTCGTCAACGGGGGGATTCCTGAGCCTGATCCCACCGGTGCTTGTGCCGGTGCACCTCGTCAACGGGGGGATTCCTGAGCCTGATCCCACCGGTGAATCAATCAGGCTTATCAAAGAGCTCACCGCAACCGATATCAAACCACGATCAATTGTAATAGAAGACAACGGCGTTATCCGTCCATTACGCAGGTAAAGAAGGGTTGCTCACATGCATCAATTTGGAAGTCTCGGTTTATCTTTGCTGAAATTTTAGGTTAATTTCACCCCTGTTTTTGATATATTGATAACAGTTATAGTCTTCTCCATACAAGGAGCCTTTGTGACGCTACAAGAGATGAAAGAACTGCTGGATGCAGAAGTGTTTGTTGGCCATAATAGATTGGACATGGACATAACAAAAGCTGGTTGTGCCGATTCCATGGATGATGTTCGAAGTATTGGTCAAGCAGGGATGTTGTTGCTGACCGGTTTGACAATCCCTGATATAATTCAGACGGCTTATAAGATAGGTATAGCGGCTATTATCATAGTTCGGGGAAAACGTCCTCTCCCTGAAACAATCCGACTTGCCGAAAAACTGCAGGTGCCGATCCTTTCAACAAGATACATACTCTTTGAAACTGCGGGCAGATTGTACTCGAAAGGAGTCGTTGGTAATGTACAAAAAATCGAATGAAATAGTGGTTTATCATAGAACCAAGCTACTAAAATGTTTTTCCCGGACCCGAAGAGCCCATGCCTATCGTAACCATTGATCCCCAACGATGTAAAAAAGATGGCCTGTGTGCCCGTATCTGCGAGAAGGTTTTTGCGCAGGAAGCTGAAGGTTCCGTACCAGCTGTGGTTCACGAAGAACACTGCAACTTATGCGGCCACTGCGTACTCATATGCCCTGTGGGAGCGATCATCCTGAAAGACTGCCCCCCGGAAAAAGTGCATCCGGTAAATAGGGAGATTCTTCCTTCTTATGAATCGTTGCGTGAAATGATCGTAACGAGGCGTTCCATCAGGAATTTCCAGAAAAGGGATGTAGAAAAAGAGGTTATCGAGAACATTATTGACGGCGCCCGTTTTGCCCCAAGCGCCAAGAATACGCAAAGCACCAAGTTTATAGTAATTGAGAACAAGATGCTTCTCCGTAGCGTAGCGTCCGCCACTGGCGAATGGCTTGGAAAGACGGCGCAGCAGCTCAAGAATCCTTTATTGAGAAAACTCTATCTTTTGCGTGGCGAAAAGAGTGCAGAGGAAGTTACTAAGTGGATCAGCCAATTTGAGTTAATCTCGGAAAGGATGCGGAGCGGGTCAGACCCGATCTTGCGCGGCGCTCCGGCCCTTGTGCTCTTTTACGCAAGGCAGTCAATAAACTTTGCTGAGGCAAACGCCAATCTTGCCGTTCAAAACGCTATGCTGATAGCCTCATCTCTCGGCCTGGGAACTTTTTATACCGGCTATGTCGTCGCAGCATCAGGCAGAGACAAGACAATGCGAGGGCTTCTTAAGCTGCCCAAAAAACATAAGGTATACGGAGGGCTAGCTGTCGGATATCCTGAAATCACGTTTTCAAAATGGATCGAACGAAATCCGGCTAAGATAACGTGGATGTAGCAAGCGTCGGGCTCACGCTGTTTATGAGTTTGTAAGCTTGCCAGCCTTTCAGCCTGATAGCTGATAGCTTATTTCATCGCAGATTACGCAAACAAATGCCGGACAAAGCATCTCTCACGCCCGCTTTGCTCGAGCACGCAGGGAACGCAATTAACGATTAAAGGAGTAGGGAGGTAAGGATTAGGCCCCGTCGGATTTCATAAGGAGTATTGAAATCAGGGCGGGATCGCATGCCATACATTGAATGCATTCTCTCCAATGTATGGCAACAAAGAGAACGGTATTTCTCGGCGAACTCTGCGGCCTCGAACGAACGTAGGTGAGTGGGCGTGAGAAAAAACAGTTGTGAGTTCTTAGTTCTCAGTTAAATATGTTCGATAACTCAAAATTCAAAACTTAAAACTCAAAACTGAATCAATCAGCGCTCATCTGCGGAAAAATATGAAGTTAATTTCACTTTTTTTGTGCCAGGTCTTCTCGTTTTTTCCACCGTTTGTGAGATGAAATAGCGAACCGATGGGCTTCGTCCCGTATCTTCACGATCTCTTTCATTACGGGCGATGATTTCGGCAGAGGGAGAGGATTCTTCCGATTGGGCAGATAAACGATATCTTCCATAGTTTTTCTGCGCGGATCTTTCGCAATACCGATGACATCTATAGATATATCAAGGTCCCTGAGCACCCTTACAACGGCAGAGAGATGACCTTTTCCTCCATCGATAACAACGAGATCAGGAAGGGGAGTAATCTTTTCGTCTGTAAAGCGCCTTCTCAGAACTTCCCCCATCATAGCCACGTCATCCATGGTTGCTTCCCCTCTGATGTGAAAAACCCGGTAGGCATTTTTAGCCATCCTGAACCCTTCAAAAACGACCATAATGCCGGTATGATTTTTGCCGTGCGTGTGAGAGATGTCGTAAGCCTCAATGCGCAT
>JAEAMF010002468.1_pt1 | contig 10506 bp, 8 predicted proteins | sample 8958721 | NCBI WGS metagenome assembly JAEAMF01 (sample SAMN16933255, study PRJNA681124) | bioreactor sludge metagenome | isolation source: anaerobic bioreactor treating anionic surfactant - SDBS | place: India: Bengaluru | collected 2019-02-28 | reverse complement strand
ATCAGCGTATTAAGGTCTTGCAAGGCGATGTAGCGTGAACACTGATTCACACCCATACAGTCGGTACAAGTAACCGTGCGCAGCTCATTCATTTTACTTATAATCCGCTGCAAACGCTCCTCTCCGGTAAACTCTTTCTTCTTTACGGCAGGTACACGTTCCAGCTTCATGGACTTCAGACTTGCTTTCATCTTATTCGAGCAGCGGAAATTCACATTCCTGAAGCGTATCGATTCGGCACGTATCCGCTTCTCGCTGGTGATATCTTTGGGACAATCCAGCGAAACGGAATAGTATCCCAGTCCGTCCAGGTTAACATTCTCGCCGTTTTTAAGGCGATTGGTAACCACTTGGGTGAAACTTTCGAGCAACCCTTTAATGTCGCCCGATGAAAAGGTTGATATAGTGGAAATCTCTGCAGCCAGGTCATCAATTGTTGCCGTACGTGAAGGAACAATACGGGCATGTAAGTTTTGTATTCCGTTTTTTGCTGATGCAGGAGGATTTTCTGTTAGCTTATACTTAGCACTCATGTAATGATTAAATATTAGAAAAGATTAAGGAAACTAATTGTAAAACTTAAGGCAAGTATTCGTTTGTCAATTGTCAAACGCAAAGTCAACATATGGATAACTTGCGTTTAACAGCTGTTGAATGCAAAGTGTCCATATGTTGAACAAATACTTCCCTTAAGGCAAAGATACAAAAGTATATTGGGAAAAAAATAATTTACAAGATATTAATGATAAATAACCTGTTGATTGCGGGCGCTAAGCTCTACTTCCGGAAACTGGCACGCAATCTTTCGTATGCTTTACCATATTTTTCCTCGTTCAACCCCTTTAAAGGATAATCCTTTGCCGGCAGAATCGGAATCACTTTTGCCGGATAATCGTTGGCATCGTATATGTTTCCGCAAATACTTGCAAACGCCTTCCCGTCAACCGGTTGATAATAGGGCTGAATGCACTCAATCCCTACGCGACGTGGCTGAGCACCATGCAGAAATGCTTCATCACCTCCATAGAACCCCACTTTCTGAAGCCAGTAATTGGTCTGCAAAGACATTGGGAGAATCCATTCGATGGTAGGATATTGTTCCAGAATCCATTTAATATGCTCCACACCCTTCAGGGCCTTTTCCTCTTTAATCAGCACCCGTTTCCCTTTGGGGGCAGGCTCCACGTAATCGTTGCAAAGATTTGTAATATACATATCCTCCGGCTTGACCGAATTGAGTGTAACATACATGATGTGATTAAATAAATCGCGCGCCTCCACATTGCGGCTTCGTTCGCCATGATCCTCGGGGAAACGACGAAAATAGTAGTCGGCAAACATCGCATATTCGGTTGCCGTATCAGACCATTGCAGATTTGAATCTTCACCTATAACTAATAATCTGGCCGTGCCAGCCGCTTTCAAATCTTTAGATCTCATTTATTGTTTGTTTGATGGGTGTAAAAGTAGGCATTCCTTTTCAAACAAACATCAAATAGGCAGACCAACAGGCTGTTATTTTTGCTTTACCCAAATAAGTTTGGAGGTATCGTACCCTCTTTCCCTGGCCTTTTCCAGCAGCATATTCACCGTTTCCTGCGGTAACTGCGGCGTACGGCTTAATATCCAGAGGTATTTATCCGAACTGCTGCCTATCAGAACATAGCTGTAATTTTGCTCGTCCAGTTCCAGAATGTTATACTCGCCGTAAAACCAAAGGAAAAAAGAGACCTCCAGTTTACCCGGTTCATTCGGATCCGGCCTTCTGGCCTTCCCCTCCGCCGTTTTAAACTTTCCGTTAAAGTCGGGTTTGTACCCACTGTTCAGCACCCTGATTTTCCCATCCGGACGCAGTGAATACTCGGCAGTCACCCCCACCATATCCCGTTCAAAAGGATGATCGAAGCGGGCAATTTCGTACCATTTACCCAGATACCGGTCCAGATCGAGAGATCGTACCGTCTGCTTATTGATTGTATTTTTCTTCTCAGCCTGAGAACAAGCCGTAAAAAAAGGCAAAGCCAAAAGGACACTCGTAAGAATAAATGCTTTCATAGCGTTGTTGATTATGTTATATAACCCATTTGCAGGCATTGCGGTTCATGTAAAAATGGCAACTTCCGGCATCTGTTATTAATTATCGCAGACCATTTGCCATTTGGAAAAGATATGGCTACTTTTGCAGTACACATCAGTCATTTTCTTCCTCTTCAATAGATACTTTAAGTATCCTTCTTTTATTCTTTTATTAATATAATAAGATAGGGCGTGCACGATGCGTGCAAGTTGTGCAACGTGATCTCTCAGAACCCGCATGGGCACAGCGTTTCAAGCGACCACTTTGCGTGCAGGATGCGTGCAGTATTTATAAGTCCTTTTTTGTTGATTTATCAGATAATAAAAAACACCCAATTTTAATCAATTGATATGCCTTGTATTGTTAAAATAAGTGTTATATTTGAAAACGAAAAGCACGGATTATACTCCGAAAACCCGTTTTTGTTAGCCCATAAAGAAAAAACCTCCAGGTAGTTTATTTGTGACTGACGGGGCTTTGTTGTCTTTGGCATTGATTGGGTTGTTGTTTTTTTAATGAGCTTTTATTAATACATTTGTGCTTCTAATTTTTAGAATTTATGATAATAACTAAGAAATGACTGATGTCCACAACAAAGTTACGCGTAGCTATAACATGAGCAGGATAAGAAGCAAGAATACCCAACCGGAAATTCTTGTTCGAAAATTCTTGTTTGCAAATGGATTCAGATACAGAATAAATGACAAAAGATTACCGGGTAAGCCAGATATTGTTTTACCAAAATACAAAACAGTAATTTTTGTAAATGGATGTTTTTGGCATGGTCATGAAAACTGTAAATATTTTAAGCTCCCGTCAACTCGTACTGAGTGGTGGAAAGAAAAGATAGAAGGAAATATTAAGAACGATATAAAAACACATACAATCCTCACAGAAGCTGGTTATCGGGTAATTGTGATTTGGGAATGTGAAATAAAAAATAAGACTGTTTACAGCAGAATAATTGATGAAATCAGAAACTAAAAGAATACGGTTTATAGATCTGTTTGCGGGAGCGGGTGGTCTCAGCGAAGGATTTATCCGTCAGGGTTTTGAGCCAATAGCACATGTTGAAATAGATGGAGCTGCATGTAATACTTTACGTACACGCACCGCCTACCATTATCTAAAAGAGGTAAATCAGTTTGATAAGTATACAGATTACCTGAAAGGCAAAATTAAAAGATCAACTCTTTATGATTTCTTACCTGATAATCTGAGAAAATCGGTTATTCATTCTGCTATTGGAGCAGATAACAATGAGAAAATATTTAAGCAGATTGACGAAATTCTCGGGAATCAAAAAGTTGATCTAATCATCGGTGGTCCTCCATGTCAGGCATACTCGTTAATTAACAGACCGTCAATAAATAAAAAAGAAGTTGAAGATGAACGAAATTTTCTGTATATACAATATGGTGAGTTTCTGAAAAAGTATCAACCCGATTACTTTGTATTCGAAAATGTAATTGGGTTGTACTCAGCCAAAGATAAAGAAGGCATTCGCTATCTGGATAAACTAATTCAACTTTATCGGGAAATAGGTTATGAAACAGAATATAAAACCTTGAATGCGGCTGACTATGGAGTTCTTCAACAAAGACGAAGAGTGATTCTTATAGGTAAAAAAGGTACTGATAAAGGCTTTTATCCGACTTTTGAAAAACAAGCAAACACATTTAATGTTGATGAAATTTTTAAAGGACTTCCAAAGTTACAGGCAGGTGAAGGTAAAATGGGGGTAACCCCGTATATAGCTGGTGATGTTTCAGCATATCTTTTACATAAGAATATCACTAATGGACTTGACTTCACAACCTTACATATTGCACGTCCTCAAAACGAACAAGACAAGGAAATATACCGTATAGCTATTAATAAATGGCTGGATAAAGGTGAGCGACTTAACTATAACGATTTAGAAGGTCGCCTAAAAACACATAAAAATAGACATTCTTTTGTTGACCGTTTTAAAGTAGTAGCACCCAACCTTAGTGCTTCACAAACGGTGGTAGCACATATAGCAAAAGATGGGCATTATTATATCCATCCTGATATAGAACAAAACCGCTCCTTATCGATACGTGAGGCAGCTCGTTTACAGTCTTTTCCCGATGATTTCTATTTCGAAGGAGAATCAGAAAAACCAAGCAGAACCGCCGCATTTAAACAAATAGGTAACGCAGTGCCAGTTGTTTTAGCAGAAGAGATAGCAATTAAAATAAAAAAACTATTCTAATCGAAGTCACAATAATACATAAAGATACATTAATTATAACACCCTGAACTAGAATGATTAAACAATAAGTGAAGAGCTTATTAGCAATGATATGGAAGAAAATCAGAAACTCGGTCTATACGTATCATATTATCTTTCCAGATTTAATAAAGTTGCATATGAAAAACTGGGATATGGTAATATGTCAAATACACATAATAAGATTGGTGAATTACTATCAGTTCCACCTAATACAATTAGAAATTGGAGAGACGAATTTGATCCGTTATTTGGTCATCGTGCTGGGTGGTATCAAAGACCTATGACTCAAAGTCGACTTCGTGTAGTTAAAGCTTTAGAAGAATTAGATGAAATTTCCGTACGCGCGATTGTCCTTGATATTTTAAAGGAGAAGACTGGTGCTAGTGAATATGAAACAAAACAATTAATTTCAATTGTTTCTGAAAATGAACCATCATATGAAATAGGCAAGTTTGTATTAAGAGCTCCTACGGGAAAGTTTGCTGAAGAAATTTTTATTAAATACTTCAATAATGACGAGACTCCTTTTTCAGGTAAGTTAATAGACTGTAGAGATTATGGTTGTGGGTACGATTTTCGGATTGAGGGGCCAGAAACAGTTTACATAGAAGTAAAAGGTCTTTCAGGAGAATCGGGAGGCGTCCTTTTTACAAACAAGGAATGGCAGGTTGCAAATGATATAAATAATTTTTATTATTTGTGCATAATTAAAAATATAGAATCGCAACCAACAGTCCTTTTCATTAACAATCCAGCAAGTAAATTAAAACCATATAAATATATTCATACAGCAATCCAGGTAAGCTGGTCTGTTTCAAAAGAACAACTTAATATATGATACAACAGAGTTCCTTAAGCAAATACATTTCCGAAGAAACCCCACCAAAAGCGAATGCAATGATCAATACGTTCAGAGCATTTGGTTACAATCTTCAAACGGCCATTGCTGATATTATTGATAACAGTATTTCTGCTAAAGCAGAGAATGTGTGGATTAATTATGCTTGGAATGGCGCCGATTCGTGGGTTACTATACTTGACGATGGTGAAGGAATGAATCGCAGTTCGTTAGTAAATGCAATGACTCCAGGGAGTAAAGACCCGAATGATGAAAGAGATGAAAACGACTTAGGCAGATTTGGGTTAGGCCTCAAAACTTCTTCATTTTCTCAATGTAAAGTTTTGACCGTCGCATCAAAAACAGAGGGATACGCTGTTTTGAAAAGATGTTGGGATTTAGATTTTGTAAATCAAACAGGTAAATGGTCATTACTTGATTATATTTCTGACGAAAGTTATTTGGGTAAGCTTTCTGAAATGAAATCGGGAACTTTGGTTTTATGGGAGAATCTTGACAGACTTGTTGGTAATTCACACAAAGAAAATGATGCTGCCAGAATAGTTTTTCTTGAAGAATTTGCTCTTGTGGAAGAGCACCTGGGATTGGTTTTTCACAGGTATCTCCAAAAAAAGAAGCTTAAATTATTCATTAACGGAATTCCAATCGAACCTTGGGATCCTTTTATGAAAGAAGAAAACGGCGGGCAGCTTATTTGCTCAGAAGGACCAGATGCAAATGGCATAACTATTAAATGTTACGTATTACCGCACATTTCAAATATTGATATTGAAGCTAGAAAGAAAGCCAAAACAGATGACTGGTACAAGTTGCAGGGATTCTATATTTATAGAAATGAAAGATTGTTACTCTACGGAGACTGGCTCGGATTGTTTTCAAAAAATGAGCATTACAAGAATGCACGAATTCTGATTGATATTCCAAACAAACTTGATCATCTTTGGAAAATAGATATTAAAAAAGCAACAGCAACACCTTCTATTTCCATTCGCAAAGATTTGGTTCGCCTTGGTAAAATGACAAGACTTGCTGCGGCAAATATCTACCGGTTCAGAGGAAATCAAATTATTTTGGACGATTCCATAAGCAGTTTCGATTTTCAATCAGTTTGGAAAGCCTCTAAATTAAGAGATGGTTCAGTAAAGTACTATGTCAACCAGAAGCATCCAATTGTGGAACGTTTATTAGAATCAGATAATATTAGTAAAAATGATTTAAAAGAAGTTTTAGATCTTATTGGAAATACTACACCAATCGAATCAATAATTCAGAATTACAGCGAAAATCCTGAAAGCCTCGAATTAAGGTCAGAAAACAGTGAACTTGATGAAGGCACCATTTCCCTGGCTAAACTTATGTTTGGTTCATTGCTTCAAACGGGACTTAGTAACGATTTTGCACTTAAACAGATTTTTCATATACAACCATTCAATGAGTATCCGCAACTTGTTGAATACCTTAAATAGAACATTATGATTGATAATGCCAGAAATATTGCTCACATTTTACTTTCTAAATATAACAGAAGAGACGTTTCAATTGAGACAATAATTGATGAGGTTAATAATATCTACCTAATGCCTGCATTTAAAGATATTGATAAAGAGGAATTAATATCAATACTTGTTTGGGATTTTGAAATTCATGCTAAAGAAGCGACCCTTCTTGTGGCTGAAGATATTAAACCCTGGTTATACGAAGAAAAATCAAAAATCAAACCTGAGTTATGGAATCGATATCGGATTTACATGAATCAAAAGGATTCTTCTTTTCCACTTGACAATCTGGATGATATTACTGATAAAATTTTGGATAAATGTGTGAATCCAAAGACAAAAGGACGTTGGGACAGACGGGGTATGGTGGTAGGTAATGTGCAATCAGGTAAAACAGCAAACTATACCGGACTGATAAACAAAGCAACTGATGCAGGCTATAAGCTAATTATCATAATTGCAGGGATTCATAATAGTTTAAGGGCTCAAACCCAGTATAGAATTGATGAAGGATTCATAGGAAGAGATAGTTCAGATTTTATAATTAAAAAGAGGAATAGCAGAATTGGAGTTGGTTTAATAAAAGCGGATACTGAAATTTATTCGTATACTTCTACGGATAATAAAGGCGATTTTAATCGAACAACTGCAACTAGATTAAATGTTCCTATAGGAGGTAAAAGCCCAACAGTTTTAGTTATTAAAAAAAATAAGAGTATTCTTGAGAATCTGATTTTATGGCTTTATAATTTCGCTACCGAAGATTCAAACGGAGATAAAAAGATTTTCGATGTTCCATTACTTGTTATTGATGATGAGGCAGATAATGCGTCCGTAAATTCGGGAACTGAAATAGATGTTAAAACAATAAACAGATTAATCCGGACTTTACTTAATCTGTTTAATCAAAATACATTTATTGGCTATACTGCAACACCTTACGCCAATATATTTATTCCAACAGCTTGGAATGAAGAATTGGAAACAATGATTAAGGATGTGAGACTTAAAGTTGGAGAAGATCTTTTTCCTCGTGATTTTATTGTCAACATTCCACCACCCTCCAATTATATTGGAGCAGTTAAGGTATTTGGTTATGAAAATAATGAAACAGGGGAGGAGTTTAATGGTTTGGATATCATTCGATCAGCTGAGGATCAGGAGCCTTACTTTCCACTTAGATTAAATAGTATAAATAAGGGTGAATTGCCTGATGATGTTCCGTGTAGTTTAAGACGAGCTATTAAATCGTTTATACTAACCTGTGCAATTCGAAGACTCCGGGGACAGGAAAATAAGCATAATTCAATGTTGGTTCATGTGGCATTATATGTATCATGGATTGACAGAGTAGCTTGGCTGGTGAATGAGATTATCAGAGATTATAAATTGCAAATTCGTTCTGGTCAGGGATCATTGATTGAAGAACTGGAAATCCTTTTCATTGAAGACTTTATACCTACAACAGATAATATCATCGAGAATCTTTCTTACAATGACTATAGAATAAAGAGACATACATGGGAAGAAGTAAGATCTGTTTTAGTTGATGCTGTGATGAAAATAGAAGTTCGTGCTGTTCATGGAACTAAGAACACCCGAAATCTGGAATTTCATAATATTGAAGATATTAACTATCACGATTATGACAATGGAATGTCGGTTATTGCTGTCGGAGGAAACAGATTAGCCCGTGGAATTACACTTGAAGGTTTGTCTGTAAGTTATTATCTCAGAACTACAAGACTTTATGACTCCTTAATGCAAATGGGAAGATGGTTCGGCTTTAGACCTGGGTATGTTGATTTGTGCAGACTCTATACCACTGAACAGTTGATAAACTGGTATAGACATGTAACACTGGCAACAGAAGAAATGCGGGCAGATTTTGATGAAATGTCTGCACTTAATAAACGACCTGTTGATTATCAATTGAAGGTCAGGACGCATCCTGAAATGGTTGCTATCAACAGGCTTAGTATTACAAGTGCTTATAAAATGCGTGATACAGAAAGAATAAGTGTAAGTTATTCCGGTAAAACAATACAGACGTATATTTTTGAAAAAAATGAATCAATTGTTTTAAACAATTATAAAAGTTTTAAATCTTTATTGTTGAAATTTTCAACGCCGGATAAAGACGAACCTAATACACTTTTGTGGAGAAATATTAGTTCAGATTTGATTGTTGATTTTATTGCATCTTATAAGCAAAACTATTTTAATGATAATGTTTTATGTAGGTATATTGAAAAACAAAGAAATGGAGGAAAACTTTTACTTTGGTCAGTTGCGGTTATTTTAAATTCACAAAATACAGTTTCTGCAGAAGGTAAATTAAAAGGTCTTCCCGTTTCTAAACATGTATTTAATTGGTCTAACGGCAGCAAAATCGGTGGCCTACCCGCTCGTAATTTTACTGAAAATGTAAATACATTGACAGTTGCTGGTGGTAAGAATTCTATCCTTGATAAAAGAGCGAGAATGGTTGATTTAAATCTTGAAGATGCAAATCCGGCTGAAGATATAATTAAAGCAAGAAGAAATGAGTTAGAAACTCCATTATTAGTTTTATATCTTTTTGACCCGCGAATTTCTGAGCAACTTGACAACGAATGTCCATTGGTGGGTTATGGAGTTTTGTTTCCTGCTTTTCAGAATGAAGTTAAGGTGGAGTATGTTGCACGTCCAATGCCATTTGATGATGAAGATACTCAGGTAGATGATGATCCAGATTCTGATGATGAGTAAACTAAAGATAATTTGGGAAAACCAGGCTTCGTCTATAAAGAATGAAGTAATCAGGGAAAGAGTAGAAAGTATCCCTGGTTTAAACTGTTATGTTGGAACTATAGCTTGGTCAAAAGCTAAGATTTTTTTACTTGAATTAAATGCTTCATGTCCTGTACATTCAAATTATTTAATGCGTTTTGTAGGTGTAGAAATACAGGTGTTACCAGTTGATAAAGGGATAAAGGAGTTAGCAATTGTTTTACTTGAAAATGAATTGTCAGATATTTTTATATTTTTCATTGAAGACATAATAAACTCATTGACAAATATAAATATTCAGGAAGATGCAATTCTAATTGTATCCCAAAAAATTAATTATTGGAAAAAACTTTTCAGCAAATATACAAGAGAAATATTGACCCCGCAGCAGCAGCGGGGATTGTTTGGTGAATTGTATTTCCTGAAATTAATGCTTGATAATTTAATTAGTAGTGAGAGTGTGATTCGTTCATGGGAAGCACCTTCTGGCAAAAATCAGGATTTTAATTTTGACGGCCATGCAGTTGAAATAAAAACATCTAAATCAAATTCACCTTCAATTAGAATTTCTAATGAGTATCAACTTGACACAACAGGCTTAAAAAGTATCTTTATTGCCTTCTACAATCTGACCGAGTATCAAGGAAAAGAATATACACTATTAAGTATAATTATGGACATTAGGACTAAATTAAAATCAAAACCTGATGTTTTGACAGAATTCAATACTAAATTGGAAAGTTTAGGTATAACTTCCGACAATGAGACTGAATATAATACAATGGCCCTTTCTGTTAGGGACGAAAAGTATTATTTAGTAACTCCTGAATTTCCCAAAATCACAACTGAGACTATTGATGATGCTATTTCAAAGATTTCTTATGAGATAGATCCGAATCAATGTAGTGATTTTGAAATTCCTTTTAATTCAATTCTAAAAAAACTAAAAAATGATTACTGCTGATCTTAAAACAAATACTGATTTCGAATTAGCTTTATTTATTCAAAACTTGTTTCACGAAGTTCAATCATTAACTTATTA
>JAEAMF010002467.1_pt1 | contig 10508 bp, 12 predicted proteins | sample 8958721 | NCBI WGS metagenome assembly JAEAMF01 (sample SAMN16933255, study PRJNA681124) | bioreactor sludge metagenome | isolation source: anaerobic bioreactor treating anionic surfactant - SDBS | place: India: Bengaluru | collected 2019-02-28 | reverse complement strand
AGCGGGGGGCGATGCGGCAACCTTTGTCATTCAGGAGCAGCAACTGGGCACGGGACACGCAGTGCTACAGGCACGGCAGGCCATGCAAGGCCACAGCGATGCCGTGCTGGTACTGTATGCGGACATGCCTCTGCTCTCGCCAGACACCCTGCGGTCGCTGGTTGAAGCGCACCGCAGACAAGCCGGGCCCATCACCATGCTCACCTGCATCCACGATGACGCCATGGGTTTCGGTCGCATCGAGCGCAATGCCACAGGTCACGTCGTTGGCATCGTCGAAGAGGCTCAGGCGACGGCGGAGCAGCTGGCGATCAAGGAGCTGAATCCGGGTGTCTACTGCTTCAATGGCGCATGGCTGTGGGATCATCTGCCGCAGCTGCCGCTCAGCCCCAAGGGTGAATACTACCTGACCGACCTGATTCACATGGCCGCTGCCGAAGGGCATGCTGTGGGAGCTATCACGGTGCGCGATCCCCTGGAGACGATGGGAGTAAACGATCGGGTGCACCTGGCGCGGGTGGAAAGCGTGATAAGGCAGCGCATTCGCGAGCGTCTGATGCGCGCAGGCGTGACCATGATCGACCCGAGCAGCACGTATGTTGACGCTCCCGTACAGATCGGGCAGGACACGATCCTCTATCCCAACACCCATCTGCAGGGCAACACCCACATTGGAACGGATTGCCAGGTTGGGCCCAATACCATCATCCGCGACTCGTCGGTGGGAGCTCGTTGCCATCTGCTGGCAGCAGTGATCGAAGAGACCGTGATCGAGAACGATGTTTCGATCGGACCGTTTGCTCACCTGCGTAAAGGGGCACACCTGGCTGATGGCGTGCACATGGGCAATTTTGGCGAGGTCAAGAACTCGCATCTGGGACCCGGTGTCAAGATGGGCCATTTCAGTTACCTTGGAGATGCTACGGTTGGCCCGGACGTGAACATCGGGGCCGGGACGATCACCTGCAACTTTGACGGCGTCCAGAAGCAAAAGACCGTTATCGAAGAAGGCGCCTTTATCGGCAGCGATACGATGCTGGTGGCACCGGTCAAAATCGGCGCTCGCTCCAAGACCGGCGCGGGATCCGTGGTCACGCACGATGTGCCACCCGATACCACCGTTCTGGGCGTGCCTGCGCGCGCCAGAAAATAGAGACAAAGGGTCTGGAGGAACCTATGAAAGACCAGGAATTAATCGCGCTGGCAACAGAGGCACGCCGCAAGGCCTATGCCCCTTATTCAAACTACCGTGTGGGTGCAGCACTGTTGACTGCATCCGGCAAAGTGTATACGGGAGCGAATGTGGAGAATGCCTCCTACGGTCTGGCCATTTGCGCCGAGCGCACAGCGGCGGTCAAGGCGGTCAGCGACGGCGAACGTGACTTTGTAGCCATCGCTGTAGTCACTGAGAACGGCGGCTCACCCTGCGGAGCATGCCGCCAGGTACTCAATGAGTTTGGGCCGGACATGCGCGTGCTGATCGCGGATGAGTCCGGCAAGTACGCGGCGCTGCCCCTGTCAGAGCTATTGCCGGCTTCTTTTGGCCCGGCGCAGTTGCCCAAGAAGTAGGCAAGATACTCTTCCCGGGATGAGGAGAAGCACTCATGGTTCAGAAGATCACTCCTAGAAGCGTGGATGACTCGGCCTGGTACACTGACGTGGTTCAGGCGGCCGAGCTAGCGGACTATTCGCCGGTGCGAGGCTGCATGGTGATCCGTCCGTATGGCTACGCCATCTGGGAGAACATGCAGCAGTATCTGGATCAGCGCTTTAAGGCGACCCGGCACCAGCCGGCCTACTTCCCGGTATTCATCCCACAGAGCTTTATCCAGAAGGAAGCGGAGCACATTGAGGGCTTTGCGCCGCAACTGGCGGTGGTCACGCATGGCGGTGGGGAAAAACTGGAAGAGCCCTTAATCGTGCGGCCCACCTCCGAGACGATCATCAACGCCATGTACGCCAAGTGGATCCGCTCGTACCGCGACCTGCCAGTGTTGTACTACCAGTGGTGCAACGTTGTGCGCTGGGAGATGCGCACGCGCCTGTTCCTGCGCACCATGGAATTCCTGTGGCATGAAGGGCACACCGCCCACGCTACAGCCGATGAAGCGATGAAGGAAGTGATGCTCATCCTGGAGATCTATCGCAAGCTGACTGAGGAGGAGATGGCGATGCCCGTCATCCCCGGCCGCAAGAGCGAGAGCGAAAAGTTCGCCGGGGCCGATGCAACCTGGACCATTGAAGCGATGATGGGCAACAAATGGGCCTTGCAGGCGGGCACTTCGCACTTTCTGGGGCAGCACTTTGCCAAGGTATTCAATATCCAGTTCCTGGACGAAACAAACCAGTTGCAGATGGTGTGGCAGACGAGCTGGGCAGTGACCACCCGCCTGATCGGCGCGCTGGTCATGGTGCACGGCGACGATCAGGGCCTGCGGCTACCGCCGCGACTGGCCCCCATCCAGGTCGTGGTGGTGCCCATCTGGAAGAGCGACGAAGAACGTGGCCAGGTGATGCCAGTGGTGGAACGCATTACCGGCGAGCTAGGCAAGCACGTGCGGTTGCATGTGGACGACCGCGCCGATCTGTCCCCCGGCTTCAAGTTCAACGACTGGGAATTGCGCGGCGTGCCTCTGCGCCTGGAGCTGGGCCCCAAGGATGTGCAGAAAGGCCAGGCCGTGCTGGCCCGGCGTGACCTGCCGGCCAAACAGAACAAGTCGACCGTGATGCTGGACGCCCTGGTGCCAGAGGTCCAAAGACTGCTGGCAGATATCCAGAGCAATCTCTTCAACCAGGCGCTGCGCTTTCGTGAGGAGAACACATTCTACCCGGCGACCTATGACGAACTGGGCAAGGCGGTGGCCAAGGGATTCGCCGTGGCTTACTGGTGCGGATCGGCCGAGTGCGAGAAGAAGATGATCGAAGAGACCAAAGCTACCATCCGCTGCATCCCCATGCAGCAGGACGGCAAAGCGGGTCACTGCATCGTCTGCGGAGGCGAGGCCAAAGAAAAGGCCGTCTTTGCGCGGTCGTTCTAGCGCCCGGCACTTAAGACAGCCGGCCGGCGTCCCGGCGGCGTGCCTTTCCGCTGCGCTACAAGACGGAGTGCCGGGAGCCGCCTCTGCTGGTGTTTTTGGTAACTCTAGACTCCACAGATTACACAGATAGTAGAAGAGGGTGTAGCCGGCGCGATCTGTGGGCAGGATGGTGAGGATACGATGCGGGAAGAGGGACTCAATATCAAGATGCGCCAGGTGCGCGAGATGGCGGATGCCAAGGGCTTTTCCGCGGACGCGGCGCGCATCTGGGAGATGCTGGCACTCATTCACACCGAGGTGTCCGAAGCCACAGATGCCTACAAGAAGGGCCAACCGATGGACAAGGTGGGTGAGGAATTGACCGATGCTATCATCCGCATCTTGCATCTCCTCTCCGCCCTGGACCTGGACGCCGAGGAGCTGTTCGAGCACAAGATGGAAGTCAACTGGTCACGCCCGCACAAGTACAACACGGTTCGCGGCGGATAGGCAATGCGTCCTTTCTGTGATGGTGAAACGACACTGGTCATCCTGGGCCACAAGCGCTTCCTGATGCGCCTGCAGGCTGGCCAGACACAACACACGCACCACGGATTGATCCGCCACGATGAGATCATCGGCCAGGTACCGGGGAAGCATCTGGCGACCCACCTGGGTTATCCGGTGGTGGTTCTGCGCCCTTCGCTGCACGATATCATCATGAACATCGAGCGCGTCTCCCAGATTGTCTACCCCAAGGAGACCGGCTATATCCTGCTGAAACTCAGCGTGGGGCCGGGGAGCCGGATCATCGAGGGCGGCACGGGGAGCGGTGCACTGACGGTGGCCATGGCCCACTCCGTGCGCCCCAACGGCCGCGTCTATTCCTACGAACAGCGCGACGACATGTTGCGCGTGGCCAGTCGCAACCTGGCCAATACCGCTCTGGCGGATTGGGCCGAGCTCAAGCAGCGGGACATTGCCGAGGGATTTGACGAACGCGACGTAGATGCCGTTTTCCTCGATGTACGCGAGCCCTGGCTGTACCTGGCGCAGGTCTGGGAGGCTCTGGCCGAGGGCGGCTTTTTCGGAGCCGTCGTTCCCACCACCAACCAGGTCTCCGACCTGATTGCCGGGCTGGAACAGGGGCATTTTACGGACATCGAGGTCTGCGAAATCCTGCTGCGGGGCTACAAGCCGGTACCGGCGCGCCTGCGCCCCACTGACCGCATGGTAGGGCACACGGGCTACCTGGTCTTTGCACGCCGCCTGGAGAAGCCAGTACCCGCCAGCGCCGAAGAGAGCGCTGGCGAAACACCTGATCCGGAAGTTGAGGAAAGCCATGGGCAAGATACTTAGGCTGGTTCTGGACGTGCTTAAGCCGCACAACCCTTCGATCATCCAACTGGCAAAGGAGCTGAGTGTGCTGCCGGGCGTCGAAGCGGTTAACATCAGCATTTATGAGATGGATCAGCGCGTCGAGAATGCCAAGATCACTCTGGAAGGCAGCGACATCGATTTTGAGACCGTGAACACGGTCATCGGTGAAGTGGGTGGCGCCGTTCACTCGATTGACGAGGTGGTTGCCGGCCGCATGATCATCGAGGACGCGGAGACTCTGCAGGACCACCTTGGATAGGCATAAGAGCCGCACGACATGACCCATCTCCGGCGTGAGCTCGCTCGTCTGAAAGAGTACCAGGAAGTCGCTGAGGTCGGTGAGATTGCCCGGCGCTACTTTGCCATGAACTCTTTCGATGGGATCCTGACCATCCTGGGTGTTCTGGCAGGCAACTACCTAGCTACAGTGCAGAACCCCGCCGTGGTCATTATCACCGGCATGAGCACAAGCGTCTCGATGGCCATCTCCGGCCTGTGGGGCGCATATCTCACCGAGTCAGCCGAGCGCCAGCGTGGACTGGATGACCTTCAAGAGCACACCCTGACCGATCTTTCGCAGACGCGTATCGGCCGTGCGGCGCGGGTAGCCGTTATGGTCGTCGCGGCCGTGGACGGCCTAGCGCCTCTGCTGGCTTCACTGCTGGTACTATTGCCCTTTTTTCTCACTCACCTGTGGGGCAACATCCTCTACAGCTATTACGCCGCCGGCGTGCTGGCCATGCTCGCCCTTTTTAGCCTGGGCGCCTTCCTGGGTCGCATCTCCAAGCAGAACGTAGTCATCGCAGGCGCAAAGATGATTGTTGCCGGGGCGATGGCTGTGGTCCTCAGTTACCTCATCGAGAACGTAGTTCACCCATAGCGGCACGCGGGAAAGAACACCGTCGACCATTTTGGCAAATCCGCACTCCAGATGTATCCTAGACGCATGATACATCATCCCACACTCCTGCACCCCACTGCCAGATGGCTTCGCCTCTGGCTACCAGCCGTCTGCTGCCTGCTGTGCACACTTGGTCTGCTCTGCGCCGCTCCGGCGGCAGTGGCCGAGCCGTTGCCGCCCTTTCGCATGGACTTGACCCTGCCACAGGACATTGTCATCAACGCAGAGCAGGGTCTGGGGCAATGCAACTACATTGAGGCCGGCATACTGACCCTGCCCTACGTCAGCTGGGGCTATGATGCGGGCGAAAGGACCAGCGCCTGGGCTGCCATTGAGCCCAAGCCAGGCACCCTTAACTGGGCACCGCTGGATGCCGAAGTCAACAAAGCGCGCGACCTGGGCAAGCACATCTGGCTGGAGCTGCTGACCACGGAAGGCCAGACGCCGCAGTGGGCACGGGATGCCGGGGTGGTCCTCGTGGGCTCCCGCGGAGGGACACCCGTGCCCTGGAACGAGACCAATCAGCGCCTGCTGCGGCGGGCGGTACACGCTATGGCGGCCCGCTACGATGGTGACGCTACCGTTGAGGCAATCAATCTGATGGCCGGCGGCTGCTATGGTGAGATGTCCATCTGCGCGGGCGAGACGGATGCGGCGGCATGGGAGCAAGCCGGCTACACCGATGACCTCTTCGTCGAGACGGTCAAACAGATCATTGATATCTACCTGGAAGAGGAGTACCGCTGGGAAGACGGCAGCACCAGCCACGGCTTTCGCAAGACGCCCGTGGTGCTGCAACTGGGTGGAGGGTTGTACGGGCACACCGCGGCCGTGATCAAGCCGGTCGTCGAGTACGCGGTGGGCAAGTATGGCATGCGCGTCTGGCTCAAGTACAACGGCCTGGGGGCGAGCTACGACATGGGCTGGCTGTACCCGGAGTACAGCATGACTACGCGGGTCGGTTATGAGCCGGCCGGCACCAGCCCCGCGCTCATGAGCCGGCCCAAAGACTATGTGCAACTGGCCCTGGACCACCACGCCAGCTACCTCTGTCTCCAGAAAACGTACTTCTCGGCATCGGAGCAAGAGTGGCAGGAAGCGCGCGAACTGGCAGCACGCTACCTCGGAACGCAAATCGTGCTGCAGGGGATCGAGCTGCCCGCGCAAGCAGATGCCGGGCAAGCCTACCCGTTTGTGACAACCTGGACGAATCGCGGCACCGTGCCGCTCATACGTGCCGAGCGCCAGGGGATCAAGGATGTGCCCGCCTCCTACGACATCTGGATCGGCCTCGCCAATCCGGCCAGCGGAGAGGTTCTCTTTGAGCAATCCTTCACTCCTTCAGTGCCCACGACCCGCTGGTACAGCGGGCAGGTCATGCGCGTCGAGCAGCCGATTGCCTTCCCGGCTTCCCTGCCATCGGGGGAATATGACGTCATGGTCGCGCTGGCAAACCCGGACGCGTCACCGGAGCAAGGTGAGAAGCACTTTAGTCTGGTGACCTCTGCGCCAGAGAACGGCCCGGGCCGCTACCGGGTTGCCACCATAACTATCCACGGAACGCCACAGGCGCCGACAACCAGCGCGACCCCGCAGGAAGAGACCCCCACAACCGGCAGCTGGCTCGCCAGACTCTGGCAGGCCATCGTGAGCTGGCTCAGCAACCTCTTCAGATAGAGCCGCCACAGAAGCACATCCGCCCACGGGTTCGCCCCGCGGGGTATTGCGCCGATTTGACACAGAACAAATGTTCGTGTATAATAGGGGCGGTTTGAGTGCTCAGAGCACGAGTAACGGGAGGTGGCAACGTGGATCTTTCAGCCAGACAGAACCGCATGCTCGACTTTATCCGCAAGTTCTTCACGGATCATGGCCGGCCGCCGACCATTCGCGAAATTGGAGAGGCGGTCGGGATTTCCTCCACCTCGGTGGTGAACTACAACCTCAATATCCTGCAGGAAAAGGGCTACATCCTGCGCGACCGGGAAGTGTCCCGCGGCGTCAAGCTCGTCGACCGGGAGGTTGCCGTTGCGAAAGCCAGCCCGGCCGGGGAGTTGTTGCGGGTGCCGCTTCTGGGACGGATTGTCGCAGGTGAACCGGTGCCGATTCCCGACAGTTCGCAGATGGACGTCGACGAAGGCATCGCTCTGACCCGCGACATCGTTCAGGAGAAGGGCCCCATCTATGCGTTGCAGGTAAAGGGCGACTCGATGATCGATGCCCTCATCAATGACGGCGACATCGTGATCATGAAGCCACTGGACGAGGCCAGGGACGGCGACCTGGTGGCCGCGTGGCTCAAGGTGGAACGGGAGACAACACTCAAGCGCTTTTACCGGGAGGGCAAGGGGACGGTACGACTGCAACCCGCCAACCCGACGATGGAGCCCATTTATGTGCAGGCATCCAACCTCGAGATACAGGGCAAGGTCATTGCAGTGATCCGGCACGTCTAGAGAACAGGCCCCAGACCGGCTGTCGCGATGAGCCATGGGGCCTCTCTTTTGGCGTGAAAATAGAACAGGTGTTCTATATCACACACAGAGCGAACCCTGAGAGGAGACTAGTGATGAGAGAGCAATTGGAGCTCCAGGCAAATCAGATCGAATTGGTGCTCGCCAGCCACAAGATCCCGTCCCGCGTTGTGGGCGGGACCGTGACTCCGCTGAATGTCCGCTTTGAACTGGCCATGCGCATGGACACCCGGCTGGCACAACTCAAGGGCCTGTCTGAGGAAATCGCCCTTTCCCTCCACGCTCCATCCTGTCGAGTCGTACGGGACAACGGGGCACTCAACATCGAGGTGCCGCGCACCGACCCCTTGCGCGTGGCATTGCTGGACGTCTGCCGCCGACTGGCATTTGCCCCTCCTTGCTCGCCGGTCCTCGGTCTGGACGAAAGAGGAACGCCGTTGTTGCTGAATCTCCCAAGCCCCGACGTGGCGCACGTCCTCATATCCGGCACCACTGGATCGGGCAAGACGGCGCTGGCGAGGTCCATGGCTTTGTCCCTTGCCCTGCATAACGCACAGCGGCAAGTGCAGATCGTGCTGGTCGACCCGAAGGGCCACGGCTTTGCCCCGCTGGCGGCGCTTCCGCACCTGCTCTGCCCGCCAGTCACGACTGTGGTTGAGGCGACAAGCCGGCTGACCCGGCTGACGCAGGAAATGGAACGGCGCGACTCGGAAGGCGTCAACTTGCCGCGGCTGGTGGTCTTTATCGACGAGCTTGCGGATCTGCTGATGATGGGAGGCAAGGAGATGGAGTACGCCCTGACGCGGCTGTCACAGCGGGGGCGCGAAGCCGGCGTGCATCTGGTGGCGTGTACTCAGAAGCCAACGGTCGCGGTTATCGGTTCCCTGACCAAGGCCAACTTTCCGGCACGGATTGTCGGCTCGGTGACATCGCCGGAGGAAGCACGGACTGCGGCCGGGATCTCGGGAACGGGGGCCGAGCGACTGCAAGGCCGTGGCGATTTCCTGCTCATCCACAAGGGCCAGGCTACTCGATTTGCCGCCGCCTACATCTCCGGCGAAGAGGCGAGTCGCGAAGCGCTGCAGTTGCGAACCGCCGGCGCCTGTCACATGGCAGGGCGCGGCGGCGCGGGACTGGTGCTGCAGCAGGCAAAGTGGCGCGGCGGGGCGAGCCAAGCGCCGCGCTCACTCGACCGGAGTAACAACTGTGGTTCGCCGGCGCAGAGTGCCGGCGTGGCTGTTCGCGAAGCATTTGGGAGGGGGTGAGGGACATGGGAAAAGTCGTGTTGTTGCTTCTGCTCGCTTTTGTCGTGACGCTGGGTGTGATCGTGGGAAGCCGCATGAGCATGGAGGCCATGGCGGTGGTGGTGGGGGTGGTGTGTGGTGTGGCGGCGGGAATCCCGATGAGCTTGCTGATCATGCTGGCTTTGCGGCGGAGGGAGCGACAGGCGGACGAGCCCTCAGGCACGCAGATGGCGGCGCGGTTTCCTGCGAGCCCGCCGGTCGTGGTCATCCAGGGGGGAACGCCGGCGGCCAATCTCGCACCTCCGCCCTACTACCCTATACACTCGGCAGTCGAGCCCGCCCGGAGGCAGTTTCGGGTGATTGGCGACAGTGAGGACTAGCTGGCGAACGCCGTGCAGAGAATGTGGAGGTTGCTGATGGAGACGGGTTTGCTGTGGTTCGACGACAACCCGAAGGTCCCGTTTGCGGCCAAGGTCGATAGCGCGGTGCGTCGCTATCGGGAAAGGTTCGGCAGGTTACCCGACGTTTGTTATGTCCATCCAGCGACATTGGTCGGGGCCATGTCCATGCCGGACCACGTGCAGGTTGTTGCGCTGAGCACAGTGAGGCCGGACCACTTCTGGGTCGGGGTCAAGTCCCACTAGGGGTCTGCCGGCTCTGTTATGGTTTGGTTTCGAAGCGATACCCGACGCCGCGCACCGTTCGCAGACGCCGCGGTTGTCTGGGGGAATCCTCGATCTTTTTGCGCAGCCAGCTGATGTGAACATGCAACGTGCGGATGTCGCCGTCGTACTCGGTGTTCCAAACCTCCTTGAGGATGGTTTTGTGCGTGAGCACCTGCCCGGGCGTGCTCATGAACAGCTTGAGCAACAGGAATTCCTTGGGAGTGAGCCGGTGCCGCTGGTCTCCTCTGGACAGAAGCCGGGTCTGCAAATCGAGGGTGAGGTCGGCGCGCCGGAGGACGCGCACGGTGCGCGCCTTGGCGGGCCGCTGACGTTTGAGGGCGTTTTCGACCGCCGCCAGCAGAACGCGAAAGTCCACGGGTTTGGTCAGGCACTCCACACCCTCCAGCTCATCGAGGTACGTAGCGGGGTCCGCGAGCACGATGATGGGGGCGGTCATGACGTCCCGCATGTGCTGGCAGATCTCGGATAGCCCATTCGGGTTGGCCGGGGCTTCGAGCAGAACCAAGCTGGCTTTGTGCTTGCGCGCCAGTGTCATGGCGTGGTTGCTCTCCAGTATGGAGAGAGAGTAGCCCTTCTGGGCCAGGTTTCTGCCAAGCAAGCCGGTAATGAAACCGTCATCCTCTATGATCAAGATTTCCTTGGTCATCCTCAGATACCCCCAACGCAGAGCCCAGACAGGCCTGTCCAGTGGCAAGCAACAGGATTTTGGAGTGCCAGATTGTTGGTAATTACATCATACATCAAGACGCCATTCTCTGCAACCGCTTACACCCGGTGCCGTCATTGCTTGCTCTTGCGCCAGCCGT
>JAEAMF010002466.1_pt1 | contig 10518 bp, 8 predicted proteins | sample 8958721 | NCBI WGS metagenome assembly JAEAMF01 (sample SAMN16933255, study PRJNA681124) | bioreactor sludge metagenome | isolation source: anaerobic bioreactor treating anionic surfactant - SDBS | place: India: Bengaluru | collected 2019-02-28 | reverse complement strand
ATGGGCCATGGATGGCCCGTCGGCGCGTCCACACGGGAGCGATGGCGTAAGGAAGACACCCGAAGCGCAGCGTAGGGCCGGATGTCGGGACATGGCGTTTTGCCCACTTTTGCGCCCTATCAAAAGTGGGTCGCCGTAAAAGGCGAAACCAGCCGGTGGTGCCACTACAGGGAATGGATATGTTCACGAGGCGAGTGCCAGTAGCCACAAACGACCTCCTGAAGGGGCGACTTGGTGCTGCCTGCAGGTTCAGCGCATTGAAAAACACCGCTAGCAAGACCGGCTGAGAGCATGTCGCGCCCTTAAATGAACAGCATTACGTCATTGCCGCCGATGCTTTTCCTTTCTATCGAGATTCAGTCGCTAAAGTCAGCCACCTTGAATCCTTCCTTCCGATCCTTCACTTGAATACCCTTCCCAACCTCGCTAACCTTCGCCCTGTCACTGCAAATTCAGTGACCGGGCGTCGCGGCCCGTATAGCAAAAGGCGCTACAGCGCCCCACCGACACAATTCCAGGCGCTTTAATGAGATGGTCACCCCCACACCCTGCGAGGGCTACGCTTTCGCAGGGTGTTTTGTTTTCGGAGGCCATCATCATGAGTGAGTCAGCGCTGATCGGAATCGATCTCGGCAAGCACAGTTTTCATCTGCACGGCCAGGACAAATCCGGCCGAGAGGTGTTTCGCAAGAAGCTCTCGCGTCCACAAATGATGCAGTTCTTCGGCAATCTGAAGGCCTGCACTGTGGTGATGGAGGCGTGTGCCGGCGCGCATTTTGTCGCTCGTCAGCTGATCGCCATGGGGCATCAGGCCAAACTGATTTCTCCGCAGTTCGTCCGGCCCTTCGTCAAAGGCAACAAAAACGATTTTGTCGATGCCGAGGCCATTTGCGAAGCCGCTTCACGTCCATCGATGCGCTTCGTCTCGCCTAAAACCGAGGCTCAGCAAACCCTGTCGGTTCTGCACCGCCTGCGCGAATCGCTGGTGCATGACCGCACCAAAGCCACTAATCAAATGCACGGTTTTCTGTTGGAGTTTGGTATCAGCCTGCCCAAAGGTTTGGCGATCATGAAGCGTTTGCCAAGTATCTTGGCCGAGCATGAGTTGCCGGTTCGGCTCACCATGCAGTTGCAACGACTGCACGATCACTTCGTTTACCTGGATGAGCAGATCAAGGAGCTGGATAGAGAGCTTGCAAGCCAACTGGCCGTCGATGATCTGGGTAGTCGTCTGCTTAGCCTGCCGTGTGTTGGGCCGATCACCGCCAGCCTGCTGGCTGTCGAAATGGGCGATGGCCAACAGTACAAGTGCAGTCGCGACTTCGCCGCTGCCGTGGGCCTGGTGCCCAGGCAGTACAGCACGGGTGGCAAGGCCAATCTGCTGGGGATCAGCAAGCGCGGCGACAAGCATCTGCGACAACTGCTGGTGCAGTGTGCTCGGGTCTACATGCAGAGGCTGGAACATCAAAAGGGGGCTCTGGCCGACTGGGTCCGCTCATTGCTGATGCGACGACACTCGAACGTAGTGGCCTGTGCCTTGGCGAATAAGTTGGCGCGGATCGCGTGGGCGATAGCCGCCCACCATACGCAATATGAAACAGGGCCAGACGCCTTGAACGCCTGACCCTGCGGTTGTTGCAGTACCACGAACCACCCTTCAGGTTTTGCGATAGCTGAACAACGGATGACGTGAACGGCCTACCGGCCTGGCGAAGATCCTGACACAAAAATCGGCTTTAGAAGCCGACGGTTTTTTTAGGATCGTCAGGCGCGACTCTCATCGTGGCGCTGGGGCATGCCCCAAACAGACGCCGGATAGATTTAAGCAAGCCAACCACACCACCCGTTAGTCAGTATTGCAAAAATGGAGGTGACCATAGATTTTGTGCCCGTTTTCTGTGTAATGGCGGCTGTGCGTGGGAGACCTTCGGGTCTGCCGAGTTCCTTTTGCCTCGGTCCGCGAACCCGCGCACAGCTGCCACCCTATCGTTTCGCGGCGATAACTGGCAGCTCCATTGCAAAAGGAGTTCACCATGCACAAAGTCGTCCCTGACCCTCCAGCCACCTGCACCTTGCAAAGAACCGCCAGCGCCACTTTCGGCTCTTGCGAAGGCAGCCATGACCCGCTATTCAGCGTTCGCCCCGGCATCAATGCAGAAGATGCGCTGATACACCTGTCCATTCTTCTACGTTCCGCCTACGCCACCAACGCAAAAGCCTGTGAGGTGGTCGACAACCAAACCCTCAGCGTGCTCTGGTCCACCCGCACCAACATTGAGATGGCACTTGGATTGGTAGAAGCACTACTCGATGGCATAGAGGTACAACCGCCTCACCCACTACAGAGCGACTGAGCGCTCTATATGCCGGTCGGGGGAGCGGCATTGTATCGGCCATCCTCTCAAGCCGTGCGGATGACTCCGAGCAAGGGAGCCCAGGTCACGTCAGGACACCCCCGATAAAAAAGCCACGAGCGCCCTTAGGCGCTCGTGGCTTTTGATCAGTGGCGTACTGGGCGGTTAACCGACCAGCACCTCCCACTCCACAGCCGTTGGAGCACCCAGGCCAAAGGTTTTGCCCGTGCGCGCATGGCTCGTGTTATAGGCCGGATCGTTTTCCAGATAACCCGGCCACTTCTCACGCAACGCCTGCAGAGCCGCTTCCTCATGCATGACCGTGCCGTGATGAATCACCTGCACCTGTGGCGTCCATACCGTCAGGTAACCCGCCTGAGCGGACTTTAGGCACAGATCGATATCGGCGTAATGCGCCATGAACGCGGCTTCATCCAGGCCTTCAAGCGCCAGATAAAGTTCCTTGCGGATCATCAGGCACGCGGCGGATACGGCCGAAACGTTATGTTCGACCTGTAGCCGTCGCATATAGCCTGGCGCCTCCTTGCCTTCACCTGCCAGAGCCGGCGCAACCCCCGGCCCAAAGCCCAACACCAGGCCGGCCTGAGTGACCGTGCCGGCAGCGTCGAGCAACTTACCACCCACGATACCGACCTCAGGGCGCTGCGCCTGGCTAAGCAGGCTTTCCAGCCAGTTGGCGTTTACCACTTCGCCATCGCTGGCCAGCAACACCAGATACTCCCCGTTCGCCTGCTGACAGGCCAGATTGGTCATTGCCGACGGGCTGATGGTGCGCTCGCTGCGCACCACCCGAATACGATCACCTCCTGCGCTCAGGCTCGCCAACCACGCCAGCAATTGCAGCGACTGGCTGTTGTTGTCGGCGATGACAATCTCGTGACTCCGGTAACGGGTACGCTGCAGCACACTGACCAGGCAGGTCTGCAACTGCTCCATATTGTCCTGGCAGTAAAGGACAATCGATACCAGCGGACGCGCTTCATGACGGTAGTCGATCTGGTAAGTGCCAGGTTTCGCCGAACTGACCTGTGCGGCATAACCACGCTGCGCCAGTTGGCGCGCAAGGCTTGCACGCTCGTGCTCACTGGCGTCAACATCTCGCGCCTGGCTGATCAGCAGTGGCTCTGCCAGGTGCGCCAGCCCGGCCAAGCCGTCCTGCCCGATCAGACGGAGCAACAGGTCGAATTCCAGCGCCTGAGCGAACTCGGTGTCATAACCGCCCGCCTCAAGCAGCAACTCGCGGCGTACCAGCCAATGCCGCGCCATAAGCCCCGGCACACTCTGCAGCATGTCGAGACTGGCGCCTGGGCGCAACACCTCCACCAAGGTTCCGTCGGCTTGACGCATGACCTCGTCCATTGCCACTGCACGGCAACCGTCGGCCTCCAGCAACTCCAGACTGGCGCGCAGTAGGCCGCCAGCGGTGAAGCGGTCGCCAGCCTCAGCAAGGATCACCCAATCGGTGCCCAGCGTAGTGATCGCCCGGTTGAGTTTGTCGACATGATCCTCAGCCGTGACCTTGACGAAGTGTACGGTCTGCTCCGGTGTCGTGTTGGCGGGCAAATCGCCCGTGGTCAGCACCACAACCTTGAAAGCCTTGCAATGGCCCGCCATCAAGCTGTCGAAGGTCGCCTGCAGCTTGAACATGTCGGCATCCAGGTCCAACAGCAGAATGCCAAAGGTCGGACCACCTGCATGACGAGCCAGACGCTTGTTGGCCAGACGAACCTGAACGTCCGTTGGCTTGCGCGCTTCCAGCCAGTTCAGCAAACGCCCGGATGCCATGCTATCGAGCAGCGCCTTGCGATCATAAGCAGGCACACTGCACAAACGCTCAAGCCAGCATTGAAGCGGCGCAGCTTCTTTTTCATCGCCTGTGGCACACAGCGACGTTAGCAAACGCTCTACCACCGTACGGTTGAACGGGCTCAACGCCAGAGCTTCCCATAAGCGACTCGTGATCGTATGCGCGGTGTCATTCGCATGAACCTGCATCAGTTCCGACTGACGCAGCAAGATCGGCTCCAGCTCCTGAAGCTGCAAGCGACCCGCCGGCATGGAATGAATCAGGAACTCAATACGTGCAAGCAGATCGAACATCGTCTTGTTATAGAACGGCATCTCGACGAATTGTGTCTCGCCAAACAAACGCACAGGTTCGGCGCTCGGCTGCGACCACTCGGAGCAAACGATTATGCTAGAGTCCAATGCCCGCCTGCTTTGCAAGCCGCCGGCCATAGCATCAAAGCTAGTCAGCGCTATCTGCTTGATCTGGTCTGACGTTTTGTTGCGAAATCCCATTGGCGTCGAGGCCAGAAACTGAGCAAACGCCTCACGCTCGGCAACGGATTTTGAATCGGGGTAGGTCAATACCGTCAAGACATTGGTGTTGTGCTCGGAGCTACCGTAGTTGGCTTCGCGCACAGCATAAGGGATCGGCAGGATCCGGGCCTTGGCGCAGGCTAAAAGATAGAACGCATGACCAATTTCCTGCCATTCAAAGCTGGTATTGGCCGGTAGCACGGCATACCACTGCTGCAGTAGGTCGGTGCGTGTCACCGCATAAAAGGGCGGCAAAAACTGCCCTAGGAAGTCCAGAACACGCTCTTCGGAAAAATCAGAGTTGTAGTCTTCGCAAACCCGCTTGTCTCGGCGATAGAAATTCACCTTGGTGCCACGCGCCAGGTACATCATCCCGTAGCCATGACAGACACCGTAGTCCCGATTGGCTTCGAGGAACTCGACCGACTGGGTCATGGCCTCATGCAGCAGAAAATCATCATCAGCAGCAAAGGTCATGAAAGGCGTGGTGACTTCACCTACGCCATAGGTAAGCTTGTCCTGCAGTGCCTTGTAGGCGAACTGCGGCAAGTGTCGATAATCCACCTGCGGGTAGTCACGCGCAATTGACGCATCCGCCGTCGGCGAAGAGTCCAGAACCAGCATGCGGGCCGGGTAATTACGATAGTAGTGCAAGGCTCGACGCATGAACGCCTGCCGGTTGTGCGTCATCAGCACAATGGTAAAGCGTTCTGCCAGCGATGAAATTTCTTGGGTCATGTCTTGAGCGTGCATAGTCTTTTCCACAAACGGCCAGCGGCCCCATCATTGAAACGCAAGAATCAGCGAACCCTGCGCAGGTAGCCATCAGGGGCAACGGTAATCAGAAGCTTGTTCTCGACTTCACGATCGACTTCAAAGTCCTGGTTTTCATCCAGGAATGCCCATACTGCAGTCTTGGGATTATCACCCTTGCCCCAAGGGCGATCAGGAAATGCATCGGCAGGCATATCCTCAACCACCGTGTCCATGACGGCACAGTAACTACCGACCGACACCAGCGGTGCATACTGACGCAGCTCTTCAAGTACGTGAGCATGAGTATGATTAGAGTCGAGCACAACAATCACCTTCTTGCCTTCAGCGCGCGCACGCACTTGCGCCGCCACCTCAGGGTCGATACTGGAGCCTTCGATCATCTCGATGCGCTTGAACATCGGATGGCCTTCAATGGCCTCGCGGTTATGCGGGCGAATATCGCGATCGATACCCAGCACTTCACCATGCCCAACCAGTTCCAGCAGTGATGCGTAGTAAATAATTGAGCCGCCATGGGCGATACCACACTCAATGATGAGGTCTGGCTTGATGCGCCAGATGATTTCCTGCATCGCCAGCATATCCTGGGGCAGTTGAATGATCGGACGCCCCATCCAGCTGAAGTGGTAGGTGTATTTGTGCTTGGCCGATTCATCGTAAAAATCACGGGCGATCTGCTGCAACTTTTCATTGCGGCCTTGTGCAGCAATCTCTTCCCGGCATTCGGCCTGGAAAGTCTGGATCGGATTGTTGTCAGTCATACTGAGTACTCAATAGTTGTCTTGTAAGCGGGCGTCAGGCGACGACACCGCGGAATACATCTGGCGTTGCGGCATTTGCAACGACGAAGCCTTCAGGCTGCACCACCTTCTGACGCCACCTGCAACAGGCTGTGCAGACGATCAGCCACGCCCCAGAACGCCATCGGCTCATGGGTCGGATACGGGTAATGCCCCAGATTCAAACTGATCGAAGCACCGCGCGCCTGCACGTGCCGCTCCACCAATGCCCTGACTGACACGGGGTGGCCACTGCAGCAGTTGATAACACCAGAAAACTGCCTGCGCTCGATGAGCTGAGCGAGGTGCCGGGCTGCGACTTCAATTGCCAGGTAGTCCCGCAACTGCTCGCCGGCCGACATCGGAAAACTCGGATCGCCAGCATCAATGGCGCGGTCCAGCGCCGCCAGCAAACTGTTTGGGTTCTGCCCGGAACCATGGAGATAGAAAAGACGCGCCCACTGCAGGGTAAAGGGATGCTCACCCTGCAGCGCCTCGAGAAAGACCCGCAGCGTATTTTTGGCCACACCATAGGGGTTGGCCGGCCGAGGCTCACACCGCTCATCAAGCGGCCCGCTCTGCATGCCATATTCAAAACAGGTGCCCGTCACCAGCACCTGCGGCACGCCCGCCACAACGGCTTGCTTGATGAAGGCATAGTCCGCCATCAGGTTATGCTCGAAGTGAAACAGCGCTCGATAATTTGGCAAGCCGGGCCAGGCCAGGTGAACCAGGACATCTATACCTTCGACCCAGGTCGCAACAGTGGCGTGCGGGCCATGGATATCGGCCGCAATGAATTCGACATCGTCGATCCACTGCATGTCGGGAGCTTTGCTGGCATCACGCGCCAATGCCCGTACACGATGCCCTCGCGCCAACAGCGCAGCCACCAGGTGGCGCCCGACAAACCCGGTAGCGCCGGTTACCAATACATTCAGCGCACTCACAGGACCTTCAACTCCGGTACTGCAATCACGAAACGAGCGCCCCATTCACGCACGTGAGCCTGTTGCTCGCTGACCTCAGCCAGAAGGTTCCAAGGCAATACCAGCACATAGTCCGGTTGCTCATGCCGTAACTGCTCAGGCGCAACGACCGGGATCCGGCTACCCGGGAGGAACTTGCCCTGTTTATGCGGATTGGCATCAGCCACCCAGGCCAACAGGTCCGGTTTCACGCCGGCATAATTGAGCAAGGTATTACCCTTCGCGGCAGCGCCGTAGCCCACCACACGCTTGCCCTCGGCCTTGGCCTGAAGCAGAAAACGCAATAGTTGATGCTTGATACGCTGCGCAGCGGGCGCGAGGGTCGCGTAAAAGTCTGGAGTACACACCCCCACGGAGGCTTCGAGGTCCAGCAGGCGCTGCACCGCCGCCTGTCGCTCGCGACGCTGGCCATCGGCACGCTGGACAAACACCCGCAAAGAGCCGCCATGGGTAGCAAGCTCACTGACATCAAAGATGTCCAGCCCATTACGCTGGCACAAGGTCGCTACAGCGGTCAGCGACAAGTAGGAGTAATGCTCGTGGTACAGGGTGTCGAATTGATGCTCAGCCATGAGCGACAGCAGGTGTGGAAACTCGAAGGTCGCCACACCGGCGGGTTTGAGCAGGGCCGTGAACCCACTCAGGAAGTCGTTGATATCAGGCACATGGGCCAGGACGTTGTTAGCCGCCATCAGGTCTGCCGACCAGCCCTCGGCAACCAGTTGCAATGCCGTCTCACGGCCGAAGAATACTTCACGGATCTCCAGGCCCTTGGCCCGAGCCGCCTGCGCCGTACTGTGTGTAGGCTCTACCCCCAGACACGGAATACCGCGACGATCCACATACTGCATCAGGTACCCATCATTGGCGGCAATTTCCACCACCCGACTGGAAGCACCCAGCCCGAAACGCTCGACCATCTGCGCAACGTAGGTCTCGGCGTGTGCCAACCAGGTACTGGAGTAGGAGCTGAAATAGGCATACTCAGCATCGAACAACTGCTCGGCACGTGCGTAGTCCTCCGTCTGGACCAGCCAGCACTGCTCGCAGACCCCAACCTTGAGCGGCACCCACTGTTCAGCCTGAGCCAATTGCTCGGCACGCAGGTACGCATTGGAGGGCGGCGCAGTGCCCAGATCGATCAAGGGCAGACTCAGAGCGCTGCCGCAACCTCGGCACTTCATACAGACACTCCAGCAAAACGATCATCAAGCCAGAGATGGCCAGCATCTCGGACAGACAGGTTTTTGACAGGCAACAGCCAGGCAATGGATAACCGCGGGTCGTGTACCGACAAGCCGCCCTCATGCTGTGGGGCATAGTCCGCACTGTGCAGGTAAAGCAACTCGGCCTCCTCACTCAACACCTGGAAGCCATGTGCAAATCCGGCCGGGATCAACAGGCTGCGACCATCACCTGCGCACAGGTGCTCGGCATGCCATTGCAGAAACGTCGGCGACGCTGGGCGCAAGTCCACCACCACATCCCAGACCTCACCGCGCAGACAGGTGATGTACTTGGCTTCAGGCTGCTCGGCGTTTTGATAATGCAGACCCCGTACGCTACCGCGCCCGACGGTACGTGAGTGGTTGATCTGACGAATGTGAAACGGCTGCCCGAAGGCCTGCAAGCTGCCTTCGCAAAACAGCCGCGCAAACGCACCACGCTCGTCCTCATGGCGCCGGTGCTCGACACGGAACAGGCCACCCAGAGGCAGTGGATGAAGAGCGTACTGACTCACAGCGACTCCTGATACAGGCTGAGTTGAGTCAAGGTGACCCCACGCATGTCCGTGCCACGACGCATGGCCAGATGCCAACCCAACGTCTGTTCAAGGCACTCTTGCAGCGACCAGCGTGGCTGCCAGTTCAATAGCTTGCGCGCGCGACTGCTGTCCAAGCGCAACAACCCCGCCTCGTGCAAGTCACTCTTCTCGACCTGAACACCCGGTGCGTGTGGCCACTGACTGGCAAGTGTGGCAACCACCTCACCGACGCTGCACATGTCCGCCTCGCCTGGACCGAAGTTCCACGCGCCCGCATAATCGGGGCCTTTCTCGTACAACGCCGCGGCCAGTTGCAGGTAACCTGCCAGCGGCTCAAGGACATGCTGCCAGGGCCGTACGGCCTGAGGATACCGCAAGGTCACCGGCTCACCGCCGGACCACGCCTTGAGCACATCAGGAATCAAGCGCTCCGGCGAAAAATCTCCACCGCCCAATACATTACCGGCCCGCGCCGTCGCCAGGGCCAGCCCATGTTCAGCGTACTGCTCGACAGGGAAAAACGACGCTGCATAAGACTGCGCCAGAATCTCGCAGCAGGCTTTGCTGCTGCTGTAGGGGTCATGCCCACCGAGGGCTTCATTCTCTCGGTACGGCCACACCCATTCTTGATTGGCGTACACCTTGTCGGTGGTCACCAGCACACAAGCGCGAACCCCGCCCACCTGACGAATTGCCTCAAGCAGATTCAGGGTACCCATCACGTTGCTTGAATAGGTTCCCAGCGGGTCGCGATAACTTTCACGCACCAAGGGTTGCGCAGCCAGATGCAAGACAATTTCGGGCTGTACATCGGCGACAAGGTCTAGCAGCACACCCAGGTCTCGAACATCGCCACGGCGGTCGTCGATCCCCTCAGCCACACGCGCCTGCACGAACAGGCTCGGCTCAGTGGCGGGGTCCAGTGCAAACCCAGTGACCCGCGCGCCCATGCTCTGCAACCACAGCGCCAACCAACTGCCCTTGAATCCGGTGTGACCGGTCACCAGAACGCGCTTGCCGCTCCAGAATGCTGAACTCAGTCCCATTGTTTCCATGGGGCCTCCCCGCTCTGCCAGAGGTGCTCCAGATGATTCTTGTCACGCAGGGTGTCCATCGGGTGCCAGAAGCCATCGTGCTGAAACGCCTGTAACTGGCCTTCATTGGCCAGACGGGTCAGTGGCTCGGCCTCCCAGGAGGTCGAGTCACCCGCGATGTACGGCAGCACCTTGGGCGACAAGACAAAAAAGCCGCCATTGATCCAGCCACCATCACCACGCGGCTTTTCGGTGAAGCCCAACACTTGATTGCCATCGCACTGCAATGCACCGTAACGACCAGGCGGCTGCACGGCCGTCACAGTTGCCGACTTGCCATGGGACAGGTGGAAATCGACCAGCGCACCGATGTTCAGGTCAGAGACACCATCGCCGTAGGTGAAGCAGAAGGCTTTTTCGTCCTCAAGGTAACGCCCGGCACGGCGCAAACGGCCACCGGTCATGGTTTCTTCGCCA
>JAEAMF010002464.1_pt1 | contig 10528 bp, 13 predicted proteins | sample 8958721 | NCBI WGS metagenome assembly JAEAMF01 (sample SAMN16933255, study PRJNA681124) | bioreactor sludge metagenome | isolation source: anaerobic bioreactor treating anionic surfactant - SDBS | place: India: Bengaluru | collected 2019-02-28 | reverse complement strand
CCGACGGAGCCAACATTACTTACAAATGGGTAGAACTCCACGGAGAACCTGTTTTAATGCCTGACAGCTATCAGAAGATCATCAAAGAAGCAGAAGAGGCCAACATTATGTATGCCAAGAATTCTGCACAGGTACGTGCCCGCGAATTGACCAAAGGGGAGATCAAGGAATTCCAGGAATTTTTGAAAAATCTGCCTGCCGATGAAAGAAGGACGGTCACCGGAACGGATATTGTGGCCTATGCTTCTCCGGAAGGACCTGTTGATTTCAACGAAAAATTGTCCGAAAACCGTATGAAGAGTGCCGAAAAGGCGTTCCAGACCCTCACCCGCAAGATCCAGACAGAAGGCCCGCTGAACCTGAAAACCAAAGGGGAAGACTGGGAAGGGTTCCAGGAACTGGTAAGCAAAACCGACCTGGGTGACAAGGAACTGATCCTGAGGGTTCTTTCCATGTATTCAGACCCCGTGATACGCGAACGTGAGATCCGGAATATGTCTGCAGTATACAAAACACTGGAAGACAAAGTGTTGCCCGAACTGCGCCGTGCACGTGTGATCGCCAATATCGAATTTACCAATTACACCGATGAGGAACTCGTGGAAATGACAGCCAATAATATGGACGCCATGAACGAGGAAGCCCTGTTGTATGCAGCCACCCTTACCAAAGACAACGACACAAAGATCGCTCTTTACAAGAAAGCCGCAGAGAAATTCAATTCTCCCAGGGGACAGAGCAACCTGGCAGTTGCTTACCTGAACGCCAACAAGGTGAACGAAGCCGCCTCGGCACTGGCCAAATGCGATGCTTCCAATCCTGTTATCGCCAACAATCTGGGTGTTATTGAAATGCGTAAAGGCAACTTTGACAAGGCAGCCGAATTCTTTGCGAAATCCGGATGCCCCACCGCAAAGGTCAACCAGGGTGCCCTGGATATCCTGAACGGAAAATATAAAGAAGCCCTCGCCAAACTCGACGGCAAGAAACATATGAACGCCTCGCTGGCTCAATTGCTCAACGGCAACCTGAATAAAGCCGAAGAAGCTTTGTCGGAGTGCACCTGCATGAAAACCAAATATGTAAAAGCCGTTATTGCCGCACGCAAAGGACAGACCTCAAAAGTGAACGAACTCATGGAAGAAATCAACAAGATCCCCGCTTTCGCAGAAAAAGCTTCCAAAGACATTGAATTCGCAAAATATCGTTAAACCCATTTAACCTCTCACCTTACAGAGAACCTCTCACCTTACAGAGAACCTCTCACCCTACAGAAAAGGGGATGGCCTCAGTGGTCATCCTCTTTTTTTTCTTCCCCCCCCGGTCGCTGGCTCTCCCTCAGGCACCTGCCCCCTCAGTCGCGGGTTCTCCCTCAGGCATCTGCCCTCCCTCGGTCGCAGGCTCTCCCTCAGGTACTTGCCCTCCCTCGGTCGCAGGCTCTCCCTCAGGCATCTGCCCTCCCTCGGTCGCAGGTAGACCCCAAACTGATATACCCGGGAATAATGTATTTGACTAAGAAAGAAGCTAACACTGTGGCTCCCATATCATTAACCTTGCTGGATGGGACGGTCGCTGCACCACAAAGACCGGGTATCACTTATTATACCCCGAGGCTTCCCTTATCTTTTGGTGACAGCGACCTAACATAGAGCAATATATCCCTGAATGTTCATTTGTTAAATATGCACAGAGCAAATCAAAATTTCATGGCAAATCAAACTGCGGTTCGTCCTCAAAAAGCACCGGTTTTGAGGATGAGTTGCTAGAAAACTGCGGTTCGTCCTCAAAAAGCACCGGTTTTGAGGATGAGTTGACTAAAACCACCGGTTCGTCCTCAAAAAGGGCCGATTTTGAGGATGAGTTGCTAGAAAACTGCGGTTCGTCCTCAAAAAGCACCGGTTTTGAGGATGAGTTGACTAAAACCACCGGTTCGTCCTCAAAAACCACCGGTTCGTAGTTTCCTGATTTTGGTTGACTACCCGGATGTCTTATCTCTGAGAAAAGTTGACCCGGTTTATAAATTATACATGAGCTTTGTTGACTTCAGCATGTTATACCTGGGGTTTGTTTACTTACCAAGTCTTATTCCTGTCAAGGGTTGACTGGAGGGCAAAAGTAAACAGTTTTCAGAGATTTCTAACTGATAATTTACCACATAGTCAGGTTCGTTGTTGCTGCATCACAAGAGAAGGGGAATTTCGGCTCACAAAAAAGGCGTGGAAGGTTCAACCCGTAGTGAATTTTACCAGTAACCTTTCCACTGTTGCGCGTTCCAATTGAAAAATTTTTGTGCTTATTAAAATATATCGCCTATCTTTGTATCGGCTTCCGTTATAACGGTGCTCATAGTAAAACAAAAAAATGATGAATACTGAAGAAAACATTGTATTGACAGAAGCGGTGCTTTATACATTGCCGGCGCTGGACAGAGCAATGCATGGGTATGGTGTAATGCGGGAAATTAAAAAATGAAACAAATATGAATACCGAAGAAAACATTGTATTGACAGAAGCGGTGTTTTATACATTGCTGGTTTTACATGCGCCGCTACACGGGTATGGTATCATGCAGGAGACCAAAAGACTGACCGATGGCAGACTTGTCCTGTCGGCAGGCACCCTGTACGGGGCCATTTCTTCCCTGCTGGACAAGGGCTGGATCGAGGCATTGCCCGCAGCAGAAGACAGCCGTCGCAAGGAATATGTAATAACACCTGCGGGCAGGTTGGTGGCCAGAAACGAACTGACAAGACTTCACGAACTGGTGGAGAACGGTGACAAAATCATTAATTAATCAAATATATTACAATGACAAAAACTATAAGGAGAATCTTCTTTTTATGGGAATACGAAAAAGAAGAAGCATGGATCAATCAAATGGCAAAGGAAGGCTGGATGCTCGTTCGGACCGGATTCAGAAAATATGTGTTTGAAAAAGGAAGGCCCGGGGAGTATGCCTACCGGCTGGAATTGCTGGAGAAGGACATGCATTCTCCCGAAAGCAAATCGTATCTTGATTTTTTGCAGGAAACGGGTATTGAAGTTGTGGGAGAATGCATCAACTGGGTATACCTGCGATGCAAAACAGAGGATTGTAAGTTCGATACGACAAACAGGCCCTTGTTCAAATTGACTCACTTGCTCAAGGTTCAGGATTTTTTCAATACCATTCGCCTGATCTTTATGGTTATGATAGCGATTTGTATTGTCTTCATTTTTATCCTGGAACATCCCGAACCGGCTCCTGTTATTGACTTCTTCAAGGGATTTTGTGTTGGGATAAGCCTGGCGTCCTCTGTCATGATGCTTCTGGCAGCACCCTATTTCCGCCGGATTAACAAAAAGGTGAAAGCCGCCATAAAAGAATTGTATACGTTCGGTTAAAGCGGATTCTCCCGGGGCAGCGCTCCGGCTAATCCAGCTTGAGCACCGCCATAAAAGCCGACTGCGGAACCTCCACGTTACCAATCTGGCGCATGCGCCGTTTCCCTTTCTTTTGTTTTTCCAGCAACTTGCGTTTACGGGTGATGTCCCCACCGTAACATTTGGCCGTTACGTCCTTGCGAACGGCCTTTACGGTTTCACGGGCAATGATCTTCGCCCCTATGGCTGCCTGTATGGCTATGTCAAATTGCTGGCGCGGTATGAGTTCCTTCAGTTTTTCGCACATCTTACGGCCAAAGGTATAGGAGTGGCCGCGGTGGATCAGGCTGGACAGGGCGTCCACGGGTTCACCGTTCAGCAGGATGTCCAGTTTTACCAGGTCGGCTTTTTCATAACCAGTGAGATGGTAATCGAACGAGGCATAGCCGCGGGAAACACTTTTGAGCTTATCGTAAAAATCAAAGACGATCTCGGACAAAGGCATCCTGAAGGTAAGTTCCACGCGGTCAGAGGTCAGGTAATGCTGATTGCTCAATACGCCGCGTTTGTCCAGGCAGAGTTTCATGATGACACCAAAATATTCCTACTTGGATATGACCTGTGCCTTTATGTACGGTTCTTCAATATAATCGATCAGTGTAACTGCAGGCAGACCGGAAGGGTTGTGGACATCAATGGAATCGCCCTGTGTCGTGTATACCTTGTACGATACGTTTGGCACGGTAGTGATCACGTCGCAGTCAAATTCACGGAACAGCCTTTCCTGTACTATTTCCATATGAAGCAGTCCCAGGAACCCGCAACGGAACCCGAAACCGAGGGCCAGCGAGGATTCAGGCTCAAAAGTAAGCGAGGCATCGTTGAGCTGTAATTTCTCCAGGGCGGCCCGAAGCTCTTCGTATCCGTCGGTATCCACCGGATACATCCCGGCAAAAACCATAGGCTTAACCTCTTCGAATCCGGCGATCGCCTTCTGGCAGGGATTAACCACATGGGTAATGGTATCACCCACCTTCACTTCGGAAACGGTTTTGATCCCGGAAATGATGTATCCTACATCTCCTGTGCCGATCCTGGGACGGGAGGTCATTTTCATTTTCAGAATACCAACTTCGTCTGCCTCGTAAATTTTCCCGGTGTTGAAAAATTTCACCTTGTCACCCCGGCCGACAGATCCGTTCATAACCCTGAAATAGGCAATAATCCCGCGAAAAGGATTGAAAACCGAATCGAATATGAGCGCCTGCAGCGGAGCGTCCGGATCTCCCCCGGGTGAAGGGATGCGTTGTACGATCGCTTCCAGAACTTCGGGAACGCCCTGGCCGGTACGTGCACTGGTGCACAGAACGTCTTCCGGCTTGCAGCCCAGAAGTTCCACTACCTGATCCCGTACAGTCTCTACCATAGCGGAGTCCATATCTATCTTATTGAGAACAGGTATGATCTCGAGGTTATGGGCGATGGCCAGGTACAGGTTGGAAATAGTCTGTGCCTGGACCCCCTGGGTGGCGTCCACTACCAGAAGCGCGCCCTCACAGGAAGCGATGGCCCGGGATACTTCATAGGAAAAATCCACGTGTCCGGGCGTGTCCAGCAGGTTGAGTGTGTAGGACTCTCCACCGTACTGATAATCCAGTTGTATGGCATGTGATTTTATGGTAATTCCCTTTTCTCTTTCCAGATCCATATTGTCCAGAACCTGTGCTTCCATATCACGTTGCTCAACGGTATGGGTCAGCTCCAGAAGACGGTCTGCCAATGTGCTTTTTCCGTGATCTATATGGGCAATAATGCAGAAATTTCTTATGTTTTTCATAGGTGGCGCAAAGGTAAATATAATTTTTATCTTTGCAGTTCAATCAAATATTAGAGATCATGAACCAAAAGTCCCCCTACTCTGTCCCCGAGCTGACTTCGCAGATCCGCAGGGACATCATCCGCATGGTCACGGCGGCCAAAAGCGGACATCCGGGAGGATCCCTCAGCAGTACCGATTTCTTAACGGTCCTCTATGCGGAATTCCTGAAACAAACCCCCTCGCAGTGGAAACGTGACGGCCGCGGAATGGACATGTTTTTCCTGTCCATCGGCCATATTTCACCTTTATTTTACAGCCTGCTTGCACGTATGGGTTATTTTCCCGTGAAAGAGATGGCTTCTTTCCGCAAGCTCGGGACCCGATTGCAGGGCCATCCCAGTGTGGAATACGGACTGCCGGGTGTTCACGTGGCCAGCGGGTCGCTGGGCCAGGGCCTGTCGGTAGCCTCCGGTGCGGCACTGAGCAAACGTCTGGAAGGAGATCCCCACCGGGTATACGTATTGCTGGGGGACGGGGAAAGTGAAGAAGGGCAGGTATGGGAGGCAGCGATGTTTGCGGCACATCACAAGATCAGCAACCTGACGGCCATTACCGACTGGAACAAACAACAGATAGACGGTCCCGTAGATCAAATAGGGGGTGTGGGAGACCTTGTCGCAAAATGGACGGCTTTCGGATGGCGTGTGATGGAATGTGACGGACACGACCTCGATAAGATCAGGAACGCGTTCCGTGCCTCTGCCGAACCCGGGGAAAAACCGGTTATGATACTGATGCATACGCACATGGGGCAGGGAGTGGATTTTATGACAGGTTCGCATACCTGGCACGGAAAAGCCCCTTCGGCCGAACAGGAAGCCCTGGCGCTGGCACAATTACAGGAAACTTTGGGTGATTATTAATTGAACCGCAATGATGACAAATACAGGAAATAAAGATACCCGTTCCGGCTTTGGTGCCGGGCTGTACGAACTGGGAACCCTCAATCCCCGTGTAGTGGCTCTGTGTGCCGATCTGATAGGCTCGCTGAAAATGGAAAAATTTGCCGCAGATTTTCCCGACCGGTTTTTCCAGTGCGGGATTGCCGAGGCCAACATGATGGGCGTGGCTGCCGGTATGGCCGTAACCGGCCTGATCCCCTTTGTGGGAACTTTTGCCGAGTTTGCCACAGGCCGCGTGTACGACCAGCTACGTCAATCCGTCTGTTATTCACAGGCAAACGTCAAGATAGCCGCTTCCCATGCCGGAGTCACCCTGGGAGAAGACGGGGCTACCCACCAGACAATGGAAGACCTGGCCCTGGCCAGGGCCCTGCCGCATATGACCGTTGTCAATCCGTGCGACTACAACCAGACACGCCTTGCCACACTGGCGGCAGCCGGGTGGGATGGTCCGCTGTACCTGCGGTTCGGAAGGCCTTCCGTCCCCAATTTCACCCCGGTGGACGGGCCCTTCCAGATAGGAAAAGCGTGGATGGTCCAACCGGGAGAAGACGTTACCATCCTGGCTACCGGACACCTGGTCTGGGAAGCCCTTGAAGCTGTAAAAATCCTCGCTCAGAAAGGGATCCGGGCCGAGCTGATCAACATACACACCCTCAAACCCCTGGACGAAAAAGCCATTCTGGATTCTGCCCGTAAAACCGGGGCGGTGGTTACTGCCGAAGAACACCTGATCGCGGGAGGTCTGGGAGAACTGACCGCAGGCCTGCTGGCAAGGCACTTCCCTGTCCCCATGAGGATGGTCGCCATGGAAGAAGGATTCGGCCAAAGCGGCACCCCGCGTGAACTGATGGATCTTTACGGATTGAACGCCGCCGGTATTGTAAACAAGGTATGTGAACTCAGATAAGGAATTGCGGGCCTGGTGTGAAAGCGGAGAATATGAACGCGCTTTCGAAGACATTGTGCATCAGTACAGTCAACGCCTGTATTGGCATATCCGGAAAATGGTACTGGTGCACGACGATGCCGATGACATCCTGCAAAACACCCTGTTGAAAGCTTGGACCGGACTTCCCTCGTTCCGCTGGGAATCCCGGTTGTTCACGTGGCTCTACCGCATTGCCACCAACGAAGTCCTCACATTCCTGAACAAAAACAAATCCCTGAACGAGGCACCCCTGGAAGACCGCGTGGATGCAGATCCGCATCTTTTCAGCGGAGACAGCTTGCAGAAGGCCCTGCAACTGGCCATCCTGAAACTGCCGGCCAAACAGCGCCTTGTTTTCAACATGCGCTACTTTGACGAGATCCGTTATGAAGACATGTCCCGGATCCTGGGCACTTCGGTGGGAGCGCTCAAGGCTTCTTACCACCATGCGACAGCAAAAGTTCAGGAAACGCTTAAGGAGCTGCTTCTTTAAACCTTTTTATCTTTTTATTATCTAACGATTGAATATGAGCGAAGAAACGTTACATAACCCGCATCTGAAAAAGAACCCCTTCACGGTTCCGACCGGCTATTTTGAACAGGTCGAAGCCAGGTGGTCCGGCCAGGATATCCGGGCTGTATACGGGTTCGGGGAGGCGCCCCCGCGTGAAGACACAGAAACTTTGCCCGGTAAAGGAAGAGGACGGTTTATTCGCTTACTCAAACCACAGTTGCAGCTTGCCGCGGGTTTTGTTTTGCTTTTCGGGATCGGATATCTTTTACTCGTTATGACAGGCCGGAACAAAGAAGAGCAGATGCCGGCCGATGAACTGTCCGTGTTGAACGAATGGTCATACTGGGGCCTGGACCACAGGACTGTTTCGGACCTGGTGCTGGATGATTTTCTGGAAGAAGATCCGTCTCCCGCCATGACGGATCTGGATGTTGACGAATTGCTGGATTACATGAATTACCCCGGGTTTGATCTGGCAAATATGGATTTGAATACAAACAACAAATAAAACTTATATCATGAGCCGTTCATTAATTGTTCTTCTGTTGTGCCTCTTGCCGGTCTGGGCTACTGCCCAGGATCAGGGACAGCGTAAAAGCGACCGGGACCGGAGAACTGAACGCGAAGCCATCCAGGCACAGAAAGTCGCCTTTATTACACAGGAAGTAGGCTTAACGTCAGAAGAAGCGGAAAAATTCTGGCCCCTTTACAACGAAATGGACCGGAAACTCAACGAACTGGGACACAAACGTGGCCGGACCAAAGCAGAGATATTCCACGTGCTGAACCCTTCTTTCGGAACTACCGGCCGGGGCACCGCACCTGCCGGGTCATCTGAAGGCCGAACCGCTGCCGGCGACCACCGGGCATCTGCGGAACAAGCCAGGGTAGATGCGAAGCCCAAAGGACCTGCCGCCCCCATTGACGCTTTGCTTGAAACGTTCATCAATACGTTTACAGAAGAAAACGACCTGAGAATGGAATACCACCGAAAATTTCTTAAGGTGTTAACAGCCGCCCAGATTGCCCGTCTGTACCTGGCAGAGGAACATTTCAGCAACAAGCTTTTTCGCGACTACATTAACCGGAAGCTCGACGAACGGTCCAAACCGTCACGCCCATAAATAGAAATCCCGCACCAGTTCCACATATTGCGGGCTGTATCCCATCACACCTTCCCCGTATAAGGATAACATCTCGTCCTTTACGGGGATCTGTTTTCTCCCCATCTCGGCCAATATCCGCACAGGATTTCTGTCCCCGCGCGTATATACCCTTGTGTACCGTCGGAGGTACAAGGAATCGGCATCTTGCAGCGCCAAGGGAAAAAAGGTCCCCGATAAGACAAAAGGCAGGACCAGGGCAAACACCCCGTTTTCTGCCAGCAGGTCAGACACCCCCGTAAGAAGCGCCTCGTGTGTAAGTCCCTCTTTCCCTCCGTGACGGGCAATGCTTCTGCGCCTATCGGGATTCTTAAGAGACCCGTGAAAATAGGGAGGGTTGGTTATGATCAGATCGTATTTGTCTTTCGCCAGGTAATGGCGGAAATCTGCGTGATGTACCTGTAGCCTGTCCGCCCATGGGGAACACGACATGTTTTCTGCCGCTTCCTGTGCCGAGTCTTCGTCAATTTCAACGGCATCTATACATGCGTCCGGGAAACGCTGTGCCATCATCAGGGCCAGTATCCCGCATCCGGTTCCCACATCCAGTATACGTAGCGGAGTTTCTTCAGGACCGTGTACCCAGGCCCCGAGCAATACGCTGTCTGTACTGATCTGCATGGCCGAACGGCCATGTGCTGCAACAAACCGTTTAAAACGGAACGGTTCCACGCTACTGAACAAAAAGCCCGTCACGCATGGTCAGACTGCGATCGCTCATTTCTGCAAGTGACCGGTCGTGTGTTACCATGATGATCGTCTGACCGTAAGTGTCACGTAACCGGAAAAACAATTTATGCAATTCATCCTTGTTGTGGGAATCCAGGTTCCCCGAGGGCTCGTCTGCCAAAAGGACGCTGGGATGGTTGACCAGAGCCCTGGCCACGGCAACGCGTTGTTGTTCGCCACCGCTAAGCTCAGCGGGTTTATGCTCCATGCGGTATCCAAGTCCCAGAAAATCAAGAAGTTCTTTTGCCCTTTCACGTACCTTGTCTGCAGGGTCACGGGATATGAAGCCCGGTATGCATACGTTCTCGAGGGCTGTAAATTCCGGCAGCAAATGGTGGAACTGAAAGACAAATCCAATGTGTTTGTTTCTGAAATCAGCTATCTGGTCTTTTTTCAACTCAAAAACCGGAGTGCCTCCTATCCACACCTGTCCCGTATCGGGAGGGGACAAGGTTCCCAGTATCTGGAGCAGCGTGGTTTTGCCCGCGCCGCTGGCACCGGTGATACAAACCACTTCGGCAGGGGCAACTTCCAGGGAAATGCCCTTGAGAACCTGCACGCTGCCGAATGATTTGGTAATGTAATCCGCCTTTATCATACGTTGCGGAAAAAGGTTTAATCTTCTTTTTCTTCTTCTTCGTATTCTTTCAGAAGCTTATCCTGCACGTCGGAAGGCACCTGTGCATATTCTGTAAAAGCCATCGTGAAGCTGGCCCGTCCCGAAGTCAGGGAACTGAGCGTTGTGGAATATTTGTTCAACTCGGCAAGGGGAACCCTGGCTTTCAGGATCTGGAAGCCTTTTTCACTGCTCATGCCTTCTATCAGGGCACGGCGATTTTGTAAGTCGCTCATAACATCGCCCATGCAGTCCGAAGGGACAAGGACTTACACCATGTAGATTGGTTCCATGATCTTGGGTCCGGCTTTTTTGAAGGCATCCTTAAAGGCATTCCTTCCGGCCAGTTTGAACGAAATCTCGTTGGAATCCACCGGGTGCATTTTGCCATCGTATACGTAACACTTGATGTCACGGGCATAGGAACCTGT
>JAEAMF010002463.1_pt1 | contig 10532 bp, 11 predicted proteins | sample 8958721 | NCBI WGS metagenome assembly JAEAMF01 (sample SAMN16933255, study PRJNA681124) | bioreactor sludge metagenome | isolation source: anaerobic bioreactor treating anionic surfactant - SDBS | place: India: Bengaluru | collected 2019-02-28 | reverse complement strand
GTGCCCATCCTTAACAAGACCGGTCAGATACAACATTTCATGATGTCGGAGTATATATTGTTAAAAATGAAATAGGAAAAATAGGCTATCAAATTAAAGTCGGTGGTGGACTTGGTCGCACACCTTTAGCGGGGCATATCATCAAAAAATTCTTAGCCCGTGAAGACTTAATTGCATACTTAGATGCCATCATGCGCGTATACAACTTACATGGACGTCGTGATAATAAGTATAAAGCTCGCATCAAAATATTAGTGAAAGCATTAACCCCTGAAGGCTTTGCTAAAAAAGTAGATGCTGAATTTGCACACACTCAGACGCAGCTAAAAATTCATCAAAGTGTTTTAGAACAAATGGATGCTGTATTTCAGCCATTTACGTATGAAAACTTAGAAAATCATGATTTTGAAGCTTTATTTCGACATTATCCAAAGTTCAAACATTGGTTTAATATCAATACTCATCCGCATAAAGTGACCGGTTATCGCATCGTCACGATTAGCTTAAAAAGATCTGGCGTAGCACCAGGTGATATGACTTCCGATGAAATGCGTTTAATTGCAGATTTAGCAGATCAATATACTTTTGGCGAACTCCGTACGACGCATGAGCAGAATATTGCATTAACCGACGTACGCCAAAAGGATTTGTTTGAACTGTGGAAGGTACTGGATCAAGTAAACCTAGCACGTGCACATATTGGCTTTTTGACAGATATGATTTGCTGCCCTGGTGGTGATTTTTGTTCATTGGCAAATGCTAAATCAATTCCGGTATACGAAGCGATTGCTCGTCATTTCGATGATCTAGACACTCTATATAATTTAGGTAAAGTTGATCTAAATATTTCAGGATGTATGAATGCATGTGGGCATCATCATGTAGGTAATATTGGTATTTTAGGAGTTGATAAAAAAGGCGCAGAGTATTATCAAATTACTTTAGGAGGCAACTCTAACCACGATGCAACTATTGGTGATATTTTAGGGCCTTCATTCCCAGCGGAAGATATTCCTGATGTACTAGAAGAAATTCTCAATACCTATCTAGATCTGCGTTTAGAGCATGAATCCTTTTTGGAAACCTACCAACGTGTCTCAATTCAGCCTTTTAAAGAAAGAGCTTATGCTGGTATAAATTGAGATGTTGGAACTTAAAACTCAGATTAGCAAACTAAAAAGCTCAAGCCACCAAATCATCAACATTTTGGCGGTTTGGGGCTGTGCCTATGTATTGCAAAAGCTACTGAACTTACCTGTCACATCAGGTGTACTAGGTTTTTTTCTATTATTATTTTTGCTGAAGACCAATTGGTTGAAATTTGCCAATGTGGAACAGGGTGCTAATTTTTTACTAAGCGAACTGTTACTGTTTTTTATTCCGCCCGTGGTAGGAGTGATTCAGTATCAGAACCTATTGATCGCCAGTGGCTGTAAAATTTTACTAGTAATCTTGATCAGTACACTATTAGTAATGATGACATCTGTATATACAGTGAAATTATTCCTAAATCACGATAGTTTAAAACAGGAAAAAGAGTATGACTGAGTTTTGGGGACTTTTTTACCTAGTTTGGACTATATTCTGTTATTTTTTGGCAAAGCGACTTTTTGTTCGAACACAAAAAATCTATTTATCTCCTATTATTGTTGTTCCTGTCTTAAGTATCGTGCTTATTTCTATATTACGGCATGCTTTCGAAGACTATTACCTTTACACTCAGTATTTGGTGGCGATGCTTGGGCCTATCACTGTGGCTTTTGCTGTTCCTGTATTTCACTATCGTAGACTGATTCAGCAACATTTTAAACTCTTACTGCTTAGTTCAAGCCTCGCTATGTTGGTAGGTATTTTCAGCAGCTGGTTTTTGGCAAGTTTGATGAATTTCGATGAAATTGTGAAAAATAGTCTATTAGCACGTTCGATTTCAATTCCCTTTGCTTTAGTATTAACTGAAAAAGTGGGTGGTTCAATTAGTCTAATCCCGTTATTTACTGTAATAACTGGTTTAGTCGGCATGCTGTTTGGAGATGCCTTACTATTGTTGATGCGATTCAAAAACAAGATTGCTTGTGGTACAGCATTGGGGAACGCTGCACATGCAATGGGTATCGTACGAGCAAGGCAACGTGATGAGTTAGAAGGTGTGATTGCAAGCCTTTCCATGATTATTTCAGGAATCATTATGACCTTATTCGCCCCATTATTGATTAATTTGACAAAATGTATACTGAACTTCCTGTAATTTTTTAAATGAAAAAAAACTCAAACTTCGAATCCTGTATGATAAGCATAAATTATAATTAATATTTAATTCCCATTTTTTTTAATTTAGAAATGAGTGTGGTCGGATTGATATCAAGTAGTTTTGCTGCACCATCCTGTCCAAAAATTTTACCTTCACATTGTTGAACTGCTAGCGTTAGATTCTGTACTTCTAACTCTTTTATTTGTTGTAGAGTCAATACTTGAGTTACAGGTTGAAGCTGTTTTTCGTTTACAGTCACCACTTGAGTTGGGGGTTGTTCTTCCAATAAATACTGGAAAGATACTATCCCTTGTTTAGCAGTAATCATGGCACGTTCAATCACGTTTTGTAGCTCACGGATATTTCCAGGCCAGTCATATTGTTGTAATTCTAAAATATGCTTTTGTGAAAAAGGCAGATATTTAACTTTGCGATTTTCACTAATCAGTTTGGTAAAGTGACTCACCAATAACGGAATATCTTCTTTACGATCTCGCAATGCAGGTGAATAAATTGGAAATACATTAAGACGAAAATACAAGTCTTCACGGAAATGTTTGAGTTTAACTTCTTCTTTTAAATTGCGATTGGTTGCGGCAATAATCCGAACATCAACATGACGGGTTTTTTCTTCCCCCACACGCTCAAAAGTGCCTTCTTGTAACACCCGCAGTAATTTACTTTGCAACTCTAATGGAATTTCACCAATTTCATCGAGAAACAAAGTGCCTTGATCGGCGAGTTCAAAACGACCAGCGCGATCACGGACTGCACCTGTAAATGCACCTTTAACGTGACCAAAAAATTCACTCTCAAATAGTTCGGAGGGAATAGCAGCACAATTGACCCTTATGAGAGGATATTGTTTGCGATGACTTGATTGATGAATGGCTCGCGCGATTAGCTCTTTACCCGTACCTGATTCACCATAAATCATGACGTTGGCATCTGTAGGCGCAACCACTTTGATTTTTTCAATAATTTGTAAAATGGACGCGCTATTACCTACAATTTCATGGTATTGATTTTCTTGTAAAATCTCTTCCTGTAAGTATTCATTTTGCTGTTCAAGTCGGCTTTTAAGCTCCTGTAACTCGCCGAGTGCATGAGTAAGTTGCTTTTCAGTATTGAGGCGGTCTGTGATATCCCGAAATACCACTACTGCTCCAATAATTTCACTTTCTCGAATAATCGGCGTACTAGTAAATTCTACTGGAAAATAGCTACCATCACGCCGCCAAAAAATTTCCTGTATGCCTTCATGAACTACACCATCATGTACAGCGGCATAAATTGGGCATTTCTCAACAGGGTAATGTGTACCATTTTCATGAGTATGATGGTGGATTTTATGAATATTTTTTCCTAATACATCTTCGGGTTTTAAGCCCAGCATTTTTGCACCAACAGGGTTAATAAAGGTACATAAGCCTTGTTGATTAATACTGTAAATACCATCGCCTACAGAGCTGAGTAGTAGATGTTTTCCAGTATCCGAATCGATAAAAAGCTCTTGTAACGCTTGCCATTCTTTGAGTCCGGCACGAATAACTTTATCTGCATTTTTGTTTAGTTGGCGTAATTCTAGATCTTTTACATCAACCAATGACCAGATCAACAAAGTTTTATTTTTATAAGGTATGGTAACAGAACTAATATCTAACTGGATTTTTTCACCATGTTTGTCAAAGGCATACATTTCATTGTTCCATGCAGTACCATTTTCTAAAGATTCTTCTGTAAAAGCCATGAGTTGCGGCAATTGGCTGAAATGCCCAAAAATTGAAGTCACGGTTTTTTGAATCAAGTCATGACGTTCATAACGTAGTAACTGCGTCGCACTGATATTGACATCAACAAACTGATTTTGGTGTGGATCGAGAATCAGTATGGCTTGGGAAGTATGCTCAAATGCTAATGGTCGTATCGAATTCTCAGAAGTCACCCAGTCTGAAATAAAATCGTTATTGTTCATGCTATGAAATTTCATATTTTTAACTATGAAATTTCATATTACTACGAAAAATCATAATCACCTAGTGTTTTATTTTTAAGCAATAAAAAACTTTTTATAAAATTAATTTTTATATTTCAATATCTTAAAAATAAATTTCAAATAAAAACTAAACTTGGCACAGCTCTCGCAATAACTCTATCAAACCAAACACTGGTTGATTGCAAATAGCATTATACGAGGAGCTGCTATGCCAAAAGTTGATATTGAACAATACAAAGATGGTGATTTTCTTGTCGATTATGAAGAAAAGGTCTTTGAGGATGTAAAAGCGCAGCCGGGCGAAAAAGCTTTAGTGACTTTTCATACCATGGCTTTTGAAGGGTCAATTGGTTTGGTCAATGTGCTGCAAGCTAAACGCTTATTACGCAAAGGTTTTGAAACCAAAATTTTGCTTTATGGACCAGGTGTGCAATTGGGGGTGCAACGTGGTTTCCCAACTCTAGGTGCGGAAGCTTTTCCGGGACATTTGGCTGTGAATAATCAGTTAAAAGCTTTTATGGAAGAAGGTGGTGAAGTGTATGCCTGCCGTTTCGCATTGCAAGCTTTATATGGTCAGACTGAAAAAGCATTGATTGCTGGTATTCGCCCAATCAATCCTTTGGATGTGATGGATTTGAAATTGTTAATGCGCCGTGACAATGCATTGATCATTGACACTTGGACTGTTTAAAGCTTGAGAAGAAAGGGGAATAAGTCATGAGTCGAATCGTTAAAGCTGCCGCAGTGCAATGTAGTCCGGTGTTATATAGCCAAAAAGCCACGGTGCAAAAAGTCTGTGACATTATTTTGGAGTTGGGCAAACAAGGTGTGCAGTTTGCAGTTTTTCCTGAAACAGTAGTGCCTTATTACCCTTATTTTTCTTTTGTGCAACCGCCATTTGCGATGGGCAAAGAACATCTTAAATTGCTCAATGAATCGGTCGTCGTGCCATCAGAGGCGACTTTTGCCATTGGTCAGGCTTGTCGAGACGCCAATATGGTGGCGTCAATTGGGATTAACGAACGTGCAGGCGGCACAATTTATAACGCACAGTTGTTGTTCGATGTGGATGGTTCGATTATTCAGCACCGTCGCAAAATCACGCCGACTTATCATGAACGCATGGTATGGGGACAAGGCGATGGTAGTGGTTTACGTGCTATTGATTCAGCTGTTGGACGCATTGGTTCATTGGCGTGTTGGGAGCATTACAACCCATTGGCGCGTTTTGCCTTGATGGCAGATGGTGAGCAAATTCATGCTGCCATGTTCCCCGGTTCATTGGTCGGTCAGGTGTTTGCCGATCAGATTAGTGCCACTATTCAACATCATGCCTTAGAGTCGGGTTGTTTTGTGGTCAATGCCACCGCGTGGTTACACCCTGAGCAACAGCAGCAAATTATGCAAGATACAGGTTGTGAGTTAGCTCCAATCTCTGGTGGTTGCTTTACTGCCATTGTTTCACCTGAAGGTAAATTTTTAGCACCGCCAATTACACAAGGCGAAGGCTATTGCATTGCCGATCTTGATTTTAGCTTGATTGATAAACGTAAACGCATGATGGATTCAGTTGGGCATTACAGCCGGCCAGAGTTGTTAAGTGTGCTAATTGACCGTCGTGCAACACAGGTGTTGCACGAACTGAAAGTTGAAACCTCAGATCAGGCACATCTAGAAAAACTTTCCAGATTTAACGAAGAACAGGTTTAAACCGTAGCAAGCCAATAGCGAAGATAGGGGGCGAGTATGTCTGCAATACAACTGTTGACCGATTTGCAATGTAACGGTCTGAAATGGAAAGGTGAGTTTGGTCTATCTCGCAAGGGCGGTGCAGGGCCAAGCGATCATAAGGCTTTGAGTCTCGATGGGCAGACCATGATGATTCCTATACTAAATTTGGCTGCGCAAGAGTCGCCTTATAGTGCCCAAGTAGAACCTGATTCGGATAAGGTCATTATTTTTAAGAACCGTATTCCTGTGGCGACTTTAACTGCGCCATCTCGCCCACGGTTTTACGATTTACAGACGGCTGAGGGTATTTCATACGAGCAAATTGCCACCTTGCACAGCCATGATGTATTAGCCACCACGGTTTTACAGCATTGCATCCGTATGAACGATAAAAGCACCGCATGTCAGTTTTGCTCGATTGATCAATCGCTCAAAGGCGGGCGAACACTGATTCGAAAACGCCCTGAGCAGTTGGCAGAAGTAGCTAAAGCTGCGGTAGAACTTGATGGTGTGAAACAAATGGTGATTACCACAGGTACACCCAATACCCCTGATCGTGGCGCAGAAATTCTATATGACAGTGTGAAAGCCATTCGTACTGAAGTGGATTTGCCGATACAGGTGCAATGTGAACCACCTGATGATTTTGCATGGTTTCAAAAACTTAAAGATGTGGGTGCAGTATCTATTGGTATGCACCTTGAAGCGGTGAGTGAGCGGGTACGTCATCAAATTATGCCGGGCAAAGCCGAAGTATCTTTAGACACCTATTTTTCAGCTTTTAAAGCAGCAGTTGCAGTGTTTGGGCGTGGTCAGGTCAGCACCTACATTTTGGCAGGCTTGGGCGACACCGAACAAGAAATCATCGAGATGACTGGCAAACTGACTGAAATGGGTGTGTATCCCTTTGTGGTGCCTTTCGTGCCAATTGCGGGAACAGCGCTGGAGCATCATGCCAAACCTGATCAAGCCTTTATGCAATCGCTTTATCCAAAAATTGGACAGCAACTACGCCAACAGGGCTTGAACTCGGAAGATACCCAAGCCGGTTGTGCCAAGTGTGGGGCATGTTCCTCACTGAAAGCCTACGAGTAGGAGGTCATGATGGAACTTTCACGTTATCCATGGTTGCTTGAACTGAATGAAGAACTGAAACAGTTTGTGAGCGATGACATCATCATCAAAGTGGTCTCGGAAGATTGGGAACGTCGTCAATATTACCGACTCCGTGAAGCCACCTTTCGTGATGAACAAAAGATTTTAAAAGAAGATCGTGATGAATACGACTTCAATGCTTTAGGCATTGCCGCCATTGGAAATATGTTTGGAGAACATGATCGTGTGGTGGGCGCGGTACGTATTTTCCCCGATGGCAAAAATACATGGTGGGGTGGGCGCTTATGTGTCGAACCTTTGTATCGCCACCATCATGCTATTGGTAAAGCTTTGATTAATGCCGCCGTGACCACCGCGAAAAATTTAGGCTGTCAGACTTTTTTAGCCACCGTACAGCAGCAGAATGAACGCTATTTCCAAAAACTGTGCTGGGACAGTATGCGTGAGTTACAGGTGGCTAATATTCCACATGTCTTAATGCAGGCACAAATTAAACACTATCCGCTACAACACGTGTCTATGCAGGCCTATATGCAGAAAGAGGTGGGATGATGTCACTTAATCAACTGCTTGAATTTTTACGGCATACCCCCGCAATGCTCTCTAAACAAGCAATTGCCGAAAGCGTGTCTATGCCCAATGTCGAGGGTGTAAACACCTTGCAAGCGCTGTATGCCTATCCCGGAGATGACACAGCAGCCGTTGCCTTACAAGATCAATATTTGTTGCATGCCTGTGAGGGAATGTTGCCGAGTTTTGTTGCCAATTATCCTTATTTTGCAGGCTGGTCGGCAGTTATGGCGAATGTCAGTGATATTGCTGCAATGGGCGGACAGGCATTGTCGGTAGTGAACAGCATTTGGCATCGTGACACGGAACAAGCGCAATTGTTAATGCATGGTATGCAAGATGCCTGTACTGCTTATGGTGTGGCGTTAGTGGGTGGGCATAGCAATATCGGTATGCAGTATCAACCGACATTGTCGGTGGCAATTCAGGGTACGGCACAAAAATTATTGTCGATTTTGCATGTAAAACCGCAACAGAAAATTTTGATTGCTCTCAATTTACATGGGCAATTTCACCCTAACACAGTGTATTGGAAATGCTTTGAACGTGTCTCAGGACGTATTTTGCAGGCGCAATTGGCCGTGCTACCACAACTGGCGGAACAAGATTTAGCCCATGCCGCACGTGATATTAGCAATGCAGGCATCTTGGGCAGTTTATTGATGCTGCTCGAAGCTACTGGAAGCGGTGCAAACATTAACCTTGATCGTATCCCCAAACCGCGTTGGGTGGATTGGCAAACATGGCTACAAATTTTCCCAAGTTACGGATTTTTACTCACTGCCGATGAAGACAAATGCCAAGACATCATTGAACTGTTTGAAAGTCAGGATATTTGCTGTGCTGTCATTGGCGAAAGTAATGCCACTAGCAAAGTTCAAATCCATCATCAGCAAGAGAGCGACTGCTTTTGGGATTTTCAGCAACAACGATTTACGGGCTTTGACTATGCCGACATTTTAAAAAAGTTGATGTCCAACTCGAGTTCGATTGAGCCGATGAATCAGGAGGCTACCTATGCCTAGTGTGAATTTTACCGTGAAGTGGCCCAATGGTGAGCAGGTTCAATATTACTCACCATCTACTGTGATTTATGACTATCTGTCAATTGGAAAAAGCTATTCCACAGCACAGTTTTTAAAACAGGCAGAAAATGGTTTGTATGCCGCGTCGGAAAGGGTGCGCGCACGTTATGGCTTTGCTTGTAGTTCGGCCATAGATAGTTTGGCGACCATTAAACGCCAAGCCAAGTTACTCGCGCTAAAAGACGAAGACCCAATTCAAATTACTGAAATGAGCAACGAATAAGGGAAGCAGCATGTTAAATTTAAATACTCAAATATTAAAACCGAAATATGATGTCGTGATTGTTGGTGGTGGTCAGGCAGGTTTATGTGTCAGTTACTATTTGAAAAAAGCAAGCATTGATCATGTGGTTCTAGAAAAAGAATCCGAATTAACCCACGCGTGGCGCCATAAACGTTGGGATAATTTTACGCTTGTCACACCGAATTGGCAGTGTTTATTGCCTGATCATCCATATCATGGCAATGAACCACACGGCTTCATGAAAAAGAATGAAATTGTGGAATATCTTGATGGCTTTATTAAAAAACTCAATCCACCAGCATTGTTAAATATAGAGGTGCAGCATGTTACCAAAATTGCAGCACAAGAATTTGAAATTGAAACTAATTTAGGAAAAACTACGGCTAAGCAATTGGTAGTAGCAGCTGGTGGTTATCACACGCCGATTTATCCAAAACTCCGTGAGACTTTGCCTGAAAATGTGTTGGTGATGCATTCGGAGCAATATTTTAATGTTGATCAACTTCCCGAAGGCAATGTATTGGTTGTTGGTTCAGGTCAGTCCGGTGCACAAATTGCTGAGGACATTCATTTGGCTGGTAAAAAGGTTTATCTTTCAACAGGAGATGCACCGCGATGTGCACGTTTCTATCGTGGTAAAGATGTAGTGACATGGTTATTTGAAATGGGTTACTACGGAACTACGGTAAAAGATCATCGTTATAGTGAAGAAGTCCGTAAGAGCACTAACCACTATGTAACAGGGCGTGATGGCGGGCGTGACATTGACCTACGCAAATTTGCTTTAGAAGGGATGCAATTGCTTGGACGTTTTGAGAACTTTCAAAATGGACAGCTGGTTTTCCGCCCTGATTTAAACCAAAATCTGGATATGGCGGATGCAACTTATAATCGAATTAACGCATCTGTTGATGATTATATTACAAAGAACAATATAGAGACCGATGAGCCTGCATCGAAGTATCAACCAGTATGGACACCTGCGCAAGAAATTACTCATGTAGACTTAATTCAAGAAAATATCACCTCAATAATATGGTGCATTGGATTTAGGCCAGATTATTCATGGATTGATTTAGACATTTTTAAAGATGATGGTTATCCACAGCATGATCGTGGCATCACTATTGATTCAGATGTTACTTTTATTGGTCTACCTTGGTTACATACATGGGGTTCAGGACGCTTTATGGATGTTGCCAAAGATGCTGAATTTATTTCGGCTCATGTAACTCAACAATTAAATGTTAAATCTCTGCACATATCTTCAACGCTACCATCGTTGGCCTAAATATTAGGCAGCTGAAAAATCTTAACTTTCGGCTGCCCTATATTTTTCAATTTAGTTAGAAATGATGAGATAGTCCATTTTTGGGGAAGACTCATTAATTTTTGAAATTATGTTGCTGAATAACCATATATTTTTGAATTAATTTAAGTTTTTATCACCTATTGTAAATAAGCTAGATCTATTGAAAAGCCTAAAGCTGATCCTAGACAGTATCGTGGACAACAAATCCCTCTAAATTCTTGAAATATTTC
>JAEAMF010002455.1_pt1 | contig 10535 bp, 8 predicted proteins | sample 8958721 | NCBI WGS metagenome assembly JAEAMF01 (sample SAMN16933255, study PRJNA681124) | bioreactor sludge metagenome | isolation source: anaerobic bioreactor treating anionic surfactant - SDBS | place: India: Bengaluru | collected 2019-02-28 | reverse complement strand
CGTGAACCCGTTCGACCCGGAGCGGCTCGCGCCGTACGCCTATTCCTCGGTCGCGTTCTGCTACCTCGACACGCCCGGCGGACAGGGGCCCGGCATTCCCGAACGCGACCGCTTGCTGTGCTGGTACCGCGTGAAGAACACCGACCACCAGAGCATTCCCTGAATGCGCGGCCAGCCGGAACTCTGACGCATGACGCTGATTACCATCGTGGGGATCGCCCTGGGGCTTGCCATGGACGCCTTTGCCGTGGCCATCGGGGCCAGCATCCGTCTCGGGCACGTGTCCGTGCGGCAGGTGTTTCGCTTCGGATGGCATTTCGGCCTGTTTCAGGCGCTGATGCCCGTCATCGGATGGTATTTCGGGACGCATCTCGAGGACCTGATTGTCACCTGGGATCACTGGGTGGCCTTTGCGCTGCTGTCGTACGTGGGCGCCAAGGCCATCTGGGGCGCGCTTGCGGCGGACGGCGGCGGCGCCGATGCGCCCGCGATGGATCCCACACGCGGCTGGAGCCTGGTCACGCTTTCCGTGGCGACCAGCATCGACGCGCTCGCGGTGGGCATCAGTTTCAGCATCATCGCCGTCGATATCTGGTATCCCGCGGCAATTATTGGCATTATAACGGGTACACTGACCACCGTCGGCATGCTGTTCGGTGCGCGGCTGGGCCTGCGTTTCGGCCGGCGCATCGAGATCGCCGGCGGGGCTATACTGGTCGCCATCGGCGTGAAAATCCTGCTCGAGCATCTCCTGGCCGGATGATCCGGCACGGGCGAGGCGGAAGATCATGCCCGGCAGGGTTCGGGAGGCGGGCGGAGCGAACGGGAAAGACAATCGGCGTTGAAGGAAGGTTGTTTCGATGGAAGTGATTATCCGTGACACACGGGACCAGGCGGTATCGTTGGCGGCGGCCCTGATTGCGCGGGCGCTGGTGAAAAAGCCCAATCTGGTGCTGGGGCTGGCCACGGGCCGCACCATGGAATCGGTGTACGAACTGCTGGTGGCCATGTACGAGGACGACGGGCTGGACTTTTCGCTCGCCCGGACGTTCAACCTCGATGAATACGTGGGGCTGCCTCCGGAAGACCCCAATTCGTACCGGTTTTACATGAACAAGCACCTGTTTCACCGCGTGAACATCGATTTGCGCAATACCCATCTGCCCAATGGCATGGCCGAAGACATCGAGGCGGAATGCCGCCATTACGAGGAGGAAATCTGCGACTGCAACGGCATCGATCTCCAGGTGCTGGGCATCGGCCGCACGGGACATATCGGCTTCAATGAGCCGTTGTCCGCCATGCATTCGCGCACGCGCGCCAAGGCCCTGACGCCCGAAACCGTGGAGCAGAACGCTCCGTTGTTCACGGGAGGCACGCCGATGCCGCGCCGCGCGATCACCCTGGGGGTGGGCACTATTCTGGAATGCCGCCGGTGCGTGCTGCTGGCAACGGGCAGGGAGAAGGCCGAGGTGATCGCCAAGGCCGTCGAAGGACCCGTTACGGCCATGATTTCCGCGACGGCCCTCCAATTGCACCCGAATTGCACGGTCATTGTGGACCAGGAGGCGGGCTCGCTGCTGCAGAATACGGACTACTACCGCTGGATTTTCGAGAATGAACCCGACTGGCAGCAGTACCATTAGCCCGGGATTTCCCGGCGGTTCGCGAACGTCCCCGGCTTCGCGGCCATGGCCACGGGGATGTTGCGTTCGTGATTTGTGGCATACTATGATTCAGCCGTCTGGCGGCCCGAAGGCGAAACGAAAGGATGTTTCATGAGTCATATCATGCTGGTCGATGACGACGTTGACCTCGCACAGCTCATTCGTACCAAACTGGTTGCGGAGGGAAACGAGGTCTCCGTCATCCATTCGGGCGATGGCGCCTTTGAGATGGCCAAGCAGGTGAAGCCGGATCTGATCATCCTCGATATCATGTTGCCGGGCGAGACGGGGTACCGCATCTGCAGACGGCTCCGCAAGGATCCCGAACTCTACAAAGTGGGCATCCTGATCCTGACGGCGCTGGGGGAAGAGCCGGAGGTGCTTCACGGACTGGAACAGGGCGCCGACGACTATTTGTCCAAACCCTTCAAGCTCGACCACCTGATGGACAAGATCGTTTCGCTGGAGACCCTGCTCGAATCGTCGCAGCGGCGGCATGGCTCCACGGGGCTGCCGGGAACGGAAGCGATCAAGCGCGAGATCAACCATCGGCTGGCGCGGAACATGGCGCTCGCCTGCTGCTATATCGACGTGGTGGGGTTCAAGCCCTACTGCGCCATGACCGGTGCGAGCGGTCAGACCCGCGCCCTGGAATTCATCGCCCGCATGATCACCACGCTCACGCGGGACATGGGCGTGTATGAGAGCTATACCGCGCACCTTGGCGGCGAACATTTTGTGGTCATGCTCAATCTGGAAGACTATGAGCGGTTCTGCAACACGTTCATGGAAATGTTTGACCAGCGGGTCAGGGAGCTCTACACCCCGTAGCAGGTGCAGCAGGGCTACATCACCGCGACCGACCGCCGCGGCAAGACCGGGCGGTATCCGCTGATGATGCTGTCGATTGGCGTGGCCCACAACCAGTTCCGGCAGTACAAAAGCGCCAAAAAAATGTTCGAAGTCCTCGCGCAGACCCGCCAGATGGCTAAACCGGTCAATAAGAGCGTGATGTTTGTCGACCGCCGGCAGACCGACCGGTAGGCGCCCGATGCCGTCGCGGCGCCTCCCCGTAGCAGGACTGGCTGTTGCCGGTGTGATGGTGCTGGTGCTGCTTCTCACGGGGCGGGGGCCGATTTCCGGTGAGGAACTCGCGCGCCGCGTAGCGGAGTGCGAACCCTCCTGGAGCAATTACGACGAAGACCTCAAGGCCCAGATCGGAGCCGCCCCCGTAGCGGAATGGAAAGGCGAGGTCGCGTGGGCGCGATGGGAGGCGGGCGAGCTGCGGGTGGCCTTCCTTGTGCGGGGCGCATGGGCCGGCCGCGACATCGCCATACCCGTCCTGCTGAAGCTGCCCAACGGCGAGACGCGCAGAAACGCGGATGCCGCCCGGGAGGACGGGAAGCTCGTCTACCGGTTCACGACATCGCTGGACACCCCGCCGCAGTGGGTGGTCGTCCGGTATCCCTTCTACGGGGAACGGCGCATCGTGCTGTCTGAAGACGGCCGGTGGGAGAGCACCGGCCCGTGACAACCGCCGGCGCCGCGGTTTTTGCGCGGCCCGTCTGAAACCGGCTCTGCCGGCCGGGCCATGCGCGCGGGCGCCATCAGGAGGTGCAGGTCATGTCTGACGGGATGATTCCCGGCTCGCCGGAACTCGCGCCGGAGCTGCGCCGCCAGCTGCTGGCCGTGCAACGGAATGAAATCACGGAATACCACGTCTATACGCGTCTCGCCCAGCGCCAGACCGACGCGCATAATCGCGGCGTTCTGCAGCGGATAGCCGAAGAGGAACGCAGCCACCACGACTTCTGGCGGGGGTACACGGAGGCCTCCGCGAAACCGAACCGGCCGAAAATCACGCTGTATACCCTTATGGCGCGGCTGCTGGCTGGGCCTGACCTTTGCCGTCAAACTGATGGAACGGGGCGAGGAGGCCGCGCAGATCAACTACGAGGCGATCGCCACCGTCATCCCCGAGGCGAAGCGCGTGCTTGAGGAGGAAGAAGAGCACGAGCGGCAACTGCTGGCCATTCTCGATGAGGAGCGGTTGCAGTATATCGGCTCTATCGTGCTCGGGTTGAGCGATGCCCTGGTCGAGTTGACGGGCGCTCTGGCCGGGCTGACGCTGGCGCTGGGCAACAGCCGGCTCATCGCGCTGATCGGGCTGATTACCGGCATCGCGGCCGCGATGTCGATGGCCGCTTCCGAATACCTGTCGAGCAAGGCCGAGGAAAAAGAGGGCCATTCGCCCTTGAAAGCGGCGGTCTACACGGGGATCGCCTTGCTTGTGGCGTCCTATCTGGTGCTTCCCAATCCCCTGATTTCCCTGGCGATCACGCTGTTTTGCGCCATCCTGATTATCGTGATGTTCACATACTACCTTGCCGTGGTCCGCGATATGCCGTTCAAGCACCGTTTCCTGGAGATGGCCGGGCTGTGTCTCGGGGTGTCCCTCATCAGCTTCGGCATTGGTTTTGTCTTGCGGCAAGCCTTCGGGATCGACCTGTAAGCGGGCCGTTTCGCGCCGGTGAGACCATCCCGTTCCGGAGGCCAGTCCGCTCCAGCCTGCAGGTATCCGGGTTGAAACGTTATTGACGCGTGGTGTGTTCCGTGGTAGAATTTCACTGAAAATAATTTTAGGTGCGCGCCATGGAACGGCATATTCTACACATCGATATGGATGCCTTTTTTGCGTCGGTGGAGCAGGTGCTCAATCCGGCGCTTGTGGGCAAACCCCTGATTGTCGGCGGGTTAAAGAGCGACAAGCGGGGCGTGGTAAGCACGGCGTCGTACGAAGCGCGCAAGTACGGCATTCACTCGGCCATGCCCCTCGCGGAAGCAAAACGGCGGTGTCCCCACGGCATTTTCATCCGGGGCCATTTCGAGCATTACCGGGAGGCCTCCGAAAAGATCCGCGCGGTTCTTGATGGTATATCCCCTTGTGTCGAAATGGCTTCCATTGACGAGGCCTATGTGGACATCACGGGTTCCCAGCGGCTTTTCGGCGGTGACGACGCCATTGCGCGCTATGTCAAGGAGTCGATTCGCGCGGAGACCCGGTTGCCGTCGACGGTCGCCATCGCCCCGAACAAGCTCGTGGCCAAAATTGCCTCGGATGAGGGCAAACCCGATGGCTACCTCCGGATAGACACGGAGCGGGTGCGCGATTTTCTCCGGCCGCTTCCATTTGCAAAATTGCCGGGCGCGGGTCCCCGGACCCGGGAAATCCTGGAGCGGCTGGGCATTATGACGGTGGGATGTCTCGCTGACGTTCCGGTGGAGGTGCTGATACAGGCGTTTGGCTCCATGGGGTACGCCCTTCAGCGCGCGGCCCGGGGGGAGTCCACTACGCCGGTCCAACCGTGCTCACGGCCCAAATCCATCAGCCGGGAGACGACGTTCGAGGAGGATTTGCTGGATTGGGAACGCATCGAACGGATTGTGGCCTATTTGTCGGAGCGCTGCGCGCATGCGTTGCGCGAAAACGGCATGGAGACCCGCTGCGTGACGCTCAAGGTGCGGCACAGCGATTTTTCGACGTACACGTTTTCCAGAACACTGCCCGAGTCCACATGCCTGGAGCGGGATATCGGCCGGGCCCTCGACGAACTGCTTCCCAAGGCCCGCCAGCGCCGGGCCCGGGTGCGTCTGGTGGGTGTTGCCCTGACCTCGTTGAGCTACGACCAGCATCAGTTGCGGTTGTTTGACGGCAAACAGCCGGAGAAGTGGCTGCGGGTGATGGAAAGCGTCGACAACATTCGCGCACGGCATGGCTTTGAGTTCATCCGGTTCGGCAAATCGATGGAGCTGGGACGTCACGTTGAGCTCGCTACACCGTCGCTTTCGAGATAACGCGTCCGCCTTCGGAGCAGCGCACCGTGAGTCAGCGGCGATCTTGATTGACCAGAGAACGGCCACAGAGGGCTCCGAGAACACAGATTTTCAAAACACCGGACTAAGAACGGGGACATGTTCCAAGCGCCGTCTGCGGCGCGACAACGTGTCCCCGTTCGAACCCTGCGCTACAAGAAACCGCATGCGAAGCTGACGCCCGGCAACACGACAATCTTGGTGTCTTGGTGTGAAATACGATGCAATGGATAACCGCCTCACACAAAGACACCAGGCCACCAGGGAGGATCATTCCGGACGCGCTGCGGTTTGCTCCGTCGCGCGGGCCCGCGGGGTCCCGCACCGGACAAGATCGGAGACAAATGATTGCCGGGGGCGGCTGGGAAGGCCGTCCCGGATTTTTGCGGAGGTGCTTGATACCGTGATTCCGTTGCATGTACACAGCAATTACTCGATGCTGGAAGGGACGGCGCCGGTGGAGCGGCTGGTGGAGCGGGCCGCGTCGTACGGGCTGCCGGCGCTGGCCCTTACCGATACGGGGGGGCTGTATGGAGCGGTGCCGTTTTACCGGGCGGCCCGTGCCGCGGGCATCAAGCCCATTATCGGGGTATTCCTGGAGCATACCGTCTTGCTGGCCCGCGACCGGGAAGGCTACGCCCAGTTGTGCCGCCTGGTGACCGCATACCATCTCGAGGAGGCCTTCGACCTGGCGGCCCGCTTGCTCGAATGCGGCCGCGTGTTCGTGCTCGCGGATGACGCCGAACGCATCCGGCGGCTTCACCGGAATGGCCTGAACCCGCTGGTGGCCCTGACCCATCATGGCGACGCGGTCTCGCGTTACCGGGCGACCCGGCTGCACGATTTGGCCGCCGAACTCGGGTTGCGCTGCGTCGCGGTGAACCCCGTGTACTTTTTGCAGCCCGAGGAGTACCGCGTGCACCGGGTGTTGTCGGCCATTCGCTGCAACGCCACCGTCGATACGCTGGAAACGGGCGATGCCGCGGACGCCGCCTGCTGGTTCCGGCCGCCGGAGGAGATGCGCCGCCTGTACGTCGATTGGCCCGACGCGCTGCGCAATGCGGAATGGGTGGCGGAGGAATGCCGGCTCGAACTGCCGCTCGGCAGGCCGTTGTTTCCCGGGGTGGAACTGCCCGGCGGCGAGACGCCGTTTTCGCACCTGTGGAAACTCGCTTTCGAGGGGGTAAAACGCCGGTACACGCCGCTGAACCGCCGCGTTATCGAACGGCTGCATCATGAACTGGACATCATCGAGCGTCTCGGGTTCGCCCCGTACTTCATCATCGTGGAGGACATCGTCAACTTCGCCCGTGCTCGCGACATTCCCGTCGTGGGACGCGGTTCCGCCGCGAACAGTCTCGTGGCGTATGCGCTGGGCATCACGCGGGTGGATCCGTTCAAGTACGATCTGTATTTCGAGCGGTTTCTGAATCCGTCCCGGAGCGATTGTCCGGACATCGATCTCGACATCTGCTGGCGCCGCCGCGACCGCGTGGTGAATTACGTGTATGAGCGGTACGGGGCCGGGCACGTTGCCATGATCGCCACGTTCAACACCTTCCAGGCCCGGTCGTCGGTGCGGGAAGTCGCGAAGGCCATGGGACTCACCGGCAGCGAGATCGGGGAGGTGACGCGCCGCTTGCCTCATTACCACGCGGGCGACATCCAGACCGTTGTGCGCCACCTGCCCGAGTGCCGCGAACTGCCCATCCACGAGGCGCCGCTGCGGTCCATCGTGGCCATCGCCGAAGCGATAGACCAGTATACGCGTCACATCGCGCTGCATCCGTGCGGGCTGGTGATCGCGCCCGAGCCGCTCACGCGATTCGTGCCGCTTCAACGGGCCGCGAAAGGTTTTGTGGTGACGCAGTACGATATGCATCCCATCGAGCACCTGGGTCTCATCAAGATGGATCTTCTGGGTCACCGTTCGCTGACGGTGATCGACGAGACGGTTCAGCAGGTGTGGGACAACCGGGGCATCCGGCTCGATGTCGAGAACCTCCCGGAACCCGACCCGAACACGGCGGACCTGATTCGCAACGGGCGCACCATCGGTTGTTTCCAGATCGAGTCGCCTGCCATGCGCACGCTCCTGCGCAACACGCAGGCCGCCGATACCGACATGCTCATCAAAACCCTGTCGCTGGTCCGGCCCGGTCCCTCGGGCAGCGGCATGAAAAAGCGTTTCATCGCGCGCCACCTTGGCAGGGAGCCGGTCGAGTACCTGCACCCCGCGCTCGAACGCGTGCTCGGCGATACCTGCGGCGTGATGCTCTATCAGGAAGACATTCTCAAGGTGGCGAATGTCATCGCGGGGATGGACCTGGCCGAGGGCGACCTGTTGCGCCGCGCCATGACCAAGAAACGCTCGCCCCGGGAAATGGCGAAGAGCATGAAGACCTTCATCGAAAAGGCGGTCGCGAACGGGATCGCGGAGGCCGTCGCCGAGGAGATCTGGGGGCTCATTGCCAATTTCGCCGCATATTCGTATTGCAAAGCGCACGCGGCAACCTATGGCGAAATCGCCTACCAGTGCACGTATCTGAAGGCCCATTTCCCGGCCGAGTTCATGGCCTGCGTGCTGTCGAACCGGGGGGGCTTCTATCATCCCGCGGTCTACGTGGAAGAGGCCCGGCGGCTGGGCATCGAAGTGCGCCCGCCGGACATCAACAAGAGCCGGTGCGAATACGTCGCCGAAGGCGATGCCATCCGGGTGGGTTTCGTTGAAGTGCGCCAACTCGCTCAGGACACTGTCGAGGCCATTCTCGCCGGGCGCGCGAACCGCCCGTTCGAAAGTCTCGCGGACGTGTGGGCCCGCGCCGGCATCACGCGTCCCGAGGCGGAGGCGTTGCTTCAGGCCGGCGCGTTCGACGCCTTCGGCCGGACGCGTCCCGCGTTGTTCTGGGAACTGCATCTGCTGTCGCAGGGCGGACACGGGGAAACGCCTGCCGGCGCGGACCGCCTGTTCCGCGAACATGGGGGAGAGTATCGTACCGTGCCCCGGCTGCCTGACGTGTCACGGAAAAAGCGCACCGATCAGGAATGGGAAGCGCTGGGACTCGTCGTGTCGACCCATCCGCTCGAGTACTATGCGTCGCTGTTTCAGGAACGCGCCCTCGTCAGCAGCGCCGACCTGCCGCGCTACGTGGACCGCGTCGTGATGCTGGTCGGATGGCTGATCGCCGAACGGCGTGTGGGACTCAAGGGGCGCGGCTGCATGAAGTTCTGCACGTTCGAAGACCCCAAAGGCGTGTTCGAAGGCGTCCTGTTTCCCGAAACCTACCAGCGGTACGGGCGCCTGCTCGATTCCCACGGGCCGTATTTTGTCCTGGGCAGGGTGCAGAACGACGACGATTACTGTTCGCTCATCGTCGAGGAACTCGAACGGGTGGACGCCACGCCCAAGTCGCCCGGGGCGTCCGACATTACCCCGCCCAAACACTGGATTTTCCCCGGCGCGCGGGAAGAGTAGGGGAGAGACGCGCAGGATGCCGGCGTCCCGCCGGGCGGCGGGGAGAGACCAGGGTGTCGCGCCCGGCCACAAAAAAACGGCCGCAAGCGGTGAGGCTTGTGGCCGTTTGGATGCGGGCCCGGTCACTTTTTCCGGCGCCATTTCCAGGCGGGGTCGCGAATCTCTTCGGGGTGGGTCATACTGCGGAAGAGCGCGCGCTGGGAATCGGGGACTTCCGGAACGGTGTCGATCTTGTCGTGGCGCGTGCGCTGTTCGGGGCTGAGTTCCGGCAGTTCCTTCTCAACGACGTTGCAGGTCATGAAGACCAGCAACTCGGTGTTGACCTTCTCGATGTCGTTCTGGCTGAAGAGGAACTTGGCGATCGGGATGTCGCCCAGCACCGGCAGCTTGCTGACGTCAAGACGGTCGGAGACGTTGCGCAGGCCGCCGATGAAGATGGTGCGTCCATTCCCCGTGAGCAGGGTGGTGGCGGCCTCGCGCTTGTCTTCGATCGGGACGCCCGTTTCGGACAGCCCGCTGATGGAACTCTGTTTGGTCTGGACATCCACGATGATGTCGTTTTCGTGGGTGACGCGCGGCGTGACCTCGAGGGTTACGCCGATGGGCTTGAACTCGGTCGAAGCCACGGACCCGCCCTCGGTGGACTGGGTCAGTTCCTGGTAGGGGTACTCCTGGACAATCTGGATCTGGGCGGGCTTGTTTTCCACCGTTACGATGACCGGATTGGCCAGGATCTCCGCATTGCGGCTCTGGACCTCCGCGGCGATGTCGGCGCGGAAGTTCCAGTCGCTGCTGAGCGTTCCGATCGAGAGTATGCCGGCGTCGAGCAGGTCGCCGCCGATGTTGCCCATAGTCGCGTCGAGGGCGAGTTCCTGCAGGTTGCCGATGACCTCGCCGCGGCGGTTGCGATCCGGTATGTGTTCGACAAGCCAGTCGACGCCCGTCTGGGACGCGTCACGCATGACCGCGTCGACGATCATCGCGTCGATCGCGACCTGTTTCACGGGGGTGTCGAGGTCCTTGATCAACGCCTCGATCTGCTCGACCACAAGCGGGGTGTCGGTGACGACGATGTGACGGCCGCGCTCGTCTTCCTCGACCATGCCGATGTCTTTGGTGATCATGCCTTCAATCACGGGGCGGACCCCCTGGGGTTCGGCATAATTGAGCTTGATCGCGCGCGTCACGGTGGGGATGACCGGCTCGGCGATGTCGAGCTGGCGGGCAATCTGTTCCAGTTCCTGGACGCGTTCGTCGGGCCCGGCCAGCACAACGACGTTGGTGCTGGGATTGGCGGCGACGGAAATCGCCTGGGCGTCCGGATACCCGATAACGATGGCGTCAAGCGTGGTCTTGACTTCGTCGGGCTTGGCCTTCTCGAGGACCACGAGCCGGGTGGTGCGTTTCGCGGCAATCGCCTCGTCGATGCTGACGATGCGGTAGATGGAGCCTTCCTTGACGATGCCCAGGCCGTTCATCCCCAGGACGACTTCCATGGCTTCCATCAGCGGGATGTTCTT
>JAEAMF010002459.1_pt1 | contig 10538 bp, 9 predicted proteins | sample 8958721 | NCBI WGS metagenome assembly JAEAMF01 (sample SAMN16933255, study PRJNA681124) | bioreactor sludge metagenome | isolation source: anaerobic bioreactor treating anionic surfactant - SDBS | place: India: Bengaluru | collected 2019-02-28 | reverse complement strand
GCCACCGAACCCTCGGTGCCCATGTTGCCGCCGTACTTGTTGAAGGCGTGGCGCACTTCGGCCACGGTACGCACGCGGTTGTCGGTCAGGCAGTCGACGATGATCGCGGCGCCGCCGATGCCGTAGCCTTCGTAGCGGATCTCTTCGTAGTTGACGCCTTCGAGTTCGCCGGCGCCGCGCTGGATCGCGCGGGTGACGTTATCCTTCGGCATGTTGGCGTCGGCCGCCTTCTCGACCGCCAGGCGCAGGCGCGGATTCGAGTTGACGTCGCTGCCGCCCATGCGCGCGGCCACGGTGATCTCCTTGATCAGGCGCGTCCAGATCTTGCCGCGCTTGGCGTCGGTAGCGGCTTTCTTATGCTTGATGTTGGCCCATTTGCTGTGTCCAGCCATTTCCAGAATTCCTTCAACAGAATGGAAGCTCGAAAACTAATTTTTTGGGCTTCCGGTATGCAAGATTGGCCGACATTCTAGCATAGGCCACTCTTGCAAAATTGCCCAGCTATCTTGATTAAGGTGTGGAATAGCTGAGCAGGCTTGCAAGAACGGCGTGGCTGCTGTACTGTTTATATATACAGTAATGGCATGCCAATCGATCCCATGTCGCCCACGATCAAGCCGACTCCGCTGCCCCGCACGTGCATCCATCGCATTGCGCCGGAACTGAATGCAGCGAAGCGCGCCGCACTTGAGGCCATGCATGCTGAATGGCAGCGGACGCTGCCACTCGCATTTGACTGGTACTGGCGAGGTTTCCTACAGGACGGCCGGTTTCGCGACGACCTGGCGGTGGGCGGCCCAAAATCCGTCTTCCCGCCAACCCAGCTGGTGACCTCCCAGAAAGGGCTAATGGTTCGCGCCATCGCCGGGCAGGCGGCTTCCTGGACCAGCAACCTGCGACAGCGTATCAGACGCGCGATCATGGATGCTGTTGCGGATGACGGGCTGCAGCACGAGCTACTGTGGATTAACGCCATGAGGGCGTGGTTGCTGCCGTTCCCAGAGCAACTGACGCTGCTGTCGACGCAAGCCGGCAGGCAGAACCGGCTATTGAACCTGTCGCCCGCGGCGTCGCGCATCATGCGCAATATGGTGCGCAGCTACCTGGGCCGCAAGCGCTTGCCGGACCCGGCGAACTTGCCGCTGCAGGTCAATGTGAACAGTGCGGTGCTGACGCCAGCCGTGCGCTCACGCTCGCCATGGGCGCGCAGTTGGCTGCGCGTGTCGACCCTGGAGCGCGGCCGCAGGATCGAACTGCCAGTGATGGGCAATCTCTACGCCGACCGCTTCCCAGGGAAAGTCGCGCAGACCTTCAGCTTGGTCAGGGACTTCGATGGCGGGTGGTTCCTGCACAAGACCCAGTACCGGGAAGCGCAGCCTTGGGCCGAACATCGGACCGATCGGCTGGCGATCGACCTGGGCCTGCGCAACTTGATGTCCACGAGCCACGGCGATATCCTCGGTTCCGGATTCATCAACCGGCTGTCCCGCTACGACCGCCAATTGCTGGCGCTGCAGCGCGGACTGCAGGGCGCGGGAGAATGCCGGCTGAACCGCTGCCGCCGCTACCAGCGTCTAGTGCAGCAGCTGCGCGGCTTCCTGAAAACGACCATCCAGACCGGTCTCAAAAGGCTGCTCGACCTGCATCGCCCACAGGTCGTCATCGTCGAGCGCCTGCTGTTCGCTGGACAGCCGGGCCAGCTCAGCAAGAGGATGAACCGGCTGCTGCGTCGCTTCGGACAGCGCTACTTCACGAATACGCTGTACGAACTGCAGGCCTTCTATGGCTTCACAGTCGAGGAAGTTGACCCGGCTTATACGAGCCAGACGTGCAACCGCTGTCGCTTTACGCATCGGGCGAACCGCGATCGCAACCGTTTTACGTGTCTAGCCTGTGGCCATGTGGCCCATGCCGATGTCAACGCCGCCAAAAACCTGCACGGACGTTCCGTTCAGGAGCCGGCTGACCGGCAGCCCATGGCTGGCAGGACGGGATGGACGAAGGCACTGGCCGTGTGGATCGCCGCTCTCAAGCGGTCCATCGGCGAGACCTCACCTTGTTTGTCTCGGCAATACCGCGCCGTTGGCAGCGCGAGGATGGGCTTGAAGAAGATACTGGGCAGGAATGACTCGGCTTCACGGCTAAGTTCCACCGTGAAGCGACAGATGCAAGTCTGTTGCTTGGCGTCGCCCGAAGGTCTTTCCGCAGAATTAACAAATCTGGCTTGCCTGCTGCGGCAGGCAAGCCGGTGTTCAACACGTTGATTTGGATAGCCAATGTCATGGAAACAACAGTACGGTTCCCCAGGTCACCATCGCCACCCCGGCCACGCAGGCCGCCACGGCGCCTTCCGCCAGGCGCAGTTCGGCCAGCGCCATCAGCCCGATCGCGGCCACCAGGACCGGATTGCCCGGCTCGCCGGCCAGCAGGAGTAGCACCAGCAGCCAGCAACAGCCGAGGCAGGCGCGCCCGTGTCCCATGCCCTGCCACAGCGGCCCGAGGATGCTGCCGCGCCAGTCGGCCAGCACGCCCGGCAGCGGGGCGCGGCAGTGCTGCAGGCTGGCGTGCTTGGCCGGGGTCCACTGCCAGGCGCCGGCCGCCACCAGCGCCAGGCCCAGGGCCGGATTGCGCACCGCCCGCTCCGGTTCGAGCATGCCGGCGTCGTGCAGCGCCCAGTGCAGCAGGATGACCAGCGCTGCGAAGCCGGTCCAGGCCAGCAGGCAGCCGAGCGCGAACCCTGCGGTGCGCAGGCGCGGCCAGCGCACCGTCACCCGGCAGCGCGCAAGGCGCAGGTAGACGAACACCGCGCCCATCGCGGCTGGCAGCATCAGCGCCACGCACAGGCCGGTCCACATCGCGAACAGCAGCACCACCTCGCCGGTGCGCAGCGGTGCCGGCAAGGGCAGGAAGGCGGCGCCGCCCGGTCCGATCCGCACCGGCACCACGCCCTGCAGCGCGAACCATGCCCAGCAGGCACAGGCGAGCAGGGCCAGCCAGGCTAAGCCCAGCGCGAGCGGCCGTCCTGGACGTTCATCGATTCCGGACAGGCTCATCGCAGCCTCCCACAGCCCGCCCTCATTACACACGGCAGGAGTGCGAGCATGGCCTTTGCGCTCGCACGGAGTCGCCTGTATCGTTGGTTTGACGAGTTCGCCATTCGGTCTCTCCTCAATGTGGTTGATATGCGTTGTTCGACATCGTGATCACGGGCGCGTTCTTGGCCTCGCCAGCGAACCCGGCAGATCGACCGTACAATCGTCGGATGAACTCAAGCACCTCCACCAACCCTGCTGCTCCTTTACCACGCGTCGCCCTCGTCGCCGGCCTGTCCATCGCCGTCGCAGGCGCCGTCCTGTTTTCCACGAAGGCCATCGTGGCCAAACTGCTGTATCGCTACCACATCGATGCAGTTACTTTGATCGCGTTCAGAATGCTGTTCTCGCTTCCGGTGTTCGCCGCCGTTGCGCTCTGGAAAATGCGGACCCAGCCGCCGCTGTCGAAGCAGGACCGCTGGCGCATCGTCGTGCTGGGCCTGCTCGGCTACTACCTGTCGAGCTACCTCGACTTCCTCGGCCTGCAGCACATCTCGGTGGGGCTCGAGCGGCTGATCCTGTTCCTGACCCCGACCTTCGTGCTGCTGGCGAACGTGATGATCTTCAAGCGGCGCGTCAAGGGGGCGGAATGGGCGGCGCTTGGGCTTGCCTATTGCGGCATCGTGCTGGTGTTCGTGCACGACCTTGCCGGCGGTTCGGGCAGCACCATCCTTGGCTCGCTGCTGGTGCTGGGCTCGGCGATCTCGTATGCCGTCTACCTGCTCGGCACCGGCGAGATGGTCAGGCGGATCGGCTCGCTGCGCCTGGTGGCCTACGCGATGTGCGTGTCGAGTGCGGCCTGCATCGCCCAGTTCTTCCTGCTGCGCCCGGCGAGCATGCTGGTGCAGCCGGCGGAGGTTTACTGGCTCTCGCTGGTGAATGGGGTATTCTGTACGATCTTCCCCGTGTTCATGACCATGGCCGCGGTCCAGCGCATCGGCGCCGCGACCGCCTCGCAGGCCGGGATGATCGGTCCGGTATCGACGCTGTTCCTCGGCGCGCTGATCCTCGGCGAGCCGGTAACCGGCGTACAGCTGGCCGGCACCGGTCTCGTGCTGGTGGGGATCTATTCTCTCTCGCTGAAAAAATGACGACAATGACCAAGCCACCGCAGTTGAAGCCACGCATTGCACTGATCGCGCACGACAGGAAGAAGGACGACATGATCACCCTGGCCAGGGAGTACCTTGATTTCCTCAAGGGCTGCACGCTCTCGGCCACCGGCACCACCGGCGGGCGCCTGGCCAACGAGCTCGGACTCACGGTCGAGCGCAAGCATTCGGGCCCGGTCGGCGGCGACCTGCAGATCGGCGCCCAGCTGGTGCAGGGCGAGATCGACTGCGTGATCTTCCTGCGCGACCCGATGACGCCGCAGCCGCACGAACCCGACATCAACGCCCTGGTGCGCGCCTGCGACGTGCACGACATCGCCTGCGCCACCAACGTCTCGACCGCGCGCCTGGTGCTGTCGCAACTGATGCGCGCCCGCGCCTAGCGAGCCGCACTTGGAGAATCCCATGCTGGTCAAAGCCATCCGCATCGCCACCCTGGGTGGCCCCGAAGTGCTCGAGTACGTGGACGTCGAAGTCGGCGAGCCCGGCCCGGGCGAGGCGCGCGTGCGCCACCATGCCATCGGCCTGAACTACATCGACACCTATTACCGCAGCGGCCTGTACAAGCTGGCCCTGCCGTCCGGCCTGGGCCAGGAAGGCGCCGGCGTGGTCGAGGCGGTGGGCGAGGGCGTCACCCACGTTCGGCCGGGCGACCGTGTCGCCTATGCCGGCGGCCCGGCGGGCGCCTACAGCGAGGCGCGCGTCATGCCGGCCAACATGCTGGTGCGCCTGCCGGATGCGATTTCCTTCGAGACTGGCGCCGCCATGATGCTGCAGGGCCTGACGGTGCAATACCTGTTCCGCCAGACCTACCAGCTGCAGCCCGGCCAGACCATCCTGTTCCATGCGGCGGCGGGCGGCGTCGGGCTGATCGCCTGCCAGTGGGCGAAGGCGCTCGGCGTGAACCTGATCGGCACCGTCGGCTCCGAGGAAAAGGCGGAACTGGCGCGCGCCCACGGGGCGGCCCACGTCATCAACTACAACACCGAGGACGTGGTGCAGCGCGTGCTGGAGATTACCCAGGGCGCCAGGGTGCCGGTGGTCTACGACTCGGTCGGCAAGGACACCTTCATCCGTTCGCTCGACTGCCTGCAGCCGCGCGGCCTGATGGTCAGCTTCGGCAATGCGTCCGGCGCGGTGCCGCCCTTCGCGCTTTCCGAACTGGCCTCGCGCGGCTCGCTCTACATCACGCGGCCGACGCTGTTCGCCTATGCCGCCACCCGGCCCGCGCTCGAGGCGATGGCGGCCGAATTGTTCGAGATGGTGGAAAGCGGGAGGATCAGAATCGAGGTCAAGCAGCGTTTCAAGCTGGCGGATGCAGCCGAGGCGCACCGGGCGCTGGAAGGGCGCCGCACGACCGGCTCGACGGTGCTGCTGCCATGAGGGAGTCGGACAAGGAAGAAAGCGGCGCGCCGAAGTTCGGGCGCCTCTTGATCGTGCTGGCGTTCGCGCTGGTGCTGGTCGTGGTGCTCACCTTCGGCTCGGAAGCCTACTTCTCGTAGGATGGACGGCAGAGCCGTCCATCCTACAGTTTGCTAGCCGTTTTGCTGCTTCAGTTCCACCCTGCGCGCCACGCCCGATGGCCCCGGGAAGCCTTCGAAGGCGCTCTGCACCAGGGCCGGCATCAGCGCCGGCGTCGACAGCTCGCGGCTCATGTTGTGCACGGTGACGTCGAACAGGCGCTTGCCGTCGCCGGCCGACTTGATCCCGACCTGCAGTTCGCGGCGGTAGCGGTGCTCGATCGAGACCTGGTAGGCCGGGCTCCAGAACGGATCGTAGAACGGGCTGCTGTAGAAACCGCCCCAGTACGGACGGTGCAGGCCGCGGTAGCCGAAGCGCCGCGCCGGATGGTAGTAGGGGCGGTAGAACGGTGAGGCGAACGGGTGGGCGAAGGGCGTGATCGGCTCGACCACGCGCACCGGCACTTCGGTGGTGGTGAAGCGCATCGCTACCGTCAGCGCCGGCTTGCCGCCTGCGGCATCGCGGAAGCCCAGGCGCGCCAGCTGGCCGCGCACCAGGTCCTGGTAGGCGCGGTATTCCAGCGTGTCGTCGGCTGCCGGCGGCGCCTCGAACACGTAGCTCTTGTCCTCGATCTGTGCCGGCCACTGGTGAAAGGTGGTGACATCGCTGCGGATCGTGGTGACGCACCCGGTCAGCAGCATCGTGAGCGCCGCTCCGGCGGCGATCATCAGGCGTTTCATTGCTTTCTCCCTCGTGAATACGGACTTTTTTTATCCTCTAGATTATCTTCTGTTCAGCAACTAGGTGAATTAATTTACACGCGGTTACTGCATGCACATTCCGATACATACCGCAACGTAGCGGCCAGCCGAAAATCTTGTTGGTAAAATAAGCACTTCAGCCAGCATCCCAACCTGCCTTTTGCGGACTTCCTATGCGCACCGATACGCCCCAGACGATTTACCGGAGTGACTATACCCCGCCGAGCTACCTGGTGGAAACAGTTGAGCTTGGCTTCGACCTCGACCCCGCCCGTACCGTGGTCGCCAACCGCATGACGGTGCGCCGCAACCCCGACAGCGCCCAGCGCGAGATCGAACTCTACGGGGAAGACATCGAACTGGTGGCGCTGCGCCTGAACGGCCGGCAGCTGGAAGACCGCGACTACGCGATCAACGGCAACATGCTCACCATCCCGAACGCACCTGAAGAAGCCACCCTCGAGATCGAGACCGTCTGCGTGCCGGAGCAGAACACCACGCTGAGTGGCCTGTACACCTCGAACGGCAACTTCTTCACCCAGTGCGAGGCCGAAGGCTTCCGCCGCATCACCTATTTCCCGGACCGCCCGGACGTGATGGCGAAGTACACGGTCATGCTGCGCGCCGACAAGGAACGCTATCCGGTGCTGCTCTCCAACGGCAACCTGCTGGAAGAAGGCGAGCTGGGCGACGGCCGCCACTACGCCAAGTGGGAAGACCCGTTCAAGAAGCCGTCCTACCTGTTCGCGCTGGTCGCCGCGCGCCTGGTCTGCCAGGAAGAGACCTTCCGGCTGGCCGACGGCCGCGACGCCCTGCTGCAGGTGTGGGTCGAAGAGGGCAACCTCGACAAGACCGACTACGCGATGCAGTCGCTCAAGCACAGCATCCGCTGGGACGAGGAGCGCTACGGGCTGGAACTCGACCTCGACCGCTTCATGATCGTCGCCACCAGCGACTTCAACATGGGCGCGATGGAAAACAAGGGCCTGAACATCTTCAACACCAAGTTCGTGCTGGCCAACCCGCGCGTGGCCACCGACATCGACTTCCAGGGCATCGAGGCGGTGGTGGCGCACGAGTACTTCCATAACTGGACCGGCAACCGCGTCACCTGCCGCGACTGGTTCCAGCTTTCGCTCAAGGAAGGCCTGACGGTATTCCGCGACCAGGAATTCACCGCCGACATGATCGGCACCGAGACCGGCCGCGCCGTCACCCGCATCGACCAGGTGCGCACCCTGCGCCAGGCCCAGTTCCCGGAGGACGCCGGACCGATGGCCCACCCGGTGCGCCCGGACTCTTTTGTCGAGATCAACAATTTTTATACCGTCACCGTGTACGAGAAGGGCGCCGAAGTGGTGCGCATGTACCAGACCCTGCTGGGCCGCGAAGGCTTCCGCAAGGGCATGGACCTGTACTTCCAGCGTCATGACGAGCAGGCCGTCACCTGCGACGACTTCCGCAAGGCGATGGCCGACGCCAATGGCCGCGACCTGACGCAGTTCGAGCGCTGGTACGACCAGGCCGGCACCCCGGTGCTGCGCTTCGAGGCGCGCTACGACGAAGGCGCGCAGACCTACGGCATCACGCTGTTCCAGTCCTGCCCGCCGACCCCGGGCCAGCCGGAAAAGCGTCCCTTCCACATCCCGGTGGCCATCGGCCTGCTCGACCGCGAGGGCAATGACATGCCGCTGACGCTGGACGGCAAGGAGCTGGGCACCACCACCGTGCTCGAACTGACGGAAAACGAGCAGACCTTCGTGTTCACCGGTGTGAAAGAGCAGCCGACCCCTTCGGTCCTGCGCGACTTCTCGGCGCCGGTGATCCTGCAGCACGGCTACAGCGACAGCGAGCTGCTGCACCTGTTCAGCCACGACAGCGACCCGGTCAACCGCTGGGAAGCCGGACAGCGCCTGGCGATGGGCCGCCTGCTCAAGCTCACCGGCGAGGCGCCGGTGTCCAGCCGCCTGAGCCTGGACGACACCTTCATCGAGGCGATGCGCAAGATGCTGCTTGATGAGTCGCTCGACCCGGCCTTCCGCGAGCAGGCGCTGCTGCTGCCGACCGAAACCATGATCGCCGAGCAGCTCGACACCGTCGATCCGCTGGCCGTGCACATGGCGCGCCAGTTCATGCGCGCCAACATCGGCGCGCGCCTGCGGGGCGAACTGCTGGCCCAGTACGAGGCCAACCAGACCCCCGGCCCCTACAGCCCGGATGCGGCGTCCGCCGGCAAGCGCGCCCTCAAGAACCTGGCGCTGTCCTACCTGAATGCGGCACCGGACGAAGAGACCATCGCGCTGGCGCTGCGCCAGTGCCAGGGCGCCGACAACATGACCGACCGGGCCGCCGCCCTCGGCGCCCTGATCCATGCCCGGGCGCCGCAAGCGGAAGCCGAGCTGGCACGCTTCTACGACGAGTTCCAGGGCGAGGCCCTGGTGGTCGACAAGTGGTTCGCGATGCAGGCCGCGGCGCCGACCACCGACATCGCCAAGGTGCGCGAGCTGATGCGCCACCCGGCCTTCAACCTGCGCAACCCGAACCGCGCGCGCAGCCTGGTCGCGACCTATTGCATGAACAACCCGGTCGAATTCCACGCCCCGAACGGCAGCGGCTACCTGTTCTGGGCCGAACACGTGACCCTGCTCGACGCCCTCAACCCCCAGGTCGCCGCCCGCCTGGCGCGCGCCATGGACCGCTGGCGCCGCTACACGCCGGAACTGCAGCAGCACATGAAGACCGCGCTGCAGCAGGTGGCGGGGCAGCAGCGGCTGTCGAACGACGTGCGCGAGATCGTCACCAAAGCACTTGCCAATTAAAAGAATTTAAACCAAACCAAAGGAAGTCCATGAAACGCGTAAGTCTGACGCAGTACCTGGTCGAGGAGCAGCGCCTCCACCAGAACATCAATGCCGAACTGCGCCTCCTGATCGAGGTCGTGGCGCGCGCCTGCAAGCGCATCAGCTATTCGGTCAGCAAGGGTGCGCTCGGCGAAGTGCTGGGCAGCGCCGACACCGAGAACATCCAGGGCGAAGTGCAGAAGAAGCTCGATGTGATCTCGAACGAGATCCTGCTCGAGGCGAACGAGTGGGGCGGCCACCTGGCCGCGATGGCCTCGGAAGAGATGGAAACCATCCGCCTGATCCCGAGCCGCTACCCCAAGGGCGAGTTCCTGCTGCTGTTCGACCCGCTGGACGGCTCGTCCAACATCGACGTCAACGTTTCGATCGGCACCATCTTCTCGGTGCTGAAGGCGCCGGAAGGCATGACGGAACCGACCGAGCAGGACTTCCTGCAGCCGGGCGCCCAGCAGGTTGCGGCCGGCTACGCCGTCTACGGCCCGCAGACCATGCTGGTGCTCACCACCGGCAACGGCGTGCAATGCTTCACCCTGGACCGCGAAATGGGTTCCTGGGTGCTGACCCAGAGCGACATGCAGATCCCGGAAACCACCAAGGAATTCGCGATCAACATGTCGAACAAGCGCCACTGGCATGCGCCGGTGCAGCGCTACGTGGACGAAATGCTCGCGGGATCCACCGGCGCGCGCGGCAAGGACTTCAACATGCGCTGGATCGCCTCGATGGTGGCCGACGTGCACCGCATCCTGAACCGCGGCGGCATCTTCATGTACCCGGCCGACATGCGCGATCCGTCCTCGCCGGGCAAGCTGCGCCTGATGTACGAAGCCAACCCGATGGCCATGATCGTCGAGCAGGCCGGCGGCGCGGCCACCGACGGCAAGCAGCGCATCATGGAGATCCAGCCGACCAAGCTGCACCAGCGCGTGCCGGTGTTCCTCGGTTCGAAGAGCGAGGTCGAACTGGTCACCCGTTATCACGCGGAGTGATTTTTTGGCAATAAGTGTCTGAAATTGCCGAGCCGGACTAGCAAGTTGTCGGAGTTGTTTGCTAGAATACGGCTCTTCGTCGGGATTGCCCACGTAGAGCCGCTGTAGCTCAGTCGGTAGAGCAGCGCATTCGTAATGCGAAGGTCACCAGTTCGATTCCGGTCAGCGGCACCAGGACATGAAAAGGGCCACCCAACAGGGTGGCCCTTTTGCTTGTGCGCCCAGCATGGGCGCATTCTTGTGGGTGTAAGTCCCGCCGCAA
>JAEAMF010002456.1_pt1 | contig 10547 bp, 7 predicted proteins | sample 8958721 | NCBI WGS metagenome assembly JAEAMF01 (sample SAMN16933255, study PRJNA681124) | bioreactor sludge metagenome | isolation source: anaerobic bioreactor treating anionic surfactant - SDBS | place: India: Bengaluru | collected 2019-02-28 | reverse complement strand
CGACCGGAGGCCGGCACCATTACAAGATTTCACCCATGCTGCAACTGCTTTTCGCGGAAGTGTTGCAACGGTACCATCCCGGACTTTTCCTCGAGTGGTGGGACGACGCGATGGCCTATGCGCTCTCCGAGGCTCAAAACGGGTCGGCATTTGCCCGTCACTGCCTTGACACCTATGCATCAAGCGCAGACAAGGCCCCGTCGAGGCATCACATGATTTTCCACCATTACAGTTTTCGGTTTGTCGGGCGGCGCGACGCGCAAGGAAATTTTTTAAATAGAGATGCCTTCTATAGCCTGTCTCCGGAGTTTTATCGTTCCTATCGCGAGTGCATCGCGGACTATCTGACGGGCTTGGCCAACGAATTGTTTTGACCGTACATTACAGATAACAAATTTGACGGAGGTAACAGTTATCATGCAAATTTTCATTGACAGTTCGGACCCTCTTGAAATCCAGCAGGCCTGTGAGTGGGGTATTATTGACGGCGTCACGACCAACCCGAGTCTCATTCCCAAGGGCGGCCCGGACATGCAGAAAACCCTGACGCGCATTGTAAATGCCTCACCTGGTCCTGTGCTGTGCCAGGTACTCGGCTGGAGGGAGGTGGAACCGCTGCTAGCCCAGGCCCGCTGGCTGCACAAGTTTTCCGACAAAATCATCGTCAAACTACCCATAAGCGTGGCTGGAATCCAGGCGCTTATTCGGCTCAAACGGGAAGTTCCGGACATGAAACTGGCGGTAACCACCGTGTGCTCCCTTGCCCAGGCCTACCTTGCGGGCAAACATGGCGCAGATGTGGTGGCCCTGTTCAACGGCCCGCTGGACCAGGTAATAGATCAGTATGTGGACATGGTCACGCCGGTCAAGAAAGTGTATGCGAACTATGGCTTCAAGACCAAGATTCTCTCCTGCGGCAGGCTTCCCAGATCGTTCGGCGAATTCGCTGTCGCGGGAACCGATATTTGCACCCTGAAGATGGAGTTCCTGACCTTGCTTTATGAACACCCCTTCACGGACAAACGGATGACGGGGTTTCTTCAGGACTGGCAGGGGGTATTCGGGGACCAGACCTGGCCCGGAATTGACGGATAACAGGTGCGCGACAGGCGCCGTGGAGAGGATTGTGAACGACGACAATCAGAGCATATTGGGTAAGGTCGATCTTACCGGCCGGGTTGCGGTAGTCACCGGAGGAGCGCGCGGCCTGGGACGTCAACACGCGCTGGCCCTTGCCGAGGCGGGCGCGGACGTCGCCGTATGCGACCTTTTAGAGGAGGAAGGCGCTACTACCGCCAAGGAACTCCAGGGGACGGGGCGCAATTCATTCTTTGGCAAGGCGGACGTATCAAAGCCGGAACAAATAGACCGTTTCCTTCTTGATGTGGAGCAAACGCTTGGCCCCGTTGACATACTGGTCAACAACGCCGCCAGACCCTCCGAGGGGATTGCCCTGCATGAAGTGGAAGACGACCTCTGGCGGAAGATCATTGACATTAATCTTTCGGGGATGTTCTACTTTGGAAAACGTGTCGCGAACCGGATGATACGCCGGGGAAAAGGCGGCAACATTATTAATATCGCGTCCATAAACGCTTTTGTGATCAGCAATATTGCGCCGCGGCATAACGTGACTTACTGCGTGGCCAAGGCGGCCGTGGCCCAACTGACGCGCGGAATGGCGGCGGAATGGGCTCCTTACAACATCCGGGTGAACGCCATCGCGCCAGGCTATATCCTGACGGAGCAGACGGCGGCGACGGCGTCCATACAGGCCGCCTACACGCGCAATGTTGACATGACCCCCATGAAGCGCTACGGGCGACTGGATGAACTGAAAGGAGCGGTTGTCTACCTGGCCTCAGACGCCTCGACCTATACCACGGGCAGCGTCATGCTGGTAGACGGCGGTTACACGGTATGGTAGAAGACTGAAAACATATCGTACCTGCCTGGCAGGGTTTAGCGCTACCTGCATTTACACCGAGGCCGCGAAAACAGGGACAGACACCAGCGCAGTCTAATCTTGTTGTTCAGCGTCCAGTCATCCTGGTGCGCTGGAGTCAGTCCCTGTTTCGCTCACGTTTTACTTTGTTTTTGGATTGGAAGCAGGCTTGTATAAGATCCTGCCAGACGATTACATAATCTCAACGCGGAGGCGCCATCCCATGCGGGTTCCTGTTGTGAAAAATTTTATCGGCGGCCAATGGGCGGTTTCAACCACGGGCAACCTTCTGGACCATCACAATCCGGCCGACCTGACCCGAGTTACCTGCACGTTCCAGCACTCGGGTCGGGAAGACGCCCTGGCCGCCATTGATGCGGCAGAAGCCGCCTTCGAGTCCTGGTCGAACACACCGGCCCCGCGGCGCGCCGAAATCCTGACCCGTGCTCTGGGTGTGATTGAATCCCGCAAAGATGATATTGCCAAAGTCATCACCACGGAAAACGGCAAGACGCTTCGTGAATCCCTGGGTGAAATCATGTCCGCGATCAGTGAAATGAACTGGCAGATAGGCGAGGGACGCCGACTCTATGGGGACATTTTGCCCTCGGAACGTGAAGGTGTCTTCGCCTATTGCATCCGGCAGCCGCTGGGCGTGGTCAGCATCATCAGCCCTTGGAACTTTCCCTTCAATGTACCCTGCCGCAAGTGTGTGCCGGCGTTGATGGCCGGCAACACCGTGGTATTCAAGCCGGCCAGCCTGACCCCGCGCACCGGCGCCTGCTTTGTGGAGGCCTTCGAGGAGGCGGGCCTTCCGGGCGGAGCGCTCAATTTCGTCACCGGCGACGGTTCCGTCGTGGGCGAGGAGCTTGTTGTCAATGCGAGGATCAAGGCCATTTCCTTCACCGGGTCAACACCGGTCGGCATGGGCATTCACAAGAAAGCCTCGAGAACGCTGGCGCGGACCCAGCTTGAGATGGGCGGCAAGAATCCCATTGTGGTGCTTGCGGATGCGAACCTGGAGGAAGCCGCCGACGCCGCCGCGCTGGCCGCCTATGCCTGCGCCGGGCAGTGGTGTACGTCCACAAGCAGGGCGATAGTGGAGTCAAGCGTTCATGAACAATTTCTGGAACTGGTGAAAGAGCGCGTCGCACGAATCAAGGTGGGAAACGGTCTGGAACCCGCCTCCATTATGGGGCCGGTCTGCGGCGAGACCCAGTGTGCCAACATCCTGCGATATATTGATACCGGTTGTGAGCAGGGCGCCACCCTCGCCCTCGGCGGCAAGCGACTCACCGGCCGCAAACTGGACAAGGGATGCTTCATCGAGCCTACCGTGTTCACGGAGGTTACCCCGGACATGACCATTGCCAAAGAGGAAATCTTTGGTCCCGTATTGTCTCTGATGCGCGTTCATGACTTTGATGAAGCGATACGCGTAGCCAATGATGTCGAATTCGGCCTGAGTTCTTCCGTATTCACCTCTTCTTTGTCGCGCGCCTTGACGTTTGTTGAAAGAACGGAAGCGGGCCTTACCCATGTCAACATGCATTCCGCGCTCAAAGAACCTCAACTGTCGTTCGGCGGCATTAAACACTCCGGCGCCGGATTGCCGGAAGCGGGAAAGACAGGTATCGAATTTTTTACCCGTCACAAGGTCGCCTACATCAAATACCGTTGAAGAGGAAAACGGTTCCGTCGGTTCCACCCGGTGCTTTACCCTGCCTCCCTACCCGAGGTACAAGGAAAACTGGCCCAAGCGCTACCGGGACTGTCGAAAAGGCTCTTCCCGGTTGAAGTCCGGCAAATAAACGGCACGGCTGTCCCTCTCCTGTATAAGGACATGTTCAAAGGAGAGTTTTTCGGCGAAAGCGACCACATCGTCATACTCCTTTTTTGATATGGGCCGGGCGATTTCCAGATACAGCGGCGCATGGTACTGGGGCGAATATTGGCTCATCAGGCTGAGTGTGATGTCAGTCATCCGTTCTTCGTGCAGCCACAACAGGAAGTCATAACTTCCTGAGAGGTCATTTGGAAGAACAAGATGCCTGACAATCACGCCACCCGTGGCGATTCCATTTTCGATGCGTAGCGGGCCGGCCTGTAAATACATCTGACGTACCGCCGCGCGCGCCGCTTCGGGATAGTTTGTCCCATGCGAGAACCGCTCTGCCGCTTCCGGCGACATGTATTTCAGATCCGGAAGCCATATATCCACCACACCATCAAGCAGGCGGACCAGTTCCACCGTGTCGTATCCATTGGTATTGTAGACAAGGGGAATATCCAGTCCTTCCCCACAGGCAGCCTCGAGCGCCGACAGTATTGGCAGAATATATTGCGTCGGTGTTACGAGGTTGATATTTTCAACCCCGCGGTTCCAGAGTTTTATAAAGGCCGCAGCCAGTTCCAGGTAATGGCCGTCGCGTCCTTCTCCCTCATGGCTTATCTGCCAGTTCTGGCAAAACTCACATCGCAGGGTGCAATGGGAAAAGAAGACCGTGCCCGACCCACCCCGTCCCACCAACATCGGTTCTTCCCCGAAATGTGGGGTTGCCGCCTGCCAGCGCGCATGATCGCCATCCCCCAGCCCTGCACGACATCCCCCCAAGGCCTCACCGGTCCTGTCCGATCCGCAGGCGCGTCCGCACGCCCGGCAGGCCGATACCAGTTGCCGGACTTCAGGCCATATCCCGCGTATCCGCTCGCGTTTTTTTTCAGGGACAATCCTTGCCATTCAACCCTTTCCATCCTTTTCAGTCCAGATGCTTTCACGATCCCGCGCTCGCGCGCCCAACTGCATAGGGATAAGAAAACATTTTACATCAACTTTGACACGGCCATAAGGTAGGCCGCCCGGCGGTCTTCCATAAGAGGTGGCGCCATTTCAGCGAGGGCCCTGGAATAAAACATCTCCGTAATCTTTTGAAATGGCAGCGCCTCCGAGGGCTTCATCGGGCGTTGTCGGTCTTTATCCGCGATGCGCGCATCTACCCACTGTGTGTAAAGTGCCAGTTGGGGAACATAATAGTCATTGAACAACTCAAAAATATAGGTCCGGCAATAATTGTTCTCCGCATTGCCTTTAAGTGTCTGTTCAAAGCAGGGGGTGACGGGGTGCACTGCCGCCAGCCCGGCCATCGAGGCGTTCATGGAATAATCTTCGTGCAGCGCCAGAATGTCACGCAATGCGTTCAGGACGGACAGGCACCGATCACCTGCCTTCTTGACGAGTTGTGCATCGGATTTGCCCTCTATCCAGTCATTCTGAGCGATGATATAACGATAAAGCGCATAACTGAACAGGCGTCCCGCCACTGTCCGCGCCAGATCAATTACATCACGGTCCACAAAGACATTGCCGGCGTTATACGGCACGACGGCCAACAGTTGACAGAGGGCGGGCAGCTCCTTCATGACCGGCTCAACTTCCCCACATAAAAGCGTTAATTCCGCCGCTCGTTTAGCGGTCACTTCCCGGTTTGCAACAGCCGCAATATTTCGAAATTCCAGCGGCAACGTGCGATGCATCTTGATTAATGGCATTGCCGCCTGCCATACAGCAAACATAGGTTCCGATAAATCCTGATAACGGTCGCGACAAAATACGGGTAACATTTCTTCGGGCGTCAACACATCCGGCCGCCACGCATTTCTCGTGAAAAATTCCAGCATCAGGCTGTCACTGTGGGAAGTCTCGGGCCAATACACGAATCCCTGGCACATGGGGTCATCCACGGCAATGGGCATGCGCTCACGGATAATATCATAGTTGCCGCGCAGGTCATTCTCCGATTCATAGGCATGGAAGATGCCAAAGCACCAGGGGAATTTGCCGACCACGCCCCAATTCTGAAAACTCTTGTCCGGCAGGTCTGACGTATAGTCTAAAATGATGGTGTTACGAGGGTTTAGTATCTTCAGCAACAGCGCCACCTCTTCGCCGGTCCAGCCGGGATAATAAAAGTCCCACGATGCGATCAACAAGGGTGCCTGCGGATAATGTTCGCGAAGCTTGCTGATGATTCGCCGGTAGGCATAGAGTTTAATTTCAAGATTTTCAGCGCGATCAGTGAATACGGTACGCTCGGCAAGCCCGATTGTGTGAAACATTTCAGGCCGCCCATAAGCCTCGATATGCGCCTGGGTAAGCTTCCAGTAGTTTTCCAGGTTGGCGTCATCACGGATATCCCAGACGGCACCCGTCGGGTTTCCCCTATAAGCCCCGCCTGACTGTGGAATGAAAGCCGGTTTCACTGACTCCAAAAACGCTTTGGGCGTCCTGCTGTACCAGTGGGTCATGGTACCCGTGTCTTCCGGATGTATCAACCCGCGTTCCCGCGCATACTGAAGGATATGCGCGCGAAGCTCGCCACGAAAACGGAGGGGCCACGCGGTGGTCCGGTCATCGTGAGAACGCGCCACCGCCTCCGGCAGGGGAGCATCCTCCGAAGGATACGGGACAATATCAGGAAAGGCCTTTTGAAACACATCGTCCATGCCGATGCGCAACATGAAAAGATTGAGGCGCTTCTTGAGCATCCAGTCAATCTCGCGCTCCCATTGTGCCGGCCCCCAGTGTTCCGCCTGGAACCGGCCAAGACTTCGATGGGCAAAATACCGGATACCGCGGTAGGTAAACCGTGGGGACTCCATTACATCAAGCCCATCCATGGAAATGGCCTTCCGCCGCGGGACAATGTCACCGTCCCAGAAATAACGGCATCCGGCTTGCCGTTCAAAGAAGTCATAAACGGCGTAAAGCGTACCGCGACCGCAGCCGCCCACCAGGAAAAGATACCGGTGACCCTCTTTCTCCGCCGATTTTATTTGGTAGGCGTCCGTGTCCACGCCAACAGAGAACGGCGCAATAATTCCACGTTCCACCGCATCGCGGCAGAACCGATTCACGCTGTCGCCCCCTATCACCACCAGGTTGTTCGTATTCGGCTCGGATCCAATTTCGAGCCGCTGACCGGTTATCTCCTCATAATATTTTTGAAATTCGCGCGCGGCCACCCCGTAGGCCGGCGGCACCGAAACTGGTTCGAGTATCTCCCACCCGGCCGATTCCGCGACACAAAGAACGCCCCACCAGCAAACCAGACATAACACAGTCACGCGAATACCCTTCACGCTTCTTTTTCCTTCGCTCAAGTTTCTTCTTCCCATTTGAGTAGGCCTCCGGGAGTCTCTGCCGTCCTACATACCTTATCTCAATGTAACTGTCCAGCAGGTCTCAAACAAGCCCGCCTCGTATCCTAAAATAACACAAAATAGGAGCGAAAACAGGAACTGACTCCGGCGCAAAAGATTGACTCGACGCTGAACGACAAGATTAAACTGTGCTGGTGTCTGTCTCCGCTTTCACGGCCTCGGTGTAAGTGCAGGTAGTGGCAGCCCCCGGACAGTTACCCCACGTCTTGGACTCATTGAAGCATCAGGAGCCGTGTTTCTCCAAAGGCCATATCCAACTGCAGCCCGACTGATTTCTCGACTAATACGGAATTGTCACCTGCATCCGTAATGGTTACCGGCCTTGTGAACGCCAAGGATTTTGCGCCTCCAGCCGTGGCGGTAATACTGAAGAAGTGTCCATCCGTCAGGACAATATCATCCGAATCCGTATACACATGAACTCCGGAGGCCTTCAAGATGTTGCGCAGTAATTTCGCCGGACAGTGCAGCGCTCCAATATACACGCGCAACCCGTCCGGGGTCTGTTTCGCGGCGACGGCAACCGCGCCGGAAGGATACCGGGCGATATTCTCCGACTCAGGCTCCTCCACCGCCCACAGGGGATCCAATACCGTCTCGGTACCGAAAGGCGCCTCCAGCCCCGATGCCAGCCCCTGCGCCACGTTTTCGGGCGTGACCTTGCCGGGCTCCGGGATACTCCGTTTCACCTGCATGCCGGTCATTTGAAGGAGGTTGGCATCATCGGCTGTTTCTCCCAGGAAACCACCGCCGTAAAACCACACGGCCGTCTTTCCTCGCGTGGCCTGTACTATAGCTTCACGTTGTCCCGCATCCAGCCGGTAACAATTAGAGAAGAAATAGACTTTTGCGGGCGGCACATTTCCGGCGACAAGATCGCTCAGCAGGTGGATGCCGAAGGGGGCCCCCATACGGAAGTATTGGCTGCGCATTTCATAGACTATCGGGCTATGCAATTGCGCGGTGCAGGCCGTATAGTTCGGGCTGTCCTCATCCACGATGAGCGCTACTTCCGGTTTCCAGTTCGAGGGCGTTTCCAGGTGTTCCTGGTAAAACTGTTGCAACCGGCCGATGTTGTCCCAAATCTCTTTTGCGTTAAGCCAGCCCGTGCCGCCCAGGTCCATGTACCAGGCCGCGAGCCGCCTCGGCCAGAGTTGTGCGAAATTGCGCTGATGGACCCAGAAGGCACCTTGGGGCGTGTCCACCCGTCCGTAGCCGGCATCGGGCGGGGTCAGCCAGGTGCGCGTATCGTCTTCGTTCAGCCATAGCTTCCCGTGGTTTCTCACACTGTCCACGGCGCTCATGAACATGCCGGCGCCGCCCTGTTCGCGGTCCAGATAGGAAATCGGGGAGCAGAGAATATCCACATCGGGACACTGCAGCATGCGCGACATCGCAAGATGGCCGCTGTTTTGAGGGCCCATGGGAATGCCGTGCATGTCAAAGAGATACCCGTAAAAGAAACAGGCGAGTTTCTTCCCGCCCGTTTCCTCTTTGATGACGCGGGCCATCATTTCCAGGGGTTCCACCATGGCAACTTGCTTGTAATGAAAATAGTCAATTACCGGCCTTTCGGCAACCGGGTCCAGGAAGAACCCCAGGGTCGTCGCGCGTTGACGGTCCGCGGATGGAACCTGGACGGACTCAAAGGTAAGGTCCGGTTCCCTCCACGCCTGCCGCAAGGCGTCGAGCGATCCGTACCGCGTTTGAATCCACCGGCGAAACCCGGCGTTCATTGCGGGAGAGAAATCGGAGAGACGCGGCTCCCAGGACCGTTCATAAAACCATTCGCCGGTATGTTGCCCGCAGGGATGATACCCGAGCACGTGATCGCCGTAGGCGGCCTCGCAATGCCGGACAAGTTCCCGCAGATGCGTCTGCATTTCCGTCCGCCAGGTTTCGGAGGCCACGGACATGGAAAGGGTTTTACCGTCATCAAAACGCAGACAGTCATCCGGATGCTGCTGGAGCCACCAGCCCGGCGGGGCCATGTCGAATCGGGGAAGCAGCAGCGCTTCCGGGTCCTCGCGCAGGGTGGTTTCCATGCAGCGGTCCACCCCGCTGAAGTCGGGAACTTTGCCCGGTTCCGGCCAGGGCATGGAGATGCCGAAACTATAAATGCGCACACCGGCGTCCCGCGCCAGGCGTACCTGCTGCACATAAGGCGTTTCGATTGAAGATTCTGGCGGATAGGTCGTCCACGGCGGGCCGATGTGGAGCATCATAAAATCCACCGTGCGCGGTTTGTCCGCTTTCATCCAGAGCGAATAGGTATATTTTTGCCCGCGTTTTACGCTGTAGCCGGACTGGTACCAATGCAGGTGCATGTGGTCCGAACCCGCGTTCTTTATGTCCACGCGCAGGCTTTTCCGGCCGGAAACGCAGGCATCGGTATCGGGAACCCAATCCGCTTCAGCCCCCTCTGTCATATAGACCTTCCAGTCGCGGCCGATGTCTTCGCGGGTTCCTTCGAAATCACCGCCGCGCGCCCAATTTTCCCGGGGCTCATCCGCCTTTTCACCCGGGTATACCCGTATGTTATCCACCCATACGGTTCCCGGTCCTTCGCCCCCCATCCGGAAATGGATGCCGCTGTCACCGTCCGTGTCTTCCGGTGCAACCACCATGATACTGAACTCCTGCCATTCCGTGGTCAGGGATACATCGGTGGCGCCGCCAATCCCGGATTCCCAGCCGAAAAACATCAGCGGGCTGACCGGTTTCCCATCCACATGCATCATGGGCGATCCGTGGAAAGGTTTGACCTCCACTTCCAGCGCGTCGGCGGTGGCGGTAAAAAAAGCGGATACCACCATCCATGACAAGAGCAGCGCGGCATGGTCGCTGCAGTAACGGGACCCCTTCCGGTTAGGTATCATGTCTTAGTTCCTGGGAAAGGTTTCGTCAAGGAAAAAAATCACGAGGAGGTAACTTCGTAAGTTTGTTTAAAACGGGACAGACGCCCGGCGAATTCAAACGCCGCGAGGACATCCTCCCGGGTAATATTCGGATAATCTTTCATTACATCCTCAATAGAATGTCCGCCGGCAAGTGCGCCAATAAGGGTGGCAACCAGAACGCGCGTGGGGGGGTATAACCGGCTTCCCATGACATACCTGCGGGTCAATGCTGATATTCTCATTCATGATGATGTCTTTCTACTGTGATACACTGATGAGTATACCATAGCACGGCGCAGGCATAACCATCAGCATTCTCTGATCTTAGTTGGCCGGGTGGAACGGAACAGAAGGTAATGTCTGCACGTCTTTCATGACCTGAATAGGCGGAAATATCTGGAGGCCTTATAACAACGGGGCGTAACACACCTTTCTTCTTCGTGGTAAAGACTTTCCTGCGTTGTTGATGCTCGTGTTATACT